>Ga0209187_1000271_pt1 | contig 106667 bp, 92 predicted proteins | sample BantaG_FD_187430 | JGI IMG/M metagenome (GOLD analysis project Ga0209187, IMG submission 187430) | Marine algal microbial communities from Bantry Bay, Ireland - BantryBay_4 metaG (SPAdes) (version 2) | ecosystem: Host-associated > Algae > Red algae > Unclassified | place: Bantry Bay, Ireland...
CATCAAGAATATCTAATGGTATATTGGAAGGGACAAATAGTAAAATACAACTTGCTAAAAGAAGAGCACGAGGATATAGGAATACTCAGAATTTTATCAATATGATCTATCTAATTGCTGGAAAATTGAAATTTGACTACCCACACCAATCAACATAGAACCGCATTAGCTAATGCATTTATCTAAATAATTAAGCAAATGGAAGACATAATAGTTGTAAAAATTGGAGATAGGCCACTGTGAATAACTCTAAAATAAATGCTGCAAATACATTCACCAATAACTAATAATTTCGTTGAAGCTTGATAGAAACAAATATCTATGGTTTAACAGACATTAAAAAAATAACATTATCTCGTATTGTTTTGATTTATTCTATTCGTTATAAATAAAAGTCGTATCTTATTGTTCGAATTTAATTACATAGGTCTAAAGTAAAACAATGCATATGCTTTGTTTTATCAAGTTTTAAAATCCTATAATAATCTCTATATAAATAAGGAAATGGAAGCTTTAGAAAAAGTGGAAACCCAAAGTAATCTTACTCAATCTCTTGACCAATATTTTGGTTTTAGTGAGTTTAAGCTTAATCAAGAAAAAATTATTCAAAGTGTCCTTGACAAAAAAGACACATTCGTAATAATGCCTACTGGAGGTGGTAAGTCTCTTTGCTATCAACTGCCCGCTCTGATGATGGAAGGCACGGCACTTATTATATCTCCTCTTATTGCACTGATGAAAAATCAAGTTGATTCTATAAGGGGGCATAGCACAGATAGATCCGTAGCTCACTTTCTAAATTCATCTCTCAATAAGACGCAGATGAAAGAAGTGAAAAGCGATATTACTCGTGGTGCAACTAAAATGGTATTCATAGCACCAGAGACACTTACGAAAGAAGAAAATATAGAATTCTTTCGAAATTCAAATATAACTTTCATAGCTGTAGATGAAGCACATTGTATATCAGAATGGGGGCATGATTTTAGACCGGAGTACAGAAAGATACGACAGATGGTCAAAGGTATCTCTGACGATATACCCGTGATTGCACTTACGGCAACTGCTACACCAAAGGTCCAATCAGATATCATCAAGAATCTCGAGATGAGAGATCCTAATGTTTTTGTCTCATCATTTAATAGGGAGAGTCTATACTACGAGATAAGACCTAAGGTCAACAAGACAGATACTCAAAAGGAAATCGTTCAATTCATCAATACAAAAAAAGGTGAATCAGGAATAATATATGTACAGTCAAGAAAATCAACAGAAGAGATAGCCAAAGTTCTACAACTTAATGGCATCAATGCTGCACCTTATCATGCAGGACTTGATGGCAAAAGAAGAACACGCGTTCAGGACAACTTCCTGATGGAAGATATAGATGTCATTGTTGCAACCATAGCTTTTGGTATGGGTATAGATAAGCCAGACGTAAGATTTGTAATACATTATGATATCCCTAAGAGTATAGAAAATTACTACCAAGAGACTGGTAGAGGAGGAAGAGATGGTTTAGGAAGTCACTGCTTGACGTTCTACTCTTATAAAGACATTATGAAGTTAGAGAAATTTCTCAAAGATAAAGGTGTCGCTGAGAAAGAACTTGCTGGTCAATTAATAGAGGAGATTGTTGCCTATTCTGAGACATCTTCTTGTAGAAGACAATTTCTCCTACATTACTTTGGCGAATCATTTGCTCAAGAAGATTGTGGTAAGGATTGTGATAATTGTAAATATCCGAAAGAAAAACTTGATGTTACTAATGAGATGCACAATGTGCTTACGGTCGTTAAAGAACTCAAAGAAAATTATAAAGTAAAACTCATAGTTGACTTCTTAATAGGAAGAAATTCTAAAGAAATACAAACGTATAATTTTCATCTAAAACCAGATTTCGGTAAGGGTAAAGAAAAGGGAGAACTGTTCTGGCACTCAATATTAAGACATGCTATACTTAACAACTATCTCTTCAAAGAGATAGAAGAATATGGTATTCTTAGACTTACCGATAGTGGTAAGCAATATCTATCTAAACCTCAAAAAATTGAGATTCCACTTAACAGAGATTATAATGCTGTCAATGCAGAAAATATTATCACTGCTAAATCTAACGGATCAGCATTAGACGATAATTTATTAAATCTACTTAAGGACCTCAGAAAGGCTGAAGGCAAAAGACTTAAACTACAGCCTTGGATTATATTCTCTGAAGTTGCTCTCCAAGATATGGCTACGTATTATCCATTATCCATGGAGCATATGACTAAAATATCCGGTGTCAGTGCAGGTAAAGCTTCAAAATTTTCGAAACCATTCATAGCTCTTATCAAAGAGTATGTCGAAGAAAATGACATTACAAGGCCAGAAGATTTCGTCATGAAGCAAGTGGTCAATAAGTCAAAATCGAAAGTAGCAATCATACAGGCAATAGATAGAAAGCTCCCACTCGAAGATCTAGCTGCAAGCTTAAAAATAGACATGGATGCTCTGCTCAGGGAGATGGATATGATTGTCTCTTCAGGAACAAAGTTGGATATCAATTACTATCTTAATGATACTCTTGACGATGCTGTAGTTGAGGATATATTTGAATATTTTAAGGAAGCAGATTCCGATTCTGTAGAGGATGCATTCAAAGAGTTAGAGGAAGATGATTTTACCCTTGACGAAGTTCAACTAGTGAAAATTAAATTCCTATCAGAGCTCGCTAACTAATTCTAAGTTGTGGATATATCTATCATTAATGGACCTAACCTTAATCTCATAGGGATAAGAGAAACCTCTATCTATGGTGATCAAAATATGGATGAAATGTATGGCGACTTAGTGGAACGATTTCCAGATATCGATCTGCATTATTACCAGAGTAATCATGAAGGAGCGTTGATAGATAAATTACATGAAATAGGTTTTTCCAGTGATGGTATTATTCTTAATGCTGGAGGATATACCCATACTTCTATTGCTCTCGCAGATGCCGTAAAAGCGATTACGACTCCAGTCGTAGAACTACATATATCAGATATCTATAAAAGAGAAAACTATAGACATCATTCCTACCTAAAGGAAGCCTGCATCCATCATATAATAGGTAAAGGTGTAGGAGGTTACGAAGAAGCTGTTAAATTTTTCGTTAATAAAAAATGACATCTACATCCTTAGATCGACAATTCTAAGATTACGTCTTTTGCCTAATTTCAGTTTTCTTTTGCCAAAAATTTTTCTAATAAGATATCCAAAGGCAGCAACCGAAACTCCAAATATCATCTCACTGGTACTCATATTATACTCTGGCGTCAGTGAAGCTAATCCTCCATATACAAACCATACGGCGCTAGTCTGGACTAATTTTTTTCCAATCCCTGAGATAACTGGTCGATTAAATCTTAGAGCTGCAATATCTTCTGGCTTATGATAATTATCATCAAACAATATTAAATCTGTCTCTGGAATAATCTCATGGATCTCGCTATTTCTCCATACGTCGGGGTATTCCTTAAGCGTATATTCTAAGATTGTACCTTCATATAATTTTATAGTCTTGGGACTATTAGTCTTTTCTATCTGTACTAAAACCTGACCATACAGACTAGAAACTACAAATATAGGTATGATAAGAAATCTAAGCAATTTCATTTTTTAGATAAGCCAGATGGTGGGTAATAGATCTTTCTACAATATCGTAATCCTCAATGTCTTTGCCTAAATATATGAACATCAAAAAAAGAACTTTATTGTCATCATCTAATAAAGTAGCTTGGAGATCTAGCTTATTAAGTCTATAAGCTTCGCGAACCCTTCTTTTGATTAGGTTGCGGTCTACTGCTGATTTAAATTTTCTCTTAGGTACTGATACTGAAAATAGTAAAGGCCAATCTAACTCTGGGACTTTCTCTGTTGTAAGATAAAGTAATTTGGTAGGGTACTTAAAGTGGCTTTTGCCTTCTTCAAACAACTTATTGATAAGTGTACGACTTTTAAGTCTTTCTTTCTTGGAGAGGCTATATTTTGCTGGAGTAGTAATAAGATTACTACTTAAGAATGGTATAATTAGAAACTAATATCAGGATTACTTAGTGTAAACTTCGTCAGAAACTGTAAGTTTTACTCTTCCTTTAGCTCTTCTACTTGCAAGCACTTTTCTACCATTTTTAGTGGCCATTCTAGCTCTAAAGCCGTGTTTTGCTGCTCTTTTTTTCTTTGAAGGTTGAAAAGTACGTTTCATAATGCTGTAGTGTTTCTAAATTTTATTTTAAATCGGAGCGCAAATTTATAATTAATTTACTTAAATACCAATAAGAATTAGCCATTCATGGTTACAAGGAACTCCTCATTGGACTGTGTGCCTACCATGTGTTTTCTTAAAAAGACCATAGCTTCATCTGGTTTCATATCTGCGAGGTGCTTTCTTAAGACATGCATTCTGCTTAATATACCTTCTTCGAGCAGTAATTCTTCTCTTCTAGTGCTTGACTTAGTAAGGTCTATTGCAGGATATATTCTCTTATTAGACAATGATCTTTCAAGTTGTAATTCCATATTACCTGTACCCTTGAATTCTTCAAAGATAACCTCGTCCATCTTAGAACCTGTCTCTGTCAATGCAGTTGCTAATATTGTAAGTGATCCTCCATTTTCTATATTTCTTGCAGCACCGAAGAATTTCTTAGGTTTCTGTAGAGCATTAGCTTCGACACCACCTGAAAGTACTTTCCCTGATGAAGGTGATACTGTATTATAAGCTCTTGCAAGTCTTGTGATGGAATCAAGTAATATGACTACGTCGTGCTTACTTTCTACCATTCGCTTAGCTTTCTCTATTACGATATTAGCTACTCTTACATGGTTCTCCGCTGGCTGGTCAAATGTGGAAGCGATAACTTCCGCTTTGACGCTTCTCTGCATATCCGTTACCTCCTCTGGTCTCTCATCTATAAGTAAAACTATGAGATAACAATCAGGATGATTAGTAGCTATCGCATTAGCTATATCCTTAAGTAAGAATGTCTTACCTGTCTTAGGTTGTGCCACTATCAGTCCTCTCTGACCTTTACCTATAGGTGTAAATAAGTCAATCATTCTATTCCCGTAGTCTTTACCATCTTCACGAGAATTTAATGTGAATTTTTCTTCTGGAAATAGTGGTGTCAGATACTCAAAAGGAATCCTTTCTCTTGTTTTCTCTGGAGTTAATCCATTGATTTTTGATACTTTAAGCAGTGCAAAGTACTTCTCACCTTCTTTTGGAGGTCTGATAGCTCCTTGTACAGTGTCACCCGTCTTTAAGCCAAATAATTTGACTTGAGAAGGAGATACATATATATCATCTGGACTTGTTAGATAATTGTAATCAGAAGATCTTAAGAATCCGTATCCATCAGACATCATTTCAAGAATACCTGTACCCTCAATGACGCCATCCATGTCTATATTGAATTTTGGCTTATCGTCTTTGTTAGCGTTATTATCTTTGTTAGGTCGATCTTGTCTTGATTTATTATCTCTATTGTTTCTGTTATTACGGTTATTATTGTTTCTATTATTTCTATTGTCGTTTCGGTTATCCTTACTGTCCCTTACTTCTCTATCTCCCTTGTTATTATCTTTGTTGTCTCCGCTTTCTTTATTATCATTTTTGCCATTAGGCTCCCTGACGTCCCACTTATCAGCTGATTCTTCTTGATTTGCATTGTCAGACTTTTTTTTCTCCTTAGCTGGTTTAATCTCAGCTTTGTCGTTAGTTTTTGGGGCTTCCGCTTTAGGTTTAGCTTTAGAAGCTCTTGGTGCTCTGGGTTTTTTCTCTGCCGCTGCTTTCTCTTTTTTAGGCGCTTTAGCCTTAGCTTCTGGGGCAGCATCTGTATCACCGCTTGTACCGGCAACGGCTTGGTGATCCAATATTTTATATATAAGATCTTGCTTACTTAATCTCTTGTATGCTTTAAGACTTAATTTTTCTGCAATGTTCTTGAGCTCAGGAACGAGCATTTCATTCAGTTGGAGAATATCGTACATGTTTATAGAAATATGATGTATGTAATATAATATTAATGCTGGATAAAAAAAGCGGGAAATAAGTTAGGTTAGAATCTGAAGATTAGGATAAAATATGCGTGATTCTACTGCAAATATAGATTAATAAGGGAAACTTGTAAAGTAAGCATTCAAAAAAATCATAATCTAACGGCTTCTACGTGTCTATCAAACGTATTGAATTAGTGGAATACCTATATTTGCCGTCATAAATAATAGAGTATGCTCCAGATATCAAGAATAAGGACAGATAAGCAAAATATAGCTACAGCACTAAAGAAAAGAGGGTGGGATGGCAATAAATCAGCTGTCCTTGACAAAGTTATAGCATTAGATGATGATCGAAAAAGTATACAAAGTGCTAATGATGAATTACTCTCTCAGCGTAATATATTATCCAAAGAAATAGGCAATCTATTTAAATCTGGCAAAGATACAGAGGCTAATGAGGCCAAATCAAAAGTAGAAACTCTTAAAACTACCATATCTGAGAATGAAGCCAAAATATCAACGATCAAGGATAATATTGAGGAGTTTCTTCTTAGCATACCTAATGTGCCTAATGAATTAGTGCCTAATGGTCTCACTGAAGAAGACAACCTCATTACTAAAGACTGGACTGAAGCCTTGCCCGAATTACCAGAAGGAGCTCTACCCCATTGGGAGCTTGGAAAAAAATACGACATCTTAGATTTTGAATTAGGTGTAAAATTAACTGGGGCTGGATTTCCAGTATTTCGCAAGAAGGGATCTCGACTACAGAGAGCTTTAATCAATTTCTTCTTGGACGAAGCTAATAGCCAGGGATATGAAGAGATTGTACCACCATTATTAGTAAATGAAGATTCTGCCAAGGGAACTGGACAATTACCAGATAAAGAAGGTCAAATGTATCATGTCACTAAAGATGGCTTGTATCTTATACCTACGGCAGAAGTGCCTATCACTAATCTTTATAGAAACGATATCGTCAAAGAGGCTGAGCTCCCTATAAAGTTAACAGGTTATACGCCTTGTTTTCGTAGAGAGGCAGGATCATATGGTTCTGATGTAAAAGGATTGAATAGAGTACATCAGTTTGATAAAATAGAGGTTGTACAGATCGTACATCCTGATAAGTCATATGAGACCTTAGACCAGATGGTGAGTTACGTAGAAACTTTGTTAACTAAATTGGAACTGCCATACCGAATATTGCGTTTATGTGGTGGAGATTTGACATATGCCTCTGCTTTGACTTATGACTTTGAAGTCTATTCTGCTGCTCAAAAAAAATGGTTAGAAGTGAGCTCTGTCTCTAATTTTGAGACATTTCAGAGTAATCGACTTAAATTAAGATATAAAAATGCTGAAGGTAAAAATCAATTGGCTCATACGCTCAATGGAAGTGCTCTGGCTCTCGCAAGAATAATAGCAGCACTCCTTGAGAATAATCAGACAGATGAAGGTATAAAAATCCCAGAAGCCCTTAGAAAATACACAGGTTTCGATATATTGAATTAAAGAAATATTTAAAAATAAAAATTAGAGAAATGTTAGGTTACATGATAATCATAGGTGGATTCACATTGGTCGGTATGATCATAAGTGGCAAGTTAAAATCTACCTTTAACAAATACGGAAAAGTAGCATTAAGGAACGGTATGACAGGTAAAGACGTTGCAGCTGCAATGTTATCTCACTATGGTATCCATGATGTAAAAATCGTACCCGGTAGAGGGTCATTAACTGATCACTATAATCCACTGACTAAGACAATAGCACTTAGCGAGCCTGTGTATAACAGCAATAGTATATCGGCAGCAGCCGTAGCTGCTCACGAGTGTGGTCATGCAGTACAACATGCGACTGCCTATCCATTGTTAACAATGAGATCATCATTAGTGCCAGTTATTAATTTCTCTGGTAAGATACAATCTATGCTTATGATGGGTTTCATGTTTGGTCTTATGGGTCAAGGTATGGGAGGAGGCATTGCTCAGATGATGATGTGGGTATTAGCTGCGACATTTGGAGCTACAGCATTATTTAGCTTAGTGACATTGCCTGTAGAATTTGATGCTTCTAAGAGAGCATTAGCGTGGCTTGACAATTCTAATATTACTCAAGGAGCAGAATACGATGGTGCTAAGGAAGCTTTATGGTGGGCTGCTATGACTTATGTTACACAAGCTTTATCAGCATTAGCAATGTTCTTGTTTTTTCTTCTGAAAGCGCTGGGAAGCAGTGACTAATTATTAGATATTAGAGGAACATTTATACTAAACGGAAATACAATGAGCGAAGAAATAAATAATATATTCTCAGTAGGTAAAGGTCATATGGATCACTCTATAGATCACCTTAGGTCTGAGTTAACTAAAATAAGAACAGGAAAAGCATCGCCAGCGATATTAGATGGACTAAAGGTTAATTACTATGGTAATCCGACTCTACTAAGTCAGGTTGCTAATCTATCAACTCCTGATTCTAAGACTATATCTATCCAACCTTGGGAGAAAGGTATGCTGGCTCAGATAGAGCAAGCGATCTTCGCTGCCAATCTTGGTCTGACGCCTATGAATGATGGGGAGACCATTAGAATTACTATACCACCACTTACAGAAGAGCGTAGAAAAGATCTTGTCAAAGTGGCTAAAGCATTGGGAGAAGATGCTAAGGTGAGTATCCGTAATGAGAGGCAGAAAATAATGTCAACTATAAAATCTGAAGTTAAAAATGGTTTTGCAGAAGATCAAGGAAAAAAGAAAGAAGCAGAAGTACAAACTATAGTTAATTCTTACGGAGACAAAATCACTAAGCTTATAGAAGCTAAAGAAAAAGATATAATGACTGTGTAAAATTTTTATTTTGCATCATGATACAATCTCTTTCTTATCTCATAATTATAGGTTTCCTATTACTCTCATGTAATCCATCTATCAACACGACATTAAAAGCACCTTCTGTTCTTCAAATAGGAGAAGCTGTAATGATCGATGAAGGTAAGTTTATAGGACCATGCGAACCGACGATAAGTATAAGCAAAACTAATACTGACATCATAGTAGCAGGTGCCATTCTTGATCGCGTATACCGCTCTGAAGATGGTGGTCAATCATGGATCAAAAATAAGATGCAATCAGAGTATGGTGTGTATGGCGATCCAGTAGTTAGATCAGATTTTAATGGTAACTTCTACTATGCTCATCTTTCTAATCCTGACGGGAGACCTTTTGTAGATACATCTTTTCTTGATAGAATTGTCATACAGAAATCTATCGATTCTGGACTGTCATGGAATGGGGGCTCATTCACACTTCCGAGATCTCCTAAAGATCAAGATAAGCAGTGGCTGGCCGTAGATCCTAATGACAATACTGTCTACATCACATGGACAGAATTCGACCTATATTCAAGTAAAAAACCAGAAGACAAATCACGTATACTATTTTCTAAATCTGTAGACGAAGGACAGAGTTGGTCCTATCCTATTGTCCTTAGTCAGAAAGAAGGCGACTGCATAGATAGCGATCAGACAACTGAAGGCGTGGTGCCAAGTGTCGGGCCTCAAGGACAGATATATGCTGCGTGGTCTTATGACGAAAAAATCTACTTTGACAAGTCCTATGATAAAGGTGAGACATGGTTAGAAAATGATATTGTCGTTGCAGACCAACCCGAAGGTTGGGATTTCTCTATACCTGGCTTACAGCGATGTAACGGAATGCCTATCACTGCCGTCGATAGGTCGTCAAGTACTTATAACGGTACGATATATGTCAACTGGAGCGACCAGAGAAATGGTACCGACAATACGGACATATGGTTATCAAAATCTTCTGACGAAGGCGATAGCTGGACCAAGCCAATTAAGGTGAATAACGATAGTGGCAGTAAGCATCAATTCCTTACGTGGATGGCATTAGATCAGACAACAGGCTACATCTACATTGTATTCTACGATAGAAGACACCACGAAGATAATACGACTGATGTCTATCTCGCAAGATCTGTAGATGGAGGCGCCACCTTTGATAATCAAAAAATTAATAAGACAAGCTTCTTACCCAATGAATATACATTCTTTGGTGATTATAATGATATCAGTGCACATGACGGTAAAATAAGACCGATATGGACACAACTGGATATGAAAGGCTTAAGCATATGGACTTCTATTATAGATGAGTCCACTACCACAAAAAAGTAATACAGACTAAGGCTTATATTGATATAACAAACAACCCTAATCTATCTAAAGTAAAAAGCCGATTGCTCTTATCAAGATAGAAACTGGAGATCTCATTTACATATTGATGGACTTCTCTATCACTATCCGTTAAAAACTCTGTCTTCATATCACGTAGTTTAAGTTTCTTATCTTGAGAAAACAACATATCAGATTGCAGATATTGGATTCCGTTATTAGGTAGATTTATCCTCTTTAGCAGTTCTCCAAAAATATTAAAAACCATTACCTCTACATTAGTATAAAGATACACACGATCATCTCTTGCTATTATCTGTGGCTCCGATGCACCCTGTAATCCTTCAGAGTAGCGCTCATTAGAACTAAGAAGAATGTTACCGTTATCATTAATTTTTATCAGCTTAAAGTTAATTGGATCATATATCCATATCAAGTTATCTACGCTCGGTGCTACTGCTCGTATATTCCAATATCCTAATGATTCGAGATTAAGGAATTTTATTTCAGAAAGGGTGTTATCTAAGAAAAGTATTTTCTGAAAATCAGAAAAATAGACTAATATTTTCTGAGGATTGCTTACATCGATATGCGATATTCTACCTTGAGTATTATAAGAATTTCTGAATAGTAAATTGTAGCTATCATCGTACTTTAATATTTCGTTTTTCTCATTGATCAGATATATATTACCCAGCTTATCTACATTCATATTAGAAAAACTACCTTGGATCATATAATCACGAGATAATGAAGCAACGTCAGCTACAGGTATTACATTCTTTACCTGGCAACATGCTAATGATACGCAGAAGATAATGGCTATTACTAAATTTAGATTATACTTTATTATCAATCTCATATTTTTCTAAAGTTATATGCCCATTTTCCATTCTTGCATATGTGTAATGATTGAGCCAATCGCCAGTATTGATATATCTACTCTTGCCGTTACTTAAAGTAAAATCAATCGGTAAATGCCTATGCCCGAATAGGAAGTAATCATAATATCGTGACTCAAGTTTTCTTTCAGCATACTGGACGAGCCATTCTTTTTCTGCACCTAAGAAAGACATATCTTCCTCATCAGCATCTCTTGATTTCTTGCTGGAATACTTCATCAATCCTATGGCAAAATTTGGATGTAATTTGCTAAATAGCCATTGATTAAATCTATTAGAAAAGACCTTTTTCATGATCTTATATTTCTTATCACCTGGTCCCAATCCGTCACCATGACCTAATAGTAATAACTTATTCTGAAGTGTGATTGACAGAGGTTTTATATAAACCTTAATTTGTAACTCCTCTTCCAGATAACCAAACATCCACATATCATGATTGCCCGTAAATAAATGTACTGGAATGCCACTATCGATTAACTCTGCGAGCTTAGCTAATAACCTAATATGACCCTTAGGTACAACAGTCTTATACTCATACCAGTAATCAAATAAATCTCCCAAAATGTAGATGGCGCTTGCATCATCTCTTATACTATCAAGCCATTGTATAATAATACGTTCTCTCTGTCGACTGGGCAGAGGCCGGTCTAAACCTAAGTGAAAATCTGAAGCAAAATATATCGCCATCTATCCTATAAACCTCTTGTCTGCTTCCATCACCTCATTACACTGACTACAAGTCCGCAATTCTTCTGAAGTATAATATTCTTTAAATCGAGGTAAGAAATCTTTTTCGATATTGTTTAATTTAAACATAGACTCATGTAATTTATTATTGCAGTTATCGCAATACCATAACAGACCGTCCCTCTCATCAGCAGTTCGCTTAAGTTCTACAACTAGTCCGATAGAACCCTCAGATCGCATCGGTGAGTGAGGCACCTTAGCTGGCAGAAGAAACATCTCACCTTCATTTATTGGAATATCAACAGCCTTGCCTTCGTCTTGGATTCTGACAACTATATTTCCTTCTATCTGGTAGTAGAGTTCTTCTGTCTCGTTATAGTGGTAATCTTTTCTTGCGTTGGGGCCAGCGACAATCATAACGATATAATCGCCAGCATCTTTATATAGATTTCTATTTCCTACTGGGGGTTTCAGTTCATCACGATGATCATCTATCCATTTCTGAAGATTAAAAGGTTTTGCTACAGCCATAGTATTATATGTTTGTAGCAAGTTACAATATTTATAAATAGCAGGAAATATTATGAATAAAAAGGGAGGAATACAGGTAAGGTATGAGTAATATCTTATAGGTAGATAAACTTATGGACCTCTGCACTTTTGCGAGGTCCATTAAGTAATGCTGATCAATTCCTATCTTGACTTACTTCTTTAGGTTTCTGGGGTTTTTCGGGTTCGTTATAATTATCAAAGTTCTTACTTGATAATTACACTCTTTAGACGATATAAAACTCAAAAAGTCATTAAATAAAATTGATTTTATGAATTTCTTAAAGGTTATATTAAAACGTTCTTATTACATATCGCTGAAGAACTAATTCATAAAGAAAAGAGAAAAAAGCTTAGTGATTGTGTACATGAAAATAGCTTCATGTAGGGTCTAAAAAAACTTATGGACCTTCACACTTTTGCGAGGTCCATTAAGTAATGCTGATCAATTCCTATCTTGACTTACGTATATTTTTTGTCTTTGAGATGTAGTGCAATCATTACTAATAACGATTACAATATTTTGACGTAAAATTTTAAAAAAGTAATGCCGTGTTGAAATTTAATTTCGTAAAAATTGATTTTTTGATTCTTATACCCAACTAAATAGTGCAAAAATTAAAGAACAATAACATATAAACGTATTCGTAATATGTAGACGGTTGTAATTGAATGGCGGAAATGAATGAAGTTAGAAATGCGAAAAAAAAACTATCATGAAGGTTTCATTGACATAGATCGTCTTATAGAAAAAGCCTCCCTTTTGAGGAGGCTTTAAAGTAGCGTGAGGCGGGCTTGAACCGCCGACCTCAGAATTATGAATCCTGCGCTCTAACCAGCTGAGCTACCACGCCGAAATTTGTTAAATTATATAATCTTTTATCTGAATTAAAGCCAGACCAAAAAACTGTTTAACGACCACAAAAGAAAGATCAACAAAATTGGCCTTATTTTTTTTGTGAGTGCAAATATATAGGAATTGGAATATAACAGCAATCTGGGTTAAACTTTCTTCTAATCTTATTTAAGAAAAACAGATACATCATTGTAAGCATCTGTCCCTAAAGCATTTTAGACTTTATGTCCACTAATTCATTATTCAGATCGATATATGGATAGTCGTCCATGATAGCTTCTATTTTTATTATGAGTTGCTTCATGAAAACTTGGTGCTCCTCAGTAGTAGGGAATTGCGGCTTATGAGTTAAGCTACGATATATACCATTGAGCTTATTTCTCAAGGCAGCATCTTGTATGTCGAGATATGCATAGTCAAATTTGTTATATATATAGTCGACCGCTTCTACACTGGGATGGACGAGGTCTTTGCCAAAAAATCGATAGTCTCTTAGATCATCAAGAAGCAGTTCATAAGCTGGAAAATATTCTACGTCAGAATTCTGATCTATTATTGCATGAGTTGCTTCTATAAGTCGAGCCTTACTTCTCTGATTCTCTATAATGCCATCTTTTATGTGTCTTACCGGACTTACTGTTATAATGCTGCGCAAAGACTGGTCAGATCTTTTCCTACAAAGGTCTATACTCTCACCGATATCTTGAATTATCTCTTCCACTGTAACTAGGCGTTTAGAAAATTCTTGACCTGGCCTCTTGTGACAATTGTTGACGGGTTTTCCTGACTTATTATCATAATAGACATAAGCTGAGCCCAACGTTATGACCAGATGAGTGATACTATTAATAAACTCATGTGCAATTGAGAGGGATTTGTCGGCATTTTGTCGGCAGATGCTCTTATCAGGGTTATTATAGCTTCCATGAAAGTCAGAATTTTTCCACAATCCATTGTGGAAAAAAAAATCTTTCTCAAGCAGCGATTTACCTGATGTACAGGCTCTTATAGTTGTGAGAATACTTTTGGGATTAAATGTAATACCAGCAGGATTCTGTAATACATTATACTTAAGGTTAGAGAGTTTTTGGGCTATCTCTACTGAGAAACATGATCCTATAAATAACAGATTTGAATCATATCTTATTGATACATCTGATTTAGGGACTTGAATTTCAGTTCGGAATGACAAATAGACATGATTTTAAGGAAAAAAATTTATTCAAATATGGCACATTGATTGCTTATGTTAAAGTAGAAATCAATAAACTATTACTCAGAGCAGACTTCATATTTGTCCGCTTTCATAATAATGGCTTAAGATTTTACTTTAATATTCCCTTTATTATAGTAAATTTAATCCTTCAGTAACGCCATACAATTATCTATACAAAATTTTTGATACAAAATTTTTACAATGAAATATATTAAAAATATACTGGTTCTTGCATTTGTAGTGATGAGCAGTTCACTTATGATGGGTCAGGATATACATTTCTCACAATTCTACATGTCTCCACTTAATCTTAACCCAGCAATGACTGGTGTTATGAATTGTAAGACAAGAGCAATTGTTAACTATAGAAATCAATGGTCACAAGTTCTCACAAGTGATGCGTACAGTACATATTCTGTTTCTTATGACCAGAAGGTTGCAGTAGGAAGATCAGATTATTTTGGTATTGGAGGTACATTCTGGGGAGATAGAGCTGGTGCCCTTAATTTTGGTACTACTCAAGGAAGAATATCTTTCTCTTACAGTAAGAAGATGGGAGGTTATAGAAAATCAGCCAAGTACTTAGTATTTGGAGCTGATGCTGGTATTACTCAGAGAAGAGTAGATCTATTAGGTGCAAGGTGGCCATCTCAGCATGACGGGAACGGTGGATTCTGTGATACTTGTCCTGGAGGTAATGGCGCCCTTGGTGGCGATACTGACTTTATACATCCTGACTTATCAGCAGGGTTGTTGTTTTTTAATGTTATGGATGAGGCATCTAACTATTATGTAGGTCTTGCTCTCCACCACTTAAATCAACCAGGCGTATCTTTTCTTAAAAACGCCAATGAGAATCTTACAAGTAGATTAACTTTCCACGCAGGTGGACAATTTGAGATTAATAGAGACTTTAGTATCCTACCAGGATTCATATATATGTCACAAGGTCAGCATAGAGCAATTAATGCTGGTGCAAGTGCAAGATTTAATCTTGGATCAAGAACTGATGGTCAGTCATGGCAATTAGGTGGATGGTACAGAATCGGTAATAAAGTAGATGGTGGTATCCATTCTGATGCAATCATACTTTCTACTCGATTTGATTATGGTAACTACGGTATAGGATTTAGTTATGATATTACGGTATCTAAGTTAAGTGAAGCTGCTTCATTTAATGGAGCATTCGAATTTGCTTTGAATTACCTTATCTGTGGACCTGAAAAAAGATCAGTATACTGTCCAAGATTCTAAGAGACACTAAGAAAATAAATTCTTAAATCCTTGCTTGATATCTTTCAAGCAAGGATTTTTTTTTACTTTAGACCCACTCATAAGATTCGTGTTTCTATATGTGAATCTATATTTTGCCCGTTAGGTCGATCCTTTATTTAATAACTCAATCAAAATAAGAATACCATGTTCGGAAATTCTAAAAAGCCTAGTTCAGATCTCGGCAATACCCTACCTTCTTCATCTTCTATCAATACTATCGTTGTAGGCACAGTCATAGAAGGCACCATAGATACTCAGAATGATATACGAGTAGATGGAAAAATAGAAGGTACGCTAACATGTGCTGGTAAGCTAATCATAGGTCCTGATGGTAAGGTCGAAGGCGATGCTAATTGTCAAAACGCCGTTATCGAAGGGCTATTTAGAGGTAACCTTAATGTTACTGATATACTTGACGTAAGAGAAAATGCCTCTGTCATAGGTGAGATAAAAACTGGAAAATTATTAGTACAAAATGGAGCCACATTCAATGGCAATTGTGATATGGGGCAACGTATCAAGAGCATACCTAATAATCAAGCAGAATCTAATGCCTCATAGACACCATGTCACAACCCTCAAAAAAAAGAGCTAAAAGAACAAAGACTATAAGAAGGTACGCCAAGTTTTCTGGCTTAGCTTATCAGATGATAGGACTTGTAGCTGTATCAGTTTTCTTAGGGCTTAAAGCTGATAAATATTATGGCAATGAAGACAGTAAGTACATTACAGTCGTTTTAGTAATTATCGTCTTTGCAGCTTTCATGTATAGACTATATATCATCTTGATAAAGGATAAAGCAGAATGAAGATAACTCACTTCCTAAAATACATTACCGCCTCCATTTTAACTTCAGCTATCGTATTCTATGCTTGTGTATGGCTTATACCTATCAAGCCTTATATCGATGTCCTCGGTTATGCTGTAATACTTTTTACAGTAATTACAGGATTTGTATACTGGATAGTAGAGAGAGCACTTAGGACACAACAGAATAACTTTTTTTTGTCTGTAATTATTATTAATGTTTTTGTAAAAATAGTCGCGTCATTTGTCTTCATGATGATATATGTCAAAGTCAATGATCCCGCAGATAGATATTTTCTTGTTCCATTCTTAATGACATATCTTATCTTTACGATTTTTGAGACTTATATACTCAGTACTCAAGCAAGAAGCTCAAAGTAAAAACTATGGATAGCACTACTCTTAAAGCAATATTCTCAACTGGTCAGGAGCATGATATAATTACTGATAGTTCATTCAGAATTATAGAAGAAAAAGGAGATCATTACATTGCTGAATATAAAAATACGATCTATAATATATCAGTAGAATCATTTGACCCTAAGGCAAAATCTTATGAGCTTACTATAAATGATGTACCAGTAAAGCTATCACTGAAAAATAGCTTAGATCAGCTCATAGATCAACTCGGACTTAAGAGCAAGAAAGAAGAGGATGTATCACAAGTCCTGGCCCCGATGCCCGGATTAGTTATTAATATATCAGTCGCTGTAGGTGATCAGGTGGAGAAAGATGATCCATTGCTTATATTAGAAGCTATGAAAATGGAAAATGTTCTAAAATCCAAAGGAAGCGGGACTGTAAAAAAGATCCATGTCAATGAGCAAGACAAAGTCGATAAAGCTCAAATCCTTATCGAGTTCGAATAGGTAACAATGATACTATACGATATCTAAAGTGTTGCTCTTGCGATGTGCCTTATAGCGGCCTTTACCAAACTTAGTACCATTAAAATCTAAAGACTTACGTAACTCAGATTGTTGATCTTCAGGCAACTTATTAAAGTCTCGGCACTTCTCTGAGCAGCAGCCTTCCCACTTCTTTCCACAGGCGTCACATTGTATAAATAAAATATGACAAGCATCATTAGCACAATTATTATGATTGTCAGAAGCTTGGCCACATTGGTGGCAGGAAGAAATGACATCATCACTAATTTTTTCTCCTAACCGATCATCAAAAACGAAGTTTTTACCTTTAAATTTATTTGGTAGATTTTGTTTTTTCGCTTGACGGGCGTACTCTATGATACCACCCTCAAGTTGATACACATTCTCAAATCCTTTGTGCTTAAAGTAGGCACTGGCTTTCTCGCATCTTATCCCTCCTGTACAATACATAATGATATTCTTATCTTCCTTGCCACTGAGTATATTCTCTACATGGGGAAGCGCTTCTCGGAATGTCTCTACATCTGGAATAACTGCATCTTCAAAGTGACCTACCTCACTCTCATAGTGATTACGCATGTCTATTACGATAGAATCTTCAGATTCACTTAATGAATTGAATTCTGCAGCGGTAAGGTGCTTACCCTTGTTAGTCACATCAAATCCACTATCATCTAATCCGTCAGCAACGATCTTATTACGCAACTTGATCTTAAGTTTGTAGAATGACTTTCCATTATCCTCTATGGCCCTATTTAACCTAACTCCAGATAGGAATGTTATGGTATCCAGCGCTTCTATTAATAAGTTATAATTATCCTCTAAGACTGATATCTGAGCATTAATACCCTCTGATGATACATAGATACGTCCAAGCACACCTATATCTTGCAGCAGTATATACAGATGGTCTCTGAATAGAGGAGAATTTAGAATATGGGCATACTTATAGAATGATAATGTAATACGAGGACGCGGGTCCTTTTCTATGCCTTCCTTGAGTACTTTTCTGTCGACTTTGTTATATAGCCTCATCGCTTTTGCATTAAACGTGAGTGAATAAAAAAATTAAATTTAAACCTACTTGGATAAAAATTAAACAATAATAATCTAATACGTTATAACTATAAGTGATACTAAAATTGTAGAAATAACAAAGGCCCAGTAAATACTGAGCCTTTTCCAAAAAAAGCGCCTCCTCAAGGACTCGAACCTTGGACCCTCTGATTAACAGTCAGATGCTCTAACCAGCTGAGCTAAGGAAGCATTTTTGATCGGTGGGCAAATTTATATGTATTCCGACTATTCTGCAATTTTTAGAGCATTAATTTACAGCCACTACTTAATACTTTGTTATTTACGTCTTTTTGTCTGGTAAAAATGATTGATGTAAATAAATTGAGCAACAATAACCAATAATCCTTATTTTAGGATCATAAATAGTAATTCATGCGATCTTTAGTTTTAATAGCTTCCACTATATTTATTAGCCTTTCATCTTACGGTCAAGCTAAAATAGATGATAATGTATCATCTCTTAAGTCTGTTGAGACTCTAAGATTGCCTGCGTTAGATAATGTATCCCTAAAGAAATATTACAAATCAAATGGAAAACAAAGTACTGCACTCAGATTTGCAGAGCCTAGAGACGTAAGTATTATACCTCAAAAACATGGCACATGGGAACAAACTCAAGATAATGTGATGGTATGGAGGCAAAGAATAGTATCTCCTAATGCACACAGCATTAATCTTGCTTTTACAAAATTCTATCTGCCACCATCGGCATCGCTTTTTATATACAATGTAGATAAAACAGAAAGTATCGGACCACTTACTAAGTCTGATAACGATGAGCATATGCAATACTGGACACCTCTCATAACTGGACAAGAAGTAGTGATAGAACTACAGATATCGCCTGAAGAATTAAATGATTTTAAATTAGAATTATCGAGAGTAAATCATGATTTTACAAATATCCAAAAATCATTTTCAGGTTCTTGCAATATTGACGTAGAGTGTGGCAGCGAAGATGGTTATCCACTTGTAGATGAATATAGAGACATAATTAGGTCAGTAGGGGCATATACAGTCGGAGGTATAGATGCTTGTAGTGGAACCTTAATTAATAATGCCAGAAAGGATTGCACTCCATACTTTCTGACAGCTGAGCATTGCGGTATAAGGACTACCAACGCTGCGTCTGTAGTTATATACTGGAATTATCAAAATAGTACTTGTAGACAACCTAATGGGTCCCAGTCTGGAGGTATAGGAAACGGGCTCAGAAATCAATTTAATTCTGGGTCACAACTCAGAGCAAGTTTAAATAATTCTGACTTCGCTTTAATAGAATTAGACGACCCGATAGATCCGGAAATGAATCTATATTTCTCTGGATGGAACAGGCAAGTGGAACTGACAGATACATCTATATGTATACATCACCCAGGAGTAGAAGAGAAGCGTATTAGCTTTGATTTTGATAGACTGATGTATGATAATGTAGGATTTGATACGACACACATACTTGTACAAGACTGGGACATAGGGACAACGGAAGGAGGCTCTTCCGGTGCTGGTATTTTTAATTCTAGAGGAGAGTTAATAGGTCAGTTAACTGGTGGCCTGGCCGCGTGTGGTAACGATCTATACGATACTTACGGATGGATGAATTATTCTTGGGAAGGTGCTGGTACTGTAAGCACTAGCTTACAGCCATGGTTAGATCCAGATAATACTAATCTGGTATCTATGCAAGGACGTGAATGCAGTTTTAAACTAATTCTTGAAAATACAGAATATCAACTTTGTAGTTCCGATCAGAATACTTTGGAGATTCCACTTATAGCCGATGGGCTATTTGAAGGTCCCATTAATTATGAAGTAGTCGGTGCTCCTGCTGGTATCATTACTAATTTTGATTTTGATAGCAATGTGGTTACAGTTCCAAATAGGCTTATACTTTCAGAACTAAGCAGTGTAGGTGAATCGAGATTTGATATTATAATAAGTATAGATGACGGAAGCAATCGCGTAGAAGAAATTATTTCTATTTTCCTATATGATAGCAGTGCAACTACCCCAACGCTATTATCTCCTGCTGACGGTGCTGAGGATCTGCCTCTCTCTATAACATTGAATCTAAAAAGAAGTAATGTACCGCAGAATCAGTTCCAGATATCTACTGATGAAAATTTTACTGATATAATTATAAATGAGATTATTGAATTAGATGAATACACCACAAGCAACCTTCAGGAAAATCAGCTATACTACTGGAGATCTAAGTCATTTAATGCCTGTGGCGAGTCAGACTGGTCACCTGTTTTTAGTTTCAGTACCTCTGAAATTTTTTGCGCAACCATATCCTACTTAGGTGAAGTAAAAGAAATAAGTTCTGATGATCCCTCTACTATCATAGCTACAACTAATCTTCCATATCTATTTACTGTAGAAGATCTAGTTATCAATAACGTAAGTGGAACGCATTCTTTCGTAGGAGACCTTAGTACATCATTGTCATTAGACGGGTTAAATGCTACGTTATTTAATAGTGAGTGTTTTGCTAATGACGATTACAACCTTGGGTTCAGTGATGCATCTAAAATCAGCACCATAGAGTGTCCTCCGACAAGTGGTGAGATCTATAAGCCATCTTCGCCTTTAGATATATTCGACGGTGCTATCGCTTTAGGTGACTGGAATCTTAACATTACAGATTCAGCTTTCGATGATGGCGGTACTTTACAAGGTTGGTCTATGGATATCTGTTATTCCAATCCTATAGCACCTATTATCGTTCCTCAAAATAATATTTTGACAGGTTGTTATGCAACAGAAATTGTGACCGACATATATCTGGACTCTGGAACTTCAATACCTAATTGTGACATTAAAGTAGTTAACATTAATAGTGGCAACACCATTCCGAGTTCAGTTATTATAGATATCGATGATCCTAATAAGGTGACCCTATCGGTAACACCGACCGATCTAGACGATGGCTTAGCTTTAGTGCAACTTATTAATTTAGATAATAACAACATAGTTTTCTTTACAACAGTCAAACTGGACTTATCAAATGGCTCAGAAAAACCAATAGTCACCTATCCTATTTCTGGAAAGACACTTAATTACGACCAGATAAGTAATGTAACCTGGGATGCGGGATCATTTTCTGGTGATTATATAATTGAAGTATCCAGTGATACAGCCTTTAGTACTTTGGATCTTGTTGTCATTGGTAGTGAAGAAAATGATGTGGTCATAAATCCCACTAATCTTGGAGAATCTCTATATTATCTGCGAGTGGGTCATAAAAACGCTTGTGGGTATGCTTACTCTGAGGTCGTCATTATTACAATAGATAACTCTATAACCATCAGCGATGATGAGGATGAAATAGAAGCTAATTTATTTCCTAATCCTGGATCTGGAATATTCTACTTAAGAACTAATACGCCATTATCAAAAGATTATGACCTTATAATCACTGATATACAAGGTAGATCTTACAAGCTTGGCGTAGAGAGTATAAACAATTACAATCTAAAATTAGAACTACAGAACTATCCTTCAGGTGTATATTATCTACAATTGGTAGATCAGAAGATTAGCATTAAGAAAAAAATAATTAAGATATAAAGATTACTTCTACATAGTAATCGTATCTACATATGACATACATAGGATAAAGATAAACTCTTTGCCTATGTCTGTCATACTTTCATCTTCATCATCTACTAATATATCTTCTACAAAAGCAAGCATATCTTCTTCTTCAGATTCTTTAAAAAAAGTGTCCTTACATTCATCCCATGAAGATGCATTTTCTCTTATCGTCCAGTTCTTTTCTTCGTTAATATAAAATGCGTCCATATCTAATTCAGGAAATTCTCCATGACAATTTTTATATGCATGGAAGATAACTTCACAACAAAAAAACATGACTTTTCTTTCTCCATCATTAAGGACATCAAAGTTATCACTGGCTAAGTAAGCAAGCATCTCTTTTTCTTCAAGAAATCTATCATTGACATTGTCTTCTAATGACTGCAGATAACTATCTATATGTGATTCTAATATCATGATACTTTTATTTCTTGTACTATAAAAAATCCGTCTTCTCCTTGATCCTGATACAACGGCATTAAGATCATGCCTTCATATTCTGCATACACATGATTACCATTATTAGTTGCAAGTAGTTCCCCTTTCTTAATTTTTTGAAAATTTTTATACCCCGGCTTCATTTTAAATTTATCATTGTCACCTATACTAAAGTAGTCAACTAATTTTGTCAATCTAGGTAAGCCGTCGGCATAAGATTGCAATATTATTTCATGGTGATTTTCTACATCATCGGGTCTTACCGCATTAACTTCTCGCAGTAGACATATTATACCTGCCACTGCCCTATTAATAGATTTAACCTCATCATGCTGACCTGACTCAAAGGTAATACATGTAGTATCGACGCCCATATTCTCTGTATTAAAATAATGTATCGTCGTACCCGATAGACCTTCTATTATCCCCAATACAACAGGTGCATGTAGACCTATAGCAATACTAATATCTAATGGCAAGTTATTGCATATTGTGAAAATACCTCCAAATGAAGACGTCGTATGAAGGTCTAAAAAAATTAGTTTCTCAGGTTTATAGTCATTAATTTCTACTTTGACAAAATCCAAGAAATCTAAAAGCTCTTTATCCTCTGCATCAAGACCAGCCTTACTGTTCAATAAATCTATACGAGTAGAATCAAACTGTCGATTCATATCTTTTGATATAAACCTTTTATTAAGATTAAAGGCTTGAAGATTACCTATGAGACCTACGAATCTACCTCTGTACGAAAAATTACTATTCTTAATATGTTCTACATCAAGCATCTTAAGAACTAGTTCTATTGCTCTCACTCCGGCGGGTTCGTTACCATGCATAGCGCCAGAGCAAATAACCAGAGGTCCCTTAACACCCGTATCATACCTTCCGATTAATCTACTTTCGACCATTATGTGGTTTTAATACTGTTTTTAACTAATGCCTGGTTTCTACACCAAGACCACAAATATAATGTAGCATATGATCTAAATGGTCTCCATGATTCTGCAATTGCATACATCTTATTATAAAGCGCCTTTTCTCTCTGATGTAATCTCATACAATGTTCTTATAGCTTGCTGGATCGCCAGATCTTTGACAGGTAATATATCTGGTCGCTATAATTCAAAAATTAATATCATCTCCGTAGTCTATGTCCCTACGCCTTTAATTTCTGTAAGTCGCCTAAAAATCTCCTCATCAGAATCATTCTCCCAATTGTGTCCTAATAGATTTTCATCTATAAAGTACTGACTTATATTGATGACATATTAAGTTTTTGGTCGAGATAATCCTACTGACTTTATAGTATCAACTATTCTAAGACAATATCACTACTCAAATGGTCCTCGACAACTTTACGATTCATATAATTACCAAATAATGACTTAACTTTAAGAATATCTGAAAATACAGCAATTCTATGAATAAGGCTTTCTATTTTATATTACTTTCTTGCATAAGCTATTTTTCTATTTCTGGCCAAGATTCTCTTAATATGTCACGTGTTGGATTATGGAATCCTCCCAATATGCCTTCTACCCCTGGCGGCAATACCTATAATGACATATGGGGATATACTGCGACTGACGGATCTGAATATGCCATTATAGGCAATGCAGATTCTATACTGGTGATCGATGTCAGCCTATGTGATGATCCACAGAGAGTGTATGGATACGACGGTGGAAATACTGTTATATGGAGAGACTTTAAGGTTTATCAAGACTACATGTATGCGGTATGTGATAATTGTACGGAGGGTCTCCATATATTCAATATGTCAGGATTACCTAATGGCAATGTAAGTCATGAACTTACTACCACAGCTTTTTTTACAAAATCTCACAACATATATATAGATTCCGCCTCCCATAAATTATATGCCGCAGGTGGTAACGGAGCTAGCGAAGGACTTACCGTTCTTGACCTCTCTACGCCAGCTGACCCTACACTTATAGCTCATATAGAATTTGATGATGAGTTACAGATGCCTTCTGCTAATTTTTATGTTCATGATGTATTCGTACAGAACGACACAGCATACTGCTCTCATGGCTATACAGGCTTCTATGTATGGGATCTCAGTAATCTTAATAATATAGAATTACTCGGCAGTTATGACTCGCCAGGATATAATCATAGCAGCTGGATAGATGAGACAGGTAGCTATTCTTACTATGCTGAAGAAGTGCCAAGGGGGCGTCCGATGGCAGTAGTAGATCTTGAGAATCTTGGTCACCCAGTTAATGATATACAACTCATACATACATTTAGAGATCCTATATCAACAATAGAAAGCGACGTTACACCTCATAATCCTTTTGTGTATGAAGATTCCTTATATATATCTTACTATGAAGATGGTATTAAAGTCTACGATCTTATAAATCCAGAATCACCAACTCTCGTAGCTTATTACGATACATACCCTGATAATGGAACGGCATATACTGATTACAACGGTAACTGGGGTACCTATCCGTTCTTAAGCTCAGGGTGTATACTAGCCTCTGATGTAAAGTACGGTCTTAATACCCTTGAAGTAATCCCATGTCCTAATCCTATTACTTACTACAGAGATAGTGATGATGATACTTATGGAGATCCTAATACCAGTTATACAGGTTGTGCTCAAGCGGAAGGATGGGTAACTGATAATCAAGATTGCGATGATGACAATGATCTGATAAATCCTAATGCAACAGAAATATGTGATGGCTTAGATAATGATTGTGACGGCCTTACTGATAGTGATGATCCTGATGCAGTAGGTAATAGCACCTACTATCTTGATGATGACGGAGATGGTTTTGGATCTGCACTTTTTACAATAACAAGTTGTAGTATTCCGCCAGGATATGTTGTGGATAACACAGATTGTGACGACAACGACTCTAATAACTTTCCGGGTAATCCTGAAGTATGTGACGGCAACGATAACAATTGTGATGGACAAGATGATGAAGGTCTACAATCACTCACGTACTATATAGATGCCGATAATGACGGATACGGCAACCCTAATCTATCACTGATATCATGTAGTAATCCAGCAGGATATGTTATAGATAACACAGATTGTGACGACAACGACTCTAATAACTTTCCGGGTAATCCTGAGGTCTGCGACGGTAACGATAACAATTGTGATGGACAAGACGATGAAGGTCTACAATCACTAACTTACTATATAGATGCCGATAATGACGGATACGGCAACCCTAATGTATCATTAATATCATGTAGTAATCCAGCAGGATATGTTACAGATAACACAGATTGTGACGACAGTAACGCCGATATCCATCCTAACGTATCAGAGACATGCGGCGATAATATGGATAATAATTGTAATAATTTAATAGATGAAAATTGTCAACTCAATCCATGTGATAGCCTTAATCTATATATTAATCCAGCAGTCCAAAATACTTACCATGCAAAACAAACTATAAGCTCTGATGCTTATATCAACTCATCCCAAGACATTGAATTCTTTGCTGGTCAGACGATAGAATTAGGACAAGGATTTGAAGTTATATTAGGTGCTAAGTTTCTTGCTTTTATAAAAGATTGTGAATTAGCAGGACCAATTAACCAGAGTCGTCAAGACGAAAAATAATTGCAGAACGAATCAAAAAAAATTGACACATATTTAGTTAATCTTTCTACGCATACATCTTGTTTGAATATTTTCGATTTTCGAAAATCAGTTTCACTTATATCAATACAAAAACATATTACAATTTATTGGCATAAGATTTGGATATAGAGAAGTAGACTAAACAACCCGAGAAGTGAGTAAAGTATTAATCTACTTGACTCTATGTATAATAAGTCACATAGGTATGAATAATGCCGAAATAGAAGCTTATAATTATATAGATCAGTACAGTGAACTAGCCGTAATAGAAATGTATAGGAGTGGAGTACCTGCAAGTATAACGCTTGCTCAAGCTTTACATGAATCTAATGTAGGCAAGAGTGACTTAGCCACGAGAGCCAATAATCATTTCGGTATAAAATGTAAAAGTTATTGGAATGGGTCAACATACTATCACGAAGACGATGATCTGGATGATCAAGGAGTGCTTGTAGAATCATGTTTTAGAGCTTATGAGACAGCTCATGATTCATATATAGATCATTCTAATTTTCTTAAGCATAGAGAGAATTACCAGAACCTATTTGCGATAGATACTAAAGATTACAAAGGATGGGCATATGGGCTTAAGAAATCAGGCTATGCTACAGATATGAAGTACTCTGAGAAATTAATTAGATATATAGAGAAGTATAATCTGTCACAATATGATTATATGGAGAATCCTTATCTTAAACTAAGAAGGATAAAAACCGTTAAATAGATTAATTACTCTTGATAAGAATAAAAACCACAAACCACACATAACATTAAAAAGACAATATATTATTAAGCTACTACTACTTAATTAATTAAGATTGAGGCAGTTTAAAGTGCTGAGATTGTTACTCACTTCTCAGCGATACATTAATTAATAATTAATGCATCATATGCTTAAATAATATATATTTGGTGTGTCAAAGCAATCTGGAGAGGTACGAGCAATAAACCAATCTAGGGAAGATTTTGTATAGAACCTAAATCTCAACTAATCTTGAATTTTTTCATTTTGCTTTGACTTTTTTACTATTGAGTTCTTTTCTGCCTCAATATACTCCGTTCTATTTCTGAACAAATCTCTAGCCGTAAACATAGCTTGACACATAGAATCTGCACTTGCAACATTCTGTCCCGCAATAGCATATGCTGTACCATGATCGGGAGAAGTCCTTATGATAGGCAACCCTGCAGTAAAATTAACTCCATTACCAAAAGATAGTAACTTAAATGGTATCAGGCCTTGATCATGATACATTGCAAGTACTGCTTCTACCTTCTTAAAATCTCCTGCACCAAAAAAGCCATCAGCTGGATAAGGACCAGCAGCTATAACTCCGTTATTCTTAGCTTCTATTAATGCCGGCTTGAGAAACTCTTCTTCTTCAGTACCTATTACGCCATTATCGCCAGCATGAGGATTTAAGCCCAGAACACCTATAACAGGCTTACCTACACCAAAGTCTTGCTTAAGCGCTTTAGTCAATATCTTAAGTTTTCTTATTACTTTATTCTTATCGAGATGAGTATGGATGTCCTTAACGGCTACATGATTACTTGCCAGAGAGATAATAATCTCATCAGAAACCATAGTCATAACAGTCTCAGGAGCATTAAATGCTTCTGTTAGATATTCTGTATGCCCCGGATACTTAAATCCAGCAAGCTTCATAGCCGCTTTATTAATAGGTGCAGTGACAAGAACATCAATTTTTCCAGCTTTAGCGTCTATCACTGCCTGATCTAATGCTTTAATAGCTAATAGACCAGCTGCTTCTTGTGCAGTACCGATATTAATGTCTATCGGTGCATCTTCTACATTAAATACATTAATCTTATTATGTGCTGCATTATCCACGTCCTTTATAGAGACAAAGTTGAAATTGGTATTACTGACGATGTTTTTATGGTAAATCATCGCCTTAGAAGAACCATATATTATAGGCGTAAAAAACTTAGCCATTTGCGGATGCGAAAGCGCCTTAATAATAATTTCAGGTCCTATTCCATTAATATCACCAATTGTAATACCTATCTTTATTTTCTTTGCCATCTTATATTTTCTAATTATGGGCGAAGATAAACTAATTTCAATAGTTGATTTTGAAAGCTAAAAAACAATTAGGTCAACATTTTCTTACAGATCAAGCTGTCATATCTGATATAGTCCAACTTATCAAGCAAGAATGTAAGCAGGATAGGCCAATAATAGAGGTTGGACCAGGCAAGGGGGTATTAACTCAAGAGCTCATCGGACACTATCCGAAGTTTAAGGCGATAGAGTTTGATAGGGATATGGTATCTATTCTCAATGAGTCATTGCCAAAATTAGATATTATACAAGATGACTTTCTTAAAGTAGGTCTTGATTCCATGTTTAATGGAGAATTCAATATCGTAGGTAATTTTCCGTACAATATATCAACAGAGATTATATTCAAAATATTAGATAATGTAGAACTTGTTACCTGTATGGTAGGAATGTTTCAGAAAGAAGTTGCTGATAGAATATGTGCTGGACCTAAAGGCAGAGTCAATGGTATAATAAGCATTAGGACGCAGGCACATTACCATGCTGAGAAGATATTCGATATACCTCCAAGTGCCTTCTCCCCCCCACCTAAAGTTCAGTCAGCTATGATTGTACTAAGACGTAGAGACAATTATGATATAGACTGTAGTACTAAGACATTCAGTCAAGTCATAAGGATGGCATATGGCCAGCGCCGAAAGAAAATGAGAAATACACTAAAAAGTTTGATGGGAGGATCTGAACATCCATTATTGCAGAAAAGACCAGAAGAACTTAGTGTCCAAGAATTCGTTACACTTACAAAAATAGTAGAAAGTAAAAAACAAGAATTATGAGCTTAGAATCAAGATTAATGTCAGATCTTAAAGATGCAATGAAGTCTAAAGACCAAGCAGCCTTAAGATCTATAAGAGCAGCTAAAGCTGCAATAACTAACCTTAAGACAGATGGTTCTGGTAAAGTTATAGATGAAGCCGTTGAGATTAAACTCATCCAAAAATTAGTCAAGCAAAGGCAAGATTCTCTTGATATATTTGAGAAACAAGACAGAGAAGACCTCGCTGTCAAAGAACGAGAGGAGATAGCAATCTTACAAAATTACCTACCACAACAATTATCTGAAGAAGAGATCACTCCGATAATACAAGAACTTATCAAAAAAACTGGAGCTACAAGTATGAAAGACATGGGTAAAATTATGGGTATGGCTTCTAGCCAGCTATCAGGACAAGCTGATGGTAAATCAATAAGTGCAATTGTCAAAAAGTTATTGGCTTAAAAATTTAAATTCCTTAGCTTATCAGTAAAGTATAAGCTTTAAAATTTATAGAATAATCATGCACCTACTTTTGTGAGTTTTCAATTACAAGAAACCTCGATATAAGTAATCCAAAATACTTGAGATTAATCTCTCGAATTATATAGAATAAAAATAATGGGATAGTACCCAAGTCGCTTAAGTATAGACAAGAAAAAAGCTGACCAATTTCTTGGTCAGCTTTATATAATTTATAAACTATATCTCTTAGTTCTTACTAAATCTCTTTACTACTTCTCTATCGTCTAATTGAATGTACATATTGTATATACCATTATCAAGATTAGAAACATCTAAAGACTCTATTGCTTTTCCACTAAATTCTCCTAAGTTCTGAACAAGAACTTGTTGTCCTATAGCATTAGTTATAGATACCTTTACATTAGATTTTGTTGAAATATTAAAATCTACACTAAGTATATCTTGTACTGGATTAGGATACACTTCTATTGATTCTTGTTCTGTTAGATCATTAACTGATGAAAGTGCATCAACTGAGATATTATCAATGTATAAGTTATCTCCCCATGCAGACTCAACTTCAAATGAAACTAAAACCGTCTGTCCAGCAAATGCAGATAGGTCCACATTGTTAGATTCCCAATCGTCTGCGTTGGTAGGAAAGAAAAAAGCATTATTAGCATTAACCTCTGCACTAGTTCTTAAATCTGAACCAGCTTTGTCAAATACAGAAGTCGAAGTGACTCCACAATCTGAAGATACATTCACTCTCAATCTATCCTGAGAACCTTGGAAGCTCGTGTATGCATGATCAAAACTAAGCATAGCGCCGTCTGATGGAATTTCAACTTGTTCTTCTAAAAATATAGATCCAGAAGGATCAAAAGTAGCAGGATTCCAATCCCAAAAGAAAACCAGAATCGAATAATCTGAATCTGCTAAACCACCTAGTCTAGCACCAGATCCAAGTGCAGCACCACTTACCTGCGCAATCGCTAGATCAAATGGTTTAGTTATTATAATACCATTCGGATTAATTACTGCATCCTCTTGAGTATCTTCAAAATTTAAGTCTACAGTCGCTGTAGATAATGACTGATCAATCTTCGCTACCGATTCAGCTTGTGTTAAATTATTTAGTCTAACTATATCTCTTACAGAATTTGATACTACTTCAAATACGTATGAAGATGTACCAGAAGAAAGTTGATCAGTAGTAAACATTACTTCTACTTCTTCGCCACCCATGATTGGGTCAGTGTAAGGAGCCGTTTCTACTACATCGCCGTTTATCACTAGATTAACAGATATGTCAGAGAATGCTTCAGAAGATTCGTTTTTGACAGTAGCTGAAGGTGTGAAAGAAAGATCGCATAATTCATCTACAAATTCTGCACTCCCTTCTACAGAGAAGTCTGCATAACCACTCAATTCTTGAGCACTACTTAATGCGCCTTGTACTATGTTACGATTAGAATCATCTTGTAGCATTGCAACAACTGCAAGACTGTTATAATCATATACAGTAGCTGGAGCTTCTGTAGACCAGTCTAATGTAATAGATCCACCTGCAGGTACATTGTCAACGTCCATACCAGCAACTGAAGTAACAAATTTCTTCATTACAAATTCGAAATCTACTAAACTTGTAGAACCTGGTCTATATGGCCAGTTAATTTCTTCTTCTGCTAATGCAACTCTTAATTTAAGTGCACTTAAATCTGCTTCGTCTGTTCCCTCATTTGTGATTACAAGTTGAACATCTAACATATCCAGATCATCAGATATAGTATGTGTTAATGTCATCGCTACTGGAGCACTAACATTAGCTGCATTGTCTATTGCAATTTGTGTTGGTACAGTGTTATTAGGTGTGAATGTTCCATCAACAATAAATGTAGGAACTCCTTGCAAAGGATAATAATCTTGCCTTGCGTTCACATCATCTGGATTATCATCATGCATAGGATCTACGCCAGGAAAAGATGTATGGTATCTTAATTGTACAATTCTCCCATCGTTAGCAGCTACTATAGCATTGAATGCAGGTGTTGTAGCTTCACATGGAGGACATGAAGCTTGAGTAAATTCCTCCAAAAAAACCAGCTTAGCTGACTGAGAAAAGCCTAAGCTCGATAATGCTGAAAGCAAAACGATATAAAGTAAATTTTTTTTCATTAGGTAAATATTTGAATTAAATGAATAATTTGTTTTAATAAAATTTCTTACATCACTAAGATAGAAGAATTCTTTGCTTATGCAATAACCTTAAACTATTTATTAAATTCTTCAAAAAGACATTTAATAGATATAAATTCGGAATGGCTGTTTTATTACATTAATAGGCGCAAAATATGCTTATATATTAAAATGTAATATGCTTTTTCTAAATCATTATTTAGCTACAATTATGTAGTGAGACTTTCTGTAATCCATATTTGCCATCAAGATAGTCAGCAAGGTATTCCTGTTCTGATTGGCCAGGTGTAGGTATTAGCTTTGCATCCTTACCCAGAGTATAGTAATCCATAATCGATGTATACCCTGATCGACTTATAATAATTTGAGATTCTGCAATAATCTGATTTAATACTTCAGCACTTACAAGATCAAGAATAGTAACATTAGGATTATTTAGTATAATCTCACCAGAATTGGTACCTCTTACAAGCACAGTTTTCTTATCGGTATTTCTGATCTTATTTAATATATGATTCTGAAGTTCTTTTCTTGCAGGCTCGGGTCCAGAAATTATGTATGCTTTATCATACTTAATTTCTACATCTAATTTTTTGAATCTGGATAATGTGCCGATGTATAATTTCTCTTTTATCTCATCATTTTTACTCAATGCACCACTAAGTCTATGGTCGTCATAGTCAGGGACAATACAGAGATCAAAGGCATTTAACAATTTTTGATTTACAAAATTCAATACCCACTTAATTATAGAGTTATTGCTCTGCATTGTCAGCTGGTGAGATATGATATAACTTCTTATGGATGAATGTCTAAATCCAAACCTACTATCAGATATTATGAGATCTATGTTTTTATTTTTTGTGTATCTCTTAAGTGTAAAATATTCTGCGATTATAGCCTTCAGCACATTAGGTACGTTAGTAACTAATATCGACCATAGTGTTGTACTATTATACCTTACATTATAACTTGGTAACTGGATAGAGTTTAATGATGGAAACTCATCTTGTAACAACTCAAGTGCTTCGCCATCAGAAGCTATCGTTACTTCCTTACCTTGATCGATTAAGTGATTTATAATAGGAATACTTCTGGTCGCATGCCCTAAGCCCCAGTTAAGTGGAGCAACTAAGATATGGTGCATATCTCTCGCGACAACTTTGTCTAACTTATCCCTATAATTCTCCAAGGTTGGATTTTAATATAGAAGTGTGGTAGAAATAAAAAAAAGACACCTTACTAAAGGCTTATGAATGTACTAGTCGCCTATCCTTATCTCGTCATCAAACTTATTATAGAATTTATACTCTGTCAATAGAAAATCATTCTCTTGCTGAAGCTTGATCCACTTTTTGTGCTTTAAGAACCATGACATCTGCTTATTGACTAATCCTTTCTTTAAGAATGAATACACAAATGGATTAACCTTAAGTGTCATACTCATATTAGGAAATGCTTCTATTACAAGATTGACATTGCGTTCTATCTCATCTGGCAATAATTGTGTGGGCTCTATCTGTCCTGATCCATTACAAGACGGGCAGACTTCTAATGTATTAATCTTAAGTTCTGGCTTGACACGTTGTCGTGTTATCTGTGTAAGACCAAATTTACTAAGAGGCAACACCGTATGCTGAGCTCGGTCTTCTTGCATAAATTCTTTCATCTTAGTATAGAGAATATTCTTATTCTCTTTCTTACGCATATCGATGAAATCAATAATGATCAACCCGCCTAAGTCTCTTAGCCTTAGTTGTCTTGCAATCTCCTTAGCAGCTTCAAGATTTACTTTTAGTGCTGATGTCTCTTGATCTGTTTTCTGACTTTTAGGTCCGCTATTCACATCTATGACATGCATAGCTTCTGTGTTTTCTATAACAAGATAAGCACCACTGGACATTGTAGGTGTCTTACTGAATGCAGACATTATTTGTTTCTTGACACCATAATTTTCGAATATGGGTCTCTTACCTTTATAGTGATGTACTATCTTAGCTGATTCTGGTGCAACACTGGTGAGGTAATCTTTTACATTTTCATAGATTTCCTTATCGTCTACTATAATTTTGTTGAAGGAGTCATTAAGAATATCTCTGAGTAATCCTTTAGTCTTATCTACCTCACTTAATATTTTTCCTGGCTTACTATTAGACTTATGAAGTTCGTCTGTGATGGTCTTCCATCGGCTGGTCAAGTTACTGACCTCATCATGTAGATCTTTTACCTTCTTACCTTCTGCAGCAGTACGAATTATAAATCCAAAGTTCTTAGGTTTGATACTTTCTATTAATACCTTGAGTCTATTTCTCTCTTCTGGACTGACTATCTTCTTAGATATGGAGATAGAATTTCTGAAAGGTGTCATAACAATAAATCTTCCTGGAAGATTGATCTCACAAGTTAATCTTGGACCTTTAGTAGATATAGGTTCTTTCAGAATCTGAGCGAGCACATATTGGCGCTTAGCGAAGACCTTTTCTATTTTGCCATTCTTCTCATTATCGGGCTCCATCTCGAACTGATCCAAAAGGTAACCTTTCAACTGATTGTTGACTACTTGCTTCGTAAATTTCTGTACGGACTTGATCTGAGGACCTAAGTCGGTGTAATGAAGGAAAGCATCTTTCCTTCTACCCACATCTAAGAAAGCTGCATTTAATCCTGGTCTAAGCATTTTTACTTGTCCAAGAAATATATCTCCTACTGAGAATTCTACATCACTAGATTGTGTGTGTAATTCCAGTAATTTTCTGTCTTCTATAAGCGCAATTTCTACGCTGGTGGGACTTGAATTAATTAATAACTCCTTGTCCAAAGCCAATATTTTTATGGCACTGTAGTCAAGTAAATTTATTTAAAAAAAATAAACACATAATCTATAATACAAGTAACTACTATACAATGGAAGGCCACTGAATAGTAGTAACAAAATGTATAACCAGACTTGTAGAACTACAGATACCTATTAAATAATTATCTGTTTTTCTTCTTGTGTCTATTTTTACGTAGTCTCTTTTTTCTCTTATGAGTAGAGATCTTATGACGTTTTCTTTTTTTACCGCAAGGCATATATTCTAATTTTAATTTGTATCACAATTTTTTTGAGCTTCCATAGCTTTCTGCTCATCACCTGATTTCTGATAAGCTATGGCTAAGAGGCAATAAGCTGCTGTGTAATCTTTCTTAACTTCAACTGCTCGTGCCAATCTACTAACAGCTTTATCTATCTGATTAGTTCCAAGAGACAATCTTCCGAGTTGATATAATACAGAAGGATCATCTGGATACTTCTTATTAAGGTCCACTAACATAAGTATACCTTTCATAGGATTGTCCTGATCCTGTACCTCCACATAGCTCAGAGCCAGATTTATCTTATTATCGATGTTATCTTTATCTAAATCTATAGCTTTATCGTAAGCAGACCTACTTTGCTTGACCGCATATTGCTTCTCCAAGTCATCGCTACTCTTCTGAACAGCAAGGGAGTATGTCGTTGCCGCAATACTCCAAGAATCGCCAGTATTCTCTAGCTTAGCAACCTGTTCTGCGTAGAAGGCTGATGATAAGGGGTAACCTGCAGAGTACCACAAAGATGCCAATTCCTTAAATCCTTCTACTTTTACTTCTTCTACAGAAGCTTCTGTTATAGATTGCTCGATATTCATAATATCATTAGCGACAGAAGGAGCTAGCTGTTCTTTGTTTTTTCTGATATATCTGTCGATATCTATTAATTCAATTTTTTCGGCTCTAGACTTTTCTATACCTTGTTGTTTTTTACTTTTTGTATCGCATCCGAAGTACAAAAAAGCTAATAATAGCGAAAAGGCTACTATTGATATCCATTGTACAGTATTAAACTTTTGCATCGTCACTTCCAGAATCTGGTAATGAATGCACCTTCTCTTTCACTTGGTCTATGAATATCTTAGCAGGTTTAAATGCTGGAATGTAATGCTCAGGAATTTCTATAGCAGTATTTTGCTTGATATGTCTTCCTATTTTCTTAGCTCTCTTTTTTATAACAAACGATCCAAACCCTCTGATATATACATTCTCTCCTTGACCTAATGATTCTTTCACTTCGGTAAAAAATTCTTCCAATGCTACGAGCACATCCACTTTAGGGACACCTGTTTTTTCTGCAATTGTATTTACTAAATCAGCTTTCCTCATTTATTCATAATTTGTTGATTAATAAGTGTTTATACACCTTTTACGAGAAAGGAGTGCAAATGTCGGAAAAAATATCGTTTATCGAAACTATTGTTCCTCTTTTTTAGACTTTTAAACTATTAAGATAAAAAATAGCCATAATAAGCTCTTTTTCAGTCAAATAGGAATATTTGACTATGGCACAATCTTTTCTCTATAACTTGTTTTATCAATATTTTCTAAACACAATTTAATACAGGGATATATGGTACTATCTATGACAGGTTACGGGCAGTCTACTAGAGAGACTGGCGACAAGATCTATAGATTTGAGATAAAATCTCTTAACGGAAAAACTTCTGACATAAGATTCAGATCATCTACCCCTCTTATGAATAAAGAGCTAGAATTGCGTAGAATTATATTAGATAAAGGTCTAAGAGGAAAATTTGACGCAAATCTATCCATTGAGAATTTGGGTACAAGTGATGATCAGTTTCTTAATAAGGGGTTAATGGAGAGTTACTTTAATGAATTAAAGGGATTCTCAGAAGAAATGGGCATCGATAAGGGCGATCTACTTCAATCGATTATTAGATTACCTAATGTCCTACAGAATGTCGATAAGCCTCTGGACGAATCAGAATGGGAGACAATCAAGTCGATGGCTATAGAAGCTGTAGACAAGCTTAACAACTTCAGAGCTCAAGAGGGTGCTTCTATATATAAGGATGCTACATCCAAAGTAAAGATTATTCAGAATCTGCTATCTGACATCAGTCCACATGAAGAACAGAGGGTCACAGCTCTGAGAGAAAGAATACATAAGAACTTGAAGCAACATATGTCAAAAGAAAATGTTGATGAAAATAGATTTGAGCAAGAAATTATATTCTATCTCGAAAAACTAGATATCAATGAAGAGAAAAGTAGATTAAGTCAACATTGTGATTATTTTCTGAAAGAAATCGATAACGATAAAAATGCTTTGAAAGGCAAAAAACTCTCATTTATATCTCAGGAGATGGGTAGGGAAATAAATACTTTGGGTGCTAAAGCTCAAAACTCTGACATACAACAAGTTGTTGTTCAGATGAAAGATGAACTAGAAAAAATCAAAGAGCAGTTACTAAATATATTATAATTGGCTTCTAAAGACTCATATGACATGGTTGTATTCACTGCTCCGTCTGGTGCAGGTAAGACAACCGTTGTCAGACACTTACTCTCTAAGTATAGCGACCTACTACAATTCTCAGTATCGGCGACTACCCGTTCTAAGAGAGATCATGAAAAAGATGGCGTAGATTACTACTTCATAGACAAAGAAACTTTTCAACAGAAAATAGACGACAAAGAATTTATAGAATGGGAAGAGGTCTATGCTGATCAATATTACGGGACGTTACATTCAGAAGTACATAGAATAGTAGCACTCGGTAAAAAGATTATTTTTGATATTGATGTACATGGCGCCGAAAATATAAAATCCAAATATGGAGATCGATGCCTAACGGTATTTGTCAAGCCTCCATCTTTCGTAGAACTCGTTAAGAGATTAACAAAAAGAAACACAGAAGATAAAGACAGTTTCAAAAAAAGAATAAATAGAATAAAAAAAGAATTACTTTTTGAAAATTCATTTGACCTCATCTTACTAAATGATGTTCTACAAGATACGCTTGAGAACGCAGACAAACTAATAGAAAAAAACTTTTCGATTGATGACAGTAGAGACTAAGACGACAGAAGGCATAACTATAAGAATAGGATCTTATTATGAATCCGCATCATCGAGACCACTTAACCAGTATTTTGCTTTTACTTATGTCGTAGAGATCGAGAATATGAGCTCATTTGAAGTACAACTTATGCGTAGGTTCTGGCATATCAAAGATGCCAATCTTGATGTTAAAGAAGTGGAAGGTTCTGGCGTTATAGGTAAGCAACCTATCATCAAGCCTGGCGAATTATATAATTATTCTTCATGGTGTCCACTCGCTACTGCTATGGGTAAAATGGCTGGCTACTATACCATGAGAAGATTAATGGATAATTCCACATTCAAAGCTTATGTTCCTGAGTTCCAACTTATCGCTGATTATATCAATAATTAGAAGTTAGGAAAATCTCTCTACCCTCATAGCTAGACTAAAGTAAATAATACAAATTCAATTCTACTTAAGCGATAGTCGGATACAGATCTATCGCAAAGACAAGCTCATCTAATCAAAATCTCTTCAAATATTTATCAGGTACTAACGGTCTAAAAGTCCCCTATTAATTACTCTTATCCTATGTAGAACATTGCAACTATACTATGAATAATAAGTATTATTAGCTGATACTATATACATAGTAGATCTCAATTTCAGCTCTTATCTTAGCAAAAAAATAGACATTTAATTTTATAAAACCGAAAGTGACGCATAAAATAGAGATAGTCACATTTCTCAAAAAAATTTAACATTTGCATAGGGTTAAAATTTTTATTTGCTGTCCTACTGATACCGAATAACTAAATTAGTATACCTGACATAACCTTGATGAGTTTTTTTACTCATTGTCATCTTTGATTTATACCCCCAATTTTATTAATTAAAAAACAATTTAAAAATGAAACGATTAATTATCGTACTAGCAATGGCATGCCTTGCTGCAACTACCTATTCACAATCGTGTGTAGGTCCTCTTTCTGTAACTATCGAAGGTTCTACTGCAGGTACACCACTCGATGGTTCTGGAATCGAAACTGATTCTGAATGTAATAATGGTTCTGGACCTCTGTCTGGAGCTATTGATCTTACAGTAAGTGGGGGTTCTACTCCTTACCTATTCTCTTGGGATAACGGTGCTACTACTGAAGACCTTTCTCAACTCGGCGCTGGCAACTACGCTGTTACGGTTACTGATGCTCAAGATTGTTCTATGGAGTTTAGCTTCGAAATCGAAGAACCAGACCCTATCGAAGCTTCTGGTACTACTGTAGCACTTGATTGTGCTCCTGAAAATGGTGCCCCTACTGGTGCTATTGACCTTTCTGTTATCGGTGGTACTGGTACATACACATACGTTTGGTCTAATGGTGAGACTACTCAAGACCTCTCTGCTTTAGGTGCTGGTACTTATGATGTCGTTGTTACTGATAGTAATGGTTGTACTGATGGGGCTTCATTCACTATCGACGATGTTGTTCCTATGTCTATCGATCCTGACTTAGGTCCACTTTCTTGTAACTCTACTAACGGAGCTGCTGATGCAACTATCGGCTTGACTGTTTCTGGTGGTACTGCTCCTTACTCTTACGCTTGGTCTAACGGTGAATCTACTCAGAACATCGCTAACTTAGCTGCAGGAACTTATAATGTTACTGTAACTGATAGTAAAAATTGTACTGTCGAAGGTTCTTGGACTATCGACGACGTAGATCCTATAGAAGCGCTTGCTGTTGTTACTGATCTTTCTTGTAATGCTCTTAGTGGTGCTGCTGATGGATCTATCGACATTTCTGTATCTGGTGGAACGCCTCCTTATACTTTCGCTTGGTCTAATGGTGAGTCTACTGAAGATATCTCAACTCTTACTGCTGGTACTTATACTATTGATGTTCAAGATGCTAATGGTTGTCAATTCCAAGCTACTTATACTCTTACTGAGCCTGCTGCTGTCGCAGCTACGGGTGATATCACGGAACCGGGTTGTGCCGCTGCAAGTGGTCTACCTACAGGAGCTATCGACTTAAGTGTCGTAGGTGGTACTGGTGTATATACTTACGCTTGGTCTAACGGTGAAACTACTCAAGACTTAGCTGACTTACCTGAAGGTACTTATACCGTTGTCGTTACTGATGCTAATGAATGTACTGATACTCAGACTTTCACGCTTACAGAACCGGACGCAGTTACTTGTAGCTTAGACAGTCCTGCCCTCGGAACTTGTGGTGATAATATCCTCTGTAATGGTGATACTGGTACTATTAATGTTACTGCAGCTGGTGGTACTCCTGGAGCTGGATATCAGTATAGCTTAGATGGTGGCGCTTTCCAAGCTGACCCTTCTTTCACTACTACTGCTGGTACGCATACTGTTACTGTTCAGGATGCTAATGGTTGTACTTCTACTTGTGACATCACGCTTACAGAACCAGACGCTATCATAGCCGGTACTTGTGTGCAGAACGATGAATGTCAAGTTGATGCTGGTGAAATCCAAGTTCAAGCTGACGGTGGATGTGCACCATACACTATTACATGGACTGCATCTAACGGAGCTACTTTAGATCAAGCTTCTCAGACTATTGATACTGCAGGTGGTACGACTACATTTACTGGAGCTACAGGGGGAGAAACTTATACTTTCACTCTTACTGACGCTAACGGTTGTATAATCGGCGGATAATAAATAATATGAAATCTACTAAGCGCAATTCTAAATTTGCGCTTAGTAGATTTTACAAACAATAATGTGAAGACACTAATCCTAAATTTTATAATTATACTTTTATATTCAACAGGTTCGGCGCAAGATTGCTCCGGACCTTTGAATATAACTTTAGATGGCACTCCTACAGGAGAAGCTCTTTCTGTTAGTGCAATCCACTCTAATATCTATTGTGAGGATTCTGACCAAGGTGCTATAGAATTAGAAATCAAAGGGGGTACACCTACTTACTCTTGTGTCTGGAATACTGGTGTCGTAGATGAAGCACTCTATAATCTTAGCGCTGGTACTTATTCTGTCACCGTTACTGATTCTAATAATTGCACTCAGGATGCCATCATATATATTGTCCAACAACATCCTATTAACCAAAATCTTTTTCTAGCAGATTACGATTGCTGCGGGTATTGTCAGCTATCTGATAATGGTGCTACTTTCATCTACCAAGGCGCTGACTACATCATACACATCCAAGATATCAAAGACTCTAAAGACTTAGGTAATGTCGAGGCTTGTATCGAAATTACGGAATCTGAATTAGACTTCAACGGGCGTAAACTTCTCAAAAGACATTGGGAAATAAATACCAATCAAGAACACTCTATCGTAAAACTTTACTTCAGCAATGAAGAAATCCAAAGTCTCATCTCTGAAAGTAACTACTCAGAAATTAATCAAGCATTTATTGATAATCTCTCTGTGATTAAATTTATAGGTAAGAAAGACTCAAAGCTTTCTTACGAAACTCTAGAGACGTACAAAATACGGACTCTACAACAATTTGGAAATACCAATGCCTACTTTGTGGAAATACCTCATCACGGCATTCAAGATAAAAGAATAGGATATGCTCTTTCTGTAAAACCAAGAGCTGGCGTTAACTTAGATAGACTCGAAGCCGATGTCCACGACGTAATTACTGGAAAATATACCCTCAAAACAAATCCCGTAGAACATGAACTCGAAATACTTTCTAGTATCCCTGATGAACTCATATATGGTAAAGGATATATCGTAAACCAACTCGGACAAGAAATGAAAGTTGAATCTCTATGGGATGAATCTCTACACAGAAAAAAAATAAACGTCTCAGAATTATCACCTGGAATATACTTCTACGTCATCTGGGCTTTTAATACTAATGAGAAACTCGTCATGAAATTCATTAAAATATAATGAGATCCACTTCTCTGACATACAATCTAATTCTAAATAATCTCTCTGCTATCAACAGGAGAGCATTTATTACTATGATAATTCTATACATCGTATCAGGACTCTCTTATACTAATGCTCAAAACTTATTAACCAATCCTGGTTTCGAAAATGGTACAACAGGCTGGAATGTCAATACTCCTGGAGGACAGTCAACGCAGTATCTTAATTGTGGTAATATCAATGGGTACATAGGTAATGGCGGGTCTATGACTCAAGAATATTACAGTGTTACTGAAGACTGTACATACACTCTTAACTTTGAAGCATACAAGCATTATGGAAATACAGGCTGGGCCCTGATAGAATTGAATGCTTACGATACAGACTCTGGCTCATGGGTAAGTTTAGATGCTGAAGGTGTATCCATATCACTCAACTCATGGAATAGCTATAGCATCGACTTAGTCGCTCCTGTTGGAGCTGATGTTATACAAATATATATAGGTGCTGGTAGCGGTGCTACTTGTAGGGTAGATTGCATGGATCTTTCAGAAAGCTGTCACTCTACGGAAATATGTAACAATAATATTGATGATGACGGTGACGGATTCATAGATTCTGCAGATGTAGATTGTGCCTATGTATGTGCTAATAATATTCTTACCAACGAAGATTTTGAAAATCCAGGTAGTGCTAACTTTAATCAGACTTTTGAAGGACAGGATGCATATACATTGATTGATTCAGATAATTCAACTGTGCCTGGATGGTATCTTAATGATGCATCTGGTGGTAATGGTTCCAAATATCTGATAGAATGGAATAATCCAACATCAAGAACAGGATCTTATAGTACTTATATACAAGGAGCTAATGCTTGTATGAATCCTCGAGTTAATTCAAGCTGGCAGATTAATATTGCTCCTAATAGCTGTTATGAAGTGTGCTTAGATATGGCTGCATGGTCACCTAATAGTACTCAATCAGATGCAGATATGAAAATCGAATACCGATGGGGTGACAATGGAAGTAGTTTATTCTATCCATCAAGTACAAAAATTAGACAGTATCATACTGCCCCAGCAAGTACTTCTGATAATATTGATAATCTTAATTGGGGACAATACTGTTTTAGAATAGATGATGCTCCAGAATCTGGTGAAGTCAATGAGAGTGGTAGTACACCTGCGGGAGACTGGCAATATTTCCAATTGTCTATATCATCAGATGACAATAATAACGGTGTCTTTATAGACAATGTATGTATCACAGAAAAAACTTGTCCTGCGGGATGTGCTCTTACTAATCCATATCCAGGATTTCCTATTGATTTTCTTAATGATAATACAGGCTGGATAGACTATGATTTAGATGCTGACCTTTACCTCGTAGATAACGGTGATGGAACAATGACTATCACTGGGACAATTATTAATGGAACTCCAGTTGATTTTGGTTTTGGTATTAATGGTACTTCATGTGGTGCTACAGATAGCTGGACTGTTAGTCTTACATTATCGGATAAAAGAACATGGACCGAATGGCAAGCTATGGGTGGATTTTCTAATTTACATTCTAACTGCAGTAGCGCTGCTCCAGATCTCGACTACTGGGATATATCAGGAACATTAATCGGCATTGGTTGTAATTCTGGTAGAACGATTACAATAACAGGTCCTAAGGCCCCCTATAGACTGCAGATAGGTAATGGTGCTAACAGTGGAGATGGTAATTGTTCGTTTGGTATGTCTACTTGGTTTGACGGAACAGAAGGAGGATCTGCTATTAATTCTGATATATATGCATTCTTAGATCAGGCTTGTTATGATGCTCAATCAACAATAGAAATCTGTGATGATAATATAGATAATGATGGTGACGGATTAGTTGATTGTGATGATCCATATTGTGGGGGTGCTACTGTTGTAGAAGCAGGACCAGATAAGACTATCTGTAATAATAATACACAATTACTAGAAGGATCAGTATCTGGAAATTCATCTCCATATACATATGCTTGGTCACCTACTACAGGATTAGATAACCCTAACATACTTATGCCTGCTGCATCTCCTATAACTACGACCGTATATACACTTACAGTAATGGGCGATAATGGATGTACAACAACTGATGTGGTAACTGTCGAACTATCAGACTTGAGTGCAGATATTAGTGCAGCTCAGGTAATGTGTAACGGAAATCCTACTAATATTAATCTGACTGCTTCAGGAGGTACGCCACCTTATACTTATAACTGGATAGGACCTAATAACTACTCCGCAACATCTGAAGATATATCAGTCTCTGATCATGGCACATACACGGTTACCGTTACTGATGATAATGGCTGTACAGATACTGACCAAATTGATGTTAGTAACAGTATTGATGTAGATGTAAGTACTCCTTGTACGATTCTAAATCAAAATGAAGGTTTTGAAGACTCTGGCTCGACAAATTTCTCATCCACATATAATGGTCTTCCTGCTGCATTACTGCCAAGAAGTTCTACGATAATCCCACATTGGACAGCGGACTACAGTTGTACAGCTGCTGGACCTTGCCCTGATAGTTACTGGATTAATGACCAAGCCGATCAAGTCAATAACCCTGAAGGTGATAAATTTGTTATCCTCACGCAGACAAATTATTGTATGAGACTTACCATTCCTATGATTGCTGGTGAGTGTTATAAGCTAAGTGCATTCACTGCTCTATATAATAATGGTTCTTCTATTGATGGTGAATTAATAATAGAGTACATAAATAATTCTAAGCTTATTCCACTAACTACAGAAATTATAACTTCAACATCCAATTTCAATAACATGAACTGGAAAAAAGTTGAGGTCACTTTTACACCTACTGAAACAAAATCTTATTCTCTTTATTTTACCTTTAAAAATCCTTCTGGAACACTGTCTGGCGGTATGGCTATGGATGATATTAGAGTCACGCCTTGTTGTACTAATATCTGTAGCGGAAATAGTATAAACTTAACTGCTAACTCGACAGGTGGCATTGGTGCATTAAGTTATAATTGGTCTACAGGGAGTACGAGTAGTTCTATCAATGCAAACCCGAGTACTTCCACTTCCTATACCGTTACTGTAACTGATACCAATGGCTGTTCAGCAACAGACCAAATTGATATTAATGTCAATAATAATACTTATGTAGAGATAAGTACTCCTTGTACGATTCTAAATCAAAACGAAGGTTTTGAAGATTCTGGCTCGACAAATTTCTCATCCACATATAATGGTCTTCCTGCTGCATTACTGCCAAGAAGTTCTACGATAATCCCACATTGGACAGCGGACTACAGTTGTACAGCTGCTGGACCTTGCCCTGATAGTTACTGGATTAATGACCAAGCCGATCAAGTCAATAACCCTGAAGGTGATAAATTTGTTATCCTCACGCAGACAAATTATTGTATGAGACTTACCATTCCTATGATTGCTGGTGAGTGTTATAAGCTAAGTGCATTCACTGCTCTATATAATAATGGTTCTTCTATTGATGGTGAATTAATAATAGAGTACATAAATAATTCTAAGCTTATTCCACTAACTACAGAAATTATAACTTCAACATCCAATTTCAATAACATGAACTGGAAAAAAGTTGAGGTCACTTTTACACCTACTGAAACAAAATCTTATTCTCTTTATTTTACCTTTAAAAATCCTTCTGGAACACTGTCTGGCGGTATGGCTATGGATGATATTAGAGTCACGCCTTGTTGTACTAATATCTGTAGCGGAAATAGTATAAGCTTAACTGCTAACTCGACAGGTGGCACTGGTGCATTAAGTTATAATTGGTCTACAGGAAGTACGAGTAGTTCTATCAGTGCAAACCCGAGTACTTCCACATCCTATACCGTCACTGTAACTGATACCAATGGCTGTTCAGCAACTGACCAAATAAATGTTAATGTCAATAATAATACTCATGTAGAGATAAGTACTGCTTGTACAATTCTAAATCAAAACGAAAGTTTTGAAGATTCTGGCTCGACAAATTTCTCATCCACATACAATGGTATTCCTGCTGCGTTACTGCCAAAAAATTCTAAGATAATTCCACATTGGACAGCGGACTTCAGTTGCACAGCTGCTGGACCTTGCCCTGATAGTTACTGGATTAATGACCAAGCCGATCAAGTCAATAATCCTGAAGGTGATAAATTTGTTATCCTCACGAAGAAAAATTATTATATGAGACTCACTATTCCTTTGACTGCTGGTGAGTGTTATAAGCTAAGTGCATACACTGCTTTAAATAACGATGGATCTTCTATTAATGGTGAATTTAATATAGAGTACCTTGATAGTAATTCCAGCCTCAGTCCTCTGATTACTGAAAATATAACTTCAACATCCAATTTCAATAACATGAACTGGGAAAAAGTTGAAGTAACTTTTACACCTACTCAAACTAAATCTTATTCTCTATACTTTACCTTTAGAAATCCTTCTGGAACATTGTCTGGCGGTATGGCTATGGATGATATTAGAGTCACGCCTTGTTGTACTAATATCTGTAGCGGAAATAGTATAAGCCTAACTGCTAACTCGACAGGTGGCACTGGTGCATTAAGTTATAATTGGTCTACAGGGAGTACGAGTAGTTCTATCATTGCAGACCCAAGTTCCTCCACTTCCTATACAGTTACTGTAAGTGATGCCAGTGGCTGTTCAGCAACAGACCAAATAGATATTAATGTCATAAATAACACTAATGTAGAGATAAGCACTCCTTGTACAATTCTAAATCAAAACGAAAGTTTTGAAGATTCTGGCTCGACAAATTTCTCGTCCACATACAATGGTCTTCCTGCTGCATTACTGCCAAAAAATTCTAAGATAATCCCACATTGGACAGCGGACTTCAGTTGCACAGCTGCTGGACCTTGCCCTGATAGTTACTGGATTAATGACCAAGCCGATCAAGTCAATAACCCCGAAGGTGATAAATTTGTTATCCTCACGAAGAAAAATTATTATATGAGACTCACTATTCCTATGACTGCTGGTGAGTGTTATAAGCTAAGTGCATACACAGCTTTATATAACGATGGATCTTCTATTAATGGTGATTTTAATATAGAGTACCTTGATAGTAATTCCAGCCTCAGTCCTCTGATTACTGAAAATATAACCTCAACTTCCAATTTCAATAATATGAACTGGAAAAAAGTTGAAGTAACTTTTACACCTACTCAAACTAAATCTTATTCTCTATACTTTACATTTAGAAACCCATCTGGAACATTGTCTGGCGGTATGGCTATGGATGATATTAGAGTTACGCCATGTTGTACTAATATTTGTAGCGGAGAAGCTATTACATTGTTTGCGACTCCTATAGGGTCTGAAGGTTCCGTAACTTACAATTGGTCTACAGGTAGTACAAGTAATTCTATAATAGCATCTACATCCGAATCATATACTGTTACAATAACTGATGCTGGTGGCTGTACCGCTACAGACCAAATAAGTATTAGTTATAGTGATAATTATTCAGATGGAGGTTCTATTAGTGGTGACGAGTCAGCTTGTGGATCTTATGATCCTACAGAAATTATTAGTATTAATGCTCCATCAGGTGGCAGTGGTGGTACTACACCTGTGTATCAATGGCAAAAAAGAACATATGATTGTGCTACATCACAATGGAGTGCTTGGGTAGACATAAGTAATACTAATACGGCTACTTACGATCCCAGTACTATTACACAAACAACACAGTATAGAAGATTCAGCAGAAGAACAGATTGCTTTGAATGGGTATCTTCTGATGTGGTTACTAAAAACATATCACATAACGTAACTGATCCAGGAACCATTAGTGCTGACCAATCTAACTGTGGAGCATTTGTTCCTAACTTAATTACAGGTACTGCAGCTGATGTATCGTGTTCTTCGCAATCGTATAGCTACCAGTGGCAAGTGAGATATGGTCTAAGTGGGTCTTTCTCAAATATTAGCGGCGCAGACACTCAAGATTACAATCCACCAATGGCTTATGAATACACTGAATATAGACGTGCAGTTATAGTACAAGATTGTAATGATATATATTCTAATATTATCAAAATTGATGTAACCGAAAACCCTTTTATAGAATCAGAGGGATTAACAATATGCTCTGGACAATCTATTACTCTTGATCCGAATGTATGTGAAGTGTATCCAGACATCACAGCTCAAAGACCATTAATAAATAATACAGGATGGTCTAATTCGTCTATCTCAGGACAGTCTGGAATAACCGGAGATGGAATTCTTTGCTTTACAATTGACGAACTTGTAGGTAATTCACCTCAGATGTTTGGGCTTAATAATAATCCAGCTTCAAGCAGTTCTTTTGTAGATATAGAATACGCCGTTTACATAAACGTCAGAATAGATATTCCTCGATATTTGATTCAAATCCGAGAAAATGGGACTTCAAAAGATAATGCTTATAACTCACCAAATTCTTTCGAAGGATCTACCGTTTGTATAAGAAGGACAGGAACATTAGTAGAATATTTATTAGATGATACAGTAATATTTACATCTAGCGCAGCTTCTACTGGTACGTTATATTATGATCATTCATTCCATTCAGGCGGCGGTGTATGGACTGGTGGCTATTCTAAGTTTACAGATATTTCATTATGTGCTTCAGCTTCTTCCTTAGACTTAGGATATCAATGGAGTAATGGAGAGACTACTTCTACAATACAAACCTCAACACCAGGAGATTATTCTGTTACCACTACAGGATATAATGGATGTGTTAGTTCTGGAATAATCTCAGTTACGACGACAGACCTAAGCACTTACGCTGGAGCAGAACAAGAAATATGTGAAGGAAGCACAGCTAATATAAATCTTACTACAACTGGTGGTACACCACCCTATACTTACAGCTGGGAAGGACCAGATAACTATAGTTCTAATTCTCAAAATATCTCAGTCTCAGAAGAAGGCGCATATACTGTAACAGTTACTGATGGCCAAGGCTGTACTACTAGTGACATGGTCGCTGTACAGGTTATGGATGTAGAACCGGGCGTTATAGAAGCCTCTGGCATAGATTGTCCATCTAATGATCCTGGGGTTATAATAAATATAGAGAGTCCGTCATTCTGCAATGATATAGTAAACCATCAACTTGATAATGATCTCGATGATTGGCACATATGTAGTGTACAGTCGGTTTCTACTCCTGTTACAGGTACCTTAGATACTAATAGTGTATTATCTGGTAAGAACTCAGCATACGTCGAAATCAATGAAGTAACCCAACACGACTGGCATCATCAGGTACTCTTCAGGGGTAACGAACTGATACAGGGGGATACTTACACCATCTCTTTTGAAGCTAAAGCTACAGGTCCAAAACCAGTACGTGTCATGCTACAACTTAATGAAGCTCCTAATACGAACTTCTTTTCACAGACTGTTAACCTTACGACTACGCCGGATAGCTACTCGCTAACTTATACAGCAACAGAAGATAGTGATAATGTAGGACTCAGCTTTAATGTCGGGTCTAATGGTGAAGATTTATGGCTTGATAATGTTGTCTTTAAAAATAATGATTGTTCTGAGCCATCATTCGACTATAAGTGGGAATGTAGAGAGAGTGATGGAAATGGTGGCTGGACTACATGGACTGATATTCCTGGTGCTAATTCTGCCACTTATGATCCACCTGTACAGACTACTATCAAACAATACAGAAGGCTTGCCAGCAGTGTAGCTTGCAACGACTATAGTGCTTCTAATGCTGTAGAAATCGAAAATTGTCCATGTGACATAACAGTAAGTGCTACTGGTGCATCTATCTGCTCTGGTGATACTGCTACGCTTACAGGCTCAGCTTCAGGAGGGCAAGGTACTGCTTCTTATCAGTGGCAAAGTTCTGAAGGTGGTATCGTCTGGAATGATATATCAGGAGCTAATAGTATTAATTATAATACTCAGCCTCTCAGCGCAAGCACCTACTACAGGTTGCTAGTAACTTATAGTAATTCGCCTTGTGATCCTACTTCTTCTGATGCAGCTTTTGTAGAAGTAGAACTACAATCAATACCTGTATCTATCTCTGCTGATCCTGAAAATATATGTAACAACGAATCCACAACACTAAGCATCAACGAAAATATAACAACTGGTGGCATGATAGATTACACATCATGGACTACTGGTACTGGTAATATAGGATCATTTAATGTCAATGGATCTGCCTCAGAAAATCATAGAGTCATGGGTAAGGATCCTTGGGGTAATGATGTCGTAGTATGGGAAGCAAGGCCTGATGCTAACTCTAATGCAGACGGTGGATTTTATACAGATAGAATAAGCATAGACCATGATCAAATGTATAGATTCTCTGTATGGGTCAATCGAAAAGTAATAGGTAGCAACGGAAGATTCTACTTAGGACCTAACGGCTATGGTTCCACCAATGGCGTAAAAACAAGATCAAACGGAAATACGTCAACGAATCCATATTTCTATTATAGCAATCCTCCCACAGCAATGCCTGAGGATGAATGGATGCTTGTAGTGGGGCATGTATACCCAAGCTCAGATAATGGCACTAATAATCACCCTGACTCAGGGCTATATACTACGAGTGAAGGTAACATAGGAAACACTTATAATGACTACCAGTGGCTACCGCAATCAATAGAGACAATACTTAGAACTTATCTTTTTTATACTACTGATACAGACGTAAGACAACAATGGATCTACCCTCGTGTAGATATAATAGATGGCACAGAACCAAGTGTCGATGATCTATTAAATGGTTTTGATGTGAATGGAGGATTAGGTACTGGTGCACAGTGGACATGGTATGAAGGAAGCTGCGGCGGTACTCAGATAGGTACTGGTAATTCTATTACGGTTAATCCGTCAACTACTACAACATATTATATAAGAGGAGAAGGAACTTGTGGCAACACAGAATGTGAAGAAATAACTATAACAATCAGCGATATACAAGCAACGGCTTCTAATGATGGCCCACTGACTTGCTCTACTAATTCTGTAACTATAATTGCAGAACCATCGGGGATGACTTATGAATGGACAGACGGTGAGACGACTCAAACTATTACAACGAATAATCCTGGTACATATACTGTAACCGTAACCGATAATAATGGTTGTACTGCCACTGCTGAGACTATTGTTGTCGAGAACACAACAGAACCCGTTGTGGATGTTGGAGATGATGTATCAGTGTGTAGTGGCGAAAGCATAGAACTTAATCAATTAAACATCTACGTGGATGGTAATTCTTATCAGTGGAGTCCTACTACTGGATTGTCAGATCCTAATATATCAAACCCAATAGCTACTCCATCAGTAACAACAACTTACACACTTACTGTGACTGGCGAGAACGGATGCACAGCTTCTGAAGATGTAATAGTTTCCGTTACAGATCCTAACACAGACATCATTCCTCCTGATTCAGATTGTTCTGGACTTTCTTCAGTGTATGAATCGGGAGAAATTTCTGGAGCAAAGTATATGTGGGATTTCGCAGGTGCAACCACAGTAGACAATGATTATAATGATCGCTTAGAAGAAGTCATCTGGCCATCTACATTTGCGGATACAACTGTAACAGTTACACTAACCGTCACAACCAGTGATGGGTGTGTGAGTACTGCGACAGAAAGTGTTACCATATATGCACTCCCAGAGGATGACATACAAGGAGATATGTTTGTACGAGAAAATTCTTCTAATAGGACATACGAAGGACCGGCAGCCAATTCTTATGCTTGGTCTGTAATAGATGGTGATGCCTTAATTATAGGAGCTAATACTGGACCTACATGTGTCATTGACTTCTTTACTGAGAATTCTACTCTCCAATTAATAGTCAATAATAATGTAGGTTGTCCCGATACCTTATACCAATATGTTGGGATGCTTAATTTAGCTCAGTGTAACTACTATGACAACTTTGATCAGGTATCTTATAATAATAGTCATGGAACTCAAGATTGGTCATCAGAAAGTTGGCTTGAGTACAACGATAATAATGATCCTAACTCTGGTGACATCAGACTCAATGGTAGAAAATTAAGACTTCAGAATAGTCCTGGCGCTCCTACTGTATATATCGAAAGAAACGTCAATCTACTTAACATAGATAATGCTCGACTATCTTTTGATTTTAGAACAAGTAACTGGGTAGAGTCTGGCGATATATTTGAAGTTGAAATATATGACGGCAATAGCTGGTCTACTCTATACTCACTGAATGGACAAAGACCTAATGGGTTCTTCCCAGATATTGATATTTCTGCTTATGCTAATGCTGACACTAGAATAAGATTCTCCGTAACTAATGGCTACACCGGATTTAGAGAAAGAATTAGAATAGATGATGTAGCCATATATGGTGATTGTAATCTCTGTGCATTCGAAAACCTAGGATTAGAAAGTGAAAATACTTGTGAAGGTGCTTGTGAAGGAATTATTTTTATCGATCCTGATTATCCTGTCACGGGGGACTTTGATTTATCTTATGACTACAATGGATCTACTATTAACTTAGGTCCTTATACCACTGGCGATACAGTATTTATTACGGGACTTTGTGTTGGTACCTATTCTAATATTACAATCGCAAGAGTAGATGACCAATGTTCTGAGGTATGGCCACAATCACTCACTATAGGAGAGACAGGTGCAGAGTGGGAGCATGTTACACATACTGATGACGTGGATAATTGTGATGGAATCTGTAATGGCAGCTTTACTGTAGATGCTAATCATGGATTGACAGGAGAATTCACAGTTTCATATACTTATGAAGGCACAATAACTACTTTAGGTCCATATGATTTTGCTGGAGACCTACTCATTGATGATCTATGTCCAGGTACCTATTCTGACATTACGATCACCGGTATAGAAACTGGATGTTCTGATATATGGCCTGATGATATAGAGATAGTAATAGAAAGACCCGAAGCTTCTGTTGTAAGTTATGAAGATGATAACTGTCAAGAAGAAGAAGGAGCAACAACTTTACAAATAAGTGGTGGAAGTACACCATACAGTATTACATGGCACTCACAAGATGGTACAATTACTGGCTCGACTACTCTTAATCACTCTGGACAGATAGAGATAGAAGACCTTGCTGGAGGACATACATATTGTATCACTGTCACTGATTCTAATGGGTGTACCAATGATTAAATACACAAGATTATAAATAACAAATACCATTAATTCACCTCTTTTAAAATAATACCCTATATGAAGTAAAATTATGTAATGCAGGCTTTTAAGTAGAAGCCATAAAATATTTAAGGTATGTATAAGTTAAAGTACTTATTAGTATTTAGTTTTATCTTTTTTGGCAGCTCCATGTATGCACAGGAGATCTGCGATAACGGAATAGATGACGACAATGACGGTATGATCGATATTAACGATGACGATTGTCAGTGCTCAGGTTCTATTCCTTACGAATTAATTTTCGGCACGATATGCAGAGATAATCTACGACTTATTGTAGATGACACTGATGCATTGAGTATACAATGGTACCATAATAGTATTGCCATTTCTGGCGAAATTTACGATAGAATTAATCTACAGTCATCTATTGTTGACGTAGAAGGTACATATATGGCCATGGTTACGACTTCCGATGGCTGTTATCTCAGCGAGCCCTACGAAGTTATTATAAATAAATACGAAGTTGATCTCGGAGTAGAATATATCTGTGATGGAGAATCGATACAATTCGGAAATTTTGAGATCTCAACCAATGGTTTTTTCCAAAATGACAAGCCCTCTGTAATTGATGGCTGTGATAGCATCACAAGTCTTCTTGTGGTTGTAGAACAGCCTGTATTACACTATGACGAAGCTACATTATGCGAAGGGGAGATTTATGACTGGGATGGAATGCTGCTTACTGAAGAAGGCACCTTTGAGTCAAGTTATCCAGCAGCAGGATGTGATAGCGTCGTTTTTCTTACACTAACATATGCTGAGAATATCCAAGCTGATATCTCTGCAACAATCTGCGATGGAGACAGCTATTTACTATATGATCTTACTGCAGATGCCACAGGACAATACCAAGCCTTATATTCTAATCCGACAGGCTGCGACACTTTATACAATATAGACCTTATCGTACTAGAGTCTTCAGAATATTATATCCAAGAAATCATATGTGATGGAGATACATTAAGATTTTTAGACATAGAAGAAAGTACGTCTGGACTGTACCCTACTACTATTTCTAATGCCGTAGGTTGTGATAGCGTTATTACTGTAGAACTCACAGTATTAGAAAATAAAGTTAACTATATAGAGGCAAGCATCTGCGAGGGGCAGGTCTACAATCTATTAGATATTTCTGAATCTACAGCAGGAACTTACTCTACTACTATACGCGCTTATAATGGCTGTGACAGTCTTATTACTGTCGAGTTATCTATAGGACAAGAAGTATCGATACAATTAGAAGCTAACATTTGCGAGGGTGATACTTACTCCATCTATGACATCTCTGCAGATGAAAGCGGTGTCTATGAGACAACTGTATTATCTGGCGGTGCTTGCGATACATTAATAAGTCTGACACTAACTGTATCAGAGGCGACGACTTATTTTTCTAATGAAGTTATATGCGAAGGTGATGTATTCGAATTAGATGGTATCAGTGCATCTATATCTGGAACTTATGAGGATGTAATTACTAATATAAATGGGTGTGATAGTCTTGTTGCAATAGATCTTACCGTTATTCCAAAATCTAATACCACTATACAAGAAAAGATATGTGAAGGTGATACGTATACATCATATGATATCACTACAGATCAGTCAGGCACTTACGAATCTATATTATCTAATGAATATGGATGTGATAGTATCGTAACTGTAGAGTTAGAAATAGAAATGATGCCAAGGGCTACAATCTATAAGACTATATGTGAAGGTGAAGAATATAGCTTCAGAGATCAAATAGTTAATGAATCAGGAATTTATGAGACAAGAATTAGCAATAATAATAGCTGTGATAGTATACTAACGCTTGAGCTCACTGTTAACCAACCTGCTGATGGCATCTCATTAGGAAAAGACATGACTGTTAACTTAGGACAGACGATAGATATTATTCCAAAATTTATAGGTCAAGGTATAACTGAGTTAGTTTGGTTAGATGAAAACGGAGATGTCGTAAGTGAAGAATACCAACTCTTAGACTTGAAGCCGACTAAGAATGTATTCTATGAAGTATATGGAATAGATGCTAATGGCTGCGATACTTATGACATCATATTTATAGATGTAGAAATTAATATAGAAATATATATTCCTAATGTCTTTACTCCAAAAACAAATAATGAAGAATCTAAATTTACTGTCAGTTACAATGAGGCTGTCGTAGGTGTCAGTAGTGTTCAGATTTTTGATAGATGGGGAGAATTAGTTTACGACCTCAGCAATGATAGCTATGGTTATGAGGGATGGGATGGAACTCGAAACGGCAAACGTCTTGAACTTGGAGTCTATACTTACATGATTGTCTTCGACATATTAGATGGCACTCAAGTCAAAAAAGCAGGATCTATAACAATGCTATAGTCTTATAGAAAGAAAAACATAAAGAAGCATACATACCTAAAGAAAGTGCTGCATCCCATGAGTGGATGCAGCCTTTTTCCGCATTAACTTAGGTTTGTCGATTTAACCATGGAATATTAGATAGTATGGTAAGTATCTCATCTTATAGATATGCTACTCTACAACCTCAAAACAAAACACGCCATTCCAATCAAGCGCTACACCACCCGATCCAAAATACTCTTTATCCTTATTCTCAATATTCGTAATCTTCCCACGATATACTTCATTTTCTAAGTATAATAACTCGTCTATAAAATCATAATAATGTGGATCACCCTTTATAACACTACAAATAAAAAAATTAGTATCGGGGCACCTTCCTTCGAATTCTATAGCATTGGTCTCTTCATTCAATTCGCCCAATCCACTACCTAAATTAAATTGATACTGATCCGTAGTCATTATAATATAATTACCAGGTGTATTAAATACAAGACTATACTCGAAATGATAAAAACCATGTTCGTATACCGTAAATCCTCGCATATCGTCAGAAACTCTCGATTGAGAATTATATCGTGTATTATATCTTTCTTGATCTACAATCAGTTCATTAAGTCTATATCCAGATTGCCAGGCATTTTCTTCTATTCTGTATAACTGATTAGCTGGCTCAAATGGAAAATCCTCTATCTTAAACTTAGTCTGTCTTGTAAGATCATAGATAGAATCACTGAAGAACATTTTTACATTCATCGTATCACCGACTCTATATGTTTTTTGATGAGGTGTTATGGTAATAGGGACTTCCAGATAATGTGATCTGCCATATTTAAACTCATAAGGACAGACCTCTAAGTATTCTTCCGGGCTAAGACTATCATAGCAGCCTATACTTAAAAAGATTAGTAATATTGATAGGTATTTCATCGTATGACCTAATCTACAACCTCAAAACAAAACACGCCATTCCACTCTATTGCTACACCTCCTGATCCAAAGAATTCGTCATAGTTTTCTCTGTCTATACTTGTAAGTTTACCACGATATACTTCATTTTCTAAGTATAATAGCTCGTCTATAAAATCGTTATAATGAGGGTCACCCTCTATCACACTACAGATATAAAAATTAGAATCTGGACATCTCCCTTCGAATTCTATGGCATTGGTCTCTTCATTCAATTCGCCCAATCCAGTTCCTATAAGAAACTCATATTGATCAGAAGTCATAATAATATAATTTCCTGGGGTATTAAATACAAGGTTATACTCAAAATGATAGAAGCCATTTTCGTATACCGTAAATCCTCGCATATCATCAGAAACTCTTGACTGAAAGTTATAACGCGTATTATACCTTTCTTCATCTACAATCAGCTCATTAAGTCTATATCCAGATTGCCAAGCATCTTCTTCTATTCTATATAACTGATTAGCTGGCTCAAATGGAAAATTCTCTATCTTAAAATTTGTCTGCCTTGATAGATCATAGATAGAATCACTGAAGAACATTTTTACATTCATCGTATCACCAACACTATATGTTTTTTGATGAGGTGTTATGGTAATAGGGACTTCCAGATAATGTGATCTGCCATATTTCAGCTCGTAAGGGCAAACTTCATAGTATTCTTCCTTATTTAAAAATGTATTTTGACAACTAATAAATATGAGTAGTATAGGTAGGTATTTCATAATATTCCTCTGTTATACTAAGGCAAGAAACATAAAGTTTTAACTATGGACTTAGATATAATAATTACATATAATTTACTGATGAGCTTCAATGCAATATAATATTTTAAATTTTAACTATCATTCAAAACCAGAAATTTTTGTATTATTATTGTCTTATCCTAACAATATTTCATTTAATAAAACTATAATTCAAATCGCATATTTAGTCAACTATATTTCATTAATCAGTATCATTGAGTATGCAAGAAAAAACAAGCATCAACAAATACATAAGTGATACTGGATTCTGCTCAAGAAGAGAAGCTGACAAATACATAGAGCAAGGTCGTGTGCATGTCAATGGTAAGGTCGCTCAGAAAGGTAACCGAGTCAGCTTTGAAGATGATGTGACTGTAGACTTCCAAGCTGTCGTCAAGAAAAAAAAGAAAAAGAAAGAAAGCATATATATCGCTGTGAATAAAGCTGACGGTATTGTATGTACGACAGATCAAAAAGAAAAAGATAATATCGTCGATTATGTCAATTATCCAAAGCGTATATTTCCAATCGGTAGATTAGATAAAAATTCTACTGGGCTCATTCTCATGACTAATGATGGAGACATTGTTAATAAAATACTACGAGAAGAAAACAATCACGAAAAAGAATATGTCGTCACCACTAACAAACCTATAACTGGCGAATTCATACAGAGTATGGCAAGTGGCGTCAGAATAATGGGTACTCGAACAAAGAAATGTAAGGTGAGAAAAACGGGCAAAAGCTCTTTCAGTATCACACTTACACAAGGACTTAACAGACAGATAAGAAGAATGTGTAATGCATTAGACTACAAAGTCGTCACCCTGCATAGAACGCGAATAATGAATATCAATTTGGGGAAATTAAAAATAGGTCAGTACAGATTCCTTACTGATGAAGAATTAAAAATCTTGAGGTCTAAGTTGTAAACTAATGAGGTAAGTTATTTTTGAAGTTCGTTGACGCCTTCGATGATTTGGGCATCATACTTTCCAGATTCTATAATCTCAAAAAGTTGTTCCATTGTCTTTATGGGTCCCGAAGTTACCGCAAGATTGACTAACCAAGCAGGCAACTTACCGGCAGGATCCATCTTAGCATAATATTCTATATCTATCCAGCCATTTTCTTGTGGCGTTAATTTATATGTAGAGACAAAATCCTTTACTCTAATATTAGCGTCATACTCTTCTACTTTCCCGACTACACCTTCTGACATAGTAGAGATAATTTTAGTCTCAGGGTCTTGAGTCCATGTATACTTAATAACTAAGTCTCTGTCCGTTGCCGGAAATGGAAGATCAGACTTTATGTAATATATTAATGTCTGCTCATCTATTCTTTCTACAGTATATGACTCTGGACTTTTATAGACCCAATCTTTATGTCCTTCTGTATCATCAAAAGCAGCCATTATAGCATTAAGAGAAGTCTTACATTGGGTAAGAATTTTTATTTCTTTAAATTTTTCACCTTCTAATTTTCTGGTATAGACTTCGATGTTATCAGTTTCACTTTTGAGTTCCCAATCGCTGTCTTGCCCGTATATCGGAACGATATATGAAAACATTAATAAAACAATGATTTTACAAAACTTCATAATATACTATTAGAAGTACAAATGTATAACCATAAGACTTATGATATAACAGTTATCTGTACCTTAACTTAAGTATAATATATAGTCAATAAGAGAAAGCTTTTTAACCTTATTCGACTATAGTTTCAGCTCCATATTGTAGTAATTGAACATTCGTATCCCCTTGATCCTTGAGAGATACTAAGCAGATATTGTCATAATCCTTTTCGTCAAACTCGGAATAAGTTTCTGTTCCAGACAACATATTAACTAATTGTGGTGTAGAGTTAGAATGTCCTACTATGACAACTGTCTGATTCTTATGAATAGTTAGTAACTTATTGATAAGCGATTTAAAGTCACGAGGGTCGTATGTTTTTGTGGGGATTGATTTCTTCTGCGACAAAGGCAGAACCGTCTCCAGTGTTCTATTAAACTCTGAAGAATATATAGCGTCTACTTTTACATTGTCTAAAAGTCTTACGAGATCTTTTGCTCTTTGCTTTCCCGCTTTGGTCAAAAAAGGATCACTCGTATTTGCTACTTTTTCTGCATGCCTGATGCATATTAGCGTTGTCGTATTAGGCTGCATTAATTCTGAGATATTTAATTCTGTAGAATCAACATTCGAATTTTTACCCTTACAACTGGTCAGCAATAAGCCAGAGAGAAAAAGATAAACTATATATACAACTACTCTACTCATAATATAAATTATATGTCTATTGTACTTTAATACCATTTAAATATTAGAATGTCGGTTATATTATAATAGAATTAGTCAATCTCTGCGTTAAAAATACTCATCATTACGTGTGCCGCCCACGGCGGTAGCTACGGCTATGATTGCGTTTTTTGCCTTAACCTTAACAAATTCTCTTCTATAATCTTTTCCGACACCTTAAAATTTAAATGGTATAAGAACTAATGATAAAAAAATATAAACTTTATTCAAAAGGTTCATTTTCTTAGACCTCTCAATTGGCTTAAGAATGGATTCTTGCTGCTCCCATTCTAAGGGAAGCTTGGGATGATTTCAACAAGAAACTCTTAGGTTCTCAATTATCGATAGTCACAATATAAATTAAAACTCAGCACTTCCCGGATATCTTGGGAATGGGATAACATCTCTAATATTACTCATTCCAGTTATAAAAAGTACTAATCGCTCAAATCCTAAACCAAAACCTGCGTGCTCACATGTTCCAAATCGTCTTGTATCTAAGAACCACTCCATCTCATGTTCTGGAATATCAAAGTCAGCCATCCTAGCTTTCAGTATATCTAATCTTTCCTCTCTCTGCGATCCACCTATGATCTCCCCTATCCCTGGGAATAAGATATCCATTGCTCTCACCGTCTTGTCATCATCATTCATACGCATATAGAATGCTTTAATGTCCTTAGGATAATCCGTTAAGATAACGGGTTTCTTAAAGTGCTTCTCTACAAGAAATCTCTCGTGCTCTGACTGTAAGTCTGCTCCCCACTCTTCTATGACGAATTGGAATTTTTTCTTTTTATTAGGCTTAGAATTCATCAATATCTTGATCGCCTCAGTATAGGTTAATCTCTCGAATTCATTCTCTACACAGAATTGTAACTTCTCACGAAGAGCTAAAGGTGATCTCTCGTTCTGAGGTTTTTGTTTCTCTTCGTTCAGTAATCTATTCTCAAGAAATTCGATATCATCAGCATTATGTTCTAAGCAGTATTTTATAACATATTTCAACATGTCTTCTGCAAGATCCATGTTGTCATCAAGATCTGCAAAAGCCACTTCTGGCTCTATCATCCAAAATTCTGCGAGGTGACGACTCGTATTGCTATTCTCTGCTCTGAAGGTAGGTCCAAATGTATAGACCTCTGATAATGCTAATGCTCCTAACTCAGCCTGAAGCTGTCCCGATACCGTTAGCTTTGCAGACTTACCGAAAAAATCTTTTTTGTAATCTACACCACCATCTTCATTCTTAGGTATATTATCTGCGTCAAGTGTTGTAACATGGAACATCTCCCCGGCACCTTCTGCATCAGAACATGTTATAATAGGAGAGTGGATATAAGTAAATCCTCTATCATGAAAAAACTGATGTATCGCAAACGATACAGAATGTCTTATTCTAAATATAGCGCCGAATGTATTAGTCCTGAATCTGAGATGGGCGATTTCTCTTAAGAATTCTAAGCTGTGCTTTTTAGGCTGCAGAGGATATTTCTCAGGATCTGAAGTACCATTGATTATGATACTATCTGCGACAAGCTCTACCGCTTGTCCTCCACCTTGAGAACTAACAACAGTACCTTCTGCTGTAATGGCAGCTCCTGTAGTAATCTGCTTCAGTATAGCCTCGTCAGTATTCTCTCGATCTACAACGACTTGCAATGTCTTAATAGTAGATCCATCACTTAACGCTAAGAACTGATTGTTTCTGAATGTTCTTACCCAGCCTTTAACGGTTACTTTATAGTCTTTCTGATCTGATAGAAGTATCGCTTTTACCTTTGTCCTTTTTGCCATCGCTACATTTTTTATAAGCCACAAAAGTAGGTTTTTTGAGTATATATTATCAGCTTTCTAATTGCGAAATGATATCAAGGGTATCATTGTATATTTGATCCTTAGAAGCAGAGCTGCTCGGAGCATACAGTCCCATCTCAGATTTATTGAATATTTCTCTTATCTCTGATAGGATCTTATCATTTATATCTTGATTTTTGAGCTGCGATATGACCTCATTATTATTGATATGCATAGCTGGTATCTTATATTTATCGCTTATATACTTCTTAGTGGCTATTGTAATTTCCTCATAGAGAGCCTTACTGTCATCACCGCCCATAAGTTGCTTTGCCTTTTCTAATCGCGATAATGCTACACTGTATGCTTTCTTTCTCTTGATCTCATCTGGGTTAGTATCTACTGATTTATTTCTATGATTATAGAAAAGAATAAGGCCTATAGATGAAATGCCAATTAGACCCAATAGAGAATTATGCCACCAAGATCCATAGATAGATTCTCTCGCTGTAGCTGATAATTTTGTAGATGTCATTATGCCTTCTATCTGTTTCTCTGTGTCTTTACTAATTTCGACAACTTTATTAGATCCTTTTAGAACTTGGATCGTAGGCAATCTCTTAGATAGCGTTATATATCTTGCGCTATCAGGATTATAATAGGTAAATTCTGCACTAAGTCTATATCTGCCAGTTACTTTAGGTACAAGGAGATACTCAAAAATTTTAGCGTGGGTTATTTCGGGACCATTTTTATAAGTTTCGTCATCTAAGATATTAGGGTCGTATACTTCCAATGAGTCATTAAAAGGCCACTTAGGCGGAATCACCGTTTTACTATCGCCGTTACCGACGATTTTCATATTCACTATAATGGCATCATCAGTGGTGAGGCTCCTCTTAGGTGTACTTGCCTCCATCCTATAATTACCTACAGCACCAGAATAGTTGAGAGTAGTAGGTGGTGTATTTTTTACCACTATCGTAAGTGGCGTTGTGACAACTTGCTTCTTAATTAACTGCTGCGAGAAGAAAAAACTTCTCGATTGTTGACTGCCTTTCTTAGCGATACCTAATTCTATGGGAACTGCTTCTATATTGTAAGTCCCCGTCTGTTGTGGAAACAATATTAACCTCTTGACTGACTTCGTATAGTACTCTTTTCCATTATATATCTCCCTTTGGAATCCAGATCTGCTTGCTCTGATTTCCTCTTTATAGAATCCATCGAATTCTGGCTCTGTTACCATATTAACTGTCCTGACGTCTAACAAGGTATACAACTTGTAATCTAATACAAGCTGCTGACCTACATAGGCGACAGAGTCAGATATCTGAGATATAATGAAAACGTCAGCAATAGATTGATTACTATTCTGCGAAGCTTTAATGACTTCTATCTTTAATGGTTGAGTAGATAAGACGCCGGATTTTGTTTTGATTTTTGCAGCACCGATTCTTTGTATACCCACATTCTTGGGCCTTAGCGTATACGTAAGACTGATCTTATTACTTCTTCTTCCATTAACTATTGTCATAGAAGTCGATTGATTAGGCCCTGACAACACATCTATTCCGTTAAATGAAGGTGGCGTAAAGTCAGACCCACTATCATTCTCTAATATAAACTGTACCTCTACATAAGACCCTTGGATGATCTTATTAGCATCGACTTGAGCATAGAATTTTACATTGGCTTGCGCCGAAAGCGTAAGTTGTATTAAGCAGAAAAGAATAGATGTTGCTACAGCTCTGAGCATTGAAGTCATTTAAAAAACGTAGGTTAAAATAGGTGGTATTTGCATGGGTATTAAACGATGTAATCAAATTCTTTTGATTTGGCGACTCGATTTCTTCTTCTTAGTGGGTTCTTTTTTGGGAGCATTTTTTGGTGGCTCTAACTCGTTCATAAAAGAAGGAAGCTCAAAAGTCCTAAAGAAACTATCTTCAGATTTAGGATCTTCTATGATTCCATCAGGATTAGGAAATATATTTATAGATACAGGCTCCGTCTCATAATTTTTATCATCAGTTACGAGATAAGCAGGTGGTATGATTATCTCTCCTTGCATCCGCGGTTCTACATAGTAACTCCATGTACGCTTTGAGGATGTACTGCTATTAATTATCTGCACGCTACTACTTAAGTTAGGACCACTTCTTATTACAAAATCTTCTAACAGAGGAGCTTCAAATGTTCCATCAATATTTTCCGCTGAGTATTTGAGCTCTATATAATTACCTATCAGAATAGAATCGGAACTTACTGATACGTCGAACGACTGACCTATTACAAAAAAAGGTGTCAGTAATAAGCTGATCAATTGTATCCTTTTCATTTGGTTCTATTTTATTTGGTTCAACTTTAATTGGTGGTTAAATTTATCATTTACAAAAAAAACAGCTTACTACCAGTCTTTGTCGTGCTTCTTCTTGGAAGAATTAAACTTACGCAATTTCTCTTGTACTTTTTGTTCTTCACTTTGTATGATCTGTAGCAACTTAGCTGCATCTATACTATCCAGACTTTGCTTCTCTAATCGTGTACTATCGAATGTAGTCTCTTCTATATCCTGCTCATCCGAGGGATCTTGTTCTTCTTCTGATTCCTCTTGTTCTTCGTTTTCATTCTGCTCCTGATTATCACCTTTCTCTTGTGAGTCATTACCCTCTTGATCTTGCTTTTCTTGATCTTCAGAATCTTCATTTTGGTCAGAAGATTGATCTTGCTCTTGTTCCTGCTGTTGCTGCTGCATCTGCATCTTCATGAGCTTAGCCATACTAAGGTTGTACTGGGCTTTCTCATTATTGCTATTGAGATTGATCGCTTGCTTGTAGGCTTTAATAGCTTCTTCGAGATCTTGATTTTGATAATATGCATTACCAAGATTATAGTAAGCATTAGATTCTGCTTCCGGGCTTGCTGCTTTAGAGGTCGCTGAGATATAATGGTCTATAGCTTCTTCATAACGCTCTTGCTGGTAAGTAGCATTACCAAGGTTATAATTTGATTTGAGATTATTGTCTTTCTGATTGGATTTTCTATAGAGGTCTTCGGCTATTGCGTAATCACCCTTCTCATAACTGCTATTACCTTCTCTTAATAGCTTATGCGAAGTCTGCGCTGATACAGTAGTAGATAATATCAGACTGAGTACTAAGAATATGTAAGTTGTTCTTATCATAAGTTTTACACATCTAATAAACGAGATATCCCTCCCTTTTTGTTCAATTTATTACTGATTAAATATTCTATAACAAATAGTAGTATCGCTAAGAATAGAAAGTACTGGAAGTAGCTATTATAATCTGTAAATGACCTTTGCTCGACTTCCTGCTTTTCTATTTTTTCGATATCATTATCTAATTTCTTAAGTGCTGATAGTGTCTGATCTACCATATAAAAATTACCTCCACCTGCGTCTGCTATATCTTGAAGTAAGTTTACATTTAGTGAACTTGTAACAGGATTGCCAGCTTTATCCTTCTTAAATACTTTACGACCATTACTGGTAAATGGGACCATAGCGCCTTCCTGCGTCCCTACTCCTAATGTGAATATAAATGTGCCATTCTCACGAGCAGTTCTGGCTGCAACAATGGCTTCTGATTCATGGTTCTCACCGTCTGACAATATAATTAAGGCCTTCTGAGTTGGGCTATCAGCACCAAATATCTTATCCGAAAGCTTAATCGCATCTGTAATAGATGTCCCTTGTGTACCGGCTTGGGTGGGATTAGCTGTTACGATGAGATCCATAGCAGATCCATAATCATTAGTCAATGGCATCTGGAGATATGCACTTCCTGCAAAGTAGACCAGACCTATACGCTCACCACGTAACTTCTTAATGAGTTCTTTAAGAAATCGCTTAGACTGCTCCATCCGACTCGGAGAGATATCTTCTGCGAGCATACTCTGAGATATGTCTAATGCAATAATTACATCAGAGCTTTTTGCCTTAACCTTTTGCTTACGTGTGCCCCACTGTGGATTGGCCCATGAGATGAGTAGTAATCCCATTGCGATGATTACCATCGAAGATTTAATCCATTCTTTTTTTTCTGACCAAGATGGAAATAGTCTTGAGAATACGGTGTAGTCTCCAGCCTTATTGATGGCAGATTTCTTCCACTTAAAATAAAACCATGTGATAATGAAGCATATGGGAATTAATAGAAGAAACCAAAGTATATATGAAGCCTCTAATCTGAACATATACTCAAAGCGTTTATTGTATTAATTGTTGTTTACTATGCTGCTTCTTCTTCGTTAGCGATACCTGCGATTTCGTGATCTACCAGAACTCTTCCACAATGCTCGCAAGCGATAATTTCTTTTCTCATGCCGATCTCGATAGTCATCTGTGGTGGTATTCTGTTAAAGCAACCTCCACAAGATCCTCTACGGTAAGTAACGACACCTAAGCCATTTCTATATGCCTTACGTGTACGATCGTATGATTTCAATAGTCTCTCACCGACGAGAGCACGTTGTTTCTTTGATTTGTTAGTAAGCTTCTTCTCCTCCTTATCTGTCTTAGCGATAATCTTCTCTAATTCTTCTTTCTTCTGCTCAAGATCACCATTCTTAGCATCTAAGATTTCTGTATTCTTTGTCTTGAGATCAGTTTTAGTTGTCTTCTCAACCTGAGCTTCTTTTATTCTTTTTTGCGAAAGCTGAATCTCTAAAGATTGTAGCTCTATCTCCTTAGTCAATGCCTCATATTCTCTATTGTTCTTAACCTCATCTAACTGCTTGTTATATCTCTCGATAAGCGTCTCTGAAGTTTTGATGTTCTCGTTGTGATTAGCTATTCTCTGATCGATATCAGCGATAGTACCATCAAGTTTTTCCATCCTTGTATTAAGACCTGTGATCTCATCTTCTAAGTCGCTGACTTCTATCGGAAGAGCTCCCTTTAGGACCTTAATTGCATCTATCTTAGAATCTATTTGTTGTAGGTCAAATAATTCTTGTAATCTTTCTTCTACAGACTTTATACTCTTAGCCATAATTATAGATAATTTACTGGATTAGTGTTCACTTTCGTAAAATGGAGTGCAAAGTTATTAAATTTCTCTGTCAAAATCTCATATAGTAAGTTGATCGTGTACTGCTCACTCTCAAAATGACCTATGTCAGCTATAACTATCTGATTATCAGCATCAAAGAACTCATGATACTTGAAATCTGATGATATAAAAATATCCGCATTCTGGGCTTTTGCGTCTTCTAACAGAAATCTACCTGATCCACCACATATCGCAACCTTCTCTATAGGCTTAGCCCTTAGATCCGTGTATTTTACTACGGCAGTGTTCATTTTATGCTTTAAGTCTTCTAAGAAAGCCATCTCAGTCATAGGTTTAGGCAGATTTCCGATGACACCGGCACCTACACTTGAGTCCATCTCCATAGACATATTAGGCTTGAGAATCTGGACATCTCCTAAGCCTAATCGCTGAGCGATATGTGTATTGACACCATGATTATAGACATTATCGAGATTAGTATGTATAGCGAATAGATTGATATCATTCTTAATAGCTTTAGCGACAATCCGCTCTACATAGTTACGCCCTACAATCCTTCTCAGACCACTGAATATGATCGGATGATGAGATACGATAACATTGGCGCCTAAGCCGATCGCTTCGTCTAATATCGCTTCAGTAACATCTAAGCTTACGACGATACCCTTAACTTCTGCTCTACTGTCACCGACTAATAAACCACTATTGTCATAGGATTCTTGATAGTGGTTAGGGGCTAAGGTGTGGAGGTGGTCAATTACTTCTTGTAGAATGGGCATGGTTTAGTTATATTTTTGCTTATCAAATTCCTTTTCTGTGGTATACAATATTTATGCTTAACACAATTCTCTTTTTCTTAGATAAAAAGAGACAAAAATCAAGTCAAATCAAAGGCTATGCACTGTGCCGCTCCCACTACCCACCATGATTTGACAATGGCTCGACGTCATTAAAATTCAAAGATTCTTGATTTTATTTATGATATCTGTAGAAGAGTAACTTTTAAATAAAGGTACCAATTCCACTTTGCCTCCATTCTTTATAACCTCTTTAGCACCAGCTATCTGTTCTACCGTATAGTCATCGCCCTTAACAAGTATGTCAGGCTTTATATCTATAATTAATGATAATGGCGTATCCTCTGAGAATGGCACTACGTAATCAATACATTGTAGTGCAGCCAACATGGTCGCTCTATCATCTAATTCGTGTATCGGTCTATCAGCACCTTTAAGACGAGAGATAGAGGCATCATCATTAATACCGACAATTAGCAAATCTCCCATAGCCTTAGCCTTCTGTAGATAATCAACGTGACCTGGATGCAGAATATCAAAGCACCCATTAGTGAATACGATCGTCAATCCCATATCTCTTATGGAGCTAAGTGTTTCTGTAATAGATTTAAGATTGACTTTTTTATGATGCATCGGTTAATACCTTTTAGTCAAGCAATATAGCTAAAACAAATATTTTAAATTAATTGATGCTGTAAGCGAAATATAATTCAAGCTTGACAAATACGTAAATTGTCGCTATATTTACGACAAATAGCAAGTATGTCTGTGGCTAAATTAAATTTGATATTTGATGATACAATTGAGCTTCTTAAGTTATCAAGGAGTGGAATTAAGTTTTCGTTATTCCAAGAGATCGTGAAAGCAGGTTCGTTCTCAATGCAAGAGTGGTCTAATTTTCTTCATATCACAGAAAGAACAATTCAAAGATATCGAAAAGAAAAAAAGAAATTTGAACCTATTCAATCTGAAAGAATTATAGAAATCGCTAAACTCCAAAACAAAGGAAAAGAAATCTTTGGATCTATAGAGTATTTTGAAAAATGGCTTGATTCTGAGATTATTGCTCTTGGAGGTATTAAACCTAAAAATTACTTAGACAGTTCTTTTGGAATAGACATTCTTATGGACGAGTTAGGTAGAATAGAACATGGTATACTTGCATGATCGTATACAGATTAACAAAACTCAAATACAAGTCTGAGCTATCTGGAATAGGAGCTGAACTTCATGGAGGACGATGGAACTCGAAAGGAAAAAGAGTCATCTACTCCAGCCAAAGTAGAGCACTAAGTACAACTGAGATTGCTGTACATACGCCATTGGGAATTGTTCCTATAGATTACTTCCTACAGACGATAAAACTACCCTCAGCAAAAATGGTTAAAATAGATGAAGCAGAATTAGATTCCAAATGGAAATCATTTCCCCATCACAGGTCTACTAAGAAAATAGGAGACAAATTTATTGAAGAAAATAAACTCTTTATTCTAAAAACACCATCGGCAGTTATTCAAGGAGATTATAATTTTTTAATAAATCCTAACCATAAGAGCTTTAGCAAGGTTGAGCTGATTGGTGTAGAAAAATATGAATTTGATAAGAGGTTATTTCTAAGGTAATAAAGTCAAATCCTATTATAATTAAAACGTAAACGACTAACAAAACTAAAATGCTCAAAGAGACATTATTGTCAAATATAAATAATGTAGAAAAAATAGCCTCAGCTTCCAAACTGGTGAGAATGCTTGGTCGTCCCATAAAGTATATCGACGCCATCTCATTCAGAGAATTCAGATATAAAAAAACCAAAAAAGAAAAAGAAATCAGATGTAAAACTTTCATTGGCACTGATATGAATGTGCTCTTACCATCCAGTACAGACATCTATCTCACTGGTGGGAAATCTCACGACTCAGAGATCAGGCTTGCTAGGTATCTTATTAATACACTTAACCAAGGTGATACCTTCTTGGATATCGGTGCTCATTATGGTTACTTCTCATTATTAGCGTCATCTATAGTAGGAGACGGAGGACGTGTCATATCATTTGAAGCGGCACCAACGACATATCGCATTCTCAATAAAAATGCATCTAAAGTCAGTAATATAAAAGTGCATAATAATGCAGTGTCTGATACAACTGGAACTTTAAGCTTCTACGAATTTCCCAACCTCTATTCTGAGTACAACACCCTCGATATCTCACAGTTTGAGAATGAAGAATGGTACAAAAATTCTAAGCCTCAAGAAATCAAAATAGAATCTGTCGTCCTCGATGATTTTCTGACTTATACGAATACTAATCCGACGCTTATAAAAATCGATGTAGAAGGTGCCGAATATAAAGTTATCAATGGCATGAAGAATTATTTACAAAAGAACAAGACTATAATCGTTATGGAATACTTGTCGGATGACAGAAGTAACGACGTGCACATACAGGCAGAACGTTATCTACATTCAGAAAATTATAATTCCTTTCTTATTGATAAAAAAGGATATCTCATAAAAGCAGATAACATATCTCAATATCTCAAAAGCAATAATCTCGAATCTGACAATGTTGTCTTTGTTAAATCAACATCTGAGTCATGATTATATCTTCACTAAGAATGCGAAATTATCCTGAGGATAAAGCTGAAGAGTTTCCTTGGAATATGCCTTTGATTAAAGATTTTGAAGAATTGGTTTTCGAGAAGTCAGTAAGTTTTTTTGTAGGTGAAAATGGTAGTGGAAAATCTACAATTCTCGAAGCGATAGCGGCGTATTCTGAGATTCCTATCGCAGGTAGTTTTCGATTAGAAGATGATCCCTCCCTTGCATCTGCTAATGAATTAGCAAATTATCTATCTATAAGATTTAAGCAGAAAAGCCAAAGAGGATTTTTCGTCAGAGCAGAAGACTTTATAGGATTTGCTAGACATATCAAAAATGAAATTAAAGCATTAGATAAAGAAATAGAAGAAGTCAAAGAAAGCTTCACAGGTGGCGATATTAAATTGACACTCGGTGCTATCGAAGGACAAAAAAATGCACTTATCTCCAGATACTCTCACGATCTCGAAGCGATGTCACACGGAGAAGGATTTATAAAATTCTTTACATCAAGAATAACTGGTACAGGTCTCTATCTCATAGACGAACCAGAAGCTGCTCTCTCTCCCGCAAGACAACTAAGCCTGCTTTCTCTTATAAAAGAAAAAGTAGAGAAGACGGGTTCACATTTCATCATAGCCACCCACTCCCCTATCATCATGGCATTGCCAGATTCTGAGATCTTCTATTTTAGCGATAACAAAATAGAAAAAGTCGCCTACACAGAAACAGAGCATTATAAGTTGTCTAAGTCCATATTAGATAATCCAGAAATGATATTTGAGTTGTTGTAGATTATGATGTTAAAATTATGATCATCGTATTTTCTCATTAACTAAAAATTAAGCCGCTTGTACTAAAAGTACCTTAAATGATTTCAATCTAACCTAATGCAAAATCATCATTATGCATAGATCAACTTCCTTTACCTCTCATAAAATATCACTTAAAAGGGGGGTTTTTTTGAGCATAATAGTATTTAGTTTTATGATAAAAAAAATCGATGAAGGAGACTTTGATCGTTTTCTTCCAAAAAATTCTTTAATCTAATCCAAATAAATCATGAAACACTTTATAATAATCTTTTTATCAATATCTTTCTTCTCAAGTTCAATTGCACAAAATGATCTTATGGAAGTAGAAGGAGCTATAAAGCTTGGAGATACTTCCCTTAACCAGGATGGTGCTATAAAATACGATGGTAATGATATCGAAGGTCGAGTCGATGGAGACTGGTACTCTCTTACCAGGCCTAATGCCAAGTATACAGAAATGAACAATCTAAATAATGCATCTTACAATTTGCCAAACCAAAGTTGGACACCTATTGGTCCTTCTGTAAATGTTGTTAAAGATAGAGATGATACTGTAATGGAATTAGAGTTCGCAGGCTACTTGTCTGCAAGCTCAATTAATAATGGTAGTGGAGTCAGATTCGAATTAAGATTAAATGGGCTGAGCCCTGATCATGAAATTTTAGCCAGTTTAAAACCTGCAGATCTTATAGAGTTTTGTCACATGAGAAGTGTTTATAAGAACTTATCTGCAGGTACCTATGTAATGCGCATGTATGCACGGGCACCTAATAGTGGAGCATCAGCGAATGGAATTATTATTGACTCTGGAGGATGGGGAGCTTCTATAATCTGTAAAGAACAATAAGGAATGTTTTACAAACTTTTATCAAATAACTAATTAAACTGTATCGTTGGTTTTTGATTTCTAATTGTGCATGAAATTAGAAACCAAGCCGAGCAAGGTTTTGCTTTATATTTAGTTAAGCTTAGGCTGTACCTACGCTTTGGTGATATTCAAATTTATTTGAAAACGCTGATCTTATCTTCAATGTTATAGGTCTAATAGATCAATTTCTACTAACCTAACTTTCTCAACATAGTTTCTTTGGCTACTATACATGATAAGACTGGTTCACATTTTATTATAACTACCGATTATAAGTTCTCTAAGGGTATTCTGATAATCCTGAAGGGATATTTGAATTGTTGTAAAGTGTCCACTCTTTTCTCCATTTCGACCAACTGGACAAATCTATTAACTAAAACAAATACTTATATACCTTTACAATTTGAAAAGTCATCTTTCCAAGCCGAGCAAGGTTTTGCTTTTCGGTATTACACCTTTACATAGATAGAGCATCTTAAACCATATTTCGTATTAACCCCTTCTTTTAAATAGATAATATATTATCTTTATTGGTATTAATTGTAATTTTTAGATAATATATTATCTGCCATGGGAAAATACAGTATACATAAACTACCATCTGACATTCTTAAAACAACAGCTCAGAATGTCTCTGCCTTAAGAAAAGAGATGAACCTAACACAACGAGATCTCTCTGATAAATCTGGTGTATCCTATGGAAGCATAAAACGGTTCGAGCGATTTGGAAAAATATCATTTGAAGCTCTACTTAAGATTGCTGAAGCACTAAATCGTCTTGAAGAATTCGAGACTCTCTTACTTCCAAGAAATAATAAGCGCCTTGAAAAATTATTCAAATCTCAGTAATGACACAAAAAAACATAACTGAACAAAAAGGTAAAGGGAATAAACAAATCAATGTTTTCATTAGATTTTCGGGAGATGAGATTCTGGTGGGCAAACTTATATTAGATAATAGGTTAGTACATTTCAAATACGATGACAAGTATATAAAACTTGGTTTGAATCTATCTCCATTTAAGTTAAAATATAATAATGAAGTTCAAGTGGCCCAGCCTACTCCCTTTCATGGAATATTTGGTGTTTTCGATGATTCGCTACCAGATGGCTGGGGTATGCTATTACTCAATCGTGCATTAGAAAAGAAAGGTCTCTCTCTCAATGATATTAACATCTTAGATCAACTTGCCTACATAGGTGACACTGGCAAAGGAGCACTTATATATTGTCCCGCTATGAAAGAGACTGAAAGTTTTAGTGATTCTATTGATATTAATCTACTCAAAACGGCAGTAGATAAAGTCTACTGTGGCACATGCTCAGAAGTCATTGAAGAACTCATGTCATTAGGAGGATCTTCTGGAGGAGCACGACCTAAGGCCAATGTAGGATACAATTCAAAAACTAATGAAATTATACATGGAAAAAATATTCTTTCAGACGGTTTTGAGCATTGGATAATTAAGTTTCCTGGCTCTGAGGATCCGCAAGATATTGCCAACATTGAATATGCATATTATAAGATGGCACTCAATGCTAAAATAGTAATGAGTGAATGCACTTTACTAGAAAGCGCTCAAGGCATGAAGGTTTTCGCTACCAAACGTTTTGATAGAGTCGGTAATAATCGGGTACATATGCACTCTATGGCTGGCCTTACACATGACAACTTCCGGTTAAGCCATATTGATTATGGACACATTATCGATGTAGCCTATAGACTCGAACCATCAGCTGTAGCACGTGAAAAAGTCCTTCGTCTTGCTGCTTTTAATATCTATAGTAATAACAGAGACGATCACTCTAAGAACTTTTCTTGGTTAATGAATGAAAAGGGAAAATGGACCTTAGCTCCTGCCTATGACTTAACATACTCATCTACAAGTATAGATGAACACAGTACCCGGGTCAGTGGAGAGGGTGCACATCCAGGAAGAAAACATCTCATGGAATTAGCTAATGAATTTAGTATAAGTAGACCTCAGGATATCATCGCTGATGTACAAGAGGCTCTATCACAATGGCCAGCAATCGCTGAAGCGTGTGGAGTCAGTAAAGTTTCTATCAAAAGAATAAAGGCAAAATTTTTAGAGTTAAAAGACTAGGATGTTTGAGAATTCTAATCTCAGTATTAAAGGCTTAGCTTTCCTTCTGGGCATAAAAAAAGCCTCCAAAATATGGAAGCTTTCTTAAAGTTTGTGGGCGATGAGAGACTCGAAACACCCTTATATATCAGTTATTTACGAATAATTACATCAATGCTGCGGTCAATGCTGTGGTATGTAAGCAATTTCAGACTCTTTGAGATCAAAAAATTTATCGCCATTCAATTCATGTTGCCCACTTAAATCTTGTCCCTTAGATTCTTCAACCAATGGGAATCCAAGATCAATCATTTTCAATATTTCCTCAGTTTCTTCACTACCTTGAATTGCATCTACAATTCCATAGACAGCATTTGTTGCAAATATTTTGTAGTCATCTCCAATGAAAGAATCAACAACCTCCTTATTTGGAATTTTATGTTGCGAATATCCGCAACTGAAAACAACTGGACACTTATCAATTCTTTTTATTTTATTAAAAATAGTTGAATGGTTATTTTTTGAACCATGATGAGAAGATTGAGTTAGGTTTAATATCATATCCTTACCAAGAATATACTTATGATAAATTAATTTTAATGCTGTCTTTGTAGCGTCAGAAGTTAATAATACTATACGCTCTTTATTTTGAATTTTTAGGATTGTTGAAATTGAATGTAAATTTGGCTTACTTTCTCTTGTACCTGACAAATAGTCATCCATACTTTCTGTAAATTTTTCATAATACTTTAGAGTTGGATGAAGACCAGTTAATGTATAATTACTATCAATCTGACAACTAAATTGGATAGCATATGGGGGAAACAATTCTTGTATTATATTCTTTTGATGAAGTGCATAAACATTTTTCAAAAACTTTGTTAATGCAATATTCTCATTTCGACCAAGAGTATTCCTATAAAATTTATGGGTTGCAGCTAAAAGTGTTGAAGAGAAAATTTCGATTTGAATATTCTGTTTTTCACAATATTTAATAAGTGCATTAGCGCCAGAATAATGGTCCAAGTGCCCATGAGAAATAAAAAGAAGCTCTATTATGACTTTATTTTCACAGTTTTTTATTTCTTCCAGAACAGGATTCTTGTCATCTTTTAAACAACAATCAATAATAAAATAAGAGGTTGACTCTTTATTTTCTTTTCTTAAAATTATTGAGTCACCATGTCCTACATCTTTAAAAATTAGCTTAGTCAATTTCCTTTTTAAATAGTTTAATTGCTATGTCTTCCAGTTCACTATCAAATTCAAATATTGAATCTTCAACTATATAATTTCCATCAATGAAATTATATCTCATTGAACCAGTTTGTACATAAAGTCTAATTACTAACTTTTGACTTTGATTTAGTAAAGAATTATCAACAATTTCTCTTGGAATTAGTCTAACTTGATAATGTTCTAACTCCTCATCTATGCACCATTCAGTTTTTATAAATTTATCATCCCAATCTAAAATTCTTGCATAGTATGTAGCTTGAAGAGTTTCGACACTTTCTTTATCTATATTTATCGAAGAATTAAATAAATTCGCAGGCAAAATCTCATTGGCCTTTGTGTCTGAGTTCCAATTACCTAACATATACCCATAAGAATCAGAATCAGAGTTCTTAGTTTTTCTAAAGTCAATTTTATCTTCTGGTAAGGGATTTCCTAAGTCCGTACCACCTCCGAAAAAAACAGGGTCAAAGGTTCTTCTTAATCCACCTTTTTCATCAATCACGTTCGGATTTAAAACTTCTTTTATCTTGTCCTCGATATCTAAAATATCATTTTCGAATTTCATCTTAATATTTTACAGATGTTTCTTTAATTAATTTTTGTGCAATTTTTGAACATTCTTTGTATGATCTCATATCAAAATTTGACTGTTTTCTATTTAGCCTACAGCTTACTATTAAACCATTAACATCTTTATACTTTTCGTTTTTTGTATTGTCTAATGTGAATAAAGATTCAGATCCTACATCTACTTCATGGTTATAATTTCCATACTTTAAATGAGTATCCCAGCCTTTATACTTCCCTTCTTGAATTAGTGCTATATCTGAATCTTCAATATCAACAGCTAAGTTATTTATTTCATGGAGCCTTTCAAGTATTTGAGCCTTCGTAGTATTAATTTCTTTGATACCAACACACATGATTGTTTCGTGAATACCTTTAAAAAAGGAAGCTTTCTTTTTTAAAGATTCAAGAACAGAAAATGCAGTTTTCAAATCGCTACTTCCTTTTTCTAAATCAGAACAATCACCATCATATTGATAAGAAATTCTTTCAGATCTAAAAAATAGATAACTATTAGATTCTGGAAATACCATTCTTATAGATTCATCGCTTGTCCCTTCTTTTTGAATTTGAAACTTAGCATTTGGTACTATAAAATAAGGATTAATGATTTCTCTATAATAGTCCCGAAAGTCTAAAAGCTTATAAAATCCAATTTCATATACTGTTCTTACAATTTCCATTTTGAATTGTTCCAAATATAGTGTAATAATAAATTAGTTGTTGCAAAAAACCTACCGAACTGCTTAAGCATTAAAATTATCTGTATATTTTGATAGATATAAATATCTGGAATACTCACAAAAAAAGCCTCCATAATATGGAAGCTTTCTTAAAGTTTGTGGGCGATGAGAGACTCGAACTCCCGACCCCCTCGGTGTAAGCGAGGTGCTCTGAACCAACTGAGCTAATCACCCAAAACGTGTGCAAATATAGATTGCTGATATGGCAGTTGCAAGTAGTGGAGCAGCTTTTTTTAAGTTTTCTAATATATCTTCAAAAAACCAATAATTATGGGGTTTCCGGAGCCTCGACTTTATCTTGTTCTTGAGTCTGTGTGGTTAAGAACACAATTATCGCCATATTAAGGAAGTATAATGGCCCCACCTTATCTGCTTCTAAGAGATCATTGATGAGCAATACGACATTAGTGAGGATGAACGCGACCGTGGCTGCTGAGAGGAGCCATTTCTTTTTATTATTGACCATACGAGCAATACCCCATTCTCCGTATATGATAACAGAGAATATCATAGCGAGTAGTATAAGTAACCCAGGAATACCTTGCTCTGCGGCTGTCATCAGATAATAATTATGCATACCTGACTTCTCAGGATTATCACTGACGTAGGTCTCATAGCTTGTAACCGTATATGATCGATACTCCGAATAGAATGTCGATGGACCAAATCCAAATAGGGGCTTCTCACCTATCATATAGAATCCAGCTATCCACCTATAGAATCGCTCTACAGTAGATATATCTTGCATCTTAGTCGTCGCTTCTACGAGATTATCAAATTTCTTATGTACAATGGTCTTCTCAAAATCAGGTGCAAAGTCAAGATATCGGTTGTCCGTACACAAGAACGTTACAAGCATAATACCACCTATCAATGCTAAGCCAATTGCATACTTAGATAATTGCATCCTCAACATGACTAATGCCATACCTGCGATGACAACTGATATCTGAGCTGCCCTTGTATAAGTCAGATATATAGCCACCAGTAAGATCGTTAATCCAATATATTTAAGCAGTCTCTGCTTATTATTACGCCATGTCATATAACACATAAATGGTAAAAAGAGCAACAACATAATAGCATAATCCACATGATTCCGGAATATCGGTCTCACCACAGAATTACTACTCGCAAAACTGAATCCTTCTTGAGCATGCCTTACCCATATATATGCAATAGCAATAAAGACGCCTGTCCCGAAAAACATAAATAACTTTCTATAATCAGCCTCCTTACCCAGAAGTATTAATGGCATAACATAGAAGGGGAAGATATACCATAGCTTAGCTAAGAAGAATTTAAAAGATATAAATGGATGTGTAGAAAATATAACTGTAACCAGCATCCATCCTATATGTGCATAGACGAGCAGAGATATAGGATGTAGAAATCTACTCTTAGGAATGACATGGCTATTCTTAATAAGCAGCAAAATGCTTATCCCCATCAGGGCTATCATAAGTGGCTCCGATGGTAGATTAGTGCCGAAACCTCCTGGCAATTCTACCTCTACTGAAAAAGGAAGTAAGAAGAAGAAAATGTAGTAAAGAAACTTTATATTATGAATAAATAAAAATACTCCTACTAACGCTACGGGTAGCACCGCAAGATAAATCTTGTCAAGAAGTAAGGCACCATTAATAATGACAATAGTCGCTATAACAAAGGCCCAAAAGATCTTTATATCAACAATGCTCGAAAGTGATTTAGCACTAGGCATTACGGAATTCTTCTTTCCAGTTATTTTTATTGAATTGGTCTATAACGAGTACACATAAGCTGGCTATTACAAATGTCAATAGGGTCAGTCCTATTACAATTATAGACCGCTTAGGTCTTGATTTATATACAGGAACTTCAGCTTTCTCTATCAAATGTATCGTGCTGAAATCTGATCGATATGCTGATTGTAATTGCTTAAGTCTTTCTGAACTTATCGATAATTGCTCACCATATTCTTTGATATCTCTCTCAAGAGTAATGATAATAGGATAGCCATTATTATAATCTTTAACATTGGCATTTAAACTCGATAGTTGTTTCTCATATCCAATTGCTTTAGCCTGCAATACCCTTACACTATCTTGAAGCACAGGACTGTTCTTGAGATATGCAATCTGAGCTTTAATATTCTGAAGTTTTCCACTCACCTCAATGAGACTTGATCCGTAGACTTCTCCTTGTGATTCTGTATTGAAAATATGATATCTCTCTCTTATATAAAATAAGCTGTCTATTAATGATTGAAGATTCTTAGACTTTTCGTCGATATTAGATTCATGATTTTTTATAAGATTGACTTGACTTTCTTTAACGATGTTCTTTGCTATTTCAGTTATTTTATCACGAGCAGCATTGGCCATCTGAGCTGACATATTGATATCCTCATCTTCTACTGATAGATTGATAGCATCATATTTTGTCTTAGTCGTCTCATATAATTTATTAAGCCTTAGAAGTAGTTTATGTTTAGCATTTCTGCTATCGGGCTTAATCTCGTAATGCTTATATAGATCGAATTCTGTAATCAAGTAATCCATTACAGCACTCGACTTACTGATAGATAAGAGGCGGTCTATATCCTCGTCAGAACCGTATATTCTGAGGTCGTTATCTGCTACTCCTATCGGTGTAGGCTTAGCCAAGTCGGGACTTGCGGCATAGAATTGTGTACTTGCCTTGTAATAATTAGGTAATAATAAACTGATACCAGCAGTAATTAATCCTGCTATTATTGTCGCTATGATGATATGTTTCTTCCACTTGTAGAGTAAGACAAGAATATCAAGAAGGCTATCGTTTTTTTGCATTTATAGGATTAAGAGTCTATTAGTTGGGTTCGTGTGTAAGCATGCTCGAATTAAAACGCAAGAAGCCAGTCAAAAATGATACAAGTGTGCTAAAAATCACAAATATGACTAATTCCAATAAGTAGAACAACTGTACATACTCATATAATACATAAGCAGTAACAAAATATATGCCTAATAGAAAGAGTCCCTTGGCCCAATTAGTCAGGTTAATCCTCTCGACATAGCGGTTATGGACAATTCCACACTGCCCTATAAATACGAAGACCTGCGTAATCAAAGTCGCTTGAGCAGCTCCTACAGCCATATACTTAGGGATAAGCATCATATTCAATGTCCAATTGACTATAATACCTGCTACAAATATTCTATTTAATTCTCTAAGTTGACCACTTGCTATTATCAATGAACCATAGATATATGACATCGCCATCGTCCAGAAACTGATCATCAAATATCGAAACGATTGGATGATGTCTTGGTTAATTTTTATATAAATAAGGTTTAAAATTTCTTCTGCATAGAACCAGCAAGAGATCGTAATGATACTCGTAATACAGAACTGAATCTGCGCCGCCATAGATAATAATGGATTAATAGATTTCTTCTCATGCATCAGCCGAGCGTACATCGGCAACAATAACATGGCGAATAGATAGCCTATCATATTAGCTGCATCCATCAATCTAAAACCCTTGGCATAGTAACCTGCTGATAGTGTATCATCATCGACTAATCGCTCCAGCATCACACCATCCATACGCGTGTACAATGTCATAAGTATAAATACTAATGCAAACGGGAGAGAATTTTTAAGCGTTGACTTCCATCGAGTAGGCGAGAATTTTACACCTACAGAAAACTTCTTACGTAATAAAAATACCGCAACGATAACAGCGATTACCAGAGCCGCTATCTGAGCATACATAAACTTAAAAATACTGATATCCCCAATGCCGTAAAGCAAATAACCTATGAATACGATCATCAAAACCTTATCTACAATAGATAACCATGTATCGATTCTATAATATCCTAATGCAGAAAAATGGCTGCGTAGATAAAGGTAGAAAGTCTGAAATGTCATAATCAAACCCATAAAACCTATGAGCGAAAAATATGATGCTGGATATCCTAATAATGCCGCAGCAAAAAACATGGCTAAGAAATACCCAACCAATAGAACAATCTTTAATCCTACGATATGAGCAAAATGATCTGAAACGGTTTCTCGATTCTCGGAGACATACTTGGAATTATAATTCTGAATACCTAAGTCCAGTATAACCTGAAACAAAAAGCAAAAATCGAAGATGGCAAAGTACAATCCATACTCAGAATCGCCTACCTTATTCTGCACTTGAGCATCTATACCTATGATATAGAATGGCTTAATCAGCACATTAATAAACAGTAGAAAAAATATATTCTTTAAGAATTCCTTTTGCACTCTATGGAGTCATTTTTATTTGAATGCTAAAAGTAGTTGTATTTACTTGATTATCATGACGAAGCCCTTTTTGAGTTACAAGCCATTGAGGATTCATAAAAGAAAGCCTTTGATCTGGTATATGCGCAAAAAAAAAGACTGAAGGCCTCTAACACCCTATCAGTCTTTAACTTTGTAACACCTCTTAAATATAATGTAAATATAGTCCCATTAGACCTTTGTAAGCAATGCATATCATCCTACGTATAGATGACTTGTGCACTACATCTGACCTACCACTCTCTCGGAAATGCAGTATATATGTCAATTTTTTTATTATAGTTTGGTTATACTCCCTTCTCGTGTTTTAGATATGCCATTTATAGTATATTGAATTTGGTATCTATATATGCCTGTGTCTACCTTTTCTCCACCAGATGTACCATCCCACCATCCTTGAAATGTGTTAGGATCCACATCATCTACTTCGTATAGTGTTTCGTGAAAATTATTAAATATGACGAATTTAGAGATCATAATTGGCGCATCCTCTTTTGTCCCAATACTGAAGAGTTTATTATCGCCAACCAAATCTGGAGCAAAAATATTGGGAATATAAATATCCATTATCTCAGCCATATCAGGCTGCAAAAAACCCTGTGTCAGACTTATTGATTCTGACAATACTGAAGATACAACAGGCTCGCCACCAGATTGACATAATTTATAATCAGCATTAGAAACTTTTGCGACGAACGGTACTATAGACGTTTGAGCATCTAATTGACTATTTGTCAATACAAATAAGAATACAAATACAATGATATACTTCATGTGTTTTAATTTGTAAATATTAATTTTTAGCGAAAGGCCTTCCATCTATCAAGTTTTTAATTTAATTTGAAATGCTAAATCCTTCTAGGTTTTTTCTAACTGCTTTTACTTCCCAAGAGAAAGAAAAATTTGATGTTCCTCCCATCAGTTCTTTCACTAAAAATCCATCAGCTGTTCTTTCGACAACTGCGATCCCATACGTATCAGCACTGTAAGGTGTAACCTGCACAGTCAAAGTAGACGTATTTACTACTTGTTTAAAATGATCTGAAAAAGGAACGAATAACTCACCGTTTACAAGCGTAGATTCACCTCTCTCGTAAGCAGCTGCTTCAGGTCCTTCTAAAGCGATGTAATGCATTTGGGATTGGTTATTAGGATGTGTTCCTACATTACTCATGTATAATTCTCTATCATATTGTGTGTCAAAAATTACATTAGTTCCGTCTTCAGAAACATAACTGAAAGAGCCATCACGATTATCTATGATATAAGTAATTGTTTCTTCAATGTTAGTCACCGTACCATCTCCTGAAGTATGAGCACCTATGATATGTCCATCGTTATAGTCTTCCATTATACTTGGTATTCCACTGTTACCTCCAGATTGATTAGTTAAGGGAATAACATTCGTGTTACCGTCTTCGTCAATGTAATGCAATTCGTTAGTTACTGGGTTAAATGAAAGAGTGGTTACAGACTCACAGTTATCTGTGACCTGACATAAATCTAACTCCTCATTGGCGCCATTCGCATTAGTGTAAAAAATCTTGTTAGTATGAATATCACTAATAGTCAATCCTGATTGAGCACCATTTCCTGTTCCTGTTGATTCTCCTGTAAATACAACTTGAGTACCATTTTCATTTGTAAATGTCATAGTCCCATCACCATTATCTATGATATTAGTAATTGTTTCTTCAATGTTAGTCACCGTACCATCTCCTGAAGTATGAGCACCTATGATATGACCATCGTTATAGTTTTCCATTATACTTGGTATTCCACTGTTACCTCCAGATTGATTAGTTAAGGGGATAACATTCGTGTTACTGTCTTCGTCAATGTAATGCAATTCGTTAGTTACTGGGTTAAATGAAAGAGCGGTTACAGACTCACAGTTATCTGTGACCTGACATAAATCTAACTCCTCATTGGCGCCATTCGCAGTGGTGTAGAAAATCTTGTTGGTATGAATATCACTTATTATTAATCCTGATTGAGTACCATTTCCTGTTCCTGTTGATTCTCCTGTAAATACAAATTGAGTACCATTTTCATTAGTAAATGTCAAAGTGCCATCACCATTATCTATCATATTAGTAATTGTTTCTTCAATGTTAGTCACCGTACCATCTCCTGAAGTATGAGCACCTATGACATGACCATCGTTATAGTCTATAAAATTTGATATGAGGTTATTCATATCTACTACATTGACGTCTCCATTTTCGTCTAAGTAGTTTAGTTGATTAGTCGTAGGGTCAAATGATATTGAAGTCAGAGCATTTCCACCAGTTCCTCCAGATAAGCCAGACAATGAAATAACATTAGTAGTCCCAGTTTCGTCAAAGTGTACTAATTCTTTAGTTGTAGGATCGTATGATATTGTAGTTATTGATTCCTCTATTTCCGTAATATAGCCGTCTCCTGAGGTATGTGTACCTATGACATTGCCATCATTTAAATCCTCTAAGTAGCTTGATATTCCTCCATCGCCACCAGATAAACTTCCAAGGTCAATAATGTTAGTGTTTCCATCCTCATCTAAATAGATAAGCTCGTTTGTAGTTGGGTCAAATGATATCGAAGTCAGAGCATTTCCATCTAAAAATAAATTAGATAGGTCCACACTGTTGCCATTTGATATAGCTAATTGAGAACCATTTAACTCTAAATCTTGTAGCTCGTTCTGAGCATCGCTATCAGCATCATCTACATTATCTATCACACTCTTATATGAAACAAAAGAGTAAGGGACTGAATTTAATTTAGCAACACTTTCTAAGTCATCTCCACCATCTATAGATGTTATAGTTTTTAGATAAAAGTCATCTGATGCCCAATCGATCTGACTTAAATCATCAGAAGTAGAGCCGTCTCCTATAACTAATACATACAAGCCAAATTCATTGGTCATAGTAGAATGAGATTCAGAATATAATTCAGAACCACTTGTTCCACCTTTGAGAATCAATATATCTGCTTCTACACTAACATTGGCTAATGGTAGTCCATCTGCGTCTCTAGCTATAGCTTGGTAATTTACTAAGGATGGCACAGATTGTCCTGCTAAGAATATAGGTAATATACTAAATAATAGTAAGTACAATGCACTATAAAGTGGTCTCATAATGTTGATAGGTTGATTGTTAGAAATATAAATACATGCTAAAGCCTCGCTGTTACGGAAGCTTCTATAGGGTGTATATTAGGTAGGATTTCCAAAATTACATCAACTTATAATCCAAAGAAATAATTGTACTATTTATAGTTTAATTATGTAAAGCATTTTGCATAAAGATTTGAATTTTAAGAATTATGAATGCAGAACTTTATTATTCGATAAGATATTTTACTAAAAAGTAAAGAGCGATCAAAATTTTGATCGCTCTTTACTTTATATGATATTAGAATTCTATATAACGGTTCTGCGACATCCGTCGTGCTGACGAAGGAAGCATGATCGTGATCGCCGCTTATTACATGTTGGTGTTGATCATGCAGTTGCCATTTCTTTAACTTCAAATAATACTTCAGACTTCATTGCATCAAATATTTTAAAAATCGTTCCAATTGTCATGTTAGAAGTCCCATTTTCAAGTTTAGAAATTTGGGATTTCGTTACTCCAATTGATTGGCCAAGTTGATTTTGCGTTAGTCCTTTTTCCTTTCTCACTTCTTTGATGAGTTGGCCAAATTGCATAAGTTTGATTCTTAATTCATAATCGTCTCTATCAGCTGTACCTATTTTACCAATTAATCTATTTTCTACGTCTTTGAGCTTGTAAGTTTTCATTTCTTATTTTTTTTATTAAGATAACTGATTCTTATATTTTTTGCTTTTTTAAGTTCTTTGGAAGGAAGTTTTTGGGTCTTTTTGATAAATCCATGAGTAGCTATTATAAGAGATTTTGATTCTTTATCCCAAAAAGCAAGAAGTCTAATTTGATTAGAATAAAAATTTGTTCTGAATTCCCAGATCTCTTTATCAACTTTCTTTAATAGTCTTGGGTCATTTTTGAATCTTGAAATTCTTATATTTTCTAATATTTTTTCTCTTGTTTTCTTATCTAAGTTTGTCAGAAAATCTAAAGCTTCACTTAAGAATTCTACTTTGAATCGATATTTTTCTGATTTTTCTTTCACCTACCAAAGATACATTAAGTTGACTTATATGTCAACATAGTTTAGTTTATTTCGAAGATCTATTTGGTCTCTACCACTTGCGTTTAACTATTATGCATATGCAGAGTCACGACGTAGGAGTGATGCTGTCATCATGCTGTGTTAGATGCAGTGTTATAAAGTTGGATTATTTATGAATGATCTACAGATTCAATCAGCTTTCTTGAGAAACTTTCAGCATGTTCAGGTTCAATAACTTTAACCTCAAAATTATCAGACGAGTTGATTTCAATTCTATCTTTAATAAACTTTTTTAACGTTGGGTCGCTAGGCATTTTTGTTAAGAGATAGAGTTTGAAGTGTTCTTGGCTAGAATCCAATTCATCAAGTTTTCCCATCCATTTATAAACTTTCTCTTTTACATTTAATTCTCTTGATAAGTCAAATGTAACAGGTTCAAGATAATTCCAAACCCCATTTTTTATTGCGTATTCGAATTTTAGACAATCACCATCTGTCAGTACCGATTTAGGTTGAAGTTTATCTTTGTGGTTTTTGAAATAAGATTTGTAGTAGGAATTCCAAACATCTTTATCTGTTAAATAGCTGTCATTTACAGTTTCATTATTCAATATAAATCTTTGAAATAGATCTTGGAAAGCTATCTGAGGAGTAAGATCAATTCCATTTATCACGTCTGAAAAATAAAGTGAACTATCATCTTTGGGTAGGATAGACCCTGTTATTTTTTGAATTGAAGTTTCTTCTTTTATGTTTAATCCTTGATTCCATTTATCAGAAATTGAATTAATATTATTCGCAATGTTTTTTAATTTATATACAAATGCCCTTGAATTGACTTTTGGGAAAAGATGTTTAACCCTTCCTATTTTATCTATGGTTTTAGCTTTCAAGAATGTCTGATCACTATCTAATAGAGTGATTCCCACATTAAGGAATTCCCCTGAAACTACATCAGGTTGATATCTAATTAATTGATAAGAATATTTTTTCATAATAGAATTGATTTTATCTGATTAACAAAATCATTTTGGTTATTTTTTATTGCTGTAATATGCGTTTTAATTTGCTCAAATTCTACTGATTTCCATTCAATTGGAAGATTGTTTTCTACATTTTCCCAGAAATCATCATTAATGTCATCCAAAAAGTTATCCAAAATTGAAAAATCAAGGTTTTTGCCCTTTAGTTTACTATACAAAACGTGATTTTGTATCATTTGCATATCATTTGGATGTATTATCCATGGATCAGTTGCTGGTCTACCAATAAGTGGCACTAAGAAACTAAATGCAATCTCATGGTCAAGAACCCATAAATCAGATCCTGTTGTAAATAAGTTTGGCTTACCAAAAACAACTGTTCGATCTGGATTTTGAATCATAATATCGAAAGCGAATATTTTTAATGCATCGTTTAATTGCTGTTTACGTAGTTTGTCAACTGGGCCTACAAGTTCTAATCCTTGAATATATTTAGTTGAGAAATTTTTCCCTTTACTTACTTGTAGATTTAAATATTGCGGTTCTCCTTGTTGGGATTCCACAAACACATTTGTGATTACTGCAACATATGGCTCCGGAGTATTTATCAGTAAATGACCTGCTAATCTCGAAGCTAAATATTCTCTTTGAAAAGCATTGAAATCCATACGCTCTCCACTAAGAAGTTTAATTACGATATCTTCTTTATTTCCTTCATGATTTACAGCTCTACAAACTACAGGTTTATTTGTACCAGACTCTAATGTCTTATTATATATTAATGGGTGATACTCTAACAATTATTATTTTTCTCTAAATTATTAAATTTCTCCATTAATTTATTTTCATTGTATCTAACTATTATATATTTCTACTCATAAGGAATCGTGTATCTAAATCCTGCATATATATTAGTCCCAAACAATGGAGCCCAGACAATAGATGCATCGAAGTACTCGCCGAAAGCGTCATCAGCAGAGATGATCGCATCTGTCTGCTTAAAATTCAATATATTCTCAGCTCCGACATAGACATCGATCTTATCATTCCATCTCTTCATAATCTGAGCATTGAGTAAGAAATAATTAGGAGATCGCTCGGGTCTCTGAAATTTTTCTGGATTCGCTGACGTATCAGGTAATCTTTTAGATCCATTCCAATTAACTGTCGCATCAAAGAACCAATCATTCTTAGTCTTATATGCCATATTAACAAATGCTCTGTGACGAGATACTAATGGCTTCTCTAATAGAGTGTTATCATAAGTTGTCTTTACATCGAATAATCGATACGCCATTCTTACAGTAAAGTCCTCAAGCACATCATACTCCACTTTCATTTGTATGCTGTTAGCATAAGATTGTCCAGCGAGGTTATAGAATGATACGCTTTTAGTAGTCTCATAATCTACAACAATCTGATTGGTAAAGTAAGTCCTGTAAGCATCTATACTTATGATAAGATCTCTTGACGCTATGGTTATACCCTGCGTAAGATTCAGCCCCATCGTCCAAGCTTCTTCTGCTTCCAGACCATATGGCGTATTATCATTACTGGCTTGAATATCAACTATCCTGTTGGTGGAGAACAGTCCCAGATTCTCAGCGAAGATACTCGCTGTACGCCATCCTTTACCGAATGTTCCTCTTACGATAGAACTCTCAGAGAAGTTATACTTCGCATGTATTCTTGGCGTAATGAATGTTCCATAATTATTATGCTGATCTACTCTCAAGCCTGGTATGATTGCAAATTTATTATTAGGATCTGCGTACGTATACTCTGCATAGACGCCAGGCACTGATTCATACCGATCAAAGAATCCTGCCTTAGCCACTCGCTCCGAGATATCATCTAAGTTGTAAGTAATACCAGTTCTTATCGTATGCCCACCTTCGATAATATTCTGATAGATAAGATTAGCGTAGACAGATTTTTGCTTACTATCGTACTTGCCAAAACCAAATTCAGACTGCTGGTCATTATAAGTTCCATTAAGTTGTAAGCCTATACTATTCTGAGATTTCTCAGGAAAAATATAACCGATCTTACTCCATGCTTCTATACGCCTTGTAGCACTATTCATCCTCCAGTGATTTTCATGATCTACATTGTCTCCAGAGAAGTGGTCATGGAATCCGCCTTCATGACTCAGCGAACTCACCTTAACACCGAATTGTCCTATTACATTATTGACCTTATCAAAGTGCCATCTATTAGCGATGACAAAATCTTTTTCGATAGGCATATCTGTGAATCCATCTCCATTATTATCATGAGCTTCCTGCATTGTCTTAGCATGTACAAGCACTCCGGTATATATGTTGTCTGATACCTTCTGTCGTCCATTAGCATTGATCTCAAAGCGGCCTCCATTATTAGCGAACCCATTAAAGAATAATCGCTCACCGATATGTGGCTTTTTTAGATCTACATTTATTTGTCCAGCTATGCTTTCATAACCATTGACTACTGAGCCTGTACCCTTTATGAGTTGTATACTTTCTATCCAAGGGCCTGGTGTCATAGATAAGCCATAGATACTGGACATACCCCTCACGTCAGGCAGTAACTCTCGCGTGATCTGCACATATGGACCTGCCAGTCCTAGCATCTGTATCATCCGAGTACCTGTGATTGCATCAGGATAAGAAACGTCTACAGAAGGATTAGTCTCGAAGCTTTCTGATAGATTGCAGCAAGCTGCCTTGCACAATTCCTCACGTGTAATCTCTTCTACATTAAGTGGCTTGATGAAAGAGACTTCTGTCGTTCTCTTTTTATACTTGATAACAACATCATCCATCCTAACACCTTGAGTCAAAGTAATATCCATGACACCATCTTCTACAATATCAAAATGCTGTGTCTCATAACCTATGAAACTGAAGTCTAAATGTGTCGCTTTGACTTCAGAATTATCGATAGAAAAATAACCATCGGCATCAGTTGTCGTCCCGATACCAGAATGTCCTAAAATAATATTAGCACCTATTAATGGTTCTTTGTCACCATCATCATTTATACCATAGATATATCCTTCTATAAAACTGAGATAGATCTTAGATTCATCTTTATCATTTTCACGTTCAGAATTTTCCTCTTCTTTATTATTGTGTGGATTATCCGGATCAGCATATTGGCAGCAAGCAGGAAGATTATTGTAGACATCTTCTGGAGCATCAAACGACCTATTAGAATGTCCAGCTTGAGCTAATTCCCATTTGACTTCAGATACGTCTGTGATAGACTCATCTATAGAAACCGTCAGTATATGAGTATCGACATTATAATAAGCTGAAGCAGCTTTGCCCTTCTTAATAGCTGTCTCTTCTATTCTCTCAGCACACATGCCACATGCCCCCTCTACCCGAAACGAATAATCGATCAGCGACTGACCCATTATTATATAACTTATAGTGCATAAGAATGCACTTAGTAGTAATTTCTTCATGATTGTATATAAAATTTATAGTCTTAAAAAAAATGTGTAGGTTCTACATTCTTTCTTAACTATACTTGGGGGGTTGCCATAGGGCATTGCTATGGATTCTTGATAATCTACTCAGATATTGAGCATGGTGTGACAAAGTCGTATCTGGTGGTTGCACTAACAAGTCATAAGGGTCCTCCATTGTAAATACATGAGAACAACAAAGACACTCACAATTGATTCCTCCGCAACAATCACTTTCATCATCTTGCTGATTGTCATCATCGTGAGAAGCAGTCAGCTCTGTAGGCTCTGTAGGTTGATCACAACAAGGTATCGGTAATGCAAAGCCTCCTGAGCTTTTCAGCACCAAAAACAATAATAATATGACTTTTATCAAGTTCACTATCCTAAAGATAGTACGATTAGATCATTATCTCAAGTATATTTGTATTGCTTTTAATACGTTATAGAATATATGATTCAGTGTTCATGAGAATTTTGGTGTTTACGATAATAGTTTTTATAGGTGCATATGACTTAAATGGTCAATCTGCACAAGAGCTTGAGGCTTACAATAATTACATTAGTTTCCTTAACGAATGCACACATGGGCTGGCTATCGCCAAGACTTTATTAGATAATAATAATAAAGAGCTTAATAGATATATAGACCTCCCAAGTGCAAAAACTATAGAGATAAATAATGATGATCTCCCATCTAATTACTTTGACAAACCTGATGATGACTCAGAATTCTATACTGTCTCTCCTATCGAGCTCAGTGTGATATGTAAGTCAAAATCTTCGGCACTTAACAGTAGTACAGCAAGAAACCTTAACGGTCAGGTAGATAATATTGTAAATATTCTAAATCAAATCAACCAAATAAGATTCGACTTAGAATCTTATACTGAAGGGCATGACCTTAACGAGAAGGAATCTATATATGGCGTCTATGAGTATCTCGAGAAAGCAGTTAAGTTATTTAATGGTTATGCTGATGCTCACAAGAAATTAGCCAATAACATAAGCGAGAAGAACAAAAGTAATGAAGATCTCCTACACGCGGTCTGTTACGATATACACTCAACCACTAAAAATATATTGAGAAATATGCGTCGAGAAAGTGAAAGCAATGTCATAAATAATATTGCAAAATTAAACTCAGACCTTAGCAAATTCCAATACCATATCAATCAAAATAAAGATGAATATAGATCTAAAGATTCTCAATACTACATTAAAACAATAGACGAGAAGACTACTAAAGTTATCCAATTAGTAAGTGATTATAGCAATCCAGGTTATGTTCCTGTCGATCAAGAATTGTATGGCAAGCATTATTATTATCATAATCAGCTACTCAGTAAATACTTTAACTTCACAGGACCAGGCTTCGTTAGAGATATGAATAAGCTGCTTGAGGGCTTAGGTAAGACGACGATTCTATTTGACGAAGAGCCCCTACTATTTAAGGTCATCTATCCTATAAAAGTACAAGAAGCTATCGGACTTAATACAACTAAGACTACCGTAGAAAAACCAAAGCCTGTAATAGAAAACAAATTAGAATTCAGCGAAGTAGAAAAGAAAGAAGAACCAGAAGTAGAAGAAAAAAAAGCAGATATACCACCACCGCCTCCCGCTACTCCGAAAGTATCTTATGACAACAATCTATTGATACTAGAGATTCATGACTACAAAATGCTCGATAGAGATTCTGTATCTGTATCATTTAATGGGGAGCTTATACTCGACCACTATACCCTGACACTTTTACCAGAAAAAATATATGTTGATCTTAATCCTAATGGCCCTAATATACTTACCGTAATCGCTCACAACGATGGCATGATGGCGCCTAACACACCTGCTATATCGTATAGAAGAAGTGGTCAGAGAAAAAAAGTTCTACTAAAGCCAAGCCTCAGTGCTCAAGAAGTCATTGAGATAGAAATAGAATAAAGGATACTTATAGTATAAGTCTATGGCCAAAAAAAAATGGCAGTAACTTAGTTACTGCCATTTCAAAAATCTTATTTATTAAAATACTTTCTTATCCTCTTGCTAGCAGCTTGATAGACAGTTTTATATCATCATTAATGAAGTTGTCTTTAAGATCATCAAAGAAACTCTTAGACATGAACTTAATGCCCCACTCTGTTCTATTGATAGAAAATTCTGGAGCTACTACCGTAATTTCATCTCCTTGTATATCAACTTGAGCCTTAATACCTATCTCCTTAGTCGTCTCCTTAATCGTAAGGTTACCATATACAAGATGGGTTGCTTCTGGATCATTGACAAGCTTAGTAACTTTCGTTACTCCAAATGATGCAGTAGGATACTTTGCAACATTAAAAAAATCGTCGGCCTCTTCAGGCTTACGCTGACCCTTAAGATGCGCTTCAAGTCCAGCTTTCTCATCTCCTTCGAGATCTGTACAATTGATAGACGTCATATCTATGAGAAAATTTCCTGCAGTGATATTACCATCCTTTACAGTAAAAGCTCCCGAAGAGACATCTATTGTACCAGTGTGTGACCCTGTAGGCTTTGTACCCGTCCACATTAGTTTACTTGCCGTACCGTCTACTTTATATGATTTTCCAGTCATAGCGGAAGCTACCTCTTTAGCTTCTCCTACAACTGCATCTGCAGCTTTATCATTCTTGCATGCCATGAATGTTAATACCGTACATAGTATGATAAATAGATTACTCGTTAATTTCATTTGTTTTACGTTTTTATAAATAATAGATAAGATTAAGACTTTTTATCTACAATAAAGTTCAATGTCTCTTCAAGATTTTTAAAAACAGTGACTTTATCGTTTAACTCTGTAGATAGTGATACAACTTGAAATCCTGTTGCAAGAAACTTCGTAGGGCTTATAGCTGCTGAGATCTCTCGGATGTAGTCATCTATGGACATTATAGGAAGTTCATTATTGATGATCGTAAATAAATAGTCTGCTTTCACAACTTGACTTGCAGATATGACGTCTTGCATACTCGCATCGTATCCTAAGTTGACAACTCTACACCTATGCAACTTTAACAAATAGTGCAAGTACAATAAGCTTAATTCTTGTGTATCCCCTTGCGGAAGATAAATTACATAAGAGGTACCAAAGTCAGATTCCTCCGGAAGTAAGTCTATACAAGATTGTATTTTTTGCTTTATCAATTGTGTGACAAAAGACTCATGCATATTCTGAAATTCTCCCGATAGCCAAGCCATCCCTATCCTATCCATCAATGGATAGATCAGTTCTCCCATTGTCCGCTCTAAGCCTAACTGATCTATGTAGTGACTAAGCATCATAGACAGATTATAACTATCCAGCTCCAGAACAAAGACCATTAATGTATCTATAGAATCTTTCTCATTAAGGTCAACTGCAGAATGTTTATCAAATTCTATCTTAATTTCCTCAGGTGACATCTTAGCGATCTTAGAGATCTTATAACCTTTATTATTTAGGAAGCATACATTAAGTAAAGTCCTTAGATCTTCGTCAGTGTAGTACCTGATATTAGTGGGTGTCCTCTTAGGTATAAGTATATTATACCGCTTCTCCCATATCCTCAGAGTATGTGCCTTAACACCTGTTAAGTGTTCCATATCTTTTATAGAATAGGTTACCATGGTTACTTTGATAATAGAATGAATTATCATCCATTCTATATCTAACAATTATATATAGAAGTTATGCAATAAGAATTCATTGTAATTATAAGATATAAAGAACAAAAAGCCAACAACTTTGTATTTGTTAAGACTTTGTAGGCTATTCCATAAGTGAGTAGATATGTTATAGCAGTATTTTTAGGCATCTATTAAGAACATCGAATATGAAAATTGGAATTGTTTGTTATCCTACATTCGGAGGGAGTGGTGTATTAGCTACTGAGTTAGGTATAGGATTAGCTAATAAAGGTCATGAAATCCACTTTATAACTTACAAAAGGCCGGCTAGACTAACTAAGTATTATCAAGGGATCTTCTTACATGAAGTGAACTCTATGGAGTATCCATTATTCGAATATCCGCCTTATGATAGTTCTCTTGCAAGTAAAATAGTAGATGTCGTACAACACGAACAATTGGATGTACTGCATGTGCATTACGCTATACCACATGCCGCTGTCGCATTCCTCGCTAAGAGTATATTAGAAACTAAAGGAATAAATCTACCTGTCGTGACCACACTACACGGAACTGATATTACACTCATCGGCCTAGACAAATCTATGGCCTCAGTAGTAGAATTTAGTATCAATAAGTCGGATGGGGTTACTGCAGTAAGTCGCTCTCTTAAAGATCAGACAGAATCTTCTTTTGGTATAGAAAAAGATATCAATGTCATCTATAACTTTATAGATCCTGAAAAATTTAAAAGAAAAACCAGCAAGGCATTCAAAACCGCTATAGCACCTGAAGGAGAAAAGATTATTATCCATACATCAAATTTCCGAAAAGTAAAGCGTGTAGAAGATGTCATCAATAGCTTCTGCCAAATAAGAAATCAAATCCCTGCTAAACTATTACTAATAGGAGATGGTCCAGAGCGTAGAGTTATGGAAGAGTTATGTCGTAACAATGGGACATGTAATGACATCAGGTTCTTAGGTAAGCAAGAAGTCGTAGAGGAAATATTATCGTTAGGAGACCTGTTCATGTTACCATCTGCTAAAGAAAGTTTTGGGCTTTCTGCATTGGAGGCCATGGCATGTGGGCTACCTGTGATATCATCTAATGTAGGCGGACTCCCAGAGATTAATGAAGACGGCGTAACGGGATTCTTGTGTCCTGTAGGTGACGTAAGTATGATGGTAGAGAGATCACTGAAGCTCTTGCAGGACGACAGTCTATTAGGTCAGTTTAGAAAAAATGCTCGTACCAAGGCTATGGAATTTACCTTAGATAAAATCCTTCCTCAATACGAGCAGCTGTATCTTAATTGTATCGACAATGTCAATACGCCTGAGATATTAGAAACCAGGATTTAACTGTCCTTGTTTGCTGTAATTTAATACGGCATTTATGGTATCTGTAGAAGGATAGAAAGAAACTTTAGGAAACTTATCATATCCTTTTTTTAACTCCACATACGTACTTGCAGTCATACTATCTTCTTGAATAGAATTTTCTATTTCAAGTTTTTGTAAGATTGTTGTTTCGCCGTATAAATATTTAAGTAAAAATCTGAAGGTGTAATCTTTCTTCATGTAGTTATTTTAGTAATAAATATATGGACGCAATGGCTATGCTGAGAAAGGATTATTTCTCTTATTATCTTCATTAAGGTAAGCTATGCCTATTGCTTTCGTCTTATTAACTATGTAACTAAGGCAATTATTGTGCTAATCTACTCTATGCCAGTAAAAAGTCTTCCCGAAGAGAGGGTTCCCTACATATCCTCTGATTTTCAAGGTGTTATCATCTTCCATCTCGATGTGACAAGCATATTCTTTTCCGTTATCTGGATTTAATATTACCCCACCGACCCACTTATCATCTTCTAATACCATATCCCTAAATAGAAATACGTCTTTCAGTGAGGCCCCCTTATCAGCTCCTTTGCATTTCTTACAATGTGTTACGCGAGATGTAGGAAATAACTCAATCACTTTAGCATAGAGCTTATGGTCAGATTCATAGATTTCTATATGCGATTGTACCTTATTCTTTTCTATGTTCTTCCATATGCCCACAGCAGATTGGCAACAAGAATAAGCACTTAGAAAGATAAGCGTGCACGTTATTAAGATAACTCGGATCATACTATAGGAACGATATAATTAGGGATTATATCCTCAAAAGCTGAGATTAGCTTTTTCGTAACATTTGAGTCACTGTTGTTTGTTATCAGCCTTCCGTCTATTTCCTTAATCGGAGTGAGCTCTCCCATCGTACCAGTACAGAAGACTTCGTCAGCCGCATACAGCTCCGTTAATGAAATATTCTTTTCTATACATGGCATCTTATTGTCAGAAGCTAATTCTATAACTATACCACGAGTGATACCTGGTAGACAAGCATCAGCATGAGGAGTATAGATCATATTTTTCTTGACCATAAATATATTCGTCCCATTAAGCTCTGAAGCGAATCCATGTACATCTAACATCAATGCCGCATCAGCACCAGCGACATTAGATTGTATCTTAGCTAAGATATTATTGATAAGATTATTATGGTGAATTTTAGAATCTACATGGTTGGGAGAATTTCTTCTTATCGTAGAGCTTATAATCGAGATACCGCTATCATTATCATAGACGAGGGCTTTATATTCTGGCACTATAATCAGGCAAGACCCTGACTGATTAAGCCTTGGATCCATTCCTGATGTTATCTTCTCTCCCCTTGTTAATGTGAGTCTGATATGGACGCCATCAGTCATGTCATTTGCCTTAAGCGTATCGAATAGCGCTTGCTTAATAATTTCTCTACTGGGTATATCTGAGAAGTGCATTGCCTGTGCAGAATCCATCAATCTATCTAAGTGTCGATCCAGCATAAATACTCCACCACGATATACTCTCAGTCCTTCCCACACAGCATCACCACCTTGTACAACACTATCAAATACGGATACCTTGGCCTCATCACGATGGTAGATCCCATCTCTCACATATATCTTAAGATCCTTATTTCTTGGGTCAAATTTTTGCAACATAATCAGAGATTATTTTTTATGCCTTAATAGAATGCTTGTAAAGTAAATCATAATATTCTTGTGCTTTCTCCTGAAGCGACGTTAATCTTTCTGGAAAGATTCTATCACTTGTTTTTTGTTTTGAGAATCCAGTGGATCGATGTACATTCTTGTACCAATATTGTGCCCAGATACCATCCTCAATTCTTGCTCCTGATGCCCAGTTAAGCATCCTAATATCAAACGGTATATCTAATAATGAGCAAAGCTCTGTCAGAACTTTCTTAGGATCCTTGAGTACTTCATTAGAATCTAGTACAATACACTTTTGATTCATCTCATTGAGATACTGGAATAACTGATATTCTAATTCTATTCCGATATCAAGCATCGTCGGATTAGAAATTATTTCTGCAAATGATGCTATCAACTGATTAGGACTTCTTATCATAAAAACATTAGTCAGTGCTTCTAAAAAAGACCAATCTACACCATCGAGATGATGCGCCATATTTTTAATAAAAAGATTGTCAGTCTCATATGATCCGAATATCACATTAGACAACACTTCATCCAAACTTTGGGATTGTGATTCTAATATTTCTTTTTTACCAGGATGGTCTATCTTGGGATGCGTGCTTAGGTAATACGCATATAGGGGTTCGTCCACAATAGACGTATCTTTTCTATTGCCAAAACTATACTTTAAAGCTGTAGAGATATTGCGAGGACCAGAGATAAGATGGATACGATTCATTAGAATAATATTTAATGGTTCTTAGTGGCGTATACGAGGAGAGATCTGGACACTTTCCTCTCGCTACTCCAAATAGAATGTCATTCATAATCTTCTTGATTGAGATGTTCTCCAGGAATCCATAGATAGTCTTTAAAATTTTGGATTTTATTATCAATGATTGTCAGTCCCTCTTGTTCTAACATTTCTTGCATAATATTGGGATTAGGAAACTGATTTCTACCAGATAGTTCTCCTTTACGATTGACTACACGGTGTGCTGGGATGGTCATATGCTCACACTTGTTAAGAGCCCACCCTACCATACGAGCAGAACCTAAGGCCAAGAAATCAGCTATTGCACCATAATTAGTCACTTTACCAAAAGGAATGGCCTCAGTTACACGAAAGACTTTATTGAAGTAAGAATTATTCATAGACACGACAATGATACGGATAGCAAAAAAATTTTACATAAGAGTTCAATTTTTTTAATAAAAATTCCCTATATTTAGTTGGCAGCCCTGTCAATTTTTAATCATTAAAATATGAAGAACAGAAGAACAGAAGAACAGAAGAACAGAAGAACAGAAGAACAGAAGAACAGAAGAACAATTAGAAAATACTTAATTTCTAATTTTTCACTATTGCTTTTTTTATTATCCAGTTTTCAAATCCAATCACAGAATTGTCCATCAGGTCCATTCTATCTTAGAGTTAAGGTATGGGTGGCATTAGAAAATGGAGTCCCGCCACAAAATCAACAAGAATGGAATACCCTGCAAAATCAAATCTCTAATCTACTCCAAAATACTCAGGATGCCTACAACGATAATAACGGCCAAAATGGAAACGGTACGAATCACAACATTTATTTTAACTACGTAGTGGAATATATCGTTGCGCCTGAGTTAGAATTTAATGTAGATGGATTCTTTTCTGGATGCTTAGCTGACACCTATGATGATCCTAACAGATTAGATGTTATACTCCTTCAGAATAACACTATTGCGGGTGATTATGCTGGGGCACCTGGTTATACAGAATCTGTTGGAGGAGAAAAATTATACTCTGTTACTGATGGCACTTTAATTCATGAAATGGGTCACATGCTAAATCTAGAACATACCCATGGTGACATTTATGAATGTGAAGATGACATTCCACCTAACTGGGTCCCAGGGCAACCTTATTCTTCTGCAGCTACAGGAGACTTTGTAGCTGACACACCTATACACCCTGTTGTGAATAATTCTCAGAATGGTGGAGGAGATTTCGATGACGTGTGGGTTTATTCTGGTTGTAATATTAATTGGGGAGCAACTTCAGATAACTGTACACCTTCAAGCAACTTTCCTACGAATTATAGTTCAAAAATGGTTAATGGCATTATAACTTATGATAATGTTCTTGAAAGAAACTTTATGGCGAATGTATTTCCTCCGAACTGCAACATCCCTTTCAATCAATTAGACTTTACTGACGGCCAGGCAGAAAGAATGAGATGTCATATAGATCAAGATAAGCAAGCCTACCTTGATAATAATAAAATGCCAGATCAGTTTATAGATTTCTCATCAGGATGTATTCCTATTTCTGGAATTATCGATTATGATGTTGTATATGATGAACCTTGTTATATGATTACATCTGATCTGATCATTGCTGGTGGCAATGTTTCATTCTTAGGAACTAACGTTGAAGTATCAAATCAAGTACAAAATAATGTGATTACTGAATCTCACATATATGTGAACGAAGGTTCATCCCTAAGTATTCAAAATTCTAATTTTAAGGGTAATGCGGACTGCTCTACTTGGGGAGGAATAATATCACCTGGTGGTGCTAATATGATTGAAATTGGATACACGCATATAGAAGATTGTAATGCAATTGACTTAAATCGAGTACTAAAATTAAATGTAAATAATTCTCTATTCAAGGAAGTAATGAAGGTTAACTTGCATAATAATAACGTTGGATTTACCGATATGAATAATAATGCATTTATAGGTACTAATATTACTTTAACTAATCAGTTTATGCATTTTCAAGGTTGTAAATTTTCAAATTGTCAACTAGTAGTTGATAATACTGATGGAAGCAATATTGTTTTCGAAAGATCGGATGAATTTTTATGTTATTTTAATCAGTCGTTTGTTCAAGTAAATGACGCTGGAGAGTTCGTTGTTGATGATAGTTACTTTGATAAGGATTGTACTAATCCCATTATTGTCATAAAGTGTGATTATGGATTAATATGCAGATCATATTTTGATAATTGTAACAACCAAAGTTCAATTATATCTTCAGGTGGTCAAAACATATATTTAGGTAGTGTAGATAAGTTTTATATATTTCATAACTATTTTGAAAATGATGGAGATACGAATATATTTTCTAATTCAGAATCCAATTCTACGTCCTTAATACAAAACAATATTTTTAATGGATCCGTTGATGTAGATATAAATTCTTCCGCTAATAGAAATGTAGATATATCATGTAATTTTCATGAGGGTGCAGGCTATGCATGGCTTACAAATAACATGATTACACAAGGTAATGAACTTCATCCTGCTGGAAATATCTTTGATGGAAATGGATATGGAATAGTCAATCAAGGTACGTCATTTAATTATTATTATAACGAATTCAACCCTAAAGAATTCCCTACCTTATTAACTCCAAATTCAGTAAATCGAGAGGGTCTGCTAATAAGTGGTGGACAGTGTTTACCAAGAACAAAGATCGCTCAAATATGGGATATTAGTGGATTATGTTTTCCGAGTTACTGGACAAACTGGCCAGAATGTCAAGATATAATATGTGAAGAATGTGTTCTGCCTCCACCTGTCCCTGTTTCTTCTGATGCTGAAGGAAGGGTAATAATAGATAATGATGAAATACTTGAAGCATCTTCAAATCATCAAATGGAGAACTCATTACAAATGAGATCAACATCTCAAAAGATAAATAAAATAAGTCCTAATCCCTTCTCCGAAGTTATTAATCTAAGTTTCGGTTTAAATTCCGATAACAATATATACTTATTAAGTACTGATGGAAAAAAGATTAATGTGATAACAATAAACCAAGACTCACAATTAGATCTTTCCTTCTTGCAAGATGGAATCTATATGTTAATTATTGAAGATAATAATGGCAGCATAATAATGAATGAGAAAATAATTAAAATATGAGAAATACAATTTTAGTATTATTTTGTTTTGTTGCATTTTTCTGCAATTCTCAAACACCATTCAATAAAGTATATGACATAAACGGGAAGTATGTGCAGATGAAAGGAGAAGTTATAATTGATCATAACAATAAGATCTATACAGCTGGGGCCTCATTTGAAACAGAAGATACAATACTCAATGAAGTTAATTTTTATGTCGCATCGTTTAATCAGCTAGGAGAACCTATTAATGATATAATATGGTATAATGACCTGAACCCATTTAATAATCACTTAAATTATAATAATGAAGTAATTGTCTATAACAATAATTTATTTTTTGCTGTTACAACGAGTTTTAGTGATACGCAGTGTGTCGTTAAAGTCAATGAAGAATTGACTCTTCTTGAGGAACATGCTTGCTATTTAGATACTAATTCTGTCTTGCTTCCATCTACTTCATTTATAGAATTTCCTGATGATCATCTTACTATAGTGGGAGCTAATCAATTGCCAGATATTGATCTAATAATTACAAAAGTAGATCTCAGAGAGAAGGATAAGTGGTCTGTCACTAATCCTTCTATCAATAGCATACTGTATTTTCCTAATAAGATACTGAGACTACCTAACAGTCCAGATAGAGCAATAATTATGGGAATATATGTTGAGTATGCTAATGGCATTGAGAGAGATCCTGATAACAACTTTGGTATGTTCACAATGATTATAGATGAAGATCATAATGTCATAGAAAGCAATTATATGTTTGATAATATAACAACTTCTGGACCTGGGTTCGATGCGCTTATGTTAGAAGATGGATCAATTGTACTCACCATGCAAACTTTTGATCGAGAATATTGGAATGAGACATTTACATACAAGTCAAAGCCTGTTGTAGCCAAGCTGAACCCAGACTTATCAGTAGCATGGATTAAGCCATTCAATGCACCAGAGTATATCTTAAGACCAGAGCAACTGACGTCTATAATACAAGCTCATAACCACGATGGTTATGTTATTACTGGATTGTCTTATGCTGATGATTATGGTATGATAGGGAAGGTAGATAATGAAGGAGATAGTCTATGGCATTACGTCGTTACAACGTTATATGAGGAGAACGATAATTCCCTCAAAGATGTGACTCACTCCTCTGATGGATACTATCTCGCTACAGGACATAGATTTGTCAGAACACAAGACGACTCTATTAATAGTAACTTACAGTTATGGATAATTAAGTTTGATGATAATGGTCAGATCGTTGATGTCGGCACCACAAGTACAACAGAAGAGCCAGAGTCCATTAATGGAATCACAATCTACCCTAATCCTTCATCGGATATGATCTATATCAAGCAAGAGAATGAAGCACAACTGAGTTATGACCTATACGATGCTCATGGTCGTCTCTTACAATCTCAGAAAGAATCTGGTGGTCAGAGGATACTCATACTCGATGTACAGACATATCCAGCAGGGAACTATCACTTAGTAGCTGTGGATGATAAAGGGAAGAAGCTCCACACGCATAAGATAAGTGTGGTGAGGTAATCTTACCACAATGATATAAGGCATGAGAAACCAATTATCCTTTCTCATGCCTTTATTTTATTCATAGCTAACAGTCATTCAATTCCGCCTTATCTTTTATATGATAGAAAACGATACTTTAGCAGAAAATAAAATTCTTGCTTACACAAAAGATAATTGCTCAGAATATAACGAACCTTACCGATGCCCGATACTTCGCAGCATGGGGTGTCGATTATATAAGTTTTAATACTATCGGGGATTCAGAATACTTTGTAGATGATGCCACTATCAAAGAAATCAAAGACTGGGTCGAAGGACCACAATGTCTTCTCGAAGCCAATGCATTAGAATTCGAAGATCTCGCTGATGGATTTATATTAAGTAATATATATAGTTCATTACCTATTGTCAAGGAGACATTCTTTAGGATCTCTTTTGAGGATATTCTTAAAGGATTGCCTGATGGAAAATATATATCTCCCATCACAAAAGAACAAATAGATCAACTTTCTGATGTTGATTATCAGCATCTCCATTTGTACTTTGATATAGCAGAATTAGAACCTGTTGACGTATTGCGATTAGAGAATTTTGGCCTCGTCGTACAAGGAGGAGAAGAAGAAAAAGTAGGTCTCAAAAGCTATGATGAACTAGACGAAGTTTATGAACTCCTATTAGATAACCAAGAATAAAAGTCACTATGCGTAAAAACAGAATATACATTATTGGCTTCCTCATAATAGCTTTTTTTATTACTGCATGTAGTAGTAAGAAAAAAGCGACAATTATGACTGTATTGAGTTCTTTCGATACGAAGGAATCTTCTATGATTATGAATGGTGACAGCCTATCTCCGATGCGAGTATTCAAGATCAATAATTATAGTGATTCAATACTTTTAAGAAAAAAATGCTCCGACGTTTATGTCAATGCTGATGATCCTGTCCTTAATAATTTTGTCAATAGACTATATGCAACTGTCAGAGATAGTATGTCTATGGGTGTCGGTATCGCAGCACCACAAGTCGGCATTCTTAAGAACATTATTTGGGTACAACGTTTTGATAAGGAAGGTTTCCCATTTGAAGTATATCTTAACCCTAAGGTACTTTCTTACTCTAAGCTCAAGCAAGATTGCAGAGAAGGATGCCTATCTATACCTGATAGAAGTGATACGACTCGTACACGATCATATGCCATCATGATAGATTATGACAAGATGGATGGTGCACATAAAACAGAAATGATAGAAGATTTTACGGCCGTAATTTTTCAGCATGAAATCGATCACCTCAATGGTATCTTATACCTTGATCATCTGGAAAAAGAAGTGAAGGCTGCTGAGAGAATTAAGGATTAGTAAAGCATACAATCTATCTTCTAAGTTCCAGTATTGTGCAACGATAGATTCATGTATACTTATTCATAATATCATTTCTAAAAAATTATATCTGGAGATTACCCTGTTCTCCTAAGTCTTGTTTGTTTCCAGTTATCATACTTAGGCCCATCTTGAATAGTGTGACAATCTTATTGTCTTTAGTATCCCAGTAGTGACATGACACAGGATTAACTTTTATAGCACTAAGATTGGGGTCTTCCTTACCTTCAAACCATGCATCATCCATCTTAGTATATAATCTATCTATATCTTGCATGTTAAGACTAATCGAAGCTTCCCCGTATACAGTCAAAAATTCCATACTTGATGGTTTAGAATATATTAATTGTACTAAACCTTCATCTTCTATATGTTTGTTATGCTCGCTTGTACGATTACTTAAGAACCATATATTGCCATCTTCATCTACTTTTTTTGTACTCATGGGTATAGTATGCGCTGGAGAAAATTTGAGATTAGTTTGCAGCATGGCAAAATCAATACTATCTATCATCTCCTTCAATTTATCCTTAGCTTCTTTGTTGATTAGGTTATTTATACTCATTTTATTTTTATTTAAAGTTAATTTTTTGTTTACATATTCTACTTGATACATTATCCTATTGTTCGATATCCAGATAAAGGCAACTTGGCTTTCTTTCATATCGAACATTCTCAGATCTATGATCTATAATATGGTGACAATATGACCATAGAATAATATTACAGTTACCTCCTTATTATAGAAATTCTAAACGACGACAATTTTAATATGAAGACATGCATCTACTGGCACAGGAACGACCTGCGTATACACGATAACGAATGCCTATACAATGCTACTCAACATTATGACGAGGTCATTCCCATATACATAATAGATCCAAAACATTATATAAAATTAAAATTTGGATTTAGAAAAACTGGAATAATCAGATATAGGTATCTATGTAAAACTTTAATAGACTTAAGACAAACGTACCAATCAATAGGTGGTAACTTAATGATAAGATACGGAGATCCGCAAGAGATTATTTCTGGACTCGCTAAGCAGTATAGGGCTACAACCATTATTACTCAGAAAGAAATAGCCAGTGAGGAACTAGATAGAGAATTACAAGTCAAAGATGCCATCGCTGGTCTGGATGTAGAACTTAATCTGATCTGGGGTCGGACGCTTTATCATAAAGACGACATACCTTATACCCGTGATAAAATACCACTCACCTCGAAGGCTTTTAGACTTAATGCGACCAAGTCAACTCAGGTTAGAGACCTTATCCCGTCTCCAAGCCAAATATCGTGCCCTGACATATCTGACTGGGGCGATATACCTCATGCTTCAGATATAGGCTACAGCGTTAAAGAATTAGATATGGATGTGGTGACGACCTATCCTGCAGGAGAGACTAAAGCACTTGAGCGTCTACAATATTATACCTTTGACAGTGAATTGCTAACATCATACAAATGGACTCGTAACAGATCTTTAGGCTTAGATTACAGTAGTAAGTTGTCTCCCTACTTAGCACTCGGCAGTCTCTCTCCTCGTATGATATACCATGAGGTTAAGCGTTACGAGCGAGAGATTAAGAAGAATATAAGCACATGGTGGTTGATATTTGAAGTTGTGTGGAGAGACTTCTTCACCTTTAAGTCTTGGCGGGTTGGTAACTCTATGTTTAACTCAGGTGGTATAAGAGATAAGGACGTGTCATGGTCATATGATAAGGCGTTATATAAAAGATGGATTCAGGGCAATACTGGTATACCCTTTATAGATGCTCACCAGAAAGAACTCTTAACAACAGGATTCATGAGCAATCGTGGAAGAGTTAATTCTGCAAGTTTTTTCACAAGAGACTATCAGATAGATTGGCGTTGGGGAGCTGCATGGTTTGAGCATTGTCTGATAGATTACGATGTGTATGTTAACTGGATGAACTGGCATACTCAGGCCTTCGATATCTATTATACTAATCCTGTGCATCAATCAATGAAATATGACAAAGATGGTAAGTTCATATTAAGGTGGTTACCTCAGTTGCAATCACTTCCTCATAAAGACTTCCATGCTCCTTGGCTACATTCTGATACCGAACTTAAAACCTTAGGCATAGAAGATTATCAGCCACCAGCAGAATTATACAAGAAGTGGAATAGATCTATTAACAATATTATAAAGGAGAGAAAATAGAATCTTATCTTGTATTATGCACTACTATTATCTATCGATCCTCTAACCGTGGCATTATGAGCTTAGCAGCGATGCCATGCACGATTATTGAGATAACTATGCAACAATTAGCAACATACCATACATCATCTATCTGACCAAAATCACTAATTGCATTATGTGCAAATGCCAAATAGTATATCGTACCTATGCCTCTTATTCCAAAAAAGGATATTACAAATTTTTCTAATTTAGGCATCTCGCAAGCTGAGAATGAAAGCATCCCTACCATAGGCCTTAATACGAATATGAGTGCTAACGCGATCGTAATATGCTGCCAGGTCAATCCATCAAGACCCGTAGTTATCAGTAGCCCCCCAAATACAAATAAGAATATATATATGATCGTCTGCTCCACATGATCTATAGCTTGGTATATTGTATTGTGAAGAGGGTGATTGTTCTTACGTTGTCGAGCAGTTACAGCAGCTACAAAAACTGCAAAAAATCCATAACCATGTGCTACTTCAGCAATTCCATATGTCAATAACGTGGCACCAATCAGGAATACGCCTTCACTTATTTCTAAATCTTCAGACTTCTTAAGTCGGTCCGCTATATAGAAAAAACTCATTACTAAAAGTCTACCCATCAGATAGCCTATTATGAGTGCTACAACAATCTTATAAAAAAACTCATAAGATAACCATGATAGTACATTCTCAGGATTGAGACCATCTCTCTCTGCTATAATTGCCAAATAGACAAACGGAAATGCCAATCCATCATTCAGTCCCGCCTCTAAGGTCAAGGCAAATCTAACCTGATGTCCATCTCCTTCATTAGGTGCTTTGACCTGAACGTTACCAGCAAGAACAGGATCTGTAGGTGACAGCGTAGAACCCAGTAACAATGCTGCCCCTATACCAAGTCCCAAAAAGTAATGACCTAGCAATGCTATAATAATAATCGTCAATGGCATAGCTATACCTAATAGATAGGCGCCTATCTGCCATGACTTCCAACTAGGCTTGCGATCTATTTTGATTCCAATAGCAGCTAAACTTAATATTATAATAAACTCAGTCAGATATTCTAATATCTTTCTATCTAAAAGACTATTCTCAGGATCTATAAATGGTAAATCATAAGGCAATGAAAACACAAACATCCCAAGTGCTACGAAGACCATGGGCATCGTCAATAACCTATCTTTTAGCAAATTAGATAGTGTAAATATCAGTAGTCCTAACATTCCACTTATAAGAATAATAGCTATATGGTCATTCATATGTATATCTTTACGTCAGTTAATACTCCGTATAGATGTATATTGTTGGAATTACGAAAATATCTATTTTGATATTCTATATTCAGATCAGGGTATAAAAAAAGCCCGGCTTACAGCCAAGCTATTCAGTGCCCCAGAAAAGAGTCGAACTTTCACGCCCTTACGGACACATGGCCCTCAACCATGCCTGTCTACCAATTCCAGCACTGGGGCATTTAGATATTGATAGCGCAAATGTCGATATTTGAATCGTATAAGACGAATGATGCAGCAAAAAATTATCCTTTCATTATCAGAACGACTTAAAGAGCCACTGCCAGCATGGGATGCGCAGAAAATGATGTCTCCCGTATCTTCTGATAGATACCTACAATATCCTGATGATGCTAGGCAAGCCGGTGTTATGGTACTTCTATCTGGTCCTCATGATGATCTAAAGATCACATATATCAAGCGTACCAGTCGGTACCCCGAAGATCCTCACAATGGTCAGATAAGTTTTGCTGGTGGCGGTAGAGAAGATCAAGATAATGACTTAAAAGATACAGCCATAAGAGAGTGCCTTGAAGAAATAGGAATAAGCAGCATTAGCTATGAAATATTAGGAGCTATGAGTCCAATTTATGTCTATGTCAGCAACTACTATGTACAACCATATGTCGCTTATGCAGAAGGTCACTTATCTTATGTCTTACAAGAGACCGAAGTCGACCAAGTCATAGAGGTTCCCCTTAGGACTATGATGCAGAATGACATTATCCAACATATGGATTATAATATCCGAGGTTCTGTGATTAAGAATATGCCCTACTATAATCTCGACCCTCATATTCTATGGGGAGCTACAGCCATGATCACTGCCGAATTATTGACTATCATAGAAGAAATCTAAAACATGCATATAATTTGGAGTAATTAATTTACACCTGGCATAATAGTAGAAGATTCTCAAGTCGATACTACCCGCGGTTATAATTATACTATCTTAAAAAGTCCTAATATTATCTATTCCGTAATCGATTGTAATAAGTAAGCATCCGAGCAACTACGTCTTGTAATTTTGAGGAAGAAGATTATCAAGATCTTTTATACTGGTTGTAGCTATGCTTTCTAATGTAGATTTTAGCCACTGATATGGATTTACTTCGTTAGCCTTGCATGTTGCAAACAAAGAGTACA
>Ga0209187_1000273_pt1 | contig 106223 bp, 91 predicted proteins | sample BantaG_FD_187430 | JGI IMG/M metagenome (GOLD analysis project Ga0209187, IMG submission 187430) | Marine algal microbial communities from Bantry Bay, Ireland - BantryBay_4 metaG (SPAdes) (version 2) | ecosystem: Host-associated > Algae > Red algae > Unclassified | place: Bantry Bay, Ireland...
CGATGTCATGGCCGTGAACGGACCGTTGCGAGTTGCCATTCTGGGCACGGGCGGGCAGGCCCGGTTCCAGTTGGCCGCGCTGCGGGATCGCCGAGAGCTGACCGAGGTTCGAGTCTGGGGACGTGACGCATCCAAGGCCGTGGCGCTGGCGGCAGAGACCAACAGCCAGTCAGCTGCGTCGGTGGACGAAGCCGTAGACGGGGTGGACCTGATTGTGACCACCACCAGCGCCCGGGAGCCGATCCTTTACGCCCATCACCTTCGGCCCGGCGTGCATGTGACGGCGATGGGATCGGACATGAAAGGCAAGCGGGAACTCCACCACGCGGTGCTCGACGCGGCCACGGTGATTGCGGCCGAAGACATCTCCACGGCGGCTCGCGTCGGCGAGCTCCAGCACACCCCCCAGCACGTGGACAGGGCGGTCCCACTGGCCGCGCTGGTTGCGGACGCCGAACCGGGGGAATGGAGCCGCAAACCCGGCGACATCACCGTGGCCGACCTGTGCGGCATCGGCGCCTACGACGCCGCCATTGCCGGCGTTGCACTGGCCTGAACCCGAAACCTGGGACGCCGCCCATCGCCAAGCCGGCCCACTGATGATCTGGTCCGGGGTATTCATGGTGCTGGCGAATCGCGGGTGGCGCATGCATCCCCAGCAACCAGGCCGCAGGGATCACGGTCCTGCTGGTTCTGACTGCCCTCTCGCTTGTGACCATGTTCTGGAGCATCGGCAAGGGTCTCAAGATCCTGGGCAACCGGGATCTGAGTTAGGGACTTCCCCGCCGTTGGCCAGTTGCATTGGGGAGACTCCACCGGGCAAGATTTCGGCGCAGCTTCGAGCAGTGGCTTGGGTGACAAACGAAAGTGATCTCGTGACTGAACAGAACTCCGGCGCTTTGCCGACCATTGGCTTCGTCGGTCTGGGCAACATGGGTGGCCCCATGTGTCGACGTCTGGTTGCCGCCGGCTACCCGGTGATGGCCTACGACATCAACCCTGATGCGTTGGCCGCGGCCGCCGAAGCCGGTGCAGTGGCTGGCGAGTCAGCAACCGCCTGCGCCGCCCAGGCCGACCTGTTCATGACATCACTCCCCCGGCCCGATCATGTTGCCTTGGTGATGACAGGTTCTGACGGCGCCCTGGCGGCCATGCAGCCCGGTTCCATCTGGGTTGACCTCACCACCAATCGCAAGGAGTTTGTGGCCGAGTTGGCCGCGCAGGCGCCCGCCGGTGTGCACGTGGTGGACTCGCCGGTCACCGGTGCCGTCGACGGAGCCCGGCAGGGAAAGCTCACGTTGTTCATTGGCGGCGACGACGACGCTGTGGCCCGAGCCAAAGTTCCGCTGGATCATCTGGGACTCGTCATCGAATGTGGCGAGCTGGGACACGGCAACGTGGTCAAGCTGGTGACCAACCAGTTGTGGTTCATTGCCGCGGCCGCCATCGGCGAAGGGTTCGCCACCGGCATGGCCAACGGCGTGGACCTGGGCACCCTCTGGTACGCCATCAAAGAAAGTGTGGGCGACAGCTTTGTCGCCCGCCACGACGCGCCGTCCATCTTCGCCGGCCACTACGATCCGAGCTTCAGCCTGGACCTGTGCCTCAAAGACCTCGGCCTGGTCCGCGAGCTGGGCGAGAACGTGAGCGCCACCCTGCCCATGACAGCGGCCGCGCACGGCGTCTTTGCCGAAGCCGCCGAACGCTACGGCAAAGACGTTGGCGAGTTGCACGTGGCGAAGCGGATTGAGGACGACGCCAACCTGTCCATGCGGCTGGAAGGCGACTGGACCCCGCACTGGGAAAAGTAGGACTCGGAAAAAGTAGGACTCGGGAAAAATATGACTCGGGAAAAGTAGGATTTGATCATGGCTTCGCACACCCTCAATGATCTTGTCGATCTGGACCGCTGGCCAATCCACGACCCTGACTCCGCCGGCTACCGCAGCGCCGTTGCAGCCGCACGCGTCGACCTGCGGTCGGTGGGTTGCGCAGTCATCAAAGACCTGATTCGGCCCGCGGCGGTGGAGCTTTTGAATCAGGAGATCGTGGAGCGCAAGCCCACAACGCACTATTCGACTCAGGTCATCAATCCGTACTTCCACATGAGTCCCAATCCGGACTTCGCCGAGCGCCATCCGGTCAACACGTTCCTGGAGCGGTCCAGCGGCTTCATTCCCGGTGACTCATGGAACTCGGGATGCGCCACCGACGTGCTCTTTCGAGCCCCCGAGTTGGCATCGTTCATGGCGGACTGTCTGGAGATCCCGGCTATGCATTGTTACGCCGATCCGCTGGCCGGGCTGACCGCAAATATTCTGGATCCGGGCCAGCAGTTCACCTGGCACTTCGACACCAACGACTACGCCGTAACCGTGCTGGTGCAGGAAGCCGACGAAGGCGGACTGTTCCGCTACGTACCGGGAATCCGCTCCGCCGAAGACGAAGGCTTCGACGCGATACAAGCCGTCCTCGAAGGCGGCAACGAGGGGGTTCACACCTTGGACCTCACGCCCGGCGATCTGCAGATCTTTTGCGGCCGTTACTCACTTCACGCCGTCACTCGGGTGCCCGAAGGTTCCCGTCCCCGCCATGCCGCAATCTTTGCGTACACGGCCGAGCCGGGCGTGATTGGTCGGCTGGAACGCACCCGTCAACTCTTTGGCCGCGTGCTGCCCGAGCACGAAGAAGCCGAACGCTCACGGGTGCGTTCGGACACGCTCATCGACTAGCGAAAAAAGTTCCAACTGACGAACTGTTGGCCCGGCGCGAGTTTGGCGCGGTCGGGTCCGATTTGTCGCCCCCGCGGTCAACTTTCACGTATCAATTTTGACGCGTCGAATCTCTTTCCGGTTGCCGCTCGCACAAAGCGACGGGGCGCGAGAGGAGGACCCACGATGCCGCAAGGCTGGGTGATATGCCCCTCGCTCGACCATCAGCAACGAGGAGACAGACCCATGACCGCCGTCCTTTCCCGGCCGCACATGCGCACCGACCTCACCGTCCACGAAACACCAACGACAACGCCCTTGACGTTGCAATCACCGCGCTGGAGCGCTCGAAGCTCCGTGCGTGATCTGCTACCTCGTCGGCAAGGCAATCGGCGAATGGCTCGCCGGCAAGTAGCCGAATCACCAACTGCCAGCACGGCCCTGAGTTTCCACCGCCTGAAGAAGATGTACGAATCGGAGCCTGGTCTGCCTCTCTAGGGCATGGAACACATCCTCCCAGGCACCAACAGCCCGCCAGAAGCTGCGCCACTGGTGTCCTACACCGAGGGCGAAGCCAATGCGGTGGGAACGCCCCCGGGGCTCGCCGCACCGACCCCGGGGGCATCTCCACTGAAAGCCGGAGCAAACCCCCAACGGGCCAAGCGACGGCAACGCAGAACTCGGGATCGAGCCGATTACCCTCTCAGCGTGGATGATGCGGAGCTCCTCGCAGGAATTCGCGCCGGAGATGAGCAGTCATGGACGGTGCTGGTTCACCGTCACAGCGATCTGGTATTCCGCATTGCTCGCTCGGTCACCAACGATGACGCATCGGCAAGCGACGCCATGCAGGGAACCTGGTTCAAACTGCTGGAAAACGTTGACCGGGTTGAGAACCCCAAAGCCGTTCGCGGGTGGCTCGCCACCACCGCCCGCCGGGAAGCGATTGCCCTCAGCAAACGCACAAGCCGCCAATCTCCCAACGAGAACATTTCGCTGCTGGCTGACCGGCAGCAGGGCACCATTGCTTCGGCTCACAAACCATCGGCGGACCCCTTTGAGTTTGCGGCCAAAGATGAGCAGGTGCGGATTCTGCTCGCCGAACTGGACCAGCTCGGCGACAAGTGTCGGACTCTTCTCACCCTCTTCGCCCACAACTTCAGCTATGCCGAGATTGCCGAGATCCTCGACATGGCACCGGGCAGCGTTGGCCCCAGCCGCAATCGCTGTCTCGACAAACTTCGCCGCTCTCCCCGTATTGCCCAGTTCGCCACACCCACCATCGACGTTCGAAAGGAAGACCAATGACTGACGCCGACACCTTTGAAACCTTTACCGACGACGCGATTCTTGCGCGGCACGCGCCAGTCGACGCGGTCAACCTGGTGGCCAACGCGTTTGCGTGGCGAACCATCGAAGAGGAAATGTTGGTTCTCAGCTACGACAGCGCCGACGACCTGGCCACCGTGCGCGACCCCGACGCCCTGCACACCTTGGAGTTTTCCAGCGGCGACGCCAGCGTTGTGCTGGAAGTCGATCAGACCGGTGTGATCCGCGGTCAGATCATCCCGGCCGGTGACGAACAGCCGGAGTCCGCTCAACTCAAGACCCTCGACGGCGATCGCATCGCGGAGATCGATTCGTTTGGCGGATTCGAATTCCATCGGGTGCGGGGCCCGGTCCAGCTCAGTGTCGGTCGCCACCAGACCCTGACCTTCGTGGTGAGCCCGACCAGCTGACTACCAGCCTCGACCGAGCACCTGCCAGGTCGCCAACAACGCCCGTTCGTTCTCGGTTGCCTCTGTTCTCAGAACCCGCAGAGCCTCTGCGGGACCCACACCGTCGGCCAACATTCGATGGAGCGCCGTCATCGCAGCAACAACCGCCGGACCGTCTTCGACCAGCGACTGGCTGACCACGACGCTGGCTGCGTTCCGTGACAGCAGCGCAGACGAAAAGCCCAAGGCCGCCGCTCCCACCACATCGCTGCGACCGCTCGAACACGCAGACAACACCATCGTTTGCGGAATCCGGTCCGCGGCCAGAACATCGTGTCCGCTCATGGCGGTCGGTCCCAGGCGCACCTCGCTGAACAGTTGATTGGAACCTCGGGATACGAAGTGACCGGCCAGGTGAGCAATGGTGGCCTCCGCCAGCTCAGCAAGGGTCGCGGGTTCAGGATCGACGACGCCAACAGACCCGTGCACCGAGGCCACGGCTTCAACTTCTTGCGACACATGGATCAGTTCTGAACCGCCCATGACCACCGCTCGAGGACTCGATGAATCAACGGTCCGGCGCGCCAGGTTGACCGCCGGAGTAAGGACGTGCGCGACCGATTCCAAGCCGGGAAGTGCCGCCCACGCAATTCGATTCCACGGCGGCGGCGGATTGAGCAGGACCCGCGGGGACAAGTCGGGCGGGAGAATCAACGTTGCAAGGGTCTCGCTGACGCCGCGGAAGCGGCTGACGAATTTGGGCGCAGTTCGCGGGTTCAGTTGCGACCGCTTTGCGAGCTGTCGACCGCAGAAGGCCTGCTGTTCGATGAGCGCCAGAACAGTGTCGGCGTCACCACATGACTGGACCTGCACCGAGTCCGCTCGGCGAATAATGCAGATGACCTCACCCTGGTCCACAACCCAGGTCAGCGCGGTTTCGTCCGCATGAACCGCGCCCATCCGACCAGTGAGCTGATCGGCGTCAGAGCGCCGGCGGCGGCTCAGCTCGCTGACTCGCCGTTGAAGGGCGGCCAGTTGCGATGGTTCGATATTGCTGGCTTCGGCCCGACGGAGCGCCTCAAGCGCCTGTCGAACCTCGGCGTCCACGTCTTGCGGGGCCGGAAATCGCAACGCACTGGAGCGCACCCGTTCCACCAGATCAACCAGCTGGTCCAGCTCCCCCTGGGCTCGCAGCGCGGAGACGCCAAGCGCAAGTAGTGAATCGGCGTGGCGCCCAGCATGGACGCGTACCTCGAAGGATCCGGTGGAGGACTGAACCTGCGCGGTCAGGGCCAATCCGTGTTCCACCGCCAGCAGGGCGGAGGCGGCCTTCCCGCGACGACCGTGGACGTGAGCTTGAACGATGGATGCTTCGATCTGCTGATCGAATGGTGCCCGCTCCACGAGGCCGGCGGCTTCGTTGATGGTCTCGGCCCCGGACTCCAACTGGTCAAGATGCACGTGGATACGGGCCGACAAGACCGCCGCCTGGAGCGCCCGACTTCCCTGACCCTGCTCCTCAAGTGCGTGCCGCAGAGAGATCGCAACCTCGGCGTCCGCTCTGGTTGCGGTCCCGGCCAGGAGCCGCGCCCGGAGACCGGCGAGTTGGGCTCGAGCCGCCCACCCTTCCCCCTGCGCCGCCTGCGCCTGCGCGGCCAACTGTTCCGCGGCCTTGGCGTCGCCCAATGCCAGCGCAGCTTCCGCCGCCACCACCAACGCCTGCCGGCGATGATCTTCGCCTCCCGACGCCTCAAACAGCGCCGCGGTCTGGATGCACATCTCGAGCGCTTCAGAAAAGAAGCCCGCCGCAAGCAGGGCTTCGCTCTTGTCCCGGGGGAACTCCGCCACCGGCCGACCAAGCTCTTCCATAGCGGCGTCCGCGGCCGCAAACTCGTGCAACGCTTCGGCAACCCGTCCCAGCCGAAACTGGGCAATTGCGGTGTTGTGGCGAACCATGGCCGCGCCGATGGGGTTTCCCACTTCCACAAACAGGGCGGCGGCCAGGACGCTGTCGGCAATGGCTGCTTCGTGGGCGCCTTCGTTCATATGCGCCACCGCGCGGTTGGTGAGCAGATGGGCTTCCCAGTCCTTACGTCCCGCAGATCGAATATCGGTGAGGGCCTCGTCGAAGGCAACAAAGGCTTCGTCATGGCGACCCGCATACACCAGCGCCGCCGCCATCTGGCTCCGAGCCAGGGCCTTGAGATCGCCCGTCGACCGACATACGGCCTGCTCAACCAGTTCCAGCGCATCATCAAGTCGGCCCAGCTGCACCACCGTTGAACCGAGCGACAGTGCGCATTGAGACCAGAGGTTGTCGCCCCCCAGATCGCCACCGGATGCCGCCGTCGCATGCTCGACCGCCAACAAAAGGTCGGCTTCGGCCGCCACCGGATCACCCAGGTCTCGCAACGCCATCCCCCGCGCCTGACGGACCCGAGCCGCGGAGCCGACCGCCAGGGACTGGGCGAGGAATCGGTCACACAACTCCAAGGTCTGAGCGGGATCCCGACGGGCCATCACATCAAGTTCAAGCGCCGCCAACCCCGCGTCGTCACTTGCCAGCCGGGCCACGGCATCGTCGTCGAGTGGTTGCCCACTGGCGGTCTCCAGCACGGGGCTGAACTCTACTTCTCATGATCGATTTCGTTGCCACGGGCCCGAAAGCACCCCGTTCGAGAGATTTTTCAAAAAGAGGGGATCAAATCAGAGGGCTGAGCCCTCTGTAATGCGAAAATAGATTCACTCCGGCCACCGCAGAAGCGGTTGGCCCAGGAAAGAGGAAAAATGTCGGTGCGGCACATAACGATCACGGGCGTGTTTATCGCTCTGATCGTCTTCACAGTTGGTCTCATTTCGGTGGATGCGAGCAGCGCCGGGGCCATGGACCGAGGACAAGGCGTCCCCAGTCAGCGATCCACCATCTCAACGATGTCGTTCTCTGGGGTCTCCGGCGTCTCGGCAACCACCTGCCAGACACCGGCCTCAGAAATGACCGGTTCCTTTATTGTCAGCACCAGTTCCTGGATGAACCACCTCCAACGGATCAAGGACCAGCTGGCAATCCAACATGTGACAGCAATCAGTGGTGACTACCTGCGGGTGGACGCCGACCCAGCAACTCCGCTCAGTGCGATGACCCGCTTGCAACGTATGGGCGTGGAAATCACCCTCAATGCACCTCATGAATACAGCCAGGCCTACTCGTGGTACAAGCACGGACCGCAGCCGTACACCCCCGGCACCCCCTCATACACTCCGCCGATCGTTGCATCCGGTATTCCGTCTTCGGCCGTCATGCGTCCGGCTGCGACCACGCCTGCGGCTGCGACCACCGTGACCATCGACACCGGCGTGGTCGCCGGCGCTGATAACCCAAAGCTGACTCACCAATCCATCGGCGGCGACTCCGCCAACGTCGACATCGCGGCCCCCGACCTGTACACGGGGCATGGACCCGCCATTGCGGACCTGATCGGCGACATGGCCGGCATGGCTGATCAGGCCGATCAACGCAAGAGCTGGCTCAAAGAGGCCGACTACACCCGGGGGCTCCAGCAGCGACGCGCCGGTGCCATGCAAGGACCTCGAACCTTGGACACCGCTTCGTTGCTGGCCAGCCTGGACCGGCTTCCGGCCGACACCGAGGTCGTCAACCTTTCGCTCGGCGCTCCGACCTGCGCCAACGAGTCAACCAAGTGGACCCGCACCGCCCGGGGACGGACTGCAGTCCAGATTGATCCGATCCGCCAATGGATCATCGACAACCCCCAGATCACCGTGGTCGCTGCTGCGGGCAACGGTGCTTCGGACATCAGGACCTACCCGGCCGCCTGGACGCTGGACCCCGCCGTGCGAAACATCATCTCGGTTGGATCCATGAGCGAGGACGGGACGCGCAGCTGCTTCTCCAACCATGGAGCCCAGGTTGACTACTACGCCGTGGGCGAGAAGGTCCTGGTCCAGCACCCCACCGAAGGGGCCGTGATATGGACGGGCACCTCGTTTGCCGCTCCGCAGGTGACCGCCGCCATTGCCGCCGGTCTCCCGCCAGAGGCGGTAGCGACCCACCGCAGCCTGGTTCCCGCTCCGTCGGCCCAGAACCTGGAGCTTTGCAGCTGACAGACAGTACGCGGCGGGCGCCTCACCCAGCTCGGCTGGGTGAGGTGGTATGTCCCGGCGAGTAGTTTCGGGCCATGAGCAACGATCCAGCCGCAAAGACCGTTATCAACTTTGATGACATTGAGCCGCACCATCGCTACACGATTTCCTCCGGGCTGATCGTGCCTCGGCCCATTGGTTGGATCGGCAGCGCCAGCAGTTCCGGACGTCAGAATCTGGCGCCGTATTCGTTCTTCAATCTGGTCAACGGTCACCCGCCAACCTTTGTGGTGGCGCCCTACCGCGGCAAAGACACCCCCAACAACATCATCGAAACGGGCGAGTTCAGCGTCAACGTAGTCACCGAAGAGACCGTTGGAGCGATGAACGCATCGGCGGCAACGGTGGGACCGGAGGTCGACGAGTTTGAGCTTGCCGGCGTCACCGCCGCTGCGTGCGTCAGCATTGCGGCGCCCCGGGTGGCCGAAGCAGTTGCCACCTTCGAATGTCAGCTCACCCAGACCGTGGACATCGGCGGACCCAATGCGGACGGCGAGTCGGGCGGAGTGCTCTTTGTCGGGGTGGCCACCCACCTGCATCTGGAAGATCGCCTGATCGACGGCCACCACATCAAGCCCGAGGAACTCCGCGCCGTTGGTCGTCATGCCGGGCCCAACTACAACACGACCGCAGACTCGCTCTTCCAGCTGGAGCGGCCCGCCTGATTCAGTTGAAGGCCGGCATGACCTGGTCGGCGAAGAGCCGAATTGCATTCAGGGTTTCTTCGGCGTCGACACCAAAGTTGAAGTTGAGAATCACCCGGTCAATGTCCATCTCTGCGTAGGGCCTGAGCTTCTCCACCATCTCCTGGGGCGTGCAGATCAGTTGGCTGGCGGCCAGATCTTCAATGGTCTGCTCTCGCGGGAGTGGCCGAATGACGCCGTTGTCCACGATGCCGGGGCCGGTGAAGATGTTGTCGAAGCGGCCGTAGTACGCGTGAGCGGCTTCGACCTTGGCCTGCCGGTCGGCCGCGGATTCGGTCACGAACGCCAGGCGGGAAAGCGACAGGGTGAGGTGCTCTCCGGCGGGCCCCAACTCTTCTTTGGCCCGGGTGTAGGACGCCACCTGCTCCAGCAACATCTGGTGGCTGCCGGAAAGCGCGGTTGTCTGAATGTGGAATCCCCGCTTTGTGCTCTGATAGATCCCCTCGGGGTTCATCACCGCCATCACGATGGGCGGACCGCCCGGCCGCACCGGACGCGGCATGATCGTGAGTGGATCGAAGGTGTAGTAGTCCCCGGCCCAGGAGACTTCCTCCTCATTGAGCAGGGCCATCAGGACGTCGAGTGACTCGTTGAACCGAGGACGAGTTTCGGTCATCGGCACGCCCATGCGTTCCATCTCATACCCAAACGCTCCGCGTCCGACCCCCAGCATCAGACGGCCGTCGGTGAAAATGTCGGCCACCACGACTTCGCCGGCAAAGACCCGCATGTCATGCAGCGGCAACACCGCCACCGACGTCATGATCTTCAGCCGTTGCGTGTGCGCCGCGATCTTCACCGCAAATTGCAGCGGCGCCGGCATCATCAGGCAGTTGACCAGATGGTGCTCGGTCACATTCACCGCATCGAAGCCCAAGGCGTCGGCCAGCACCGCCTGATCCAGCATGTCCTGATACACGCGGTCTCCGCCGTAGGACTTGTCCGGGTAGTCCGCGGACAGCTGAATGCTGAACTTCACCCACTGATGCTGACAGTTGCCGCGCCAGCAACACAAGTTGATCGCAACCACTTGTGGCACATGACCTATTGGGCAGCATCGGCGGATCGCGGCGCGGCCCTCCATAGGTTGGACGCTGAGGTTTGGAGTCAACCAGTGAATGATCACGACGAGCAGCCACCCGAAGCCCCCCCGGCTGCCGAGGATTCGCCCGCCACTTCGAAAAAACCAGCGTCCGAGCAGAACGTGCCAGCGGGATTTGCCGCGCTTGGGCTGCGGCCCGAACTACTCAAGACCATTCAAGGTCTGGGCTACGAGGAGCCGACGCCGATTCAACGCGAAGCCATCCCTCACCTGCTTGAAGGACACGATCTCCTGGGCCAGGCCGCAACCGGCACCGGCAAGACCGCCGCGTTCGCCCTGCCCGCGCTCCACAACATCGAACCCAACGCCCCTGCGGTGCCGTCGGTTCTGGTGCTGGTCCCCACCCGGGAGTTGGCCGTCCAGGTCAGCGAGGCCATGTTCCGCTACGGCTCTGACCAGAACATCAAAGTTGCGCCCGTGTACGGCGGCCAACCCATCCCGCGCCAGCTCCAGCAACTCAAACGCGGCGTGCATGTGGTGGTTGCCACCCCCGGTCGAGCCATTGACCACATCAAACGCAGGTCACTGCGACTGGACACCATCGAGACCGTCATCCTCGACGAAGCCGACGAGATGCTCGACATGGGCTTCACCGAAGACATCGAGACAATCCTGGAGGAAACCTCCAAGGATCGCCAGACCGTCCTGTTCTCGGCCACCATGCCGCCGCGGATCAACGCCATTGCGAAGCGGCATCAGAAAGACCCGGTTCGCATCCAGATCAAAGCGAGCGAGACCGAAGGCCGGGTGCTGATTGAGCAGCGGGTCTACGTGGTGCATCGCAATCACAAGATCAATGCGCTCGGCCGGGTGCTGGATGTGGAAGCGCCCACCGCCGCGCTGGTCTTTTGCAAGACCCGCAACGATGTGGACACGCTGACCGAGAAAATGACGGCCCGCGGGTATCGAGCCGAAGCGCTGCATGGCGGCATGGATCAGAAACAACGGGACCGGGTCATGGGTCGGCTTCGAGACGGCAGTGCCGAACTCCTCATTGCCACCGACGTGGCCGCTCGCGGCATTGACGTTGACTCGCTGACCCATGTGGTCAACTACGACGTTCCTTCGGCCCCGGAAAGTTACGTGCACCGCATTGGGCGAGTGGGTCGTGCGGGCCGCGAAGGCGTGGCCATCACCCTCATTGAGCCCCGGCAACGACGACTGCTCAACAACATTGAGCGGTTGACCAAAACCAAGATCGACGTGGCCAAAGTGCCGAGCGTGGCGGACCTACGCGAGCGTCAGATTGAGCTCACCGTTGAAGCGGTGCGGGAGTCACTGGCCGGAGGCGACCTGGACGACTACAACCCGGTGCTCTATGCGCTGGCCGGCGACGACAACGACCGCAACATCGCGTTGGCCGCCATCAAGTTGGCCCATGCCGCTCGCGGCGCGATCATTGACAACGTCGAGATCCCGGACGCGTCCATCCGTCCGGACAAGTCATGGGACAAGAACGGAAAAGGCGGTCACAAGAAGGGCAAGTTTGACAAGAAGGGCGCCGGCAAGTTCGACAAAGAGAACAAGAAGGGCGCTCGCAAGGGCGACCATTCAGTCAGCGGCAAAGGCGTCGGATCCATCTACGTGGGACTGGGTCGCAAAGACGGCCTGCGGCCCGGCGACCTGGTGGGGGCCATTGCCAACGAAGCCGGACTCGAAGGCCGCGACATTGGACCCATCCGCATCAGCGACCGATTCTCGGTGGTCGGTGTACCCGATGAGGCTCTGGACCACGTGGTCGATGCAATCACCAACACCAAGATCCGCGGCAAACGCCCCTCTCAAGTCCGCCGCTACACCGACTGAGTCCGCCGGCCCGAATACTCGCTATGACAGCACCTTGCGGTGCACCATCTCGTCTTCTGCGAGGCGCCGCCATGTCATGATGGATTTCCGGGCCGAAAGCAACCGCAACTTGGCGAAAGCGGACCATCAAACACTCCGGTTGAGCTCCGGATTTCTTTGGCCGACTACTTGCGTTTCTGGATACGGGCCCATTCGTCGCGCAGGCCGACGGTTTCGTGGAACAGATTTGGGGTCTCGGTGTCGGCTGCGAAGTACCCCAGGCGTTCGAACTGAACCACCTGCCCCGGCTCGATGTCGGCCATGGCCGGCTCGAACTTTGCGCCGTTGATGACGGTCCGTGAATCGGGATTGACCGATGCCAGGGGATCCTCGCCGTCGGCCCCCGGATGGGGATCGGTGAACAGGCGCCCGTATTTCATGACCTGGCCGTCGATGGCGTGCGCGGCAGAAACCCAGTGGATGGTCGCTTTGACTTTGCGACCGTCCGGAGCCTGGCCCCCGGCGGTCGCCGGGTCATAGGTGCAGTGAAGTTCCACCACGTTTCCGACGTCGTCTTTGATTACGTCGTTGCAGGTGATGAAGTAGCCCGAACGCAGGCGCACCTCGCGCCCGGGTGCCAGTCGGAAGAACTTCTTGGGCGGGTCCTCCATAAAATCATCATGCTCAATCCACAACTCACGCGAGAACGGGACCTCGCGGTTGCCCGCCGATTCATCCTCGGGGTTGTTGACTGCGGACCGCATCTCGGACTCACTTGCGTCACCGTCGGCGGGATAGTTGGTAAGCACCACCTTCAGCGGGTTGAGCACCGCCATGCGCCGCAGCGCGACCGCATTCAGTTCGGTGCGCACAAACGACTCGAGCATCTCCACTTCGACAGTTCCGTTGACGCGCCCAAGACCAACGTGATTCACAAACGCCCGCAGTGCCTTGGGCGGGTAGCCGCGTCGGCGAACTCCACGCAGCGTTGGCATTCGGGGGTCGTCCCAGCCGTCCACATGGTCGTCTTCCACGAGCTGTCGGAGCTTGCGCTTGGACGTGATGATGTGGGTGATGTTGAGGCGGGCAAATTCGGTCTGCCGCGGCTGATCGCCGGGCAGCGGAAGGCGCTCCAGGTACCAGTCATAGAGCGGCCGATGGCTGTCAAACTCCAGCGTGCACAGTGAATGGGTGACGCCTTCGATGGCATCACTTTGGCCGTGAGCCCAGTCATAGGTCGGGTAGATGCACCACGCGTCACCGGTGCGGTAGTGGTGCGCATGACGGATCCGATACATCACCGGATCACGCATCTGCATGTTCTCGTGGTTCATATCGATGCGGGCACGCAGCACCCGCTCGCCATCACCAAACTCGCCCGCCCGCATCCGCCGGAACAGGTCGAGGTTCTCCTCAACCCCTCGATCACGCCATGGGCTGTTGACTCCCGGCGTCGTGAAGCCACCGCGATTGTCCGAGATCTCCTCGGCGTTCTGATCATCCACATAGGCCAGGCCTTCGGTGATGAGATGCTCGGCCCACTCGTAGAGCTGTTCGAAGTAGTCGGAGGCGTAGACGGCATCGCCGGGTTCGAAGCCAAGCCACCGTATGTCTTCTTCGATGCCAGCCACGTAGCTGGCGTCTTCGGTCTCAGGATTGGTGTCGTCAAAGCGCAGCTTGCAGACGCCGTCGAACTCCTGGGCGATGCCGAAGTCGGTGACGATGGCTTTGGCGTGGCCAATGTGCAGGTAGCCGTTGGGTTCAGGCGGAAACCGGGTTTGCACGCGTCCGCCAAAGGTGCCCTGCGCGTTGTCCTGGCGGATCAGCTCCCGGATGAAGTCGGTGGATTCATGCTCGCTGGTGGCATCACTGACGTCAGGCTCAGACATGCGGCCATTGTCGCAGCGTCATCACCGAAGTCCGACCCGATTACTGCGACGTTCTGACTGCGACGTTCTGAGTGCGACGTTCTGACTGTGACGTTCTGACTGGGGCGGTTCTGACTGGCGCCGCATCCGTCGTCCGACGTGATTCCGAATGCGACGCCAGCGATCTAGGCCGAGCCGGCCCGACGAGCCGCCGCCGCGGCCCGGAAGGATTGCACGGCGGTGAAGAGATAGCCGGCGCAGATGACGATGAGCGCCAGTTGGCTGGCCGTGGTGAGTCCACTTCCGAAACCGGCACTGGCGAGCCGGCCAACGGTGGCGAGGATTGCGAGCAGCGCGACCGCTGCTGCCCCGTGCATGAGGTGATGGCGTAGGCCGTCATTTGCCTGAGCGGCCAAACCAAGCACCAGCAGGATCGCGCCGATGATTGCCGCAATCCATTTGGTGACGCTGGTGGCATCAGACAGGAATCCGACGACCAGACCAATGACAAGAAGAAGGCCTCCGGCACTGATGGTTTTGGCTGGCATGAGCATGCTCCGTGGTGGGGTGACGGCGTCAAACCGCCGCAGATTTTGAACACCCCGAAGCTAGGCCACTGGGGCACGCAAGGGGCGCACCCGAGTGGCTATTTCCCTCTCCCGCCGCAACAATGGTGCAGTGATTCCTGCTCATCGCCTCTTCCCGACCTTCGCGGCGGTAACGGTCGCCAACTGGATTGGCGTCGGGGTGATCCTCGTCGCCGCCATCGCCATCATTCTGGGCACGCGCCGAGTGGTCCGCACCATCATCTCCAATACCGGCATGAAGGAGTTCGAAGGCAACCTGATCGTGCGGGTGGTGAACACCATTGTGGTGATCGTCGCCACTCTCTATGCGCTGAGCCTGCTTGAAATTCAGATCGGCCCGCTGCTTGGAGCTCTGACCATCTTCGCCGTGGTCATCTCCTATGCCTTCCAACCGTTGGTGGCCAACCTGATTGCTTCCGCCACCCTGCATGCGAGCCGGCCCATCAAACCCGGCGACCAAATCGAGAGCAACGGGGTGCTGGGCACGGTGATCGACGTGTACCCGCGGGCCACAGAGATTCTCACGTTCGACGGCACCACGGTGCATATCCCAAACAGCGAAATCATCAACAACACGCTGACCAACCGCACCGCGGACTTCGACCGGCGCAGCAACATTCACTTCCAGGTCAGCTTTGAGAGCAACCTCCGGGACGCGCAACAGGTGGTGGTCAAAGCACTCCGGCTGTTGGACGGGGTGAGCGATACCCCCCGACCAGAAGTGCTGGTGCAGGGGTTCGGCGACTCGGGCGTCAACATGGTGGCGCGCTTCTGGCATCAGTCCGAAGAGCTGACCAGTCAGTGGGTGATCAGCGAGGCCGCTATCACCATCCACCAGTCACTGAACGACAACGACATTGTGATTCCCTACCCCCATCTGACGCTGCTCCGCGAAACGCAATCGGCAGACACTGAAGCGCCCCCTGCCGATGAATAGCCCGAACCCGTTGACCGAAATCACCGCCGAAGCCGCGTGAGGCCAGAGCTGTCGGACCAGCGACGCCGACAAGAGCGCCGACAAGAGCGCCGAACCCAACGCATGACCCCCACGGGCGGCCGGCCAGACTGACCGGATATGCCTGACCCGCAGGTCCTTGTTGAACTTCGCCAGGCCTACCGCCGGACGCGGCCGGGTGACCAGTGCGCATTCGCCTTCCCGGTCAACCTGACCACGCAGTGGCGAGCGGACCTGGCGGCCGGTGCCGGGTTCACGATCATCGGCCAATCGGCTGATACGCCCACCACGCTCGAACGCCAGTACACCCTGACCGACACGGTTGGAACGGACATGCGCATCCTGGTGGTGGGCTTGAATCCATCTCCAGCCTCTGCCGATGCGGGGGTTGGCTTCGCCCGGCCCGGCAATCGCTTCTGGCCCGCACTGCTGTCCGCCGGGATGGTCAGCGTCGATCGCAATCCCGAACACGCACTCCAACATCACGGCGTGGGCATGACCGACCTGGTGAAACGGACAACTCGACGAGCCGCCGAGCTGGACCCGCAGGAGTATCGCGACGGCACTGCCCGCGTGGAGTCGCTGGCCGAGTGGCTGGCGCCACGTCTGATTCTCTTCGTCGGACTCGCCGGCTGGAGAACCGCCGTTGACCGCAAGGCGGTTGCGGGATGGCAGGAGCGGGTGATGGGATGTCGGCCCGTCTACCTGATGCCATCGACCAGCGGCCTCAATGCCAGTAGCCAGCTTCCTGACTTTGCCCGTCATCTGCGCGCCTTAGGGTTGGGCCATGAGCGAGATGTGCAATGAGTGACATGCAGGGAATTGTGGTCCACGAATATGGGCCGCCCGAAGACCTCAGGATTGAAACTCGGCCCATGCCTGAACCTGGGCCTGATCAGGTACGGGTTCGGGTCGAAGCCGCCGGGGTCGGGTTTGTGGACGCACTCATGGTTCAAGGTCTGTATCAGATCGAGCCGCCAACTCCGTGGGCTCCGGGGATGGAGTTCGCCGGGACCGTGGACGCCTGCGGCGCCGATGTCGCCGACCTCAAGGTCGGCGATCCAGTGTGCGGGACCGCGGGTGGAGCTTTGGCCGAATATCTGGTGGCCAGCCACGTGGCCTGCGCGGCAATCCCCACCGGTCTCTCCATGGTGGAGGCGGCCGGATTCTGGACGAACCATGCCACGGCTCTTCTTGGTTTCTGGAACTGCGCAAACCTGCAGGCCGGCGAGACCGTTCTGATTCTGGGCGCCGCCGGCGGGGTTGGATCTTCGGCCATCTCGGTGGCCAAAGCCATGGGCGCCCACGTCATTGCCGCCGCATCAACCGATGAGAAGTTGGCGTACTGCACCGCGGCCGGTGCGGATGAGACCATCAACTATGCCGACCCGGAGTGGCGAAACGAACTCAAGCGCCGCTACCCCCAGGGCATCGACGTGGCCTACGACCCCGTGGGCGGACCATTCACTGAACTGGCGCTCCGGTCAATGGCACCGGGCGGAAGACTTCTGATTGTTGGGTTCGCCAACGGCGAGATCCCGGCCCCTCGACTCAACCTCGCCTTACTGAAAAGATGCAGCATCGTCGGCGTCAACTGGGGCGGCGAGATTGCCGCCAACCCCGAAGTGGAGACCCAGATCACGTCTCGATTGGTCCAGATGGTGAACGATGGCATGCGCCCAGCGCCGGTCACCACGTGGCCGCTGTCGGAAGCGCCGGCCGCGCTCCGCGCCATGCTCGATCGCCGGGCGACCGGAAAGGTCGTCATTGTTCCCGATCCTGACGGCGCGCAATGACTGCCGATCAACCACTTCCCCTGGCCGGCGTGCGAGTGCTCGCCATTGAGCAGATGCAATCGATGCCGCTGGCCACCCAGCTCATGGCCCGGCTCGGCGCCGAAGTCATCAAGGTTGAGCATCCCGTCCACGGTGAAAGCGGTCGCAGCGGTTCGCCATCCATTGAGGACCGCGACGGCACCGAGGTGGGTGCCACCTTCCTGCGCAACAACCTCAACAAGCAGAGCATTGGGGTTGACCTCAAAGCCCAGGCCGGCGCAGCACTCATCACCTCACTTGTCCCCCACGTCCATGTGGTGGCCGAGAACTTCAAAGCCTCCACGATGGACCGGTTGGGGTTGAACTACGACGTGCTGTCCGCGTTGAATCCGGCGCTCGTGTACGTGTCCATTTCCGGCTTTGGCCACACGCCCGGTCCCTATGAATCCTGGCCCGCGTACTCCATCGTCGCCGAAGCGATGAGCGGCCTCTACAGCTTCCGGCCGGTTCCCGATCAGCCTTACAACATCGGCATGGCGGGGGCCATTGGTGACAACACCAGCGGTCTGTTTGCGGTCATCGGCACGCTGGCCGCGCTTCGCCACGCAGAGGCCACGGGAGTGGGCCAGCATGTGGACGTGGCCATGTTTGATGCCATGTTGGCCATGATGGACCTGGTCCCTTCCAACCCATCGCTCGGCGTGACCGACAACAGCCTGCGAGCATGGCCCGGCATCATGAGCGACTTTGCCGCGGCCGATGGCCGATTTGTCATCCAGGTGGGACGCGAACATCAATTCGAGCGGCTGGCCCACGCACTCGGTGCCCCCGAGTGGCTCACCGACGATCGCTTTGCCACCCGGGAGGGGTGGGTGGCTCACCTGGACACCGTGATTCGGCCCACCATCGAAGCCTGGGCATCGTCGATGACCAGGCTTGATGCCTGTCACATATTGGCCAACGCAGGCGTGGTGTGTGGTCCGTCATTCGAAGGCACGGACCTGGCTGCGGACGACCACGTTGCCGCCCGGCAGATGATCACCAGGATCCCAGGACCCAACGGTGGCGAAGTCCACATTGCCGGCAACCCGGTGAAACTCTCGCGCACTGACGAACCACCGGCGGACCGCTGGCCTACCCGCGGTGAACACACCACCGAGGTCCTCCAGTCCATCCTTGGTCTGTCCCTCGCCCAGGTTGAGGACCTTCGCTCCGCCGGCGTCATTGCCTGAAGGAACTCAGCTTCCCTTCGGCATGGGAAGACGGATGCGGACCAGCGCGCCACCTTCGGAGCGATTACTGGCCTCGATCACGCCGCCGTGGGCTTCGACCATCGTCTTCGCAATCGACATACCAAGACCGCTTGAGCCTTTGGTGTCGCCGCGCTGAAATCGATCAAAGACGTGCGGAAGGATGTCTTCGTCAAAGCCGGGACCGTCATCGATGATGTCGAGAATTGCCTGCTTGTCCACCACGGTTGTGCTCAGGAGCACCATGGTCGCTCGGGCCACCGCGTTGCGGGTCAAGGTCTCCACAACCTGTCGCAGCAAGCCATAGTCCGCGTCCACCAGGATCGCCATCGACGGTTGGGCCTGCACCACCGCATGGTCGGTTCGAATGCCCGCGGCAACCTCGTCGGTCAGAAGGTCAAGACGAAGTGGCGCCATCCGCGGCTGGACCTGGCCCGCTTCAAACCGCGCCATCTCCAGGAGCTCGTTCACCCCGGTACCGGCGCGCTTGGTGGCATCAAGAATCTCGGTCAACGATTGCCGGTATTCCTCGGGCGGTCGTTCACGCGAGAGCGCATGACTGGCCGACGCCTGCACCGTCGCCAAGGGGGTTCTCAGCTCATGGGCTGCGTCGGCAATGAAGTCCCGCTGGCGCTGGGCGGCCCGCCGCGCCGGCCTCAACGCCCAGCCAGAGACAAACCATCCAGCCAGCGCGGCCAACGCCAGCGCGCCCACGGATGCCAACCACACCCGCAGCCGCATGCGCGACACATCTTCTTCAACCGGGCCCAACTCCACCGCAGTGAAGATGGCGCTCTGTTCGCCGGTGACCCGCGTGTAGGACAGCCACGCTCCGTCCTGTTGAAACTCCCCAAACCCCTCCTGACGCTTGCGATCGGTTACGTCAGTGACCAGCGTGAAGATCGGCGGCTCCACCGACGTTTTGCCAAGGGGATTGCTCCACTCATCAATCCAGTTGACCGACCAGGTGTTGGGAGGTTCCTCTTCTGAGTCAATGGCTCGATCGGCCACCCGCGCGACGGCCTCACGTTCGGCGGCGTCGAAGAAGCCCTCCTCTGCCTCACCAATGGCAAACAGGGCCAGGCCCGCCACGATGATGGCGGTCAACAAGCTGTAGATCAGCGTGAGAATGATGCGGACCCGACGCAGGCTCACGGGGTCTTCCGGATCATGGGGACGCCTCGGTCTGGTCGCCGGTCACCTGATAGCCGACCCCTCGCAGCGTTTCAATCGGTGCCGGCGAACCCGGCATGGCGAGCTTGCGGCGCAGCGCCGCCACGTGCACATCAACCACGTTGGACATGCCGTCGTAATTGGCGTCCCACACATGATCCAGAAGCTCGCTGCGGGTCAGGACCTGACCGGGGCGCCGAAGCATGTATTCCATCAACGCAAACTCGCGCGCGGTGAGCGGGACGGTGATGGCGCCGCGCCACACGGTGTGCGACGCCGGATCCAGCCTGATATCGCCAACTTCAAGAACCGGACTCTGCGCATCCGGGGGACGCCGAAGCAGGGCACGCACCCGCGCCGCAAGTTCGGGGTAGTCGAACGGTTTGGTGAGGTAGTCGTCGGCTCCGGCGTCAAGGCCCGCCACTTTGTCCGACAGGCTGTCGCGGGCAGTCAGCATCAGGATCGGCGTGTTGAGTCCACCGGCCCGAAGATCTGAGCACAGGTCCAGTCCATTGCCATCGGGCAAGCCGACATCGAGGACCATGACGTCATAGTCATGGGTGGTCGCTCGGTGCCGGGCGTCGACCACTTTGGCCGCGGTGTCAACCGCGTAGCCGTCTTCGGTCAGGCCGCGATGAAGGATGTCCCGAAGGGACGCATCATCTTCAACAACAAGCACTCGCACCGGGCCATTGTCGCAGCTCAACATGAAGCCGATGTGAAGACGGCTTTCATCTTCGGTTCATGCACGATTTCCTATGGTCGACCCATGCGTACTTTCCTTCGTGTAAACCGGGCCCAAACCACCACGATGAGCCAACCCGAGGCCACAGAAAACCATCCGCAGACCATCTCGCGGATCCTGCAACGGGTGCAGTTTGCGGCGCGGCCCGGAGAAGTTGAGCGCTTTGGCGGTTGGTCAGCCGAAGATGTGGTGGCTCATCTCATCGGCAACGACCAGCCGTTCATTTGGGATGATTCTGAGGTCGCCGACCATGTGCAATCACTGGGCGATGGGCCGTGGGACGCACTCAACCGGTGGTACACGCAGCGGATCACCTCCCGTTCCGCCGGGCTCCATGAACGCATGGTCTGGTTCTGGCACGGTCACTTCACCTCCAGTACCGACAAGGTCAACTCCACCGCAATCGTGGGCCAGCACCACCTTGTTCGCACCCATGCCCTGGGGAACTTTCGAGACTTCCTTCGGGAGATCACCACTGATGCCGCAATGCTGGAATGGCTTGACGGCGCCGGATCCCGCGGCGACGAGCCCAACGAGAACTATGCACGCGAGATGATGGAGCTCTTTGCGTTGGGCCCCGGCACCCACACCGAGGAAGACATCCGGGTGGCGGCTCGCATCCTGGCCGGGTGGAACGTGGACTACCAGACGTTGGAAGTCACCTTCGATCCCGAAGAGTCCTATGACCGTCCGCTCCGCTTCATGGGCCAACGCAAGCGGTGGAACGTGGACTCGCTGGTCGACCACATCTGCGCCCTTCCCGCCTGCGCCAACTTCGTCGCCGGTCGCGTGTACCGCTACTTCGTTGGTGCGGAGCCGAGCCCCGCCGAGCGTGTGACCCTGGGGCAGGTCTTTCGAGAAGCCGACCTGGAAATCCTGCCGCTGGTCGAAGCGATCCTCAATCAGCCCGCATTTCTCAACGCCGAGATCACTCGCCCCCGCACGCCGGTGGAGTGGTTGGCCGGCGCCGCCGCCGTCTTCGGCGAGGATGCATTTGCCAACGAGATGCTGGAGTACGAACCGTGGTGGCTGCCCGACATGCAACAGGAACCGTTTGCGCCGCCAAACGTGGGCGGCTGGCCCGAGGACAATCGCTGGCTTGGAGCCGGTCAGGTTCTGCGCCGCGCCGACATTGTGTTGAATGCCGAACTGTCCCGCGATCTCATCGACCTCCTGGAGCCGGAGATTGACGCCGTGGCCGCGCACTGCGGGGTCTATGCACTCAGCGACCAGACCCGCGCGGGGTTGGAAACCGCTATCGAAGCCCAGACCGAGTTCGACGGCGGACTCGAACTGCTCCTTGCCCTGGTCCTCACCTCACCGGAGTTCTCCCTGCAATGACCAACTCAGACTCGTCTCTCTCGGACCAGCCCGAGCACACATCCCTGCTTGCCACACCAGGCGATCTGCCCGCGCTTCCCGAACAGGTGCGCTCGACTCGTCGTCGCTTCCTGGGCTACATGGCTGGCGGCGCCGCCACCCTGGCCGGCGGCGCCATTGCGATGAACCACAGCGCTGATGGTTCGTCACCGCTCCCCGGCTCACCGGCGAGCACCCAAAGCGCGAGCGGATCGGACCTCCGGTCCGGCACCACCCAAACCGGAACCGGTCCGCTTGCCACCACCGCGCCAATGACCGTCAATCCGCCGATGGGGGGCCGCACGCTGGTGGTGGTGGAGCTGAGTGGCGGCAACGATGGCCTGGCCACGCTTCTGCCGTGGAGCAGCGGCCGACTCCATGACCTGCGTCCTCAGCTGATGCCCGACATGGAAGAGCTGGTGATGATCGACGACCAGTACGCGTTCAGTCCCGGGCTGGCATTGGCGGCCGAGCAGGGGCTCGCCGTCCTTCAGGGCGTGGGAACCACCGACCCGAGCGGATCGCACTTCGAGATGGAACGACGCTGGTGGTATGGCCAACCGTCGGGTGTGGGAACCGAGCAGACCGGGTTCTTCGGCCGCATGTGTGACGAATTGGATGTCGGCGCTCCCGTGACCGGGCTCACCCTGGGCGGCGGACCGTCCCCGTCGTTGTATGCAACAAAGGCAGCCACGATGGCGCTTCGGGATCCGGAACTCGGTTGGTTCCTGGGCGACGGCGATGACAAGTGGCTGCGCAACTTTGGGGCCGGATTGTCGGCCATGGCCGCGCCGGGAGGATCTGCGGCCGCCGACGGTGACCTCACGCGTGAGGCCCGACAGGGAATCTCGTCGGCGTTGGAGCTGGCTGATGTGCTCCGCACCATCGAGTTTGGCGACACCGATGACGAGCTGTATCCGTACAGCGAACTTCGGGAAGAGTTTGCCACCGCCGCAGCCATCATCGACGCCAACGTCGGCGTTCGGGTGATTCATGTGCAGCTTGGCGGCTTCGACACCCATGAAGGCCAGCGCGGCTCGCACAACTATCGGATGGAACAGTTGAGCCAGTCCCTCACGTCGTTCCGTAACGACCTGGCCGAACGCGGCTTGTCTGAATCCACCCTGATTGCCACCGTCAGCGAGTTCGGTCGCCGGCCCGAGCAGAACGGCAGTGGCACCGATCACGGCGCTGCGTCGTGCGCGTTGTTGGCCGGTCCGGTGAACGACGGACTCCACGGTGAAGCCCCGTCGCTCACCAAACTGGATGACGACGACAACCTGCGCACCACCGTTGGCATGGAGGACTACTACGCCACCCTTGCCAGCTGGTTTGGCATCGACCCCGCCACCGTTTTGGACGTCCCCGCCAAACCCATCAACGGCATTTTGGCCGCCTAGCCCGGCTACCCAATGGGGGCGTCACCCACCGGCGTTTACCGAAGATGTTGGACGACATGTATGGGCGGTATTGCTAACTTGGACCGGTGGAGCGGGCGCTCCGCCGTCCACTTCAGGGAGCAGATACGTGTCCTCACCAGACCCGATAATTTCGGCGATAGAATCTGCGGTCACGGCCGACCCCGCCAACACCGCGCTCCGCGCCCACCTGGCTGAGCTCCTCTCTGGAGCTGGACGGTTTGCGGATGCGCTGACCCATGCCGAGACGGTGCTGAGCACCGATCCAGCAAACGTGCCGGCACTACGGGTTGCTGCCACTGCCGGCCACGCCGTCGGCGATGCCCGGGCTGCGAGCTGGCAGACGATGGCCGACGCGCTCGACGGTTCTGCCAGCACCCCACCGCCTCCTCCGACTGAGCCGCCAGCCCCGCTCCCGCCTCCCGAACAATCGGCACCATCACTTGGAGCACCGCTTGGAGCATCGCTTGGACCATCGGCGTTGTCGGACGAGGAGTTGCAACAAGCACAGTTGCCCGATTCGCCCGAAGAGTTGCTGGCGTTCTGGGGAGACGAACCGGCCCCGGCCGAACCGGAAGTCGGCGAGCTCAGCGCTCCGGGAATCAGCTTCGTGGACGTCGGCGGCATGACCGAAGTCAAAGCCCGACTGGAGATGTCATTTCTGGCACCGATGCGCAACCCGGAGATGACCGAAGCGTTTGGCAAGTCTCTGCGCGGCGGGCTGCTGCTCTGGGGTCCTCCCGGCTGTGGCAAGACCTTCATGGCCCGCGCCTGTGCGGGGGAACTCGGCGCCAACTTTTACAGCATCGGGCTCTCCGATGTCCTGGACATGTACATCGGTCAATCGGAACGGAACCTCACCGCCATCTTCGACGTTGCCCGACGAAATACGCCGTGCGTTCTTTTCTTCGATGAGATCGATGCCATCGGCCAGAAACGCACGCAGCTTCGAGGTTCCTCAGCCATGCGCGGAACGGTGAACCAGTTTCTGCAGGAACTCGACGGCGTGGGCAAGGACAACGACGGTGTGTTCATCCTGGCGGCGACCAACCACCCGTGGGACATCGACTCCGCGCTGCTCCGCCCCGGCCGCTTCGACCGGATGATGCTGGTGCTGCCGCCCGACCTGGATGCCCGCAAGTCCATTCTGACATTTCATTTCCGCGGGCGTCCTCAGGAGGATCTCGACCTCGACTGGGTGGCCCAACGCACGGACGGGTTTTCGGGCGCCGACCTGGCGCTGATCGCCGAGACGGCCGCCGAGTACGCGATGACCGACTCAATCAGATCCGGGAAAATCCGCTCCATCAACAAGAAGGACATGAAGAAGGCGCTGTCCGGCCTTGCACCGAGCACCGCCCCCTGGCTCGACACCGCTCGGAACTACGCGCTGTACAGCAACGAGGCGGGCCAGTTTGATGATCTGCTGGCGTACATGAAGCGTCGCAAGAAGTTGTGAGCCAGGACAACGAACCATCGCTGCTCGCCCGAGCTGGCCAGCTCAGCACCCTTGGCCGCAAGGAGGCGGCGGCCGAACTCTACGAGCAGGTCCTGGCCAGCAATCCTGAGAGCGACCCGGCGTTGATCGGGCTGGCGTACGTCACGATGGGCAAGGACCCGCGCGGCGCCCTGGTCAGGGCAAAACAAGCCGCCGCGCAAGCGCCCGACAGCGTGCGGGCCCACACCGTCGCTGCGTGGTGCCATGAAGGGTGCGGGAACAACGATGCGGCCATCGAACACGGCCGCCGGGTCGTTGAGCTCACGCCGGACTCTTCGGACGCCCACCAGACCCTGGCCCAACTGTTGTGCAGTCGGAACCGGGCGCGGGACCCGTCTGAGGCTCGTCAGGCGGCGGGCACGGCCATTCGGCTGGACCCCCAAAACTCGCTTGCGTGGTTTGCGATGGCCCGGGTGGATCTGCTGGAAGACAAACAGCAGGAAGCTCGCGGGTCGTTGCACCGAGCGCTGGAAATCGATCCCAACTTTGCTGAAGCACAGCAGACACTGGCTGCGCTCGACCGGTTTGACGGCAACAAGGCCGGCGCGCTGGCGACGCTGCACTTTCTGGTCCGCCAGGATCCGACCAACGAGTCCTCCCGCGACGCGCTCGACGCCACGCTGCAGGATCTCCTGCAGGACTTCCTGTGGGCTGCGTTTGCGATTGGCCTGATCCTCGCCTTCGTGATGCTCATAGTGGTGGGCGGGGCGAGATAGCGGTGCCGATCGTCTTCGCCATCCAGGCCTTCGCCCGCTGTATGCGGGCTTTCAAAGTACTCATCCACCTCAAGCGCGAGGAGGAGATTGTCCGGGCACTGCCCTGGGCCTACATCCGGTCGTGGGCCACTCGGGGACCGGTCATGTACCTGCGACTCGCGGGCGTGTTCATGATTGCGATCTGCCCGCCGCTCGTGGTGCTGATTCCGCGACTTGCTCCTCTGTGGACCATTGCCATCGTGGTGTGGGTCTGCGCTCTCATCGCGCCGTGGTTGCAGAGATTTCTCAACGCCAGCGTCAAGAAGATTGGGCGCTGAACCGCATGGGCCCGCACTCGGTGGATCAGGTTTCGAGCGGGCGGTTGGGGTCGGCGCCCCAGGCGGACCATGAGCCCACGTACAAGCGGGTGGAAATTCCCAGCTGATCCAGAACCAGAGCGTTGTGGCAGGCAGTGACGCCGGACCCGCAGTAGAGGATCACGTCGTCGGCGTCCATGGCGCCCCGTTCGGCCCATTGGGCCCGAAGCGCGTCCCGGTCTTTGGTGAGACCGCTGTCAGCAAGGTTGGATGTCCAAGGCGCACTCGTTGCCCCCGGGATATGACCGAAGCGGGGATCGATCGGGTTCTCCATGCCGGCATAACGGTCAGCACTGCGAGCATCGAAGATGGCCACGCCGTCACGACCGCGGGCGGCATCCACTTCGTCGGCCGAGATCAACAGTTCTGCCGGCCAGGGGCGAGCGGTGAACCGACCCTCACTGACCGCTGGCGCATCCACCGTCAGCTCGCCACCATTGGCTTCCCACGCGCCAAGACCGCCATCAAGCAGCGCGGCTGACTCCCCCACGGCGCGCAACATCCACCACAGACGAGCCGCAATTCCTCCGCCCACATCGTCATAGACCACGACCTGATCGCCGTCGCTGATTCCCACGTCCTGCATCGCCTGACTGAACGCGGCCGCCGATGGCAATGGGTGGCGACCCCCCTCGAAGGTGGGCGGCGTGCTGAGGTCCACGTCCAGTTCCACGAAGACGGCTCCGGGAATGTGGCCGCTGTGATAGGCAGCACGGCCGGAGCGACCGTCGATGTAGGACCGGCTGTCAACCACGGTCACCGAATCGCGGTTGGCCATCAACCACGGGGCCGATACCAGAGAGCCCGGGAGCGCGGTCACGAGAAATCACCCACGTGGCGGCGAAGCGTTTCGAGTTCCTTGGTCACCCGGTTCAGTCCCTGTCTGGTCATGCCGGCCAGTCCGTATTCGATCTCGGCCAGGATCTTCTCAGCCTTTTCGGTGGTCCGCTCACCGGCCGCCGTCAGCCGCGCCAGCGTGGTGCGACGGTCGGTGGGATGAGCAACCCGTTGGACCAGGCCTTCTCCCTCCAGGCGGTCAACGGTGTTGGTGACACTGGCGGGGTGGACTTGTAGCCGTTCGCCAATCTTGCCCATGGGTAGCGCCTTGTTGCGGCTCAGGTAGAGCAACGCGAGGACTTCAAACCGAGACAGGTTGAGATCCAACGAGCTCAAGGCGTCCGTGATGCGGGTGTTGAGAATCTGGTTGGCCCGGACGATGGAGGTGGCCGCCCGCATGGAGTCGACGCTGTCCCACTCGCGGTCGTTCCAGTTCTTTGCAGCTTCAGCAATCGGGTCAAACGGCAGCGCCATGTCTCAAAGGTAGCCGCCGAACCGTCGTCCCCTTTCGGGCACAACGCAAGGCCGGCGGCGACCGCTCCGCTATATTCTTTGATGTCTAAGTATTTGAAGTCCAAGTATTCCGACGTCGGACAGGACCCATGACCGAATCAACCGAATCGGCCGCCAGAGCGCAATGGCAGGCCGCCTACAACGCCGCAGCCGACACGGGCGCCCTTCGAGACATCCCCTTTGACACCATGTCCGGCCTGCCGGTTGAACCGGTCTACGGCGATGGCCCCTACCCCGGGCAGTATCCGTACACCCGCGGCATCCACCCGACGATGTACCGGTCCCGGCTCTGGACCATGCGGATGTTTGCCGGCTTCGGCACTGCGGCCGACACCAACGCGCGGTTCAAGGAAATTCTCACCAACGGCGGATCGGGCCTTTCGACCGCCTTTGACATGCCCACGCTGATGGGTCGCGACTCTGACAGTCCCTGGTCCCGCGGCGAGGTTGGACGCGGCGGCGTGGCTGTCGACACGCTCGACGACATGCTGCGCCTCTTTCAGGACATCAACGTTGGTGACGTCTCCACCTCCATGACCATCAACGGTCCCGCGGCAGTGATGCTGGCCATGTACACGGCCATGGCCGACGAGACCGGGGTGGACCGGAGCCGACTCACCGGGACCATTCAGAACGACATCCTCAAGGAATACCAGGCCCAGAAGGAATACATCTATCCGCCGCGGCCATCCATGCGCATCGTCACCGACATGATGAAGTTCACCGCGGCGGAAATACCCCGATGGAACTCCATCTCCATCTCCGGATATCACATCCGAGAAGCCGGAAGTTCCGCAGCACACGAGCTGGCCTTCACGCTGGCAAACGGGTTTGCCTATGTTGAAGCCGCAGTCGCTGCAGGAATGCAGGTGGATGATTTTGCACCCCGCCTCAGCTTCTTCTTCAACAGCCACAGCGACTTCTTTGAAGAGATCGGCAAGTTCCGCGCCGCACGTCGCATCTGGGCCACGTGGATGAAAGAGCGATACGGCGCGCAGAATCCCAAGTCGATGATGTGCCGGTTCCACACCCAGACTGCTGGCGTGTCGCTCACGGCTCAACAGCCGGAGATCAACATTGCCCGGGTCGCCGTTCAGGCCATGGCCGCCGCCATGGGAGGAACCCAGAGCCTGCACACCGACAGCTACGACGAGGCGTTGGCGCTCCCCACCGAGAAGGCGGCGCGCATCGCATTGCGCACCCAGCAGATCGTGGCTCACGAGACCGGGGCCGCCACGGTCATGGACCCGCTGGGCGGTGCTCCGTACGTGGAGTGGATGACCGATGAGATTGAGCGGCAGGCCGAAGAGGTCTTCGCCCATCTTGACGATCTGGGTAACGGATCCATTCTTGAAGGCGTGTACGCGGGAATCGACAACGGCTACTTCATCAGTGAGATTGCCGAGGCCGCCTACCGATTTGAACGCGAAGTCAACAGTGGTCAGCGCATCATTGTTGGCGTCAACGAGTTCACCGACGGCGATGACGAGCGGGGCGCCATCCTCCGCATCGACCCGGTGGTCGAAGAACAACAGCTGGCCAACCTCACCGCGGTGAAATCAGCTCGCGACGACAACGCCGTGACTGAGAACCTGCTGGCGGTCACCGCGGCCGCCGGTGATCCATTGGTCAACCTCATGCCGGTCATCATCAACGCGGTCAAAGCTCGCTGCACCATCGAGGAAGTTGGCGACGCCATGGAGAAGGAATTTGGGCGCTACGTGGAACCGGCGATCATATGAGTGACGCCTCGGCGCCGGATACCACGGTTCGCCATCGCGTGATTCTGGCCAAGCTCGGGCTCGATGGTCACGACCGCGGCATTCGCGTGGTGGCTCGCATCCTTCGCGACGCCGGCATGGAAGTCATCTATCTGGGACTGCGCCAGACCACCGACTCCATTGTCGCCGCGGCCGAGGAGGAGGACGTTGACGCCATTGGCTTGAGCATGCACAACGCCGGACACATGACGCTGGCTCCGGACATGTTGGCCGCGCTCGAAGCGGCCGAGCTCTCCATCCCGCTCATCGTCGGCGGCATCGTTCCCGATGAGGACCTCCAGCCGCTGCTGGACCGGGGCGTGGCGTGTGTGCTGGGTCCGGGTGCCTCCGCCGAAGAAGTAGCCAACTCGGTTCGTTCGGCCATCGCCGGCGCCCGCTGAGCTCAAGATGACAACATCGGTGGCCGAATGGCACCAGCGCGCCACCACCGGGAACCGGCGGGCGGTCGGACGGCTGCTTTCGTTGGTCGAACGGGGCGGCTCCGAGGCCGACGCCATCACCGATCTCACCTTCAACACCCTGAACAACGCGCCCGTCATCGGCATCACGGGCGCGCCGGGATCCGGAAAGTCCACCCTGACCGGCGCGCTGGTCAGCCTCTTGGCAAGTCAGGGTCTCAAGCCGGCAGTCCTGGCCGTGGACCCAAGTTCACCGCTCACCGGTGGTGCCATCCTTGGTGACCGTATTCGCATGGACGACCGCGTGTACGCGGCCACCCACAACTCGGACCAATCAACCCATCCGTTCATTCGGTCCATGGCCACCCGCGGTCACGCCGGCGGATTGGCGCTGGCCGTGCCGGCGGCCATACGCGTCTTTGATGTGGCCGGATTCAGCCCCATCATCATCGAAACGGTCGGCATTGGTCAGGTGGAGGTGGACGTTGCTGCGGTGGCTGACACCACGATGGTGGTGGTCACCCCCGAAGGCGGCGACTCGGTCCAGGCCAACAAGAGTGGCCTGCTGGAAGTGGCCGATGTGTTTGTGGTCAACAAGGCGGACCGGCCCGGAGCCGACCAGACCAAACGAGACCTGGACCTCATGTTGGACCTCAGCCATGTTTCTGGCCACGACGAGATCGTCGGGTGGCGACCCACCATCCTCATGACCCAGGCCACTGCGGCGGACGATGATGAGAGTCAGATCACCGGGGTGTGGTCCGCCATCCAGACCCATCAGGAGCATCTGACCCAATCAGGACAGTTGGCGGTGAGGCGCCGGGAGCGGTTGCGCGCCGAAGTCCGCAGCCGGGTGGAGCAGTCCCTTCTGGCCGATCTGACGGGAGTCCTTCCGGCCGTCGACAGCCCCGAGCTGGATGGCACCCACTCCCCTCTGGCCTTGGCCCGCCGAGTGACTGACCGCTTTCGCTCCCCCGGCTCTCCGCAGAGCAAGTGACGACCCAACACCTCGTCACCGGCCCTGGTAACCACGGGCCCTGACCCAGCACGCACGGCTCGTTGGTCAGCCAAACGCCTGCGCGGCCATGGACTGGACCGCCTGTTCAGAACTCTTGGCCACCGTGTAGACAATGCCGTCAACCGACCAGTCGGTGGCCAACATCGTCCCGCCAACCGGTTCGATCACCGGGTGCTCAACATCGCGTGCAAACTCTTTCGCCACCTGTCGAAAGGTGCTGGCTCGGCACAGAAACATTCGAGAATCAGTTTGGACCAGCACCCAGTAGTCGGTTGTGGCCGTGGTCGCCATCGCCGCGGCCGCGGCTCCCAACGCCACGCGAGCCAACCAGGTATCGAAACCGAACACCGCGGCCAAACCAACGACCACCACAAAGACCGCGATCATGTACGGATAGGCATAGCGGTGTCGAGTCCACATGTATCCCGCGTCCATGAGGGTCTCGCCGCGCCGCAGAAACGGCTGAACAGACCGAAGCAGGATCTCGTGGCGCACCGCTTGAATCTACTGCTCAATCAAGGGTGGCGATCGAGTCCAAATCTGCGGTCCAAATTGCCAACGCAACCAACGGCTCATCACGGGTTTGCATGGCATGGGACATCCACGGTGGGTGCACCATCCACGATCCCGGTGGCTTTGACTCAAACGGTTGGTCACCCTTCTTCCAATCGGCGGTTCCTGCAATGGCGCAATAGAGCTCCGGGGCCAGGTGGGAGTGCAAGGGGTAGAGCAGGTGAGGGGCCTGCACCGTCAGGAAGACACTGGCGTTGTCGTCAAAGGCCAACGCCGACGTCCGCGCTCGGGAGCCAACCAGCGTCGTGACGAAATAGCCGGCTCGCAGTGCCTGCTGGTCCGGCTCGTGGGCATAGGGATCGGTCCACTGCAACACCGGAGCTGCGTCCCGCACGGCGTCCAACAGCCCGGCAAGGTGCGGCTCCGAGGGCGAAGGTACTGCGGCCAGCAGCTCACCAACCCGGTTTGGACAATGCGATATCGCCGGTCGCTGGAGCGCCACCGATTCCATGGTCGTGACCGCTTTGCCGACGTCGGGTAAACCATCGGCCAGACGCTCCTGCTCGGCGCGGATGACCTGTTTGGCGGCCTGCAGGAGTCGTTCGAACTGATCCATGCGACGCACCATACCTTCTGGCCCAGATGCGGTTGTCGGCTCAACTATTGGTTCAGAACGACGATGCAGCGGGAAGCAATCGATTTGAACGGCGAAGCTGGAGGATCCGTGTCGACCTATCGCCTTGTCACGCGAAGCGACTTTGATGGACTGGTATGTGCGGTGCTGTTGCAGCACCTCAACATGATCAACGACATCCTGTTTGTCCACCCCAAGGACATGCAGGACGGCAAAGTTGAGGTCACCCACCGCGATATAACCACCAACCTGCCATGGGTTGATGGCGTGCACCTGGCGTTCGACCATCACGAGTCCGAGACCTTGCGCAACGACAGGCGTGAGGAGCACATCATTGCCCCCAACGCGCCGTCCGCCGCCCGGGTGGTCTGGGATCACTACGGCGGCGAAGACACCTTCCCCGCCAAGTGGCTGGACATGATGGACGCGGTCGACAAGGCCGACAACGCCCAATACAACGAACGTGAGATTCTGCAGCCTCAGAAATGGGAGCTGCTCAACTTCATCATGGATCCGCGCACCGGTCTGGGTCGCTTCCGGGACTTTCGCATCTCCAACTACAGCCTGATGATGGATCTGATTGCCCGCTGCAAAGATCACTCGATTGATGAATTGCTCTCCCTACCGGATGTGGCCGAGCGCACCAGCCTCTACTTCGAGCACGAAGGAAACGCCCGGGCTCAGATTGCGGCGTGTGCAACAATCCACGGCAATCTGATCGTGCTGGACCTCACCGAACAGGAGACGATCTGGCCCACCAATCGGTTCACCATCTACGCCATGTACCCGGAGTGCAACATCTCCATCCACAAGATGTGGGGCTTCCAGAAACAGAACATGGTGTTCGCCACCGGAAAGTCGATCATCGACCGCGGCTGCAAGACCAACGTGGGCAACCTCATGCTGGAATATGGGGGCGGCGGACATGCGGCCGCCGGAACCTGTCAGATTCCCCTCGAGGATGCGGATCGGGTCCTCGGCGAACTGACTGCGACCATTCAGGCTGACCATCAGCGCCACTATCTGGACTGAACGGGTCGCGGCGCAACCCAATCTGAAAACGAAAAACACCGGGTGGCGAACCACCCGGCGTTGATCAATTGGGCTGATCAAAAGTCCTGGGGAGCTTTTAGATTTCGGCGGCCCGGAGCATTGACGCCTCGGCCAGGCCGTGCCATTCCTGGACACCGGTCCGGAACTCACGCCATGGCCCGAGGATGCGAGCAAACCACTCGCTGTCCGCGGCCTGTTCGTCCAAGGTGATCTCGGTCTGATCTTTGAATGCCTTCATGATCTCCGGCGAGAACTCGCGGATGTTTGCGAAGCCCTTCACCTCCTGAAGGTTGATCGGGTTGAGCGCGTCGTACTTGGCCATCATGGTCACGTTGGCAGTGGCAGCAGCGTTCTCAACGGCGGCCTGATACTGCGGCGGCAGTGATTCCCACTTGCTGATGGGGATCTGAACCTCAAGGGTTGGACCGGGCTCCCACCAACCGGGGTGGTAGTAGAACAGGTCGCCGCCGAACTCATTCAGACCAAGGATGAGGTCATCGGTTGGGCCCACAAACTCGGCCGCGTCGATGGTTCCCTGCTGGATGGCGGGGAGGATTTCGCCACCGGCCATGGAGACCTGCTCGCCACCAAGGGCGGTGAGCACCTTGCCGGCAATACCGGGGATACGCATCTTGAGGCCGTTGAGGTCATCCGCGGTGTTGATTTCTTTGGTGAACCAGCCACCCATCTGCACGCCGGTGTTGCCGGCGGGGAACTGGATGACGCCAAACTCTTCGGCATAGAACTCGCGCATGAGCTCCAAGCCGCCACCTTCGTACAGCCATGCGTTCTGCTGCCGGTTGGTGAGGCCAAACGGAACGGCGGTGCCGAACTGGGTGGCCGGGTGCAGACCGGTGTAGTAGTAGGACGCGGTATGGCCCACGTCCACGCCGCCATCGGCCACGGTTCCAAGAACCTCGGTACCGCCGACGATCTCGCCCGCGGCGCGGGCGTTGATCTTGAACTTGCCATCGGTGAGACGACCGACTTCTTCGGCAAAGCGCTGGGCGCCACCGAAGATTGTCACCAGCGCGGTTGGCCAGCTGGTCGCCATCTCCCATTCGATTTCCGGCGCCGTGTCCTGCGCCAGGTTGACCGTCGTATCGGTGCTCTCATCCGAACTGTCAGAGCTGGTATCGCTGCTCTCATCCGAACTGTCAGAGCTGGCGCCGGTGCTTGTTTCGGCTGGTGCGGTAGCGGTGTCGCTGCCACAGGCAGCCAGCACGCTGGCTCCCAGAGCGACCCCGGCGAAGCCGAAGCCCCCCTTGAGGAGATTGCGTCGGTCAAGACCGCCCTGCTCCTCGTCTGTCTCCACTTCATTACTCATTGAGTAACCCCTCTCATTGTTTGTTGCCGCGACAAGCGCCGACACATTGACCGCTTCCGGACGGAAGTGGCTTGGCAGCGTCAGCCGCCGTGTCCACTGAAGCCCATTGCCTGATCTGCACAGTCCACCACGTCTCGGGTGGTGGAATCGATGCAGACCGACGTGAACGCTTCGTAGGACGAGAACACAATCCCTGGGAAGAAGTAGAGCACAACAAGTGCAATTCCCTGGAGCACCATGAACGGAATGGCGCCTTTGTGGATGTCAACGGTCTTGACCTCCGGTGGCGCAACCGACTGGAGATAGAACAGCGAGAATCCCACCGGCGGCGAGATGAAGGCCATATTCAGATTGATGGCCATCAGCACCGTGAACCACATCTTCTCGGGCTGGGTGAATTCCAGCAGGTCCATGGCGGGGACGAAGATGGGAACCACGATGAAGGTGATCTCCAGAAATTCCAGGTTGATACCCAGAATGAACACGGCGATCATTGCGACCACCACAAAGACCCACTTCTCGCTGCTGATACCGGCCAGCCATTCGGCGGTTTGGTCAGCGCCGCCCAGTGCCTGGAACATGGCGACGAAGAACGACGAAGCGAAGATCAGTGTCATGACCAGGACGCTGATGTTGAGGGTCGACTTGCCAGCATCTCGCAAACGGTCCGGCGTCAGCCGCCATTCAGGCGTGATGTGGGAGGCACCAGCGGCAATCAGGATTCGGTCAAAGATGGGCATGAGGGCCGCAAGTACCAGGGCGCCAAACACGCCAACCGCACCCGACTCCGATGGCGTGGCCAAACCGGTGAAGATCGAATAGAGCACGGCGAAGATCAGCGCCACCACCGGCACGACCGAGAACAGCGCCTCCAGCAGAAGCAGCTTCATCCCGATCTTGCGTTCGGACAGTGGCATGGCCGGACCGAGCTCGGGACGCAGGGCCGAGATGATGAGGGCGTAGGCCCCGTACATGCCGGACAGGATCAGGCCCGGGAACACCGCCGATGAGAACAACCCGATAATGCCAACGCCCATCTGCTGGGCCAACAGGATGAGAACGAGTGACGGGGGAAGGAGCTGAGCGAGGGTGCCCGATGCGGTGATGACGCCAGTGGCGAGCTTGTGGTCGTAACCCAGGCGCACCATGGTGGGGAGCGAAAGCAGACCCATGACAATCACCGTGGCGGCGACCACGCCGGTGGCGGCCGCCAGCAGGGTGCCAACAATCACCACCGCAAACGCGACTCCGCCGCGGATGGGGCCCATCAGCAGACCAATGGCATTGAGCAACCGCTCGGCCAATCCGGACCGCTCGAGGATGGCTCCCATGAGAACGAACAGCGGGACCGCCAACAGCACCGTGTCTGATGTGGCCCCGATCCATTTGGCGGGCAGCAGGCCGTTGAGTCGACTCAGCTCAAACTCGCCCAGAAGGCTGGCGATGAACGCGGTGCCCACTGCGCAACCGGCGAAACACCAGGCGACGTTGTAACCGGTGAGGATGAGGTACATGAAGACGGTGAACATCATCAAGGACAGGAACACGCCGAGGTCCACGTTGAACCACGCCACCGAGAGCGCAGCCACCGTGACAGAGATGGCAAAGCCCCACAGTCCGCCGGCTCGTGTCCGACCGCCTTTGTCGCCAATGACAAAGCTGATGACCAGGCCGATGAGGCTGAGGAACAAGCCGAGTCCCAAACCCTGACCGAACGAGCCGGTCTTGGCGAGCCGATGATCGTCTGTGAGATCGATGTCCGGCTCCGAAGTGCGACCGGGTTCTGTGGTGGTCATTTACTCGATCCTCAGGAACTCTTCTTGGGCCTTGAGGCCGGCGAGGTCGCGACGGCCTCGAAGGATGAAGATCTGCTTGATGATTTCGGCAACGAACTGCAGCGCCAGCAGGGTCATGCCAATGAACAGCATGGACTTGATGGGACCACGGGTGAGGTTGCCGGCGTCGGGGCCTTCCTCCCAGATCTCCCAGAATTTCCAGCCGTCGATCTCGCGCCACTCGCCGGTCCGCCGCCGACCAAGGGCGGTCAACATGTAGGGCCACAAGGCGGTCAGCGCCACAAACATATACGGAATCATGAGGAAGACGTGGAGGCAGAGATCGAGCCACGCCTTGCGCTTCTCGGAGAACTCCGCCCACCAGAAATCGATACGAGGATTCACGCCATCGCGGAGGCCGTACCCAAGATTGAACAGGAACATGAACCCAAAGGCCATCCACCAGTAGTCGAAGGCCGGGCCGTAGATGAGGTCTTCACCGATCCAGGACGAGACATAGCGCGTCACCACGTTGAACAGTCCAATGACAAAGACCACCCAGGCCAGAATCCAGCCAATGGAGCTGGTGAAGTCGGCGATCCTTTCGATCCCTCGACGAAGGTTGAACAGAACCTTCCAGAGTCCGCGGGCTTCGTCCTGCGCCTCGCCCTCACTGCGGGCAACGTCGTCGTACTCGGTGATGCCGGGCAGCGCCTTATCCATCACTTTCTCGTCCTGCATGCAGCGTCACTCCCCCCTGTGCAGTGCAGCTGAATCCCCTTCAGCTGGCGTCACGACCGTAGTCGTTGACGGCAACCTTCACCGCATCTGGCCAAGCGAGCGGGCAACCAACTCCATGGGATGAACCGTTGGCACGCCGACCGAACCCAGATGCATGGAACATCCGGGGTTGGCGCTGGCCACCACGTCGGGTTGAGAGCGACCAATCGACGCCACTTTCCGATCACGAATCTGGCCAGCCAGCTCAGGCTGGAGTACCGAGTAGGCGCCGCCGGCTCCGCAGCAGAGCCCCTCATCGTCCAGCTCCACCAGCTCTCGAACAAACGGTCGAAGCACGGTTCGGGTTGCTTCGTGCACCTTCTGCACATGACGAAGATGGCAGGGGTCCTGCACGGCGACCGTCATGTTCAGCGGAGTGAAATCGCCGGCGGTCTCAAGCAGCGCGGGCATGTGCTCGGCCACGAACTCCTGGCTGTCGAAGACTCGGGCCGAGAATGCGTTGGCTTCTTCGGTTCCAAGCAGATGCCCGTAGTCCTTCATGGCGGCACCGCAACCGGCCGAGTCCACCAGGATTGGGCGGGCATCAGCGCTCAAGGTGCGCATCATCCGGGTGGCCAGGGCCCGGGTGTCGTCGGCCATGCCGGCGTGGGCCTGCAGTGCCCCGCAACAGGGGGCCAGTTCATTGGTGGGCGTCACGCCGAACCCCGCAGCTTCAATGACCCGTTGCGCAGCCCGGTGAACATTGCGCTGCCATACATCCATCACACAACCGGTGAACAGGTACACGTCGCTGCCGGAGGCGGCAAGCGGTTCTTGTCGGAATGGCACATCATCAGGAAGGCCCAGCCGGCCGGGTACCAGGTTGAGCTTGTTGGCCACGGCCAGCAGCGCGGTTCCAGCCTGAAGGAGCTTGGGGTGCGCCAGCGGTTTGAGCGCGGCCTGTTGCCACTTGGGGGTCATCTTCCCCATCTCGACCAGGGTCTCTCTGGTCTGTTCCATCAGATGGCCGTAGGGAACGTTGCTGGGGCACGCTGGCTCACAACCCCGACATTGAACGCAGGTTTCAAAGGCGTCGAGGACCTCCTCGGTCACCGGTGCGTTGTTGTCCTGGACCTCGCGCATGAGTTTGATGCGACCACGGGGCGACATCGTCTCTTCGCCCGTGACGCGAAAGGTCGGACAGAACGGCAGACAGAGCCCGCACTGCACGCACGTATTCAAATCATCAGCGTCAAGTTTGAGGTCCATCAGATGCTGCGCCCCGGGTTGAGTCGACCGGTCGGGTCGAACTGGGCTTTGAGTCGATCGCTGATGAGGCGAACGCCGGCGTTCTCTTCCTGTGGCGGCTGCGGGACCACGGCCCACGCAGTTCCCACGCCAATGGACGCAACGAATTCCTCGCCGAACTGGCGGGTGTTGCGGAGTTCATCAGGAGTCAGCGACCAGCGATGCCGGGGTCGCTCCGGTGGTCCGTCGGCGTCCACCCAGGTCCCCATGGTGGCCAGTTTCTGCGCTTCACTTTCGACCGCCGGCCCGTGGCCTTCAAGCTGCACCCAGGTGGTGGACCCATTCCACAGGACCACCGACGGCCGCAGAACCGTGTCCAGAACCGCAAAGGGATCGGCATCAGAGGACCGCTGCCATCGGCCAACCGCCGGGATGGGGTTGGTGCGAAGAATAAACTCCGCCAAACATCCCAGCGTGCCCAGCGAGCCCGTCATCAGGCGGGGTATGTCAAACCCGGTGACGTTCTTGACCGTGGGTCCGCCGCCGGTCACCAGTCGGCCTTCGGCCGAAACGTAACGAACCTGCAGGACCGCCGTTCGAACCCGACCCCGTCCCAGCGGGAACAGACCGTTCTCCCCCACCGCAATGGCGCCGCCAACGGTTCCGCCTCGTTCGGGAAGCGCCGTGCGCTGGCCGGCGGCGGCCAACTCCGCATGCAATGCCTCCACGCTGGTTCCGGCACGCACGGTCACCGTCATTTCGTCAGGGATGTAGCTGACGACGCCCGAGGGGGCAATCACCTCTCGGGCGTCGTCAGCAGGTTTCCCGCCCGTTGTCCACCTCGTTCGGGCGCCCACGACAACAACGCGATCCCGGTCGCCAACTTCCTCGGCAAAGGCATCAAGCACCGGGTCGGTCGATCTCAAGAGTGCGGAGATGCTATCCCCAGACATTCTTTGGCACCCGCTTCAGCGCTTGAATGTCCGCACAACTGTGACCCATGGGCAGCACCTTGCCGGGGTTGGCGCGACAGCCCGGATCAAAGGCCTGACGCAATCGGTTCTGATGATCCAAATCGTCGTCGGTGAACAGCAACTCCATGAACTTCTGCTTCTCCAAACCAATGCCATGTTCGCCCGAGAGCACACCACCCGCAGCCAGCGACGCCCGCAGAATTTCCTCGCCCGCCGCGTGGACTCGCTCCAGGACCCCATCCTCTCGGCCGTCGAACACCAACAACGGATGCAGGTTGCCGTCACCGGCATGGAAGACGTTCATCACCAGAATTTCGTGCCGATCCGCTATCTCGTAGATTTGCTCCAACACATGCGCCAGCTGGGATCGAGGCACGACGGTGTCGTGAAGATAGTAGTCGGGCTTGATCTGGGCCACTGCGCCAAACGCAGTCTTGCGACCTTTCCACAACGCGGCCCGTTCGGCTTCGTCCGCAGCCACCCGGACGTTGGTGGCGCCTTGTTCCCGGCCAATCTCGGCAATGCGTTCGGCATCGATGGCGATGTCGGCTTCGAGGCCGTCCACCTCGGCCAACAGCACCGCGGCCGCATCGATTGGGTAGCCGGCGTGGACATAGTTCTCCACGGCCACCGTGATGCGCTGGTCCATAACCTCCATGGCGGCCGGGACGATACCGTCGGCGATCACCGCGCTCACCGTGGTGGCGGCGGCTTGCACCGAGTCGAACGACAGCAGCAGTGTTCGCACCGCTGGCGGGTTGGCGGTAATGGTCACCGCAACACGGGTCGCAATCCCCAACATCCCTTCGCTGCCCACAAACGCACCACGCAGGTCATACCCCGCCGGCTCCGCGTCCACGCCGCCGACCATGACAATCTCACCGGTGGCCAGCACGACTTCGATGGCCTGAACATGAGCGTTGGTGACTCCGTAGGCCAGGCAGTGCGGGCCGCCGGAGTTGTTGGCGACGTTGCCGCCGATGGTGCACACCTGTTGGCTTGACGGGTCGGGAGCGAAGTGGAATCCCATGGGCAACAGGTGTTTGGTGAGGTCAAGGTTGATGACCCCGGGCTCCACCCAGGCAATGCGATTCCTGGTGTCCACTTCCAGGATGTGATTCATCTTGGTAACCGCCACCACCACCGGGGCGCCCAGTGGAATCGCGCCACCCGCCAACCCCGTACCGGCGCCGCGCGGCACGATGCCACGTCCGTGCTTCTGCGCCACCTTCATGATGGCGGAAACCTCAGCGGCCGATGTTGGGTAGCAGACCGGGCCAGAATTTCCGTCGGCGAACACGGACGCGTCGTGACTCAGCAATGATCGTTCGGCGCCGTCAGTCTTCACCCGGTTCGGGCTGAGCGCGGCCACCAGGTCCGCCACCAGCGGATCGGCCCGGGCGGCATCCACCGCGTTCTTTCGGCCACCGCGCCGACGCAGGATGTCCATCAGCTCTGGGCCTTCCGTTCGGCCCGCCGAGCGTGCAGGATCGGTTCGGTGTAGCCCGATGGTTGTTCCACCCCGCTGAGGACCAGATCGCAGGCGGCTTTGAAAGCCGGGCCATCAAAGTCCGGGGCCATAGGGGTGTACGCCGGGTCATCGGCATTCTGACCGTCAACCACTGCGGCCATCTTGCGCATGGTCGCCTTGATGTCGTCGGCGCTGACCACGCCGTGGTGGAGCCAGTTGGCCATGTGTTGGGAGGAGATCCGGCACGTTGCCCGGTCTTCCATCAAACCCACATCGTTAATGTCAGGAACTTTGGAACAGCCCACGCCCTGGTCAACCCAGCGGACCACGTATCCAAGAATGCCCTGCGCGTTGTTGTCCAATTCGGCCTGCTTCTCCTCAGCCGACCAGTTGGGCTCCGCCACCACCGGCACCTGCAGCAGATCATCCAGCGCCGCCCGAGGGCCGGCCGCCTCCAACTCCTGCTGCCGGGCCTGCACATCAACCTGGTGATAGTGCGTGGCGTGCAAGGTGGCTGCCGTTGGTGACGGCACCCATGCACAGTTGGCTCCGCTCTTTGGGTGGCCGATCTTCTGTTCCAACATGTCGTCCATCAGGTCCGGGGCCGCCCACATACCTTTGCCGATCTGGGCCTTTCCCCGCAGTCCGCACGCCAAGCCCACGTCCACGTTCCAGTCCTCATACGCGGAGATCCAGGTCTGGGCTTTCATCTCTGATTTGCGCACAAACGGACCCGCGTTCATCGATGTGTGAATCTCATCGCCGGTGCGATCCAGGAATCCGGTGTTGATGAACACGATGCGGTCCCTGGCCGCCCGGATGCACTCCTTGAGATTGAGCGTGGTCCGACGTTCCTCGTCCATCACGCCAATCTTCACCGTGTTGCGGGCCAGACCCAGCGTGTCCTCCACGTGGCTGAAAATGGCGTCGGTAAATGCCACCTCGTCCGGGCCGTGCATCTTTGGCTTAACCACGTACACCGACCCGGCCCGAGAATTACCGCCACTGGTTCCATCGGGTTTGGATCGCAAATCGTGCATGGCGCACAAGGTGGTCACCATGGCGTCAAGCAGACCTTCAAACGCTTCTTCGCCGTTGGCGTCGAGCACGGCGGGTGTGGTCATCAGATGGCCAACGTTGCGCACCAGCATGACGGCCCGGCCCGGCAGCGTGAATTTGGATCCGTCGGCCGCGGTGTAGGTCCGGTCGGGATTCAACGACCGAGTGAAGGTGGCGTCGCCCTTGGTGACCGACTCGGTGAGGTCCCCGCGCATGAGGCCCAGCCAGTTGCGGTAGGCCAGTGCCTTGTCCTCGTCATCGACCGCAGCCACCGAGTCTTCGCAATCCATGATGGCGGTGATGGCGGATTCCATCAGAATGTCCTGCACGTTGGCGGCGTCATCCGCGCCGATGTTCCCGGTGGCATCGATCTGGATCTCGCAGTGCAGGCCGTTGCGTTGCAGCAGGATGCCCGACGGCGCATCGGCTGCGCCGCAGAAGCCTTGAAATTGGGTGGGGTCGGCCAGACCGGTGGCTCCGTCCGGGGTCTGGGCTTGGAGCTGACCGTCGGCCACCGTGTAGCTGACCACATCGGCATGGGAGCCGCGGGCCAACGGCATGTTGTTGTCCAGGAAGGAGCGGCCCCACGCAATCACCCGGCTGCCACGCTCGGGGTCATACGCCCCAGCAGGCGGCAGGTCTCCCAGGGCGTTGGTGCCGTAGAGCGCGTCGTACAACGAACCCCAACGGGCATTGGCGGCGTTGAGTGCGTAGCGGGCGTTCATGATGGGCACCACCAGCTGAGGCCCGGGAAGACTGCTCAATTCCGTGTCCACGTTCTGCGGAGCGACGGAAAAGTCGGGTCCCTCCGGCACGAGATATCCAAGCTCCTCAAGGAACCCCCGATAGCCCACGGTGTCCGCAATTGGTCCGGGATGCTCCCGATGCCAGGAATCGATGGCCAACTGCATCTGCGCTCGAACCTCAAGCAGCTCCCGGTTGCGATCTCCGAAGTCGTTGATCAGCGTCGCCAGTCCGGACCAGAAGGTCTGGGGTTCAACGCCGGTGCCCGGCAATGCCTGGGTGCTGATGAACTCGCTCAGGTGGGGACCCACAGTCAGGCCGGGCGTCTCAATCATGGGGGACTCGCTGTCTTCAGTCATTCGGCAAAGAGTGTCAACTGTTAACTGTTGACTGTCTACTCGATGGGAGCCGACATGCTCTTCCATCGCATCATTATGAACGGCGCCGACCGCCGCCGACCAACCGGAGGGTAAAAGTTCCTCGCCCATCGAGTTCCTCCTCAACACCGACGCCAGGTGCGGACTTTGGATCGAACCGCATTTGTGTAGCGAGCAACTTTCTCCGCGCGACCCGGCGAGCGTTTGTGGGTTCAGTCTGTGATTGCGCTGAGGCTGCGGGTCGGTGGAGGTCGGCGAAGATCTTTATGGCTTCGGCGGGCCACACGGAGCCATCGGGGAAGCGTCAACCGGTGGTGGCCGCCTTGGCCCGAATGAACGCCGAGATCATGGTCACCACGTCGGCGACATAGACCGCCCGCTCTTCGGGCTCACGAGGCGCCAGTGCCAGGAGGGTCATCGATGTCTCGATGAGCATGTCGGCAACGCGGTCGATGTCATTCTCGGCCGGACTCAACATCGGGTCGCTGGTCAGCAACAGCTTGATCATTGCGGTCTCCTGCTGCCGAATCGGTGCGGCCAGCAGCTCGCCGGAATCGGGATAGCGCCACAGCCGGACCAGGGCAAACGCAGGAAACTTCAACAGCATGTCAGCGCTTCGTTGGATCAGCGCCGCGGAGACCGCTTCGACATCGTCCAGCTTTGGAGGGTCTTCCAGAAACGTCGCCGCCTGCTCTGCCAGCGCCGCACGGTAGCGCTCGATGTACTCCTCCAACAGCGCGGTCATGTCCGGGAAATAGCGATACACCGAACCAACGCTCACCCCTGCCGCGCGAGCCACGCGAGTGGTGGTCAAACTATCGATCCCGTCGGCCGCGATGACCGCATCGACCCCCGCAACAATGGCCGCTACCCGGGCCTCGGCCCGGGACTGTATCGGTTGGGTCCGAAGCGATCCCGCTATGCGATCAGGACTCATGATCGAGTGCGGCTGCGCCCGCCGCATCCAGCGCCTTCAAGGTTGCGTCCACGTCGGCGTTTGTCACCTTTGGGTTCATGAAAAGCAGGCGAAACGTGTTGAGGCCATGGACTGGCTGATAGCCGAGCATGGCGGTACCGGCTTGTTGAAGCCGCGCCTTGATCTGCGGTGCCAGGCCGTGCAGCTGGTCCCGAGCGGCTTCGGACATCGCTTCCAGACGGAACGGTCGAAGTTCAGGAGGCACCCAGATGAATACCACGTTGGTGAACTCGCCGGCAACTTCAACAAAAGCCCCGTCGCTCGCCGCAATACGCGCCCGGGTGTGGTCAGCTCGAGCGACAGCCTGGTCGATCCGGTCGGCAAATCCCTGGTCGCCGTAGGCCTGCCACGACAGCCACAGCTTCAGGACGTCCACCCGACGAGCACATTGGAAGTGACGATCGCCGGAGTCCTCATCGGCGTACAACTTGTCCGGCTGAAAGATGTAGTCGGCGCCGGTGGCGAAGCAGGGTCCAAGCTGGCCGGGGTCCTTTACCAGCAGCGCCGAACACTGCTGAGTCATGCCCATCATCTTGTGCAGGTTCCAGACGAAGGAGTCAGCTCGCTCAATCCCGGCCAATCGATGACGCTGCGCTGGCGAGAACAGCGCGGAGCCGCCCCACGCGCCGTCCACGTGCAGCCACAGGCCATGGGCGTCACAGACGTTGGCGAGCTGATCCAACGGGTCGAAAGCCGAGGTGACGGTGGTACCCGCAGTACCGATCACACAGAATGGCATGTACCCATCGGTCTTCGCTTTGGCAATAGCGGTCTCCAGCGCGCTCGGAATCATCACGCCGTCCGGGGTGGTCGCCACCTTGATGACCGCGTCCATACCGAGCCCCAACAACGCGGCTGACTTCATTGCGGCGTAGTGGCCGGTGTCAGAAACAAACAGCACCAGGCGATCAGGACCGGCGCCCACCCGCACCAGGTCCGGTTGATGGCGATGCCGGGCCAACTGAAGGGCATAGAGGGTGCCCGTGGATCCACCCGGCGCAAAGAGCCCCGGAGCCAGGGTCTCGGCCGGATAGGCGGGCCAACCAGCAACGTCGGCCAGCTTACGAAGCACGGCGCGCTCCATGAGCGTGAACACCGGGGCCGCCTCGAAGGTGGCGTTGGTCGTATTCAGGGCGCTGGCCAACCAGTCCCCGGCCACCGCCACCGGATCAGGGCCGGCAAAGTTCTGATTGAAGAAGCGCGGATGGCTGGTGTGCACTGACCAGTCGATCACCAACTGCGCCAGGTCCGCCATCACATCGGCGGGCTGAGCCTCCACCGTTGCCGCCAGATCCAGCGGCGCGACCGCCGCAAAGGCATCCCGGATCTGGCCGGGTGAGCCCAGCTGCACCACCGCGGATTCGGCTGCGGGTGGATCGAGAACAAAATCCCGAGCCGCGTCAATGAGCGCCGCCGCTACGCCTGACAGCAGCGACGGCTCAGCAGGAGTCGGAACAGTGATGGTCATGGCCGCACTGTAACGACCAGCGCACCTCGACGCTGAACGCCCACAATATGTCTCACCGGGGAGCGAACGTTGCCGCACCGAGAGCGGTATCCATCCAGCCTTCGGCGCTGAACAGTTCCGACGCCAGACGGCCGAGTTCATCAGAGCATTTTGCGGCCGAACCGTTACCGCCGGTGGCGATGGCGACGCGGTCGTCGACCCAACCAATCAGTGGGTACCGACGTGCGGTGCGAGTGATTACGCAGGGAACGGTGTCCCAGGAGCTGATGGCGGCGTTGGGCAGGATGGTTCGAGTCGTCTCCAACAACGCAGCTGCTTCTTCGGGATCGCCACCGGTACCGAACCAGGCGGCAATGTCAGACACATCTTCGGCTCGAGGCGGATCCACAACCTCGCAGCCAATCTTGAACAGTCGGCGACCGTCGGGATAGGTCACCGGCGGGTTGGCATACATGTCGCCGATGTATGGATGCTCCACCTGATCACAGATGATCGACGGCAAGCCGGGCATCTCCCCCATGTCCACGCGCAACGTGGTGCGAAGTTGCCGGTCCAGCTGGAGATCCACCCCGGTCAGGTGTTCGGTGTAGGCGCCGGCGGCAACCAGGACCCGGTCCGCTACAACGGTCTCGGTTCCAACCACAATCGCCACCGCACCGTCGGCGGGTCGAAGGCCCGCCACCGCCTTGCGGTGCACCGTGGCGTTGGCCTGGGCGGCCAGCGCCAGCTGCGCGGCGGCCAGCTGCCGAGGATTCACCACGCCCGCCGGACCGTCTTCCCAAGCCGCCTCCATGCCGTCGAACTGCGGCATGACGATGCCACAGGTCTCGGCCAACCAATCGGCGGTCACCATGCGGGCGGCGGCCCCGCGTTCAATCGCGTTGGTGACCGCGGGTTCGATCCCGGTGCCCAACCATGCGAGGCCCAAAGGTTCATGGAAGCGAATGCCGGACCGGGCTTCGATGTCGGCGTACCGGCCGATGGATCGAACTGCCAGTTCGGCCCACACCGGATCCATGGACATGGTCCGGGTGATGCGACCGCTGTCGTAGTGGCTGGCGAAAGGGCCGGGGCTGGTGGTCCAATCGCTCGGCTCGGGGGCCGCGATGACCGCAACCGAGTGTCCGGCTTCGGCCAGGTGCCGGGCAGCTGCGCTTCCGATGAGACCGCCACCGACGACGGCAACGTCGAATCTGGTCGTATCGCTCATGCGGAAAACCTAGACGGGTTTGCGAGCCTGGGCCTGCACCGCAGCGATGACGGCCACGTTGACGATGTCATCCACCGAGGCGCCACGCGACAAGTCGTGCATGACGCCGTCGAGGCCCTGCAACAACGGGCCGAACGCCTTGGCTCCGCCCAGTCGTTCGGTGATCTTGTAGGCAATGTTTCCCGAGTCAAGATCGGGGAACACAAAGACATTTGCGCAGCCGGCGACCGGAGAGTCCGGAGCCTTCTTCTTTGCCACCGACTCGACCCATGCGGCGTCAAACTGCAACTCGCCGTCGACGATCAGATCCGGGGATGCGGCTTGGGCCAACGCGGTGGCTTCGACCACCTTGTCCACCCGGGCGTGGCGGGCGCTGCCTTTGGTGGAAAAGGAGAGCATGGCCACTCGGGGTTCATCCCCGCTGAGCTCGGCAAAGGTTGCGGCGGTGGCAAGAGCGACCGACGCCAACTGTTTGGCGTCGGGGTCGGGCAACACGCCGCAGTCGCCATAGGCAATGGATTGCCCGTCGGGGAGAATGAAAAAGAACGAACTGGTCACCGCCGCCATTCCCGGCGCGGTTCCCAGTACGCGAATGGCAGCGCGAAGCACGTCGGCGGTGGGTCGGCTGGCCCCGGCCACGCAGGCGTCCACGTCCCCGCTGGCCAGAAGGACCGTGGCGGCATTCAGCGGGTCCGTCCGGTCAAAGGGCCGCTTTGAAAAACCCGGATGGTCATCAATGGCGGCCCACAATTTCTCATCGGTGACCGCGGCCGCCGACTCGGCACTGGCCACCGTTGCAACGGCCAACCCTTCGGCGTTCAGTCGCGCTGCGGCCTGCTCGGCGCGCTCGTCGCCCGCATCCGCCAGCACCACCCGCATCGGGCGGGCCGCCGCCTGCTCGTACCACTTGCGAAGGATCGATCCCTGCTCAGACACAACCACTCCTCAGCGCGAAGGCTGCATGCCAAACGCTTTGGCGGAGCGGAGCCAGTCCGAACAATGAACCCCCACGGCGGCAGGCCAAACGCTTTGGCGCAGCGGAGCGAGTCCGAACAATGACCACCGATTCAGCCCTTGCCGCGCCAAGGAATGAGTCGGTCTTCGATCTTGCGCATCAGCACGTCCATGGCAAAGCCCATGAGACCAATGATGACGATGCCCGCCACCACGACGTCCATGCGGAGGAACTTGGATGCGGTCCAGGTCATGGCGCCCAGACCTTCAGTTGCCGCCACAATCTCCGCCGCCACCAGGGTGCCCCAGCAAACGCCCAGCGATACCCGCAGGCCGGTGATGATCTCCGGCAGGGCGTTGGGCAGGATCACGCGCATGAGGATGGTGGGTTTGGAAGCGCCCAGCGAATAGGCCGCGTGCACTTTGGACAGCTGCACGCCTTGGACTCCAGCCCGGGCGGCGATGATCATGATCCAGAAAGCGGCGAAAAACAGGATGGCCACCTTGGACGTTTCGAAGATACCGAACCACACGATGATGAGCGCAATGAAAGCCAGTGGCGGGACCGGACGCAGGAGCTCAACAATGGGATCGAACATCCCGCGGAGGGTGTTGGAAAGACCCATGGCCAGACCGACCGGGACGCCCATGAGCACGCCCAGCGACAGCCCCATGAAAACCCGCTTCAGACTGAACCAGGTGTGATCCCAGAGAGAGACATTGCGGAAACCTTCGGACCAGAGATCACCAAACGCGGTGACCACATCCCACGGAGCGGGCATGGTTCGGGCATTCAGGATCTGGGTATAGGAGCAGTCCTCGGCGTCGTCGCAGTTGCCCAGCAACTCAATGTTGTTCCACCCCTGCGCCGCTGCATTGTCCTGGAAGGACTGCGGGATACCCCAGACCCTGGTGAGCAGGTACCAGATGAAGACCAGCACAACGACGGTGACAATGCCCACCACCCAGTTGCCGGCTACCGCAGACGCGTCACCAAAGGTGACCGTCTTTCGGGCCCGGTTGTTGGCCCGTCTGCGTGAGGGCCGTGGGGTCTTCTGGTTCAGCTCGAGCTGACCCAGCCCGTCTCCAATTGTTGGTCCAGCAACCATCTTCAGCCCTCTCGTCCCATGATCTCTTCTTCCATTTCCCAAATGATGCTGAGAATCTCTTCCCGCTTCTGCACAAACTCGGGCGAGTTTTTCAGCTCCCGAGCATCTTCGGTCAGACCGCGCTTGGCGAACGGCAGGTCATAGACCCGCTCGATCCGGCCCGGTCGAGGCGCCATCACAAACAGCTGGTCCCCCAGATACAACGCTTCTTCCACACTGTGGGTCACCAGCACGATGGTCTTGCCCGTCTTGTCCCAGATATCCAGGATCAGGCCCTGCATCTTCTCGCGGGTCAGGGCATCCAACGCGCCCAGCGGCTCATCCATGAGCACCACCTCGGGGTCGTTGGCCAGGGTGCGGGCCAGCGCCACGCGCTGCTGCATGCCACCGGACAGCTCGTAGACCGCTTTGTCGCCGAAGCCTTCAAGACCCACGATGCTCAGCAGCTCTTCGGTGGAATCGAGCGTGGCCTTCTCTTCGGGACTCCCCCGAAGCCAACCGTTGAGCACCGGGGCAAACAGCCAGGCGATGCTGGCACCGATGGCCCCAATGATGGCGACGAACCGAACCCATCGGGCCACGCGGGTGAGGGGCACGGTGATCCAGCTGGCGATGTCACTGTCGGGGGCCAGTGAGGCGATGATCCAGGCGAGCACCGCGGCGCCGACGAAGAACAGGAACCGCTTGAGTACCTCCGGCCGAGATCGGGTGAGAAAGAGGCTGAGGATGAGCGCAACGATGGAGAACAACGTCAGCAACAGAACCGGGATGCCAAGAATGGTTCCGACAATGACCTGCTTGAGCGCGGCCTGCTCACCGTCCTCGGCGCTGGTGGCGTACTGCCAGAAGAACGCATAGTCAGTGTTGGGTTTTTCGCCCAGCGCTTCGACCTCAGCGCGGGCGTCAGCCAGTCTGTCCTGCGCCGTCAGCAGGTCCCCACGCAGATCGGCCACGTCTTCGGCCAAATCCGCAGGGTCCCCTTCGGCAGTGCCGCCCTGGATTTCCTTGTTGAGCGAAAGCAGATCTTCTGCCGCCCGGTTCAGCTGCCCATCAATTCGGGTGTGTTGGGCTTGTACCTGGGCGGCGTCAGCTGCGTCAGTTCCGAAGGAAAGCGAGACGGGAAAGATGAAGTCGCTCTTGACCTGCACCACCAACCCGGACGGGCCGTCCAGCCCCGTGGCATTGCCATCATCGTCCACGCCGCCCAGCGGAAGCCATCCGGCGATGATCCACATGATCGCCACGAGCAGCGCCAGCGTTGCGGCCGCGGCCAGGCCACCAGCCAGCGATCCCGGCGAACGGAAAAAACGTCGGAGTCGGGTACTTCGGGAGTACTGGGTGCTCTTGCCAAACCCGATGTTCTCGTTGACGCTGAGCCACTCAAAGAGCGCGCCCTGCTGAAACACCATGCCGCGTTCGCGACCCGGTCCGGTGATCCGGTCGCTGCCGAGGGCAACCGTGCCTGACGTTGGGGCCAGGAAGCCGGCCAGGATGTTGAGCAGCGTGGTTTTACCGCAGCCCGATGGGCCCAGCAAGGTGAGGATTCGGCCCTCTTCCAAGGTGAAGCTCACATCCTGCAGTGCTTCCACCTCGGCGCCATTTGGCACCTGATAAATCATGCCGAGATTCTCGACTTTTAGATCCTGTCGATCCTGAGCCACCGACACCTCACCCCCCCACAGCCGTTCACCGGCTGTTGTTGTTGCAAATTCTTGTGCTGCCGCGGCCGGGGCAGGTCCGATGAAGATCGAACCTGCCCCGGTGCAGCAATTGTCTGTACGTGCCCTGGTCGAGGTGCTCTAGCGAACGCCCTCGATGAAGCTGGTGTTGACAAAGCCGGAGTAGTCGCCGAGTGCTTCGTCGATTTCGCCCTGCTCCTGGAAGAACTCCATCTGCTCAAGCATCACCGCAGCAACAGTCTTGCCCATCCATTCATCGCCCAGCTGGGTGGACGAGGGAGGGAAGCCGAACTGGTCCAGCAGCTGCTGGGTGGGTTCAAGTTCCATACCCGCCGCACCAGCGATGATCTCTTCCATCGCGGTGTCTCGACCGGCGGTGTACGCCTGGTTTGCGTTTTCGGTGATCTGCAGGAAGGCGGTGACCGTCTCTGGAGAAGCAACACCGAAGTCAGCCGGGATCGAAACAATGTCGAACACCCGGATGCCCATGGCTTCCTTCTCCGCTGCGGTGTTCAAACGAATACCGCCAGCATCAAGCATCGACAGCACCGAACCACCAAACGCACACGCAATGGCAACATCACCAGACTCAAAGGCCGCAACCGCAGCCGCGCCACCCTCAGAAGGAATGATGTTCACATCATCAGGTGCAATGCCACGATCATCCAACTGCGTAAGCAGCTGGAAGTGAGTCACATTGCCAATCGGCGAGTAAATGGACTCACCCTCAAGCGCCGACGGATCATCCATGATCCCGGCGTAATCAGGATGCACGATGCACTGATCAGCATCCGCATACGTCACCGCAATACCAACCAGCTCCAGATCCGAACCCGACGTCACCGCATTGGCAAACGGGGTCAAACCCTGACTGTAGGAAATGTCCACATCGCCAGCCTCCATAGCCAACGACATCTCATTACCCGAAGCAAACGGCAACCAATTCACCGTCGTGCACAACGCGGCGTCATACCCACCGTTGGCCTGCAAAACCTGATTCGCCGTTGGCCACTCCGAGAAGTACGCAACATTCAGCTCATCAGGAACATCCGACGGGCACTCGCCGGAGGTTGACGCGGGCATCATGGCGTTGCCGGCGTTCGGAGTGACACCGCTCAGGAACGCGGTGTTGACAAAGCCGGAGTAGTCGCCGAGTGCTTCGTCGATTTCGCCCTGCTCCTGGAAGAACTCCATCTGCTCAAGCATGACGTCGGCCACGGTTGCGCCCATCCAGTCGTCACCAAGCTGATCCGAGGTGCCGGGGAAACCGAACTGGTCCAGCAGCTGCTGGGTGGGTTCAAGTTCCATACCCGCCGCACCAGCAATGATCTCTTCCATCGCCATATCGCGGCCGGTGTTGTAGTCCGCATTGGCGTCTTCAGTCAGCTGCAGGAAGGCGGTCACCGTCTCTGGAGAAGCAACACCGAAGTCAGCCGGGATCGAAACAATGTCGAACACCCGGATGCCCATGGCTTCCTTCTCCGCTGCGGTGTTCAAACGAATACCGCCAGCATCAAGCATCGACAGCACCGAACCACCAAACGCACACGCAATGGCAACATCACCAGACTCAAAGGCCGCAACCGCAGCCGCGCCACCCTCAGAAGGAATGATGTTCACATCATCAGGTGCAATGCCACGATCATCCAACTGCGTAAGCAGCTGGAAGTGAGTCACATTGCCAATCGGCGAGTAAATGGACTCACCCTCAAGCGCCGACGGATCATCCATGATCCCGGCGTAATCAGGATGCACGATGCACTGATCAGCATCCGCATACGTCACCGCAATACCAACCAGCTCCAGATCCGAACCCGACGTCACCGCATTGGCAAACGGGGTCAAACCCTGACTGTAGGAAATGTCCACATCGCCAGCCTCCATAGCCAACGACATCTCATTACCCGAAGCAAACGGCAACCAATTCACCGTCGTGCACAACGCGGCGTCATACCCACCGTTGGCCTGCAAAACCTGATTCGCCGTTGGCCACTCCGAGAAGTACGCAACATTCAGCTCATCAGGAACATCTGACGGGCAACCGTCAGCGGCTGGAGCCGTGGTGGGCTCCGGCTCGTCAGCTGGCTCGTCGGCCGGCTCGTCGTCGGTTACTGCGTCTGCAGCATTGTCGACCTGCTCAGCTGCGGTGTCCGCAGCCTCGTCAGCGGCTTCGACCGCCTGATCAACCAAACTGGTCTCTGCACCGTCTGAGCCACAGGCCGACGCAAACAGCGCCAGTGCGGCCAGCAGCACAACAAGGTGCCTGAATTTTCTCATTGGATTCCCCTCCATTGCGACGCCCTTCAGAAAGAGGGCTTCGAGATACGTGCCAAACGTAGGCCATAACGCTGCTCCACACCCAGCATCGGACCAGTTTTAACGCGGTGTTCGTTACAGATCAGTCGTGGACAGCCACTCGTCGGTGCGTTGCACGATCTGTCCAACCCGCTCATGCAGGTCATCGATGACGCTGCGGTCGGCAACCAACGGCGGCGAGATCACCAGAAATGTCGCGCCCCGGTCGTCGGGACGAATCATGATTTTTGCGTCCCGCACAAAGCCGGCCAGCACGCCGCCGCGCAGGGCGAGATGCTGGTGCTCGGACAGTTCCACCCCGTTGGCGCGGTCAGCGGTGAACTCGACCGCATAGAAATATCCGGTGCCGCGGATTTCGCTCACACAGTTGGATGCTTCGAGGATCTTCTGAAAGCCGTCCTTCATGTACTCCTCGTTGCCGAGCACGTGGTCCAGGATGTTCTCATCGCGCATGGCCGTCATGTTGGCCACCGCCACTGCGGTGGCCACGGGGTGGCCGCCGAAGGTGGAGCCGTGGTTGTACATGCCAATCTCGGATTCCCAAACCGCTTCAACCAGTGGCTGGCGGATCATGACGCCGCCCAGGGGCTGGTAGGCGCTGGTTACGCCTTTGGCGAAGGTGATCATGTCGGGCACCACGCCAAAGCGTTCGCTGCCGGTCCAGTGGCCCAGTCGCCCAAATGCGTTGATCACTTCGTCGGCACACAACAGCACGCCGTACTTGTCGCAGATGCGGCGGAGTTCCTGCCAGTAGCCGGGGGGAGGAACAACCGCGCCGCGACCGTTCTGGACTGGTTCGGCGATGACCAGGGCGACCGTCTCCGGGCCTTCGGCCAGGATCATGTCTTCGACGGCCTTGACGCAGTAGAGATCAGCGGCGGTGCCGCCTTCGGGAATCTCGTCGCCGTGCGTGTTGGGCACTCGCCGGACGAAGTCGGCCATCATTGGCAGGAAGTGCGTCTTGAACTTGGGGATGCCGGTTACCGCCAGCGTGCCCAGGGTGGTGCCGTGGTACGCCCATTCCCGGGCAATGACCTTGTAGCGGCCCTCGTCACCCTGGCTGACGTGATAGTTCCGGGCGAACTTGAGCGCCGACTCCACCGCTTCGGAACCGGAGCTCACAAAGAAGACCTGGTCGAGGTCGCCCGGGGCGTTCTCCGCAATCATGGCGGCGGCCTCAGCGGCACTGGGGTTGGACCAGCCCCAGTTGGGGAAGAAGGCCAGCTTGTCCATCTGTTTGACCGCGGCGGCGCCGAAGTCAGATCGGCCGTGGCCCATGTTGGTACAGAACAGACCGGCCAGGCCGTCGAGATACTTGTTGCCGTCGGTGTCCCACACATAGCAGCCTTCGCCGCGTTCTATCGTGCCGACCCCATCGTGATTCCACGCCGCCCCCCTGGTGAAATGGGGAAGCAGATGGGTGTGTGATGCCGGTGCGTGTGATGTGGCCGGTGCGTGTGATGTGGATAGTTGGCTCATGCCAGACCCCCCAGAGTTTGTTCGTCCCTGATGCCCCATCAGAGTGTCGTCACATTAACAGCGGTCTGTTAGTCCGTCTAGCAAAACTGTGAGGATGTCTAACTTGCGGCACCAGCCGGGCAATCTCTTCGGCCATTTGGAACTTCTCATAACTTGAAACAGTCGTTCGACCCATGATCGATTCGTCAGTCATTTGCGCAGCGGCAGTAGCGTTCTCGACCATGAATGACGCTGCGTTACAAGCCCGGTACGGGCGCAATGGCTTCGTTTCGCCGGTCGGGATACTCAGCCCCGCTGATGCTGCGGCTCACCGCGCCCGGCTGGAGCAGACCGAAGTCCAAATCGGATCCGTGCACTACCGCGACAAGGCCCACGTGGCCATGCCGTCGGCGGCCGAACTCGCCACGCACCCGGCAGTCCTGGATGCGGTCGAAGCCTGCATAGGACCCAACATCGTCCTGCTGAACAGCACCTACATCATCAAAGAGCCCGGTTCGGCGGCGCTGGTGTCGTGGCATCAGGACCTCACCTACTGGAACGTCAGCGACTCCGACGCCCAGGTCTCCATGTGGCTGGCCCTCTCTCCGGCAACCGAAGCGTCCGGTTGCATGACCATGGTTCCCGGCAGTCACCGCTACGGCGCCCGCGAGCATCGCACCACGCGCGACCCCGACAACGTGCTGCTGATGGGCCAACACCTTCGTGCGGATCCAACCGGCGGCCAGCTCTGTCCCCTGGCGCCGGGCGAAGCGTCGTTCCATCACGGATGGACCGTGCACTCATCGGCGCCCAACGCCAGCGATGATCGCCGCATCGGTTTGAACGTGCAGTACCTGGCGCCGCATGCCCGCTTCGACAGCGGCGACCAGACCACCGCGGTCCTGGTGCGGGGCAAAGACGCCCACGGCAACTTCGCCGCAGACTCACTGGCCCACGGCTCAGACATCGTGAGCCCCGCCGCCTTGGAGCACTGGCTGGCGTTGGATCGAATTATGAAGTCCGGGTTCTCTACCGACCAAAGCTGAACACCGACTCGCCCGGCGGACGGTTCCTCTGCCCGAAAGCTGATCGGATGACCTCCGCCCAACCCGCACCGATAGCGTGTGCGGATCATGTCTGAGACCCCCCACGTTCACCTGGCCAATGACCACGTTGCCATCATCGTTGACATGGCCGAGGCGGCCCCGCGGATCGTTCACATTGGCGCACCCATGGAGCTTGGCGACATCAGCCAACAGGTCCTCGCCCTGACGTCAGCCGTGCCTCTCGCCGGCTTGAACGAACTGGCTCCAACAACGCTTCTTCCCGAAGCGTCCCTGGGCTATCCGGGCCGGCCCGGCATCGAAGGCCACCGCGCCGATGGCACCGGGTGGGCCCCGCGCATGGTGCCGGCGAATTCGGCCGTCACCGACAGCTCTGTCACCATGGAGTCCCGGGACCAGGACGCGGGCCTGGCCCAGAACGTCATGCTGACACTGGCGCCCGGCGGCGTGATGATGCTGGACGCCGAAGTCACAAACATTGGGACCACGCCGTATCAGTTGGCCGGCCTGACCTTCTGCGTCCCACTGCCACGAAGCGCCCGCGAGATCATGCAGCTGGGCGGCCGATGGAGCAACGAGTTCCGACCCGAGCGCCAGGTAGTCCCCACCGGAGCGCTGGAGATCGAGAACCGTGCGGGGCGCACCTCCCACGACCGTCACCCCACGGTGTTCATCGGCGATACCGGCTTCAGCGAATCCACTGGTCAGGTACTGGCCGCCCACCTGGCTTGGAGCGGGAATGCCCGGCTGCGAGTGGAGTCCTTCAGCGACGGTCGTCGGGTGTTGCAGGCCGGCGATGCGTTGCTGCCCGGCGAGATCGTGCTGCAACCGGGCGAGTCCTACACCTCGCCCCGTCTGTTTCTGGCCTGGTCCGGTGACGGCCTCAACGGCATAAGTGATTGTTTTCACCGCTGGATGCGGTCCCGCGAATCACACCCCCAGACCGCTCGGCCGGTGCTGCTCAATACCTGGGAGGCCGTGTACTTCGACCACGACCTTGACCGGCTCAAAGCGCTGGCGGATGCGGCAGCATCGGTTGGCATCGAGCGCTTCGTTCTGGACGACGGCTGGTTCCGCCACCGTCGCGACGACACCGCCGGCCTGGGTGACTGGTACATCGACGAGGGCGTCTGGCCCGACGGGCTGGGCCCGATTGTCGACCATGTGCGCAACCTGGACATGGAGTTCGGCCTGTGGTTCGAACCCGAGATGGTCAACCCGGACTCTGACCTCTACCGCGCTCATCCGGACTGGGCGCTGGTCCCGGCGCATCAGGTGCCCATCCAGGCCCGAAACCAGCTGGTCCTGGACCTGTCCAACCCTGAGGTCCACGCCTATCTGTTGGAGCGGGTCAATGCGATCCTGGGCGCGTACGACATTGGCTATGTGAAGTGGGACATGAACCGCAACCTTGTGGCGCCCAGCCACCAGGGTCGGGCGACCGTGCATCATCAGACCCGCGCCTTGTATCGCCTCATCGATGAGATCCGGGCCGCCAACCCCGGTGTGGAGATCGAGTCCTGCTCATCGGGCGGAGCCCGCGCCGACCTCGCCATCCTGGAACGCACCGACCGCATCTGGACATCGGATTGCAATGACGCGTTGGACCGCCAGCGCATCCAGCGCGGGTTTTCCTACCTGCTACCTCCGGAGCTGATGGGCGCGCACATCGGGCCCCCGCGGGCCCACACCACCGGACGCACCCACTCGCTGAACTTCCGGGCCGCAACGGCCTTCTTCGGACATCTGGGCGTGGAGTGGAATGTGCTCAACGCGGACGACGCCGACCGGCGCCGGCTGGCCCACATCATCGACCTGCACAAGCAGCACCGGACGCTGCTCCACTCCGGCCGCGTGGTCCGCTACGACCACGCCGATCCGGCGGTGACAGCGGGCGCGGTGATTGCCCAGAACCAGTCCGAGGCACTGGTGTCCTTTGCCCAGATCGCCACCGCGGACTCACTGTCCACCGGCGCGCTTGACATCACCGGCTTGGCGCCGGACCGAACCTACTCCCTGGAGGTTCTGGATCTGGATCCCGACGGTGACCGCCAGTGGGGCAAAGCCTTCACCCAGCCGCCATGGGTGGCCAGCGTGGATGAGGAGAACCGCGGCCTTCGACTCACGGGTCACCAACTGGCGGCCGGGGTGCAGATGCCGATTCTGGACCCCGAGTCGGCAATCATCTTTCACCTGACCGCGCAGAACTGACCCCGGTCGCAACAGCACCTGCTCCCTAACGGTCGTTAGGGGGGAGCGAAAGTTGACTAGGGTGTGGCCATGAACGGTGGACCCAATAAGCCCCGCGGACGAGACCGGGTGATGAGCGAAGCAGCCGCGCTGTTTGTGCAGCAGGGCTACGCGGCCACCAGCCTGCGCCAGATTGCCGAAGCGGTCCAGATCAAAGCCGCTTCGATCTATCACCACTTTGACTCCAAAGAGGATCTGTTTGGCACCGTGCTCAATCAGGGCATCGCTGTCATGGTCGACGCCTTTGAACGAGCCGCCGCACTCGACCAACCCATGGATGATCAGATCAAGCAGCACGTCCGTGCCCACCTGGGCGCACTCTTCGAACACGGCCCGTTCACCGCCGCCCATGTCACCGCCTTCTTCACCGCTCCACCCCCGGTTCGGGCTGCGGCCATCCCGGCTCGCGACGGCTACGAGAAGCTCTGGAACGACCTGCTGCGCGTCGCCTTCGCTGACCTCTCCGACAGCGACGTCCACCTCCACCGCCTGATCCTGTTCGGCGCCATGAACACCACCATCGAGTGGTTCGACCCCAAAGGCACGTTGACCCTTGACCAACTCGCCGATGCCATTGCCACCCAATTTCTGACCGGAGTCACGTCATGAGACACCCCGCATGAGACAGATAGTCAGCCGCATCGATACCGGGAGCGAAGAGTTCGCCGCCAACGGCGCCGCATACCTGGATCTCCTCACCACGCTGTATGACCGTATGGACAACGCCATCGACGGCGGGTCGCGTCGACAGCGCTCCATCGACCGGCACCTCGCCCGCTGCAAACACATGGTGCGCGATCGGATTGCCATGGTCACCGATACCGGCACGCCGTTTCTGGAGCTGTCGATGCTCAGCGGTTTTGGTCAGTACAACGATGAGGTTCCGGGCGGCGGCATCGTCACCGGCATTGGCATCGTGCACGGCGTGCCGTGGGTGTTCATCGCCAACGACGCCACCGTCAAAGGCGGCTCCCTGGTGCCGGTCGCCATCAAGAAACACGTCCGGGCCCAGGAAATCGCCGAGCAGAACCAGTTGGGCGTGATTTATCTGGTGGATTCCGGCGGCGCCTTTCTTCCGCTGCAGGACGAGATCTTTCCGGACAAGGATCACTTTGGTGGGAGCTTCTTCCGCCAGGCTCGACTCTCAGCGCAGGGCCTCCCGCAACTCAGCGTGGTGCTGGGCGGCTGCACGGCCGGCGGCGCGTATGTGCCCGCGCTGAGCGACGAAGTGATCATGGTCGAAGGAATTGGCCGAATCTTCCTGGGTGGGCCACCAATCGTGAAAGCGGCGCTCGGCGAAATCATCGACCCCGATGACCTGGGCGGAGCGGCGCTTCACACCCGGACCTCCGGCGTCAGCGACTACCTGGCCACCACAGAAAAAGAGGCCTATGGCAAACTTCGCGAGATCTGTGAGACCACCAATCAGCGTCGCATCGAGGACCGGGTGGGATGGATGGACTGGGCCGAACCCGAACCGCCCGCCTTCGACCCCAACGAGATCACCGGCATCATCAGTGCCGACGACCGCATTCCCTTCGACGCCACCGAGATCATTGCCCGCATGGTCGACGGCTCCCGCTTCGCCGCTTTCAAACCGGAGTGGGGCGAATCGATTGTGTGCGGCTTCGCTCGCATCTGGGGCCACATGGTTGGCGTGATCGCCAACAACGGGATCATCTTCAGCGAATCGGCGCTGAAAGCCACCCACTTCATCGAGCTGTGCGAACAGCGCCGCATCCCGCTGTTGTTCCTGCAGAACACCTCGGGCTACATGGTGGGCCGGGACAGTGAGGTGGGGGGCATCGCCAAGAACGGAGCGAAGATGGTCAACGCGGTGGCCAACGCCACCGTGCCCAAATACACGGTGCTGATCGGTGGGTCCTATGGCGCCGGCAACTACGGCATGTGCGGGCGCGGCTTCAACCCCCGCTTCCTGTTTGCGTGGCCCAACTCGCGCATCGCCACCATGGCCGCGGACACCGCAGAAACCGTGCTGGTCGACATTCGGTTGGGCGGGATGAAGGGGGCAGAGACCACACCAGAACAGATCGATGAGATCCGTCGGGAAATCCGGGGGCAGTACGAGACACAGTCGGACCCCTACTACGCCACCAGCCGGTTGTGGGACGACGGTCTGATTGCGCCCACCAACACCCGGGATGCGCTGGGCTTGTGCCTGAGCCTGGCGGCCCGGCAGGACGAACCGGCACGAGGCCCCGGCCTCGTGTACCGGATGTAGGGGGACGGCGACTCATGAAGATCCTGATTGCAAATCGCGGCGAGATTGCCCGGCGGGTCATTCGCACCGCGCATCGTTTGGGCCACACCACCGTCGCCGTGTTCGGCGATCCCGATGCCAATGCGCCCCACGTGCGCGAGGCCTCCGAGGCCGTTCGGCTGGGACCCGCAGCATTGGCCGAGTCCTACCTTTCGGTGGACCGGTTGCTGGCCGCCGCCGCCGAGACGGGGGCCGATGCGGTCCATCCCGGGTATGGCTTTCTTTCGGAGAACGCGGCGTTCGCCCGCGCCGTGATTGACGCTGACCTCATCTGGATCGGACCGAAACCGGACGCCATTGATCACATGGGCTCCAAGATCGAAGCTCGCGCAGTTGCGGCGACGGCCGGCGTGCCCATCATTCCCGGCTTCAGTGACTCCCAGGATCCGGCCGAACTGATGGCTGCGGCCGAACAGATCGGCTGGCCCATCCTGGTCAAAGCCGCATCAGGTGGTGGCGGAAAAGGCATCCGGATCGCCACCTCGGCCTCCGAGTTCCACGCCGCACTGTCCGAAGCATCGTCAGAAGCGCAGAGATCCTTCGACGACGGTGATGTGATCGTGGAGCGCTACATCACCGAACCACGCCACATCGAAGTCCAGGTGGTCGGCGACCACCATGGCGGTCTGGCCGAGCTGGGCACCCGCGAGTGTTCGGTCCAGCGTCGCTACCAGAAAGTGCTGGAGGAAGCGCCGGCCCCCAACCTTCCGGAGCTCACGCGGCGCGGCCTCCGCCAGTCGGCGTTGGATATGGCCGGCGCGGTTGGCTACGACTCCGCCGGAACCGTGGAGTTCATCGTCGACGACAAGACCGGCGAACACTTCTTTCTGGAAATGAACACGAGGTTGCAGGTTGAACACCCCGTGACCGAGCTGGTCACCGGGGTCGACCTGGTAGAGATCATGATTCGCGTGGCGGCCGATGAACAGCTTGCCGCCTGCCTCCCCGATGATCTGGCGATAACCGGACACGCGTTTGAAGCGCGCATCAACGCCGAGGATGCCGCCAACAACTTTGCTCCCCAGCTGGGTCAGATATCGATGCTTCAGGTGCCCGCCGGGGTGCGGTGGGACGCCGCTATCGAGGTGGGCAGTGAGATCACGCCGCACTACGACCCGATGATCGCCAAGCTGATCGTGGGCGGCTCCGATCGGGAGACCGCCCTGGCCGCACTGCGAACCGCGTTGGACCAGTTGCTCATCGGTGGCGTGGTCACCAACGCCCCGTTGCATCGATGGCTTGTCGACGCAACCGAAATCACTTCCGGCCGGGTGACCACCCGGTTCCTTGACGAGACCGACCTTTCAATCCTTGATGACCAGACCCGAACCGTGACGGCGGCCCAACAAGCGGCAGAACTCTGGGTTCGCACCACCCACGCCGCCGCGCAGGACGTCCCGGCAAGTCCCTGGCGCGCTCGACCCACCTTCACCCTCAGTCGTCGCCCGCCAACCGAGCACCTGGGGCTCAGAAGACTTGGCACCAACGAGGCCGCCTTCGAGGCCAGCGTTGGCAGTCACCCGGCCCCGTCGGTCCCACCGGCCGCGGTGGTTGATCTCGGCAATCGACGAGTGGCAATCAACGTCAACGGTGAGACCTTTGCCTACGAGCTGGTCCCCCGATCCGAGCTCTGGGCCCCAAGCGCCGCGGACCGGGCCGGTACCGGCCAGGCACTCACGGCGCCGTTCCCCGCAGTGGTCGCCGAAGTCCACGCCCAACCCGGGGACAGCATGCAGGCCGACGATGTCCTCGTGGTCATTGAAGCCATGAAGATGCTGCACTCGCTCAAAGCCACCGGCACCACCACCGTCGACGAGGTGCGGGTGGCCGTTGGCGACCAGGTGGCCTCTGACCAGATACTCGTCACCTTCCTGACCCCAACCGATTCCCCCCAGTCCACAGAAGCGAAAGCAGAGACCTGATGACCCACCGCTCCGTTACCCACAGAAATGCCTACATGACCGACGAGCTTCAGGCCATCTATGACCAGACGGTCGACTTCGTGACCAACGAAGTTCTGCCCAAAGGCGAGCAGTGGGAGGAGAACGGCAAAGTCCCGCGTGAAATCCTGACCCAGATGGGCAGCCTGGGCATGCTGGGTCTTCGAATTCCCGAAGAGCACGGCGGTCTGGGTATGGGGCCACTGGCGTCAGCCACGTTCTCGGAGGCACTCGGCGCGTCCACCTTTGCCGGGTTCGATGTCACGGTGCTGGTGCACACCGATATGGCCGGTCCACACCTGTTCAACTCCGGCTCGCCGGAACAGCTGGCCGAATGGGCGCCCGGCGTGCTCAGCGGCGAGAAGATTCTGTCCATCGGCGTGTCCGAACCCGACGCCGGATCCGACGTGGCCGGCATCCGGACCAGCGCGGTGAAGGACGGTGACGGCTGGCGGATCAACGGCACCAAGATGTTCATCACCAACTCGGTCTATGGCGATATGACGATCATCGCCGCCCGAACCGACCCGGACTCCAAGTACGGCATCTCCATGTTCCTGGTGCCGGCCGGGACCGAAGGATTCACCGTCTCCAAGAAGCTCAACAAACACGGCTGGCTCTGCTCGGACACTGCGGAGTTGTCGTTGGTTGACGTGTGGGTTTCTGAGAGTCAACTGCTGGGCACCGTGCACCGCGGCTTCTACGAGACCATGAAGAACTTCCAGAACGAACGCATGGTGCTGGTGGGCATGGGCGTTGGTGCGGCGCAAGCCGCCATCGACATGACCAACGAGTACACGCAGAACCGACCCGCATTTGGCGGCACGCTCTTTGACCTGGGCGCCATTCGCCAACGGATGGCCATGAACCAGGCCAAGGTCGACGCAGCCCGAGCATCGATGTATCACGCAGCCTGGCTGGGCGAGCAGGGCATCGACAACGTTCGGGACATGTCCGGAGTGAAAGCATGGGGCTGCGAGATCGTCAACGAGGTCATGTACGACTGCATGCAGTTTCATGGCGGCATGGGCTACATGCGCGAAACCGCCATTGAGCGGATGTACCGGGATGCCCGCATCCTGCCCATCGGCGGCGGCGCCACCGAGGTCATGCTGGAAGAGGTGGCCAAGCGGTCAATGGTCGGCGGCTGATGCGGCTTCGTTCACTGCTGTTCGCCCCGGCGGTCCGGGCCGACTTCATTGCCAAGCTTCCCGGCCGCGGCGCGGACGCGGTGGCCATCGACTGCGAGGACGCGGCACCCGCCAATGCCAAAGCCGAAGCCCGAGCCGCAGCGGCGGAGCACGCCCCCGCGCTGGCGGCCGCCGGGTGCGCCACCTTCACCCGCATCAACCCGCCGGGGACCGAGTGGTTCGCCGATGACGTGGCCGGTGGCCTGGTCCCCGAACTTGCCGGCGTGATCGTGCCGATGGTGGAGACCATCGACGGTCTGGATCAGGTGGGCGCGGCGCTCGACACCGCCGGCCTCACCGGGCTGGCGATTCTGGCCGGAATCGAAACCGGTCTGGGCGTGGCTGACAGCCGGGCCCTGCTGGATCACCCCCGCGTCATGGCCGCCTACTTCGGGGCCGAGGACTACATCGCGGATCTGGGCGGTGTCCGCACCGCCGCCAACACTGAGGTGCTCTACGCCCGTAGTCAGGTGGTGCTGGCCGGGCGTCTGGCCCAGGTCCCGGTGCTGGACATGGTCACCACCGACTTCAACAACGATGAGCGGTTCACGGCCGAAGCCGCTGATGCTCGCACCTTGGGGTTTGCCGGCAAGCTCTGCATTCATCCCCGTCAAGTGACGTTGGCCAACGCCGCGTTTGTGCCAAGCGAAGCCGAAGTCGCGGCCGCGCAACGCATGCTGGCCGCGTATGACGAAGCGTGCGCCAACGGCTTGTCGGCCATCGCCGTTGACGGTCAGATGGTGGACGAACCGCTGGCCGTTCAGGCCCGCCAGATCCTGGCGCTCGCGACGGAGGGATCCTGATGACGCACACCATTCAACCCAAAGGCATGTGGTTTGAAGACCTGACCGTCGGGCTCACTGTGCCCCACGCCTTGACCCGCACCATCACCGAGGCCGACAACGTCGGCTTCACCACCCAGACCATGAATCCCGCGCCGCTGCATCTGGATGCCGCGTACGCGGCCAGCACCGAGTGGGGACAGCCGCTGGTGAACTCCATGCTGACGGTGGCGATCGTCGTGGGCTTGTCAGTCCATGAACTGACCCACGGCACCACCGTGGCCAACCTGGGTTTCCGTGAGGTGGTCTTCCCGGCGCCGATGTTCCACGGCGACACGCTCCATGCCGAAACCGAAGTGCTGGAGTCCCGCCCGTCAAAGTCCAAGGACGACCGCGGCATCGTGACCTTTGAACATCGCGGCTTCAACCAGCACGGTGCTCTCACCTGCCGGGCCGTCCGGGCCGCCATGATGTTGCGTCGTCCGGACACCGACGTCTGAGACAGCGCCGATAACCGACATCAGTTGCGCAATCGGCGCGTCAACTGTCGAGTGAGCCGTTAGAACATACGGAGTGCAACGGCGCACGCTTAAATCAGACCGAACCCGGCGGGAGACCTGTTGTGGCGTTGAAAAAAGTGCTGGTGGCCAATCGAGGCGAGATCGCCATTCGAGCGTTTCGCGCCGCTCACCAGCTGGGCATCAGAACCGTTGCCGTCCACACCTATGAGGACCGCAATTCACTGCATCGTCTGAAGGCGGACGAGGCCTACGAAATCGGTGAGCGGGGCAACCCGGTCAAGGCCTATCTCAATCCGGAGATGATCGTGCAGGCGGCTCTGGATGCCGGAGCCGACGCCGTCTACCCGGGCTATGGATTCCTGTCCGAAAGTCATGATCTTGCCGACGCATGCGCCGCTGCCGGAATCACCTTCGTGGGACCGGCGTCGGAAGTCCTTCAGCTCACCGGCAACAAGATGCGCGCCCGCGAGGCCGCAGAAGCCGCGGGCCTGCCGGTGCTTCGTCAGTCGCCCCAGGTCACCGACGCCAGCGACCTTGGCGACTACGCCGAGCAGATTGGGTTCCCGCTCTTTGTGAAAGCGGCGGCCGGTGGCGGCGGCCGTGGCCTGCGCCGCATCGAGAACCCGGAGGACCTGGCCGAAGCCGTGGACGCTGCGGTCCGAGAGGCAGAGAGCGCCTTTGGCGATCCAACGGTCTTTCTTGAAGAGGCCATGACCGACGTCCGCCACATCGAAGTGCAGCTTCTGGGCGACGGCACCGGCGAAGTCGTGCACATGTTTGAGCGGGACTGCAGCGTTCAGCGTCGCTTCCAGAAGGTCGTGGAGATCGCTCCTGCGCCGCTGCTCAACCCCAACGTTCGAGACGCCCTTTGTGCCGACGCGGTGAAGTTCGGCCGCCACATCAACTACTCCGGCGCAGGCACCGTGGAGTTCCTGGTCAGCGATTCCGAGAGTGACTCGGCCCGATGGGTGTTCATGGAAATGAACCCCCGCATCCAGGTGGAACACACCGTGACCGAAGAGGTCACCGACATTGACCTGGTGGAGGCTCAGCTCAAGATTGCCGGCGGCGAAACCCTGGCGTCGCTGGGCATTGCTCAGGCTGACATCAGCACCCGGGGTTACGCGCTGCAGTGCCGCATCACCGCCGAAGATCCGGCCAACGATTTCCGCCCGGACACCGGCCGCATCGTGGCCTACCGCACCCCGGGCGGCGCCGGCATCCGGCTGGACGGCGGTCCCGGCTACATCGGTTCGGAGATCACTCCGTACTTTGACTCGCTGATCGTCAAGCTGACCTGCCGCGGCCAGACCTTCGAAGACGCTCTGCGTCGAGCCCAACGGGGCCTGGCCGAGTTCCGCGTGCGCGGCGTCAACACCAACCTGTCCTTCCTTCAGGCCCTTCTGGCCGATGAGGAGTTTCAAGCCGGCGGGGTCAACACCCGATTCCTGGACCGTCGGTCCGAGCTGACGGCCGCGTCGGTGGGCCTGGACCGTGCCACCCGGCTGCTGCGCTATCTGGCCGACATCACGGTGAACCAGCCCAACGGGCCCGCCCCCACGACGTTGGACCCGGCCACCAAGCTGCCGCCGATGACCGGCACCCCGGTCAACGGGTCCCGACAAATGCTGCAGGAGAAGGGGGCGGCCGGATTTGCCGCCGCACTTCGTTCCCAAGAGGCGCTGGCGGTCACCGACACCACGCTGCGGGACGCCCACCAGTCCATCCTTGCCACCCGCGTCCGCACCATCGATCTGGTCCGCGGCGCCCAAGCCCACGCCCACCTTCTCCCCAACCTTTTGAGCCTCGAATGCTGGGGCGGTGCCACCTTCGATGTGGCCATGCGGTTCCTCCATGAAGACCCGTGGGAACGACTCGAACGGATTCGGGCCGCCGCGCCCAACCTGTGTCTCCAGATGCTCATCCGCGGCAAGAACGCGGTGGGCTACCAGCCGTACCCCGACATGGTGTGCGAACGCTTTGTCGAAGAAGCCACCGCCGCCGGAATCGACATCTTCCGCGTCTTCGACGCGTTCAACGACATTGACCAGATGCGGCCGGCCATCCACGCCGCGGTTGGCGCCGGCGCGGTGGCCGAAGGGACCATCTGCTACTCGGGCAACATGATCGACCCGAGCGAGGACCTCTACACGCTCGACTACTACCTGGGCGTCGCCGACCAGCTGGTGGCCACCGGTGCGCACATTCTGTGCATCAAAGACATGGCCGGTGTTCTTCGGGCCCCCGCGGCCAGCATCCTGGTTCGGGCGCTGCGTGAACGCTTCGACGCCCCCGTCCACCTCCATACCCATGACACCGCGGGTGGCCAGCTGGCCACCTACCTCAGTGCCATAGCGGCCGGCGTGGATGCAGTCGACGCAGCCAGTCCGGCGCTGGCCGGCATGACCAGCCAACCGTCAATGGGGGCGCTCATCGCCGCCACCGAACACACCCCGGACAGCACCGGCCTCCGGCTGGAGAACGTGGCCGCACTGGAGCCCTACTGGGAAGCAGTGCGCGGGGTCTATGCCCCATTCGAAGCCGGCCTGGCCGCGCCCACCGGCGCCGTCTACCGCCATGAAATTCCCGGCGGTCAGCTGTCCAATCTGCGCCAGCAAGCCATGGCGCTGGGTCTGGGGCATCGCTTTGAGGAAGTGGCTGATGTCTATGCCCAGACCAGCGATCTGCTGGGCCGGCCCATCAAGGTGACTCCCAGCTCCAAAGTGGTTGGTGACCTGGCCCTGCACCTGGTGGCCTCCGGGGTCACCCCGCAGCAGTTGGCCGAAAACCCGACCTCGGTCGATCTGCCGGACAGCGTGATCAAGTTTCTCCACGGCGAGCTCGGCGACCCGCCCGGCGGCTTCCCCGAACCGTTCCGCAGCCGCGCCCTTGAAGGTCGCACCTACGTGGCCAGCGCCACCGAGCTGAGCGACGCCGACACCGACGCCATCAATGGACCAAACGCTCGCCGTGAGCTGAGCAACCTGTTACTCCCAGCGCCAGCCCAATCGTTCAAAGAGCATCGGGAACGGTACGGCGACCTGGCCGTGGTGCCATCCATTCCCTTCTGGTACGGACTCAACGTGGACGGCAGTGACACGCCCATTCTCCTCAACCGTGGCGTACGGCTGTTGGTCGGCCTCGAAGCCATCAGTGAGCCAAATGAGGACGGCATGCGCTCAGTGGTGTTCCGGCTCAACGGCCAACTTCGGCCCATCGACATTCGCGACCGTTCGATCGCCACCGAAACCGTTGAGGCCGAGAAGGCCAACCCCAACCAGCCCGGCCACGTGCCCGCACCGTTTCGCGGCGTGGTCAACGTAACCGCCCAACCGGGACAGGCAGTCACCGCCGGCGAGACCATTGCGGTGATCGAAGCCATGAAGATGGAGTCCGCCATCTCGGCGCCCACCGACGGCACCGTCACCCGCGTGGTGGTGGGACCAGCCGCCGCTGTTGAACCCGGCGACCTCATTGTGGAGATGCTGCCCACCGGCGTTGCCGAAAACCCGACCGACACCACCGACGACTAAAGCAACTTGGCCGCGTCCCGCCGACGGACGTTCAAGCCTGCATCGATTGCAGCCCGCGGAAGTTGCAGCTAGAGGTGCATGGGCTTGAGGTCTCGCTCGTCGCGCTGGATCAGATTTGCGTCATCGGTCCACTCCAGCATGATGTGCCCGGGCTCGAATGTCGTATCGGCTATGACCGGTCGGAGCTCCGGAGCCACTTCGGTCATGCGAAGAACCACCGCATCGATGGGGTTCTTCGTAAGGTCGGGTTGTCCGTCCCTGAGCCAATGGCGAGCGGCTTCGGCTGCGGTGGAACCAACCCGGCTCCAGAAGTCGGGGTCGCCGTGGTTGTGGTTCGCTTCAAGATCGAACGAGGGCCATCTCGCAACGAGGAACTGGTAGTAGCGGAACCTCGGCTCGTCGGGCGGCTTCACCAGCAGCTGCATGCGAACAGACAGGGTGTCGCTGTGAGGCAAGTCCACAAAGGGAATCGGGTCAGTCACCACGATGGCCCACCTGGCAGGTGCGGGCATGGCTTGCCGGTTCCCACGGGTGAGTGAATCGAGTCGAGCCCGGGCTGCTTCGGTCACGAGGGTGGTCAGCTGGTCGGGCATCGAGGAAACATGGCCCGTCGCTTCGAAGGAAGTCTGGGAGCGTTCGAAAGCGGACGGAACATCGGTGGCGAGCTCCTCGCACCGATCAAGGACGGAACTGGCGTCGAGGTTGAGGTCAGTTGCGAGCCGAGTCCACTGTTTGCGGCCGATGCGCTTGATCTTGTACTCACCTCCGATCTTCATCGCCAACTTGACCTTGTGCCCCTTTGAATCGTCATAAGGCAGAAACGATGAGACGTCGTAGAGCGGCGCCAGTCGAGTTTGAGATCTTCGGTGAAGAAGTCCGTAGTTCTTCGCATGCGCGTCGGTGCCAGCGATGATCCAGTTGAAGATCAGCGCGTCAACAAATCTCTGGACCTCCCTTTTTGCCACCGCTGGTCCGGTAGCCCGTTCAATGACGTCGGCTGCCTCGCTGGCAGATGGGCCGCCCTCGCTTTGGTACTTCAGCCCAGGGTGCAGCCCCTGTGCTTGGCAGAGATCCTCCTGGTGGATCCGGACCCACTCCCCGCATTCGTCTTTGGCGCGGTCAAAGCGCTCGACGACGAGCGCCTCTTCCTCATCGAATGACGCGATTCTCGTCTTGGCTGCGACCAACCCCAGATTGTTGGCTGTCAGCATGCAGAGATGCTCGTTGATGTGTTGGTCGTCAAAGCTTGGAACTGCCGGCTTGAGGATGTGGGTTGAGGGCTCATCTCCACGGGGAACCCCCCACTGGTTCGTGGATGCTTCCCAACGCAATGCGGTCTTTGACTGAGCGCCCGCCAAACTGAACTGGCCGGTGTTGCGTTGGCCCAGCCATGTCGTCGAGTCTCTACGTAGGTCTGCCAGGCGGTTGGCAACGTCATGTTCCTGAATCCAAAGCACGTGACTGTCTCGGTCGGCGGAGGTGCCTTGATCTGAGCGGTGGAACTGAACCGCTCCGGCGCAGTCCATACCGATCTCGGTCGCCAGAAACGAGACAGGGGACGAGATTGACGCGTCGTAGTCCTTTGCCCAACGATGGAGGACGTCCTCATTGTCTGGAAGCAGTCCCCAGAGCCACGCGTCGGGAATCTTGCCGTGGTGAGTGGAGCGGGCTTTCGGCATCGCAACCGAGAGAGTCGTGGATGATGGATTTTCGCGATAGGCGGCGGAGTAGCTGATTTCGGGGCTGGATCCGCGAAGTGTCAAGGTGCCGATGATCGTGGCATCGAGAACAATCGCAAGTTTTGGGTCAGTCATCGGCGCCGCCCAGTCCCAACAAGTCATCGAGATCCAACGATGGTTCTTCCCGTGTTCGAAGCGTGAGATCTACATCGAGAGCGTCGAGCAGGGCAAGAATGGTTGTGAAGCGCAAGGTGCTTTTGCCTGACTCCACATTGGAGATCCATTGGCGGCCGACTCCAGCCCGCTGCGCCAGGTCCGTCTGGGTCATGTGTTTGCTTTGGCGCAGATCGCGAATTGCCGTTGCGAGGTCGCTGGTGTTGCGCACATGGAATTGCACGGCAGTTCTCCGATGTCGTCGTTCAGCGACATCATCATAGGTGTCGTCGTTCGGCGACACAAGGATAAATGTCGTCGTTCGGCGACACACCGGCGAATGTCGTCGCAAGTCTCGACATCCTCTGATGGGTCGCGCCTCAGGCGAATAACCACAGTTGCCCCATCCTCGGATTGGTCGACGGCCTACTTGGGTATAAATTCGGTGGATGGCAACCGCAGTTCCTTTTCCGACCGAACTTCCAACCGGCTACGAGTGGTTCGATGATGAGCCGGTCTTTGACCCCGAGCGGCACCTGGCGCTCGAAGAACCGGCCCAGATCACGATGCTGGCCGACCTCGGCTACACCGACGATGACATCGCCGGCAAAGCAACGCCGGTCGCATGCTCAACCCCGTTCCGCCTGCTCACCGATGAGGGCGCAGAGATCATGCTGGCGGTGGCCCGCCGCCTCCGACCTTTCGCTCGACCCGCCGGTCACCGCATCGAGCGCATGGTTCGCGGTGGGTGTTACCGCTCCCGCTGGTTGCGGGACCTGTGCATCAGCCCGGAGGTCAACGACCACTTTGGTCAGATCTGGGGTATCGAGGTTGCGCCGCACGCCATGCCGGCGCATCTGGGCCACATCAACTACGACCCCTCCGTCGCCGACACCCAGATCGACAAGTGGCACCACGACACGTTGCCCTTGGACTACGTGATGGCGGTAACCGACCCGGCCAAGGTCCCGGGCGGTCGCTTTGAGTACTTCACCGGCACCAAAGCTGAAGCGGCCGCACTGTCGGCCGCCGGTCAGCAGCCGCCGGCCGAGCGGGTCATTGCCCCCGACTTCCCCGGTCCGGGCTACGCCATTGCGCTGCACGGCGACATGATCGTTCACCGGGCTGCGCCGCTTACCGAGCTGGCCGAGCGCATCAGCATGGTCAACGGCTACGTGGCCGCGGACACGAGCCTGGACGTACAAAGTCGAACCGAAGACCTGATCGTGGTTGATGACCATGAGGTGCTCTGGACCGAATGGGCCCGCTTCGCCGCATGGCGCGCGCAAGGCCGACTGGCCGAGATTGTCGAAGAGCTGCCGTTCAGCAACGACCGCGACGCGACCGCCGCAAAACTCGAAGCGGCCATGGTGGACGTGCAACACGCCATTGACCACATGCGCGACCACGGCAAGCGCACCACCATCTCCCACTACTGAAAGTGTCGGCCGGCGCAGCCAGACCTGTCGCGCCGGCGCCAGCCGTTACAGGTAGAGAAGCAGTGATTCGTAGAGGATCGACGGCTTGTCCGCGTTGACAACCGAAATGTCCACACCGATGGTCAACAGTGTTCCTTTGCCTTTGGGCTCAACACCGGCGAGACGGGTTCGGCCCACCAACTCGGACCCGGCCGGAACCGGCGACAAGAAACGCAGCTTGCCGGCGCCATAGTTGACCACCGTTGACATCCCCGAGCACTGCACCGGCATGTTGATCAGCGACGGCATCATCGACAGCGTCAGGAAGCCGTGCGCGATTGTTGTCCCGAACGGACCCGTCCTGGCCCGCTCCTGGTCGACATGGATCCACTGGTGATCCCCGGTGAGATCGGCGAAGTCGTTGATCATGTCCTGGGTCACAGTGACCGGGTCGCCCCAGTCGCCAAACTCGTCGCTGACCATCGCCCGGAGCGCTTCGTGATCGTCAAAGGGAACAGTGGTACCGGGATCTTCGCTCATGGCGCGACATTATCGGCTCGCTCGAAACCCGGGAACCGGTGGGTCAGCGCCGGATCGTCCCCGCTCAGATGCTGGTTGGTTCCAGAATCTCAACCCGGCTGCGATACAGCTTGATCACGCCGTCGATCTCCATGGAACGAAGGACCCGGTTGACCGTTGGTCGAGTGGTGCCCGACAACTCGGCGAGTGCTTCCTGACTCATCCGAATATTGCCGTCATAGGCCTCAGCCAGATCTCGCACGCGAGCGCGAACCCGGTCATCGGCGGTGGAGTGCACGGCTTCGGCCAAGCGGGCCGTCATGTCATCAACGCGCGCAACCAACAGGTCCACAAAGAAGCGGTCGATCATGGGGAACTCGCTGCGGACTCTCTCCACATCGGTCAGCCGTAGAACGAGCACCTGCATATCGGTGACCGAGGTGACCGTCTCCATGCGCTTTGCCGAGCGTTGAGTAATTGACAAAACGCCAAGGACCTCGCCCGGCACCGCCAAATGCAACGCCACTGGGGCCTTGTCCACCGTGGTTGCGGCCACCAACGCTCGACCTTCCTCAACGAAGTAGACGCCGTCAGGCAACTCCCCTTCGGAGTACAAAATCGTTCGTCGAGGGACGAGCCGGCGCATCGCCCGCCGCTCGACCTCCTGAATCAATGCAGGTTCAATTCCTGCCAAGGTTTCCCGCCATAGCATGCGGCCAGACTACTCATGCTTTTGGATCCCTGTCGCCTTGCGCCGTTTGCGGCGTCGCAAACAGCTCACCCGCTATGCCAGTATTTCCCCCGTGACAACTCCGCTGCCACCCCTGCTCTCCGGCGTCAGAATTCTCGAATCCTCGCTACTCGGACCCGGCCTTCTGGGCACGTTCCTGTCCGATCTGGGCGCCGAAGTCATCAAAGTCGAATCGCCAAAAGGCGACTACATCCGTCAGATGACCTGGCCGATCGTCGAAGGCGATTCGCTGCTGCACCTGCACACCCACCGCAACAAAAAAAGCATCGTGCTGGACTTGAAGAGCGATGCCGGTCTTGAGGTCTTCCGGGAGCTGGCGGCCACCGCCGACGGCGTCATCGAAGCAATGCGACCGGGAGCACTCAGCCGCCTTGGAATCGGCTGGGACGAGTTGCGGACCATCAACCCGGCCATCGTGTTCATCACCATCTCCGGCTACGGGGCCACCGGTCCCTACGCCACCATGCCCAGTCATGGCATCGCCTATGACACCTGGGCCGGGCAGGTCATTCCCGCAGTGGACGAGGACGGCTTCACCCGCATTCCCAGCGGTCCGAACATCGGCATCAATGTTGGTCCAATGATTGGGGCACTCGGCCTGTTGGCCGGCATTGTCAATGCCCGGGCCAGCGGCGAAGGAAGCCACATGGAAATCGCGCAGTCTGACGCCGCGGCGTACGCCGCCTGGTACGAGATTGAGACGTGGCGCGCGTACCAGCGTCCCGACACCGAGGTGACCGGCAACCCGTCGGACGACTACGAGCGTCGCGCCCCGGGCAAGGCTGGCATGTGGGACGCCGTGCGCTACCAGATCTATGAAGCCAACGACCGCCAGCACGTCATGCTGATGGCATCGGAACAGGCGTTCTGGAAGAACTTCTGTGAGGGGGTCGGACGACCGGAACTCTTCGAACAGAATCCGGGCTCCACCTACGCCGATCACGCCCGCGGCAACACCGAACTTCAGCGGGAGCTGAAGGCCATCTTTGCCAGTCGATCAAGTGAAGAGTGGCTGGCTTTTTCGCGCGATCACAACACCCCGATTGCGCCGGTCAACACCGCGGAGACCATTGCGGATGATCCCCAGTTCCAACACCGCATGCCATGGCTGCCGGCCGCGCAGCTGGGGGCCGATCAATTGCCCCTGCCAATCAAGGTGATCGATGGAGCATCGATCCCCGGCTACACCAGAGCGCCAACGGTAGGCCAACACACCAGCGATGTGATGGCGTCGGTGCTGGGCAAAGACACCGCCGCCCTCGCGGCGCTGACCGATCGCGGCGCATTCGGCTAGTCACGGTGACATTGTTTGGCCGGCGCTGACGCAGCCGACATTGTTTGGCCGGCGCTGACGCGTGCCTTCACTTCGATGGCGCAGGCAACTGGGCCAGGCGCCTCTCGAGGTAGGCGCGCTCCGGTTCGTTGGTGGCCAACGACTGCGCCACTTGGAACGCTTCGCGGGCGGCGTCCGGGTTGCGATCAAACAGAATCTGCCCGCAGGCGATGTGGTACGGCCGGTACGTGGCCAGCGCCGTCGCCAATTCCTGATCGGCGAGGTTGGCCAGCGCTTCGTCGGACCGTCCGGCCTCGTGCAGCGCCACCGCGTGGTTCAGCCGCACAACCGGGGTCGGCAACGTTTCCAGCAGCCGCCGGTACAGAAGCTCGATTTGTTCCCAGTCCGCCGGTGCATCGTCGGTCGCTTCGTTGTGCAGCGCGCTGATGGCGGCTTGCAGCTGAAAGGGTCCCGGCCGATCCAGGCGCATCGCCTGATCCAGATGCGTGACCCCGGACTGGTGGAGATCCCGATCCCACAGAGACCGATCCTGGTCGGCCAGCAACACAAGCTCACCCGAGCCATCCTGCCGGGCGTTTCGTCGCACATGGGTCAGCTCCATCAACGCCAGCAGCCCCCATGACTCCGGATCATCAGGCGTGAGCTCCACCAGGAGGCCGGCCAACCGGATGGCTTCAGCGCACAGATCGACCCGGACCAGGTCCCCGCCCGTCGATGCCGAATAGCCCTCGTTGAAGATGAGATACAGCACCGTGCGCACCAGGTTTGTCCGCTGGAGCAATTCAGCGTCGGGCGGAATCACAAACGGAATCGCGGCCGCTGCGATCTTCTTTTTCGCTCGGACCAGGCGCTGCGCCAACGTCGCTTCCGGTATGAGGAATCCCGCAGAAATCTCGCGGGTGGTCAGCCCGCCCACGCTGCGCAAGGTCAAGGCCATTTGGGCGTCGTCGCTCAGGGCCGGGTGACAACACGCAAAGATCAGTCGAAGCTGATCGTCGCGCAGCAGGGTGGCATCGGGATCAACCATGTCAGGATCCGCAGTCTTATGGAGACGCTCTTCGAGCCGACCCAGCTGAACCAGTTTCTCCCGGCCCTTTTTGGCCCGTCGTAGACGATCGATTGAGCGGCGTCGTGCAACCGTTGTCAGCCAGGCGCCGGGCCGGTCCGGCAGACCGGTGGCTGGCCAGTCTCGAAGCGCTCGCTCCACTGCGTCCTGGGCAGCGTCCTCGGCGTCTCCAAGGTGGCCGAGGTCGCCAGCAAGAGTGGCCACCACGCGTGGCCACTCCTGCTGGATTACTTCCTCGATGCGTTTCCGGTTGCGTTCGTCCACCGATGTTCGGCTCTGTTCAGGCTCGAAGACGGTCCGTCCTCAAAAACGGTCAGTCCTCAAAAACGGTCAGTCCTCAAAAACCATGCACGGTCGGACTTCGACGGTGCCGCTGGCGGCATGCGGGATGTCGGCAGCAACCGAGATCGCCTCGTCCAGATTTTCAGCCTCGACGATGTAGAAACCGCCCAGATGCTCTTTGGTCTCAGCAAACGGACCATCGGTGCGGTGAATTTCGCCGTCCCGCAAGCGGACCGAGGTCGCCGTGTGGGTGTCATGGAGCGCTTCGCCCCCAGTGATCCTGGCGCCGTGCTTCTCGCCGAAGGCCATGTACCCGGCCATCATTGGTTCAAAGCCCGGAGTGCCGAACTGCGGATTCGTTTCTGCGTTGGTCTCGTCGTTGTAGATCAAACATGCGTACTTCATGATCGTTTCCTCCCGATTGGGTTTCGCTTCGTGTCAGCTGCCGGAGGGCAGGTACACCCCAACGACGATCACGATCCGCCCGAATCGACAGTCTTCCAGAAATTTCCTCCGCCCCAACCACATCCGGCACCCGTTGTCTGGCGACGACCTGCGGTTGACCCATCTCCCACCGCTACCGTTGCGAGGCATGCCCTCACGTCGATTTCTCGTCCATGATCAGGAACTCGAAACCGGATTCGCGGCGATCCGCCAGGAACTTGACGTCCCGGTCACCTTTGACGATGAAGTCATTGAACAGGCCGAACGCGCAGCCGCCCGCGGACCGCAACTTCCCCCGGGCGCTGGCGGTATGAAAATACGGGACGCGACCGACATTCCGTTTGTCGCCATCGACCCTCCAGGTAGTCGAGACCTGGATCAGATTTTCTCCGCCGAGACGCGTTCGGGAGGCGGCTGGCGGGTTTTCTATGGCATTGCGGACGTCGCGTCATTCGTCCACCCGGGAGGCGCCATCGATGATGAGTCAATGGAGCGCGGCGTCACGTTGTACTCCCCCGACATGCGCGCCTCTCTGCACCCCGAAGCCATCAATGAGAACGCGGCCAGTCTGCTGGCCGGCCAGCAACGCCAGGGACTCCTGTGGACCATTGACCTGGACTCAGATGGTCGTATCACCGCCACCCACTTTGAGCGGGCAACGGTCAAGAGTCGGCAGTCCATGACCTACCGCGAAGCACAAACCGACATCGACAACGGCACCGGTGCGCCAGCGCTGCAGCTGCTCAAAGAGATCGGCCTCGCCCGCCAAGAGCAGGAACGTCAACGCGGTGCGGTGAGCTTGCAGCTTCCCGCCCAGGAAATCAAGAAGTCAGACACCGGCTACCGGCTGGTGTACGACGAGGAAATCCCGGTGGAAGGATGGAACGCGCAAATCTCGCTGCTCACCGGTATTGCCGCAGCTCGGATCATGGTCGAAGGTGGGATTGGACTCCTGCGCACCCTGCCCACCCCGGATGAACACACGATCGACGGGCTCCGGCGCACGGCGCGTGGTCTCGGCCTCGATTGGCCGGCCGACATGAGCTACGCCGACCGCGTCCGAACGCTGACCTCGGCGGATCCGGTGGAAGCCGCCATGCTGAGCCGAAGCGCACGCGGCCTTCGTGGCGCCGGCTACGACTCCTTCAAGAACGGCGAGATCCCCGAACACCCGGAACACAGCGCCATCGCTTCCATCTACGCCCACGTCACCGCCCCGCTGCGACGGGCCTGCGACCGGTTCAGCAATGAAGTACTGCTGGCGCTGGTGCACGATCGCGAGGTTCCCGATTGGGCAGCCGAACGGCTGCCTGAGCTTCCCGCCATCATGGGCCGGAGCAACCAGCACGACCGCAGCCTCGAGCGCACAATCACCGATTATGTGGAGGCCGTCTGCCTGCGAGATCGGGTGGGAGAGACCTTTGATGCGGTGGTGACCGGCAACGGTCGCGACACATCAAACATCATGCTGGCCGAACCGGCGGTCATCGCCCCCATACGCGGCAAACACCACGAGTTGGGGTCGGTCATTCCCGTGACCCTCACCGGCGTGGACATCGAGCGACGCAAGGTCACCTTCGAACCATCCGAAAAGTCCCGGTAACAGGATGGAAGGGCCGGGTATGGACGCTCCTGACAACATGAACTACGCCCGCTACCTCAGGCTGCAAGAACTCCTGGAGTTGCAGGAGCCGGTGTCTGAACCACCGCAACACGATGAGCTGCTGTTCATTGTCGTGCATCAGGCCAGCGAGCTGTGGTTTGCGCAGTTGGTGTCAGAGCTGGAAAAGATTCGAACCGACTTCACCAACAATCACCTTTACCGAGTCATCACCTCATTTCGCCGCACCGAAGCGGTCATGAAAGTGCTGTCCCAGCAAATCGACGTGCTCACAACGATGACGCCCATGTCATTCACCAGATTCCGGTCGCTGTTGTCCACCGCGTCGGGCTTTGAGTCCATGCAGTTTCGAGAGATCGAAATTCTGCTGGGCATGAAGAATGCCCAGTTGTTCACGCACTACCCGGCCGACCTACCCGGGCGCGATGCGGCCGAAGCCCGGTTGGCCGAACCAACAGTGCCCGATGCGTTCCATACGTTTCTGGCCCACCGCGGCGTCGAGCTTCCACCTGCCATCACCGATCGGCCGGTCACCGCGCGCCACGAACCCAACGATGCGGTTCAGGACGGCGTGTTCCGCCTGTACCGCGAAGGGGGCGAGTACCGGATCCTGTTTGAGCTGATGATCGACTTCGACGAGTCCCTCCAGAACTGGCGCTACCGCCACGTCAAGATCACCGAACGGACCATCGGCAACAAGCAGGGCACCGGCGGATCAGCGGGCCTCGACTTTCTCAAAGCGAGCCTGTACCTGCAGGCCTTCCCCAACCTCTGGGCCATCCGCCACCGGTTTTGAGTGTTGTTCTCGCTCAATGAGGGCCGCCCACCTACTATGCGAACAAGATGACACTCCAGAAGATCGTTCGCTGGCGCATTCCGCGTCGCTTCGTTTCGATTGGGTTGGTGCTGAGCGCAACCCTGGTGGGAACGGTTTTGAGCCCGCTCCTCTTCGTCGGTGCCCTGGTGGCCGACGCCGTCACCAGTTGGCAGCGGCGCCGTTTTGTGCGCCTCGTCACCATGATCCTCTTCTACTTGTGGAATGAGATCTTTGGGCTGACCGCGCTTCTGGTGAGCTGGCTGGTGGCCGGATTTGGCTGGCGGACACACGATCGGTGGAGCTATCGACTGCTTGGCACCGTGCACGGTCGGTGGACCAGCAATCTCTTGTGGGGAATTCAGAAATTTCTTGGCGCGGACATCAACATTGTGAACGCCGGCTGCGTGGAGCCGTCGCCGGTTGTCATCTTTTCTCGCCACATCAGCTTTCTGGACGCCGTCATGCCATCGGTGCTGCTGACAAGATCCCAGTGGAATGCGCCGCGGCACATCCTCATGCAGGAGCTGCGCTGGGAACCGTGCATTGACATCCTTGGGCACCGCACCCCCAACCACTTTGTTGATCGAACCGCAGGGGGCAAGACCGAACTGGAAGCCATTCGTCGCGTCGGCCGAAGCGCGGAACCCAACGGATCATTGGTGATCTTTCCCGAAGGTGGGTTCCGTACCGAAAGGCGCTTCGCTCGGGCGGTCGAACGGCTTCGCAAACGCCAACCGGAACTGGCCGAGCGGGCTGCCGGCTTCAAGCACGTCCTTCCGCCGCGACCAAATGGCAGCCGCGCCATCCTGATGGGGGCCAAAGACGTTGACGTCGTAATCATCGCTCATGCCGGGTTTGAGAAGTTCGATTCGCTGGCCCGCATCATGAAGAACGTGCCGCTGACCCAACCGATCGAAGTGGAGTTGAAGCGCATCCCGCGGGATCAGATACCAATGCAACCCAAAGCCTTCCACGAGTGGTTGCTGAACCAGTACGCATGGATCGACGCGTTTGCCGACGTTCACACCGCAGGCGGCGAGGCCCCAACCGCCACCATCGCCATCGATGATTCATCCCCCGAAACCGACCAACCGGCCATCGACGTGCGTACCACCGATCTCACTTCCGACTCCGAGCACTCCCTGCCGGCATGACGTTGGCTTCCGCGAGTGTGGCGCCCGCTGACTCGAACCTGGTCAACGCCGCTGTCGCTCTGGCTCGCGAAGCCGGTGACATCACGCTGGAGCACTTCCAGACCTCCACCCTCGGAGTGGAGTTCAAAGACGACAACACCCCGGTCACCATTGCCGACCGATCCGCCGAAGCCCACGTGCGAAGTCGCCTGGCGGAGCTGTTCCCCCGTGACGCCATCATCGGCGAAGAAGACGCCGACGCAGCTGGCACGTCCGACCGAACCTGGGTCATCGACCCCATCGACGGCACCAAGTCCTTCACCCATGGTGTGCCGCTCTATTCAAACCTGATTGCCGTCATCGATGAGCACGGCCCGGCGGTCGGCGTCATCAACCTGCCGGCGTTGGGCGAGACCGTTTGGGCCGGGCGCGGCCTGGGTTGCTTCTTGAACGGCGATCCGTGTTCGGTGAGCACGGTGGACCGCCTGGACCGAGCGGCAATGTCGGCCAGCCAGTTCGAAGGATTCCCCCCGGCGGTCTTTGCCAAGTGGTCCGCAAGCGGCGCGATCATCCGAACCTGGGGCGACGGCTATGGGTACGCCCTGCTGGCCACCGGTCGGTTGGAGGCCATGGTCGACCACGGCTGCAATTGGTGGGATATCGCCCCCATGCGAGTCATTATCCCCGAGGCGGGCGGGCGGATCACCGGCTGGGACCGCACCGAAAATCCCGAAGGCGGCAGCATCATGGCGACCAACGGCGCGTTGCACGACACGTTCCTGAACCTGGTTGCGATCGATTGACAACGTCCCCACCTGGGGATGAGCAAAACCGCCCAAAGTGGGTGTATTTCAGCACTCGGGCGTGACTTTTCGGCGCGTCGGGGCGTTGGTAAATGTGACCAACTGGTAACCCGGGATCATCCGTTTCCGAGCCCGTTGGTGAACACGCCTGCGAAGTTGCTCACCAGCATCTTCCATATGGGCGATCTAAGACAACCGGCCGGAGCAATCCGGCACCAAAAAAGTCGAGTAAGTACGTGAATCACACGGTGACGGTTCAATGATTTTGTGGGGGTTTTTTACCCACTGCGGACCTCCCAGCGACGAGCGAGACTCTCAACAGGGCAATATCGATCTACCAGATCGAGGAAAAGACAACTGATATGGGCGAAACATTCAAGGAAACAGGTGCAGGTCTTCTGCGTCACAGCGGTCCCCCGAGTGGGATAGAGCTTCACTCTGTTCCCCACGCACAAACCAGCGCACGACCGACCTCAACCACGCCTCGCGCGCCCAATTCGAAAGCCCGTGCGCCCCGCCGTCGCCGCCGCGGCCGGTACAACCGCTATGCCCCGTGGGGCACGTGGCCATTTGTGATGATCTTCGACGTCGCCGCGCTGATCGTTGCCGGTATGACGGTTGCAGCCCCAACTCCGGTCATCGTGTTGCTCACCGTGGCCACAACGCTGGTGCTCCTGCTTCGCGGCCTCTACCACTCGAGCTTGAGCCAGTCGGTCCTCAACGTGATACCTGACCTGCTGGCCAGCGCCACGGCGGTCATCGCCCTCGGCTCACTGGGTTTGCTGAGCTTGTCTCCCGGCACTTCGGTCAACCGGGCCCTTATCGGTGGCTTCACCGCCATGGTGCTGCTGGTCGTTGGCCGAACCATTTCTCAGGCCGTTATCCGCTTTGCCCGCCGGCGCCGGATGGTCTCGCACAACACCCTCATTCTGGGCGCCGGTCGGGTGGGCGCCGACCTGGTGCAACAGCTCCGAGCCGAACCCCGCTACGGGCTCATGCCGGTTGGCTACTTTGATCCAAAGCCCCGGGCAGACGTTGGCATTGACATGCCGACCTTTGATGCCAGCGAGGACATCTGCCACGTCATTGAGGAACTCGACGCCGCGGCGGTCATCGTTGCCTTCAGCTCCATCACCGACCAGATGCTTGTTCCGATCATCCGAGCATGCGATCGCATGGCGTGCGAGATCTTCATCGTGCCCCGGCTCTTTGAGCTGTTGCCGGTCAACCACCGCCAGACCGACAATGTGGGAACCACCAACCTGATTCGTCTGCCTCGGGCCGCGCATCGCAATCCGACCTGGCGCCTCAAGCGCCTGTTCGACATTGTCGTGACGGGTTTCGCACTGATCCTGACTGCACCCATCATGGTTGTTGCTGCGCTGGCCAGCGGATTTGAAAACGGTTGGCCGGTCTTGTTCCGCCAGGAACGGGTTGGCCTTGACGGCCGCCGCTTTGAGATTCTGAAATTTCAGACCATGCGACCCCGCAACGAGACCGACGCCGCCACCACGTGGAACATCAGCCAGGATGACAGGGTCGGCCCGGTCGGCCGCCTACTCCGTATCTCCTCAATCGACGAACTTCCGCAGCTCTGGAATGTTCTCCGGGGCGACATGAGCCTGGTGGGACCCCGTCCCGAACGACCGCACTTCGTCGGTCAGTTCTCTCAAGAGATCGACACGTATGCCGACCGTCATCGGGTACCGTCAGGCTTGACGGGCCTTGCCCAGGTGGAAGGTCTCCGCGGAGACACCTCTATCACCGAGAGGGCTCGCTATGACAATGCGTATGTTGAGAGCTGGAGCCTCTGGACAGACGTGAAGATTCTCCTCCGCAGCGTTGTCGCAGTTGTCACCAAACGCGGAGGCTGAATTCCGACACAGGAGATGATGCGTGTTTGACTCCGAGATCCGAGACCATCTGCTGATCATGCGGCGGTACCTACCGGTGATCCTCGGAGGAGCAGCCCTCATCGCCGGTCTCGTCTACTTCATTCAGCAGCAGGCTCTCCCTCGCTTTGAATCCACCAGTTCGGTGCGCGTCAACGTCACCGACATGGTTGACGATGGTCTGGTGACCGACTTTCGGGCCGCCTCGCTGGTGGAGCTGGTGAGCACCCGCACCAACCTGCGTCGTATTGCCGAACAAGCCGGCCTTCCCAACCTCGCCGACGCCGAACTTGAGGAACGAATCGAAGTTCGCCAGCGCAGAATTCCCGGGTTTGTCGATCTGACCGGGCGCGGTTCCACCGCCGAGGTGGCGACAGCATTGGCCAATGCTGCGGCCCGGATCATGCTCGACGTCAACCAGGAGGACACCGCCGCATTGACTGCGGCCGACGGCACTGTTGGCGCGGCGACCGAGACGACCATCATCGCCAACGCCAAGCTTCCCGCCGGTCCGGTTGGCCCGCGACCGCTACGAGACGCGGTCACTGTCGGACTCATCTCCATGATCGTGCTCGCTGAGGCGTCAGTATTGCTCACCAAGCTCCGTGACCGCGTGTCCCTGGCCGATCCCGAAGGGGCGTTGCAACGAGCAACCGGGATCCCCACCTTCACCATCGACAACGAGGAGCACTACAACCAGGCGCTCATGCCGCTGTTCGTGAACAGTCTGGCCAAAGAGCCGGGCGTGACCGTGGTTCAACGGGGCGAGCAGCCTTCCACCGCGGTCGCCAGCCAGATTGGCAACGCCGCCACCCTGGTGGGCCGCAACGTTGCGCTCATCGATGCCAACCTGGCCAACGCGCAGTATCTGGAACTTGACACTCGGGCCAACTTCAGCGTCGCCAGCGTCACGTCAATCTCCAACGAGAGCGAAGCGCTGCTGGCCGTAAGCCGAATGCCGCACGCGGTCGTGTTGGTCTGTGACCCCGAGAGCCTGACGAAGTCAGAAATCGTGTCGCTGGCCCGAACCATTCCCGGTGTTGGAGGCAACCTCGTGGGCATCATTCTCAATCGTCCAAGCGGCTTGGCGGACAAATTCTCCGCGGCTTTCCGAAAGACCGAGAGCGGGTAGTGACCGTGGCCAGCCGGCAGCCGAAGGTCGTCATCGTCCACGAACGCTTTTCCGAAATGGGCGGCTCGGAAAAGGTCGTCGAACAGATGAAACTGCTCTGGTCCGACGCCCGAGTGTTTGCCCCCATCGCCGATCCGTCGGTTGTCGCCGCGGCGGGTCTGCCGCCCACCGTCAGTGTCAGTCCGTTGCAACGGCTCTACCGCGGTGGCTCAACCTACGCCCACCTGCTACCGCTGCTGCCGTTGGCGATGAGTAGGGCCAACCTCAGTACCGCCAGCGGGCAGGATCCGGATCTGGTGGTGACCAGCCACCACGCGTTCGCCAACCGGGTGCGTCCCCCGGACAACGTACCCACGGTCAGCTACACCCACACGCCTGCCCGCTGGCTCTGGGATCAGTCTAAGAGCAACCTGGAGGCCGGCCGCTTGGGGGCCGCAGGCCTGGCCGGTTTCGCCTGCACCCAACGAGGTCCGGACAAAGCCGCCGCCGCCCGGATCACCCGCATCATCGCGAACTCCCGCGCGGTTCAACAGCGGGTACAGGATTGGTGGGGGCGGGAGTGCGTTGTCATTCCGCCGCCGGTCTCAGTCGACCACTTCACCATGGATGCAACCGTGCCCCGTGAAGACTTCTTTCTCATTGCGGGTCGGCTGGTCCCCTACAAGCGGCCGGATCTTGCGGTGGCCGCAGCGGTGAAGGCTGACGTGCGACTGGTCGTGGCTGGCGAAGGGCGTTATGAAGACGAGTGCCGCCGGTTGGCGGGCTCCAACATCGAGTTCAAAGGGCGGGTCAGCGACGATGAACTCCGGTCGTTGTACCGCCGATGCGCCGCGCTCATCATGCCGGGCGAGGAAGACTTTGGCATAATCCCGGTGGAAGCCCAGGCTTGTGGAGCGCCCGTGATTGCTCTGGGGGCGGGTGGTGCTTTGGACAGTGTTTTGCCGGGAGTCACCGGTGAGCACGTTCCGCCCACCGCACCACAGAATCAGGTGGCGGGCTTTGCCGCCGCCATGGAATCGTTTCGAAGCCAGGACTATGATCCGCAGGCCATCCGCGCGCACGCGGAGACCTTCGCCCCGGAATCCTTCCGCTCCCGGCTCAATGCCGTGGCGAATGAGGCAATGGCGGCCGGTTGACTCAGTCGGTGCCGGCCACCGGGATGAGGATCCAGCGTTCGTCTCGTTCTGCACCGATTGACAGATCAATCAAACCGCCGTCATCGGCATCGAGCCTGGTGCCGATGGCGCTGAGGATGAAAAACTCGCCGCCGCCCTGATCAGACAATGTCCACAGATCCCCCGGCGTTGGGCGACCTTGGCGAACTTCGCCAAAGAAACCGGGAATGAGCGATGTCTCGTTGGCCACATTCACAATGCGGACACGGCCACCGAAGTTCTCTTCGAACCGCCACACGCCGGTAATGCCGCCATCGGACGTCGTGTGGGTGGGGCCATCAACCAGGTAGGTCCCGAACTCGACATTGAGGAGGCGATACCGCTGCGAGCTGAGCAGAGTGGGAACCGACGTTGGTTGCGGTGTCAACGTTGGCGGCACCGCGGTGGGCGGCATGGGCGTGGAGGTCGGCGGAATCGGGGTTGGTGTCGAGGTTGGCCGTGGCGTGGAGGTTGGGGGCGCCGGAGTTGGCGATGGAGGAATCGGCGTCAACGTTGGCGGCACCAGAGTTGGAATTGGCGTCATTGTCGGTCGTGGGGTGGACGTTGGGGGCGCAATGAATGGCCGCGGGGTGCTGGTCGGCCGCGCCGTGGGGGTGGCCGGCAGCGGGGTAACCGTCGGTCGCGGGGTGGACGTCACGAACGGGCGTGGCGTGGGGGATGGGCGCGGCGTGGACGTGGCCAGAGCTGCGCGGCCCACCGTTGGCGTAGGGGATGGACGCGGGGTGGAGGTGGCCCGAGGTCCCGCTGTTGGCCGAGGGGTCGGGCTGGGCCGAGGCGTTGACGTGGGGCGGGCCGTGGCGGCCGGTCCCAGCGTTGGACGAGGCGCTGCGGTGGCGCGGGGGGTGGATGTCGCCCGTGGACGAGGCGTCGCAGTGGGGCGCGGGGTGGAGGTCGCCCGAGCACGCGGCGTCGCAGTGGGGCGCGGGATGGATGTCGCCCGAGCACCCGGCGTCGCGGTGGCGCGTGGGATGGAGGTCGCCCGCGCACGCGCCGTCGCAGTGGGGCGGGGGGTGGAGGTCGCCCGAGCACGCGGCGTCGCAGTGGGGCGCGGGATGGAGGTCGCCCGAGCACGCGGCGTCGCAGTGGCGCGCGGGATGGATGTCGCCCGAGCACGCGGCGTCGCAGTGGCGCGCGGGATGGATGTCGCCCGAGCACCCGGCGTCGACGATGGACGCACAGTGCCCGAGGCGGCCGTGGTCGCCCCGGTCGTGGGAACCGACGTGGCCCGGGGCAACGGGGTTGCCGAAGCCGTGGTCGTTCCTCGAGCGATCGAGGTGGCGGCTGGTTCCGGGGTCGGCCGCAGCGTTGGTGTCAAGCTTGGAGCCGTAGTCGCCCGAGCCGTGGACTCCTCGGAGGTGGACTCTCCTCGAGTCGTTGATTCTTCGCTGGAACGGCTCTCGGAGGCGGCCTCGGATTCTTGGCTGCTGCGGCTCTCAGAGGATTCTTCGGACTGGCCACGGGTTGTCTCGCCTGCGGCAGCCGCCACTTCCTGGTCCCGGTCATCGTCGGAGGATGCAGCGGGAATCGCCGTGGGTGGAGGTCCAAACTGCTCAACGCACGACCGATCTGTCTCCGTCGACGTGCTGCCGCAGTAGAAACCAAAGGCTTCGTAGGTCGATTTGACTGGTGCCTCTTCAAAGAGCCGGTCGCAGTCGGCGAAATTGCCTCGTTGGCAGGAGAGCCAGAGGCCGTCCAGTTGCCGGGCTTCGCCCGGTGGTGGAGCGTCGGCGGCAATGGCCGCAATGAAGGCCGCTTCACCAGCGGTTGGTTGGTTGGGCTCGGCGTCGTTGTCGCTGAGCTGCGCAGCCTGGGCTTGCAGGGCCGCCAGTTCGCCCCCTTCATCGAGCTCCATTGCCGGGTCAGGAACCACCGTGGCGCCCAGCACCTCGGTCTCGTCACCCTCGCCGCCAAGGCCGCCAATCACTGCGGTTCCGAAGTCCCCACGGTCCTTGAGTGGCTCGCTGTTTGACACCCCTCGCTCCACACCCGAGACGTCGCGATTGGTTGCCAATTCGTCCTGCGTGACGTTGCGGGAGGCAGCCCAAATAGCCGCGATGACCCATGCCAGCGCGATGAGTCCAAACAGCCAGACGACCGGCCGTCGGCGCTTCTCCGACTTTTCCACAACGTCAGGGTAACGAGCAGCCATCCTCCAACGAGTGGGCAATGCTGACCAGTACCGCGTATGGCATATACCCCCAGAGTGTTCGAGCCGAAAAACCGCTAGCCGGGCTCGTCACCACCGCCCAGAGACTCCCCCACCTGGTGGGCCGGCCACGACGCCGAAGAACGCAGCGCGTGATAGGCCAACCGCTGATTGCTTACGTGAACGCCCATGGTCAGCCGGGGAAGCTGAAACCGGTCATCGGCAGCGGACACCCGGCCGTTCAAGAAACTGCACGCAGCCCGACACGACGACGCAGAGACCGCCTCGATCACTGCTGCGTTGTAGTGGCCAAACGGGTAGGCAAAGGTGTCCACTGGCGCAAAACCAAGCCGTTGCAACTCCTCAACCGCACCCGCTACCTCGCCCGCAAGAATGGGACCGGCCAGACTGGGGAGCGACGGGTGAGTCCGGGAGTGCGCCCCCACCGACCATCCGAGCGCGGTCATTTCCTGAAGTTCCTCCAGCGTCATCACCGGGGCCGAACCCGGCCACCACGCAGGTGCGCTCGACCAGGCGTTGCTCACCACAAATACTGTTGCCGGCGCACCAAGCTCAGCCAAGGTCGGGGCCCCAAATCGGTAGACGCCTTCCAGCGCGTCGTCAAAGGTGAGCGCTGCCATGCGGTCCGGTGACCGGCCCGCAATCACCGCATCCACAATTTCGGTCAGGTGGACGATGCGATATCCCAGTCGGCGCAAGGTCTCCACATGGCCGCGCAGCCGATCAACACCAACGACCCATTTGTTGTGTCCGGCCTCGTCGGCAACCACGTCGTGGTACGCCAGAATCAATCCTCCGGGTGGCGGGCCCCGGTGCGTCAGCAGCGTTTGACCAAATTCGGCCGCTCGACCGAGATGGGACCGCAGCTGAGCGGTGGGCAATCGCGTACTCACCGGGCACCAACTTTGGGCGACGATGCCGCCACCTCGTGGAAGAGGTCGACCAGCGCGGCGGTGGATCTGGCCATGTCGTAGTGCTCGAGCATGCGTTGGCGGCCGGCCGCTCCCATACGAACTCGCTCCTCAGGATTGTCCAGCAGGCGTCGCAGCGATCGGCGAAGTCCCTCGTCGTCGGTGGGTTCAATCAACAGGCCCGTTGTTCCCGGCTGCACCATTTCGGCCTGAGCGGCAATGTTCACCGCAATGACCGGTACCCCCGCCCCCATGGCCTCCAACACCGCGTTTGGCGCCTGATCGATGTCAGATGGAAAGGCAAACACGGCCGACTCCCGCAACGCGTCCCAAATCCGACCGTCGCCGGGACGAACGTCAGAGATGACCGTGACATTCGGCGCCGGGGTCACCGCCTCAGTCGTAACGAGGACCAACTCACACTCATCGCGAAAGTGCTCCTGATGTATCCGCAACAACCGCAGCGCGCCTTTGCGTTCCAGCTGGCGGCCGACAAAGGTCACCTTGGGGAGCGGACTGGCCGGACCGGTCACCGCAGGACCCGGCGCTGGCGTGACGAAATCGGGAGCGGTGATGCCAAAGCGGATCAGGCGAATGTGATCGTTGGCAATGCCGTAGTCACGACGCATGGATTCCGCAGCCCAATCGGAGTTGGCGACCACTTTGTCGCAGACGCGGTACACCGCTCTTTCGCGGCCTTTGACCGCTGCCAGATTCACCGGCGTGGCCCAGGTCGGTTCCCGGTACGGCAGGCGCTTGACGTTGTGGACATTGGTCGTGTCGGTGGTCACCACCGAAGGGTGCTGACGCAGAAGGTCGGTGGCCAGCAGTCCGGCGTTGGCCGTGTAGACGTGACATACATCCACGGTCGGCGCGTGCTGCTTGAGCAGATTTCGGGCCACGGCGGCGGCCGCATATTGTGCACGGACGGGCTGCAGATCTGCGTCAAGTGGACCGAGAATGGGGAGGGCAGCTCCCACCACCCGTCGAGGTAGACCCGCCGTCGGGACATCGACGAACACGGGCTCGATGTCCGGATGGTTGCTCAGCTCCAAACGAAGATTGTGATGGACCGTCGTATGACCGCCCAGGGCCTCGTTGAGGAAAAGCACCCGCAGCTTTTTGCGTATACCGGTCATGAGTTGTCGACCCGCTTTCCGTTGGCAACAGCATCGGCCATCACCGAGGCGAAGCGAGCAGCCACATCCTCGCGTCGATAGCGGGCTTTCACAATCTGGGGACCACGATGGCTGGCGGCGTTTCGTTCTTCTTCGTTGCGGAGCAGACGAGTGATGGCATCAGCCAGCGCAACAGGGTCCCGGGGGGCGACTTTGAGGCCCGCGTCGTGAATCAGCTCGGCCGCCCCGCCGTGGTTGGTGACCACCATGGGCACCCCCATGCTCATCGCTTCCAACACGTTGAGCGGACAGGCTTCGGGATCGATGCTCGGCGAGACCGCAATCGTCCAGGTTCCAAGTTGTTTGAGCGGCTCCTGCACGTGGCCCAGAAAGCCAACCCGGCCGCGTAGCGCCGGAACTGCGGCCAGCGTTTCCAGTCGTTGGCGGTAGCCGTCGTCTTTGGGCGGCGCTCCTCCCATCAACTCGAAAGTCGCTGGTTCACGAACCATCGCAGCCGCTTCGAGGAAAATTTCGTGGCCCTTCCACGGCGTGAGCACCGCGCTGACGCCAACCACCGGCACGGCCGGCTTGGGCGCCGGAGTGGCCAGCGGCACCGGGAAGTCGGTTCCGTTGAGCACCACGGTGGCCGGGATCCCACAGCGGCTGGGAAAGACCGAGGCGGCCTCCGAGACCGGAACCGCCAGGTCCACAGCGGCCGCCGACCCGCGAACCAGTATCTGCAAATCCCGGCGGACGATGACATCGTGGACCAGCCACACCACCGGCACGGGCACCGAGGCCTTGCGCAACGCCGGCAGCGCCATCAGCCCGTTGACCAGGACGACATCGGCGTCCCGGGCCAGCTGTTGCATTTGATCCGCAGCCCGGCGCCACGCTCCGGTCATCTGCGACAGCGCTCGCACCTTGTTCCCCGCTGGCAACTTCACATCCTCAAGGAGTTTCCACATCAGTCCGCGTTCGGCCAACTCCTGACGCAACGGGCCTTCGGGACACGCACAGCGGACCAACCAACCAGCGGTCTGCAAGTGGACCAGATAGTCGACGAGCACTCGCTCGGCGCCGGAGAACATCGACGTTGGATTGACCGCCAGCAGGCGCGGCGCCGCGCGTGAGCTCACAGGTCGATCCCCATGCTGCGGTACACGGCAAGGTTCTGCTCCGCAGTCCGGCGCCACGACAGGTTGGCCACATCATTTTGACCAGTGCACGCCCACGCCTGTCGATACTCCTCATCGGTAAGCAGATCCCGCAGGGTGTCGATCAGTCCCGCTTCGTCCTCGGGATCAAGCAGCGTGACATTGGTCAGAACTTCGGGCAGCGCGCCAACCGTGGTGGTGACCACCGGCGCTCCGCAGGCCATGGCTTCCACCGGCGGCAGTCCAAATCCTTCGTACCGGCTTGGATAGGCCACAACCGTGGCGGCGGAGTACAGCGCAGGAAGGTCGTTTCCGTCAACCCAACCAAGTTTCATCACATCGCCGCACCCGGGACCGCTGGGCAGTTCCTCAAGCTGGGTGCCCACCAGCACCAACGGCACGTTCACCTCGCCCGCCGCCCGGACCAGGGACGCAACGTTCTTGCGTGGTTCGATGGTGCCAACGTGAAGCAGAAAGCGTTCGGGCAGCTGCCACCGGCGGCGCACTTCGGCAACGGCGGTGGGCGACGCCGGCACGAACTCGGCCGCAGGCGCCAAGTGCGCCACATGGGCGTTGCGACCAAACCGTTCGCGAATCTGGCCGGCGGTGAAGTGAGACACCGCAATCAACTCGTCGGCCCGTCGTAACGACTGGCTCACCAGCAATTGCTCACCCCGCGCCCGAAACGCGGAGAACGCCCACGGCACATCAAAGACCGACAGATCATGGACCGTCGCCACCGTGGGCGCGCGGGGTCGCAACGGCAGATCGACGTCCAACCCGTGAATCACATCGGCCGAACCGTAGGAACCAAGTCCTTGTAGGGCTCGACGGGCACCCGAGCTGTCAGACCGTTCGATGGGCTCCACGCCGGCGGGCAACAGCGAGACCGCTGTGCGGCGGACCACTGCGCCAAATCGAGCTGAGCTCAGCTGGACGAACTCGCCCAGGAGTTCGCGGATAAGGGTTTGAATGCCGCTGCCATTGGGGCCAAGGGCCAGCGCGTTGAAGATGATCGTTGATCGAGTGATGGGACTACCCCCAATAGGGTCCAGAACAGAACTTGAGCAGGAAAAATCTCCCAGAAGCTGGCGACGAGCGCCGCCGCCGCGGCGCTGCTGAGTGCGGCGCAGATACCGGCCGCCAGTGCGGCGTCCGCACCGGATGCAGTCCGCGCCACCCGCCACACATATCCGATGGCAAACAGCACCAGCATCACCAGCAGAAAGAACCCGGGCCACCCCAGATCCAACATGTTTTTCAGATAGTGATTGTCCGGCTGCGGCACCGCTTCGAAAGTCGAGAGGGTGTGGATTTCCGCCAATCGAAGAGGCGCGGAAGCCACCAGGTCTCCGGCCGCTCCCGACGATGTGAGTCCACCACCGAAAGGTCGGTCGACCACCGAAGCAAATACCTCTTCCCAGCGGCCGGTGCGTTCCAGCAGACTTGACGACGAGAAGAGGGCATCGGCCACCGTCCCGCCCAGCAACACCAGCAGGATCAACGCCGGTGCCAGCAGGTGAATCAGCATCCGGTATCGCCAGACCCCCACGACAAACACCGCCACCGCAATGCCAACAAATGCGCCGCGGACAATGGCGGTGGCCATGCCCAGCGTGGTGAGTGGCAGGAGCCAAAGAAAGATCCGGTTACGGGTGCGCCCCGGGTCAGTCAGCGCCACAGGCAGCCCAACCGCCAGCCCCTGCATCACCCAGAACGCAAACGGGAACGGAGATTCGAAGGTGCCAATCGATCGGAGCAGACCCTGGGTGGTTCGAATCTCGCTGTTCCATTCGTAGCCCAGAGCCGCCAGGCGTTCACCACCGGCAAGTTGTTGCATCAGACCCACGATCGCAACGGCCGCCGCCGACACCATCACCACCGTGACCAACTGGTCCCGTTCCTCAGCATCCAACGGGCATCTCCACAAGATGACCGGCACCAGCAAAAAAAAGAAGGCCACGCGGAAACCCGTGAGCTGACCGAAGCCACCGAAAGCGACCCACAACACGCCCAACCCCACCAGTCCCATGGCTGGCGCCACCCAGGACGGCAGCGGGGCCCGGTGTTGCCGACGAGCGCTGGCTGGCGCAGTGGCCGTGGCGAGGAGCGTGGCCAGCACCGCCGCCTCCTTCCAACCGCGGATGGCCGCCGGCGGATCGATGAGCGTGAGCAGACCGTCAACCGGGAGCAGGGCCACCAGTATCAGCACCCCACGTTGGGGGCGAACCAGGACGTACAAAGCCACGCGCAAACCAACCACCGAAATGGCCATGACGGCGAGGAGCAGCACCACGGTGTTCATGCGCTTATTGTGCTCCAGTGATTATTCTTTGGCAGGTTTTGCCCGAAATCGGGGCGCATCGTCGGCCGACCAAACGCGTGCGGTCAGGCCGCCTGCGAGTCGACCGGGGCATCCAACGCGGAATCAAGACGCTCAAGCAACTCCACAACTGAGGAGATTTCGCGCAGGAGAGCCTTCACGGGTTCGGGATAGGTCGGACTTGCTGACCCGTCCGCCCGAAGTGTGACTCGGGTCCTCTTGATCGTTCGGGACGGGGGCGAACTCACCGTCGCCGGTCGGAATGCTGCGCCGGTGGATTCTGGGGTTTGGTGGTGGGCCATGGGTTCCTATCGGCAGGTACGACATCAATCTAAACAGCCGATCCCCCATATGGCAGTGGGCAATAGTCACTGTTCGGACTCGCTGGCGCTCCTCCGAAGCGTTGGGCACGCAGCCTCAAGACGAGCAGTCCGGCGTCACAGGCCGCTGGCGCTCATCCGAAGCGTTGGGCACGCAGCCTCAAGGCGAGCAGCCCGGCGTCACAGGCTGCTGGCGCTCATCCGAAGCGTTGGGCACGCAGCCTCTGTTCACGGCGAGCAGCCTGGCGTCATAGGCATTGTCGACCGGCCACTACCGTTGAGGGCGCATGGGAGACCAACCAACCAACGAGGATGACGGGTCGCGGGTACACGGCATCACCGCCTCCACGCCCGGCGGACTGGCGTTCGGCATGCAGTTGCCGGTGCAGACCTTGACGCGAACCTTGTGTGACCCATGGGAGGACGACGCCACCGTTGCCGACCTGGTTACCATCGCCCAGCGAATGGAAGCCGCGGGCTTGGACTTTGTTGGCGTTTGCGATCACGTGGCGCTGCCCGACGCGGACAACACCAGACACATGACCACCACCTGGTACGACACCGTCGCAACCTTGTCGTATCTGGCCGCCCACACCTCCCGTATCCATCTGGCTTCCACGGTCTTTGTCGTCCCGTACCGCCACCCGCTCATGACGGCCAAAGCCTGGTCCACCTTGGATCACCTGTCCGGCGGGCGCGCAATTCTGGGCGCTGGCATCGGCCACGTGGAAGCCGAATTCGAAGCGCTGGGAGTCCCCTACAACCACCGGGGCAGGCTCATGGACGAAGCGCTTGGTGCCATTGCCCATGCGTTCGACGCCAGCCATGTTTCTCATACCGGCGACACCTGGTCATGGGGTGAGGTGGGCATCGCCCCCGCTCCGACCCACGCCGAGCTGCGTATCTGGGTCGCTGGCGGCGGCGAACCGGCCTTCCGGCGCGTCGGCCAGTTTGGACATGGCTTTCTGCCGTTCATCAACGCGCACGAGTCCTATCCCCACATTGTCGAAACCGTCCATCGGTGGGCCGCCGAAGCCGACCGCGCCGACACCCACTTCGATATTGGGATCATGTCACCGTGGGCCTTCATTGGTGATGCGCCAAGCGACATCGGTCCCCACCAGCTTGCGGGCCCACCCGCCGCCATCGCCCAGGAACTTCGCAAGGAGCGGGATCTGGGCGCCAACACGTTCCACATGAAGTTCCGCGGTCGTTCGCTTGGCGAATACCTGGACCAGATCGACACCTTCGGCGCCGAAGTCATGCCGCTGGTGCGGGAGGCTTGAGATGTCCACATACGACGTGATCGTCCACGGGGGAACCGTGGTGGATGGGACCGGAAGCGTCGGGGTCCCGCAGGACATTGCGGTAGCCAATGGCCGAATCGCCGCCGTTGGTGAACCGGAGTCCTTCTGGGACGCAACCGCCACCGAACAGATCGACGCCACCGGCCTGATCGTGTGTCCGGGATTCATCGATCCGCACACCCACTACGACGCGCAAATTCTCTGGGATCCGCAGGTGACCCCGTCCGCCAACCACGGCGTGACCACCATCATCATGGGCAACTGCGGCTTCTCGATTGCGCCGCTGGGCAACGAGGCGGATGCCAAGTACATACGTGAGATGTTGGTGAAGGTTGAAGGCATGTCCCTGGCCTCTCTGGAGCAGGGCACTGACTGGAGCTGGCGATCGTTTCCGGACTACCTCAGCCGTATTGAAGGCCGGACCGCGGTCAACGTGGGCGCGCAGGTTGGCCACAGCGCCATCCGTCGGCTCGTGATGGGCGAAGACGCCGTCACCCGCGAAGCCACGGCCGTCGAAATTGACCAGATGAAGGCGTTGATCCGCGAAGCCGTTGAGGCTGGCGCAATAGGTTTCAGCACGACCCAGTCCTTCACCCACACCGATGCCACCGGCGCCCCCGTCCCCTCCCGCTGGTGCAGTCGGGACGAACTCGTGGAGCTGTGCGGGGTCTTGGCCGACTACGACGGCACCACTTTGGAATGGGCGGCTGACGGCTGCCTCCGCGGGTTCACCGATGATGAGCTCAACCTCATGGCCGACATGTCTGCGGCCGCCAACCGACCCATCAACTGGAACGTCCTCACCATCGACTCGGCCCGACCCGATGACTATGTTGAACAGGTCAAAGCTTCCGAATACGCTGCGGCCCGCGGCGGGCGCGTCGTGGCGTTGACCATGCCGATCCTGGCCAGCATGAACATGAGCTTTGGTTCCTACTGCGGACTGAACCTGTTGCCGGGTTGGAACGCCGTGCTGGGGCTGCCGATCAAACAACGGATCGAGCGGCTCAAAGATCCCGTCATTCGGGAAATGATGGAGAAGGCGGCGGCCGCCGATGCCTCGGTGGTTGGACGACTGACCGGATGGCCCCTGTACCGCATTGGTGACACGTTCAGTGGCGCCAACGACGGGCTGACCGGCCGCCTTGTTGACGACATCGCCGCCGAACGCCACACCTCCCCGTTCGACACGTTGCTGGACATCGTGCTGGCCGACGACCTTCGCACCGTGTTGTGGCCCGGCCCTACCGACGACGACGACGAGAGCTGGCAGCTTCGCAAAGCGGCATGGGACCTGCCCGATGTGATGATTGGCGGATCCGATGCCGGCGCTCACCTGGACCGGATGGCCGGCTCGTCGTACCCCACCGAATGGTTGGCTGACTGCCTACACGGCCGGCAACTGACATCGGTGGAGAATGCAATCCGTCACCTCACCCAGGTTCCGGCCGGCTTCTTCGGTCTGCACGACCGCGGCGTCATCGCCGAAGGCAATGCTGCCGACATTGTTGTCTTTGATCCGGCCACTGTCGGCGCCGAAGCCCCCGTTCTGGCCGATGACCTTCCCGGCGGTGGCCAGCGGCTGATGCCGGAGGCCAAAGGTGTTCACACGGTGTTGGTGAATGGTGCCGCGGTCGTCGCTGGCGGCCAACTGGTCACCGATGCGCTTCCCGGCCGGGTCCTGCGATCGGGAACCGACACCCGTGGCACCGCAGTCCGGCCCGACCCAAAGTAGGAGACGCTCATGCGAGGAATCATTCAGCGAGGCAACGACGGCGCCGAGACCCTGGAGGTCGTCGACGATCTGGAGTTGGCCACCACCAACCTCGGCCCCCGACAGGTTCGCGTCCAGATTAAGGCCGCCGGCGTGTGCGGAAGCGATCTGAGTTGCGCCACGGGCAAGTACTACATGCCCACCCCAATGGTTGGCGGCCATGAAGCCGCAGGCCTGGTGGTCGAAGTGGGCAGTGCAGTGACGTACTGCACCGTCGGGGACCACGTGGTGATGTCCACGCTCAACAACTGCGGTCACTGCCAATGGTGCGAGCAGGGCGAACCCACCTGGTGCGGTGACCCGGGCGCCGGAATGGCCGAACCGTGGACCCAGGCTGGTGAGCCCATCAAGCAGTTCGCCAAGGTGGGAGCGTTCGCCGAAGAAACGATCGTCAGCGAGTCACAAGCGGTACCCATTCCCAAAGAGATTCCGTGGGCGCCGGCGTCACTGATCGGCTGCGGCGTGATCACCGGAGCCGGCGCGGTGTTCAACCGGGCCAAGGTTGGGCTGGGCGACGTCTGTGCGGTCATTGGCGCCGGCGGGGTTGGCCTCAATGTGATTCAAGCGGCCGCGCTGTCCGGTGCTCGCCAGATCATCGCCATCGACCGGGTTGCGGAGAAGGAGGCGCTGGCCACCACCTTTGGGGCCACGGACTTCATTCACGTGGGCACGGACGACTTCGACACGGTGGCCGCGGTCAAATCACTGGTACCCGGCGGCGTTGACCACACCTTTGAGGTCGTGGGATTCACGCCGCTGATTCCCGTAGCCATGAACATGACGCGCCCCGGAGGAAAGATCGTTGCTGTCGGCACGCCGGACCTCACCGCCGAGGCCACCTACTCCCCTCTGAGCCTGTTCCAGAACAAGGACCTCCTGGGCATTCGCTACGGCGGCGCCCGCCCCCGCGCCGACTTCCCGATGCTGGCTGATCTCTATCTGCGCAACCGATTCAAGCTGGACGAACTCGTGACCGGCACCGACACCTTCGAAGGGATCGGCGCCGCGTTCGAAAAGATAAAGACGGGCAAAGAAGCCCGGACCGTGCTCATACCCGGCTGAGTCGGCGGCCCGAGCTCAAATACCGTCGGTGTCCCCCGCGCTCTCACCGCCATCGGTCTTGACCCCGATGACGATCCCATCCTGCACTTTGAGATTCAGTCGGTCCGGAATGAAGTCGTCGGTGCCGGCCAGGCCTTCACCGTCGACCCACAGGACGCGGACAATCCGTCGCAATGGCTCCGCGACAGCTTCGGCTTCGGCAACGGTCAATCCCAGATAATCGTCAACGCTCATGCCAACCGGAACGCTCCGACCGATCGTGCCGGCTTCGGCCTCGGTGGCGATGACGGTGCGGCGACCCACCTCGGCGTCCAACGTCACCCGAAGTTCCTTCTTGACGCGTTCGTTGATGCAGGTGGTGACGGCGGCTTCCGGTGGCAGACCCACCATCAACGTCACGGTCACCGATCCGCGATCCTCCTGAGTATCGACATAGGCCCCGGAGCACCCTTCGCCAATGGCCATGAAGCGAATCGCAATGGTGGAGTCATCAATCAAGGCCATTTCGCTGACGGCGTACGGCGTGGCACCAGAAAGATCGTCGCGAGCGGTCACCGGTTGCCAGGAATCGTCGGCGGGATCACCGGTCAACGACGAAGCAGCCGGAACCGCCTCCCCTCGGCTGACCGCCGTGGCCCGGGGTTCGGCCGTCGGTCGGCTCTGGTCCGGCACCGACGTGCGGCGGCTCTCGGTGTCCTCAGTACTCTGCGTGTCCTCAGTGCTCTGTGTGTCCTCAGTGCTCTGTGTGTCCTCAGTGCTTGTGGTGTTCTCCACGCCGATGGCGTCGGCCGGGTCGGCCGAACCACAGCCGACAAGAAATGTGGCGAGGATCGCAACGATGGTGAAACCGGTCGCTCGGCGCAATGGGGCGAGCATGGATGCGGGTTGGGGTGATATCTGCATGGGATGTATACGTTCTCCGACGAAGTCCAGTTCCCTTCATCGGCAGACTCTTACCTTTCCTGATGGTCTAAGTAACGTTGGCCCGCCACCATGTCAACGCACGATAGGTGCCGACCACGCGGGAAAATTGGGCTGATCGACTGTTGGGCTGATGGACTGGGCGAAGGCCTGGTTGACGAAGGTGTGATCACCCACAACCAGCGGACCGCGGGAGCGTTCAGCGTCGAGCCTGAAGCACCACAAATTTCGGGTTGGAAGCCACAACCTCAACGTTGCCGAAGATCCGCTGAAGCTTGAGGTGGTAGCGAAGATGTTGGTTGCCCACCACCCGCAAGCCTCCGCCCGGGGTGAGCGCGCGATAGGCCGACTGGAACATCTCCCACGCGGCCGCGTCGCCCATGGCCCGATCGTCGTGAAACGGTGGATTGTTCACGACAATGTCCACACTTGCGGTTTCGACGATGTCATCCAGACTGGCGGCCGCCACCACCTGCGTGTCGACGGTCGCAGCGTTGCCAACCGCGCCGACGCCGGGATTGGCGTCGAGGGTCATCCTGGCCGACGCAACCGCGGCATGTGACTCGTCGACCAGAAGCACCTCGCCTCCGGGTCCAGCGCTCAACCGGCGGCGCATCGCCTCCCCAACCACCCCATTGCCGCACCCAAGGTCCACCACGCGTTGCGGGCCGGCATTGGCTTGGGGCTCGGGAAGATGCTGGAGGAGGAATCGGGTCCCAATGTCGAGCCGACCCGACGAGAACACCCCGGCCTCATTCACCACCTCTATCAAGCCGTCCGGCGTTTCGGCTGACCAGCGACGCGGCCACGGGTTGACCGGAACCCGCAAGTGCGGATCAAAGACTGCAGTGATGACCCGAGACTTGCGCCACGCCCGTGATGCCTCGGCGTCGCCCAGGATTGATGAGAAAAGATCCAATGTGGAGCGCTGAAGGTGTCTCGCCATAACCCCCGCCTCCACCACCGCGCCAGGCGCCAGCTTCAATCGAAGCTGGTGCAGTTGCGCTTCCAGCAGACCATTGGACTTCGGCACCTTCATGAAGACCCGGCGATAGAGATCACCGGACGGCGCGGCTGATTCAGAGACCCGAGCGGCGATGGTGACCCGAGCGGCGCTCAACTGGTTCTGGTCGAGGTTGGCGATCACGCCCCTGGTGCCGAGTACCGAGTCCGTGGCCACCGTCAGCTGGGCTGCGGGGTCCGAGCGAAGCAGCGATGCAGTGAGTGATCCGAATGCATCGTTGACCACCAATCCCGGAGCCGCATTACCGCTCTCTGCGTGCACTCGCAACAGATGCTCGTCGGCGGCATCCCACGCCCGCAACTTTTCTTTGGGCCGTCGCGGCCAGCGAGACAACGTCAGCTCCCCCCAGGGCGACGCGAACGTCGTTTCGGGACCGGACGGGGCGGAGGCGGACCGGGATTGCAGCTCAGACATGGTTGGAGGGTAGGTGGACTCGCCCAATCTGGGGGCGAGGGCGACAGGACCGGACTCCTGGACGTGCACTTCATGGCTCTCGGGATCGACCGCTGCCGCCGAGGTCCGCAGATGCAAACCGAGGTGCCACGTCATTGAGCGGGAAGAAGACGTTGGTCGACTGGCCGGCGCACAAGCCGAAACAACCACGGAAAACGTTCGTAGCCACTACTCCAGAGGATTTCCGGCGAACACCGGGGTGGGCAAGGGCTGGAACACCGTTCAGAGACCGGCGATGGTCAAGTATTTCACCCGAAACACCGGTTTTCCCGGAAACGAAGCGACAGATGTGCTATGTTTGCTCTCACGTCATCGCCTCACTGCGCACCTGCAGGAGGCGATTTTCTGTTTTTCACGCAGTGAACTTCTGCCTTTCACGCAGTGGGATCGGGGCTTCGGCCGATCGTGCGGGATCAAGGCTGCTTGTTCTACAGTGAGCGCCATGCGCGTCACCATCGCCCACCCCATCCAATGACCGGCGCGAAAGAGGCCGGCGCCATCGTCGCCCGGGGCTTGCAACGCCGATTTGGGGACAACGTGGCCGTGGCGGGGGTGGACCTCACCGTCACCGACGGCGAGATCTACGGTTTCCTTGGACCCAACGGCGCCGGAAAGTCCACCTGTATCCGGATGCTCACCACGCTGTTGCGCCCCAGCGGCGGTGACGCCTGGGTTGCGGGCCGACACGTTGTAGAGGAGGCCGGCAACGTCCGGCTCGAGATTGGCGTCGCATTGCAGGAGGCGGCCCTCGACCCCCAACAAACCGGACGGGAACTTCTGACGTTGCAAGGTCGGCTCTATGGCCTCACCTCCCGCGAGATCGAATCCCGGATCGACCAGATCGTTGGCTTCATTGATTTGGGCGACGCCTTCGACGACCGCCTGAACACCTACTCCGGCGGCATGAAGCGGCGGCTCGATCTGGCCGCGGCGCTGGTCCACAACCCCACCGTTCTCTTCCTGGATGAGCCCACAACTGGTCTTGACCCCATCAGCCGCAACAAAGTGTGGGAGGAGATCCGCTACCTCAACCAGGGTCTGGGAATGACAGTGTTTCTCACGACCCAGTATCTGGAAGAGGCCGACGAGCTTGCCGATCGGGTGGGGATCATCAACAAGGGGCACCTGGTGGCCGAAGGCGCGCCAGCCGAACTCAAACGCCAGATCGGCACCGACGTGATTGTGGCCCGAGTTGCCAATCCGGCGCAGGCGGCCGCGGCAGTCCGCTCCGTTCAACTGGTGGACGTGGTCGAAGAAGCTGACGGCGAAATCCGGATTGGCACCACTGACGGCGCTGCGTTGATCTCTCCGGTCGCCGTTGCCCTCGCCGAGCAGGGCATTGATGTCACCAACCTCGCATTGCGAACCCCCACCCTGGACGACGTCTTTGTGTCGTTCACCGGGGAAAGGATTGTCGTATGAGCGCCACCTCTCGAGCGGCAACTGACCTCATTCGGGCGCGACCCCGCGGCTTCTTCGGCGACGTGCTGACCGTGGCCGGCCGCGCCGTCCGGTCCCTGCCGCGTGAGCCCGAAGCCATCATCCCGGCCCTGATCGTCCCGGTGTTCTTCTTCTTCGTGAACACCGGATCACTGACCAACCTGGCCGAAAGCGCCGGCGGAGTCTCCGACTTCAAAGCCTTCCAGCTCCCGGTGGCCATCATCTTTGCGGTCACGGGCATCTCTCGGGCCAACGCGCTGGTGACCGATATCAAAGACGGGTACTTCGACCGCTTGTTGATCACCCCCATCAAACGGCCCGCCTTGTTGCTGGGGTTGATGGTGGCCGACTTTGTCCTGGTGCTGACCTTGGGCGCGGTCGTGACAATCATGGGGATCCTGGTTGGTATCCGCTTTGCCACCGGACCGGTTGGCATCATTGCGTTCCTGATCATCGGCGCCCTATGGGGATTGGCGTTCACCGGTTTCCCCTACGCCATCGCTCTCAAGACCGGCAACCCTGCCGCGGTGCAGAGTTCATTCCTTCTGTTCTTTCCGTTTGCGTTCCTCACCTCGGCCTTTGTGCCCGTGGAAGCGCTGTCAGGATGGATGCAAACCGCCGCCCGCTTCAACCCGGTCACCTATCTGCTCGAAGGTCTGCGCGCCATCATCCTGGAAGGGTGGATCTGGAGCAGCATCGGCAAAGCGCTCCTCGCCATTGGCCTGCTGGGCATCGTCAGCTTCGGACTGGCCTTCATCACCCTCAAAGGTCGGGTGTCCCAGGACGCGTAATTCGGTGAACCGCTCCCCCCGCGGTCACCCACCGCGCCGGACCGACTTCGTCCGGGAACAGCAGAAAGAGACCGTTACCAGTCGCCGGCTTCGTAGTCCCAACCCTCGGCCTGCACTGGCTCGGCGGCCGCCGGATTCGGACGGGTGGGGAGCTGATCTTCGGTGCTCGCAGCAACGTCGGCCGGCGATGGCGGATCGGGAAGCGGCGCACTGTCGTTGGCCGAGCCTGGCTGCGGCGCGGACCGTTCAAACGGCTCAAATGGCATTGGCGCTTCGGCGGCCGGACCGGGCATCAGGGCCGCAGGCTCCTGCTTCTTGCGACCGCGACGACGCTTTGGCTCCGGCGCGGGCGCCGGCGCCTGCGGGAGTTGATAGCCGTAGCCGGGGGCCATGGGCTGGCCGTATTGCTGCGGATACTGGCCGCCATAGCCGGGGTACTGCTGCGGATATTGCGGCTGCTCTTCCCGGCGGAACATGCCCCGGCTGCCACGCGGCGAACGCTTGACCGCCATGGGGCCCATTCCGTCGTCGTGATGCTCGTACACCCAGTCGTCGGGAAACACCCAACGGGCGATCGAACCAACCAGCGCCAATGCCACGCCCATGCCCACCACCAGAACTTCATTTCGCACCAGCGGACCGGTGGCGCTCTGGTAGACGCTGGCAATCAGGCCCCGGGTGCCGGACGTGTCCACGAACAGCGGGACAAGCGCCCACGCCACATAGACCAGCACGATGACCAGGACGGCGATCGACGCAACGCCGCCGCCAAAGGTGATCAGCACCCATGGGCGGCGATCGCTGATGAGGACGGCCAGCACCAGAGATGCCAGCGCCAACATGATGAGGGTGTTTGTCCGGGGGGCTTCGGCCAACGCTCGCCAGACCGGACTGAAGGCTGCGGTGCGGTCAACCACTTTGAATCGGGCAACGTTGCGGGAGAGTTCTGCAGTGGCAATGTCGGCGGTGAGTGGGTCGTCGGTCAGGCGGCTCTGAATTTCGGGCAGCAGCGAAGAAAAGCTGATGAACACTTCGCCGGTGTCCTCAGTGATGACTTCGGACTCGTCCTCAATGGCGACAATCAGGTCATCATGGACCCGGGGCAAACCGCGGGAGAAGACATCGGCGAAGTTGGCCTGATTCACCACGGCGGTGGACGCTTCGTTGATGATTGCCAACTGTTCGCCGCGGATGGCGCTGCGGAACGAGGCCTCAGGATCATCCTCGTCCACTTCGGCCTCGATGCCGAGTTCTTCCAAGGTGCCAAGCTGGTCCAGCCGCTCGTCCTGGTCCACGGTGTCGAGCAGCATGCGCTCGGCAATCCCTTCGGCCACCCGCACGCGAAGATCCTCGTTGGATTCGAGTCCGTCAAAGGCTTCAACGAATCGATCTTCGTCAAAATAGACCTTTTGTGATGTCCATGTGAACACCGCAGCCGAAGCGGCCATGACACCAACAATGATGAGAAGGCTTGCCAATGCTCGTCGGATGGGTCTACTCCTGCCGCTCGCCGCAGTGCCACTTGACACTACGAGACCTGCCGAGAGTAGCGGGCTACGGCGCTACAATCACAACGCCGCCCCGGTCTCCGGCTTGTCACTTGTGACAATCTGGACAGCCGGGGCCTATTTCTTTACACCACCTTGAATTGGCCGCAGGCTGATTTGGTGGCATGGCCCCTCCGTTCGGCCCGTGAATGGGGGTTGAGGAGTACCGCTCGTGGGACAATCGACCGCCGTGCCCAAAGACAGGTCGAACGCACCAGAGCCGGCTACCGGCTCCAGCCGGAACGGCGTTGCGGTCTTTGTTGATGGCTGGAACCTCCACCGGGGGTGCGAACGGGCCTTTCGGCACGGCCAGGTCCACATCATGTTTCTGGCACGGCAGCTGGCCGGAGACCGCCCGCTGCTGGCCGTTCGCTATTTCATTGGGGTGCCTGATGCGCGTGCAGAGGCGGACAACGCCCGACGGCGCACCCGCCAACTCGAATTGATGGCGGCCACCGGGGTTGACGTGCATCCCAAAAAGCTTCGGTATCGCCACGAATGGAAGTTCAACAAGTGGAATTTGCCCGATCCCCGAAAGCACGAAGGTGAAACCCGACAAACTTCGGTCACGTCGCGGCGTCAGGGGCGCGAAAAAGGCGTTGACGTCGAGCTGGCGTTGAGTGCGTTTCAGACCGCCACCACCGGCGAAGCGTCCACCATCATCATTGTGAGTGCCGACACCGACCTGAATCTGGTCCCCGAACAACTGGATCCACTTCGCAAGGCCGGGCTGCGGGTGCGGGTGGAGAACGCAGCGATCAACAATGCGCGCCGCAAGTATCTGAACCACGCCTATGACTGGACCCACCAAATCGACAAGAAGCTCTTTGCTGCGGTACGCGACGACTTCGACTACCAGAACCCGGTGCCGCGCGGCGCCCGCAGGCGCTACCTGAACGCCGTCGAAGCCGGCGAGCAGACCGTCCCGCCGGGAGGGTGGCTGCCCAAGCCCCACCGGAGCTCGCGCCGGACTTCCCTGAACAAGGAGTCCGACGCCGACCGCTCCGACGGCTCATCCAAAACAAGACGCAGGTAAGAGCCAGCTTGCATTGCCCTAAGAACCTGCGCCCAGAACAGGGATCGCGCTTTCGCTGATGCTGTAGTGCTCATACCCTTGCCCCATGGCCATCCAGAAGAGCCCCGGCACCAGCGACACCGGCAGCGGCGAGACCGGCACCGTGCTCATCGCTGAGGACGACCGATCTGTCCGTGAGTCGCTGGAGCGCGCCCTGCGCTTTGAGGGCTACACCTGCGTGACCGCCAACGATGGGGCCGCCGCTCTGGAGGCCATTGTTGAGTCGAAGCCTGACGCCATCGTCCTTGACGTCATGATGCCGCACGTCGATGGGCTCACGGTCTGCCGCCGGCTTCGGGAGAAGGGTGACCGCACCCCCGTGCTTCTGCTGACGGCCCGCCATGAAATCTCTGACCGGGTCGCCGGCCTGGACGCCGGGGCCGATGACTATCTGGTCAAACCGTATTCACTGGACGAACTGCTGGCGCGGCTGCGGGCCCTCCTTCGTCGCGTCAACGTTGGTGATGAGGAAGCCAGTGAGAACCTGGTACTCAACGATCTGCGACTCGACGCCAGCGCGCGGCGGGCCTTCCGTGGCGATCGCCAGATCGACCTGACAAAGACGGAGTTCGACCTGTTGGCTCTGCTGCTGCACAATCAGGGAATCGTGCTGAGCCGGGACCTCATATACGAACGCATCTGGGGCTATGACTTCGAGACCGGCTCCAAGTCCCTTGATGTGTACGTCGGGTACATCCGGCGCAAGACCGAATCCGGTGGCGAGCAACGCCTCATCCACACAGTTCGCGGCGTGGGTTACGTGGCCCGCGCCGATCGATGAGCTGACGCCTTGTGAGTCTGCAATCACGACTGGCGCTGTCATTGATGGCGGTCGCGCTCATCGTGGTGTCGGTCACCGGTTTGGGCGCGGTCACTGTTGCGCAACGTCTGCCGGAGCGCAACGTCGACGAATTCCTCCTCCGCACCATGGCCGAACTTCGCGAAGACGGCGAGATCACCCCGGCCGAGTTCGGCGATATTGAGGGCGTGTCGACGAGCGGCGGTCGGTACCGGCGCGACAGCGTGGTCAAGAACCAGCTGGTGGCGCCCGACGGTCGCTTCGTGGCCTGGGGCGGTCAAGGATTCGACGTCACCGCCAACGCATGGGCCCTGCTCGACGGGGATCTGAGCAAAGTCGAAGAAACGATCCATACCCAACAGATTGGAGGCGACCGGCATCGCGTGATCAGTACTCCCATTGGGATCGCAGGAACCAACGAGGTCGCCCTCCTCCAGATCGCCCGAAGTGTGGACGACGCCAACCAGCTGATCAACGGCCTGTTGCCTCAGCTGGCCATCGTCGGCCTGGTCGCCATTGCCGCTGCGGGCATTGCCGGCTGGTTGATCGCTGGTCGTGTCACCCGACCGATCCGTCAGCTCACCCACGCCTCCGAAACCGTGGCCCGGACCCGCAACCTCGCCGAACGCATCCCCGTGGAGGGCGATGATGAGGTCGCCCGGCTCGCCACCAGCTTCAACACGATGCTCGGTGCCCTGGAAACCTCTCAGCGCCAGCAGAACCAGTTGGTGCTGGATGCCAATCACGAGTTGCGCACTCCGCTGACATCGCTGCGAACCAACATCGAAGTCCTGCAGCGCCAGCCCAACCTTCCCGAAGATGACCGCAAGAACCTGTTGGCCGATGTGGGGTCCGAATTGAACGAGTTGACTGACCTGGTTGCCGAACTGGTGGAGTCAGCCACCGAGGTGGACCACCGTGATGAGCCGCTGCAGTTGCTGGCTTTGGACGAACTGGTCGAAGGGGTGGCCGAAGCGACCCGGCGTCGAACCGGTCGCATCGTCAGCGTCACGGCGTCCAACCCGGCCGAGGTCGAGGTGCGGGCCGCCATGATCTCCCGGGCGGTTCGCAATCTCTTGTCCAACGCCCACAAATTCAGTCCCGATGGCCGACCCATCCTGGTCACCGTCCGCGGCGCTCGCATCGACGTCGCCGATTCGGGCCCCGGCGTCGCCCGCGAAGATCGGGATCAGATATTCAATCGCTTCTACCGGGCGACCAGCTCGCGCTCAAAGCCCGGTTCGGGCCTGGGTCTCGCCATCGTGAAACAGATCGCCGAAGCCCACGGCGGAACCGTGTCCGTTGCGTCTGCGGCCAGCGGTGGCGCAATGTTCACTCTTGACCTGTCGAAGGCGGCACAGATCCGCACCCGTCCAGTTGCTGGGGATTCGGCGGTGGCCGCAGAAGTGGCTGCAGTCCCGGCGGAGCAAAAGACCAGCACTCCGGAAACATCGGAATTGGCTGGCCGGCCGCCTGCATCGCGGTAGCAGTCGTGCACAACGGCAAACCCATGGTGTTGGTGAAACAGCCGTGGTGCTCGGCCACCAGCGGCGCGGCCCGCCCTTGGAGTTCCAAGCCGCCGGCCTTGTCATCCGCCGCGCCGGTTGCCACATAGGCCGCCACCTCTGCGGTAGTCCAGGGGTGGACTTTGACAACGCTGGAGACGACCCGGGTCTCAACGACGCGCTGGCCGCCGTCGGAGTCCCAACCCGTGACAACCAGCCCGGTGAGAACCGTGATGGTTTGGTCGGCCATGGCCAGGATCATTGACTGGGCGTGATCCCGATTGGTCGGTTTGCCAACCGCACCATGAGGACCAATCACGGTCGTGTCGGCTGCGACCACCAGGCGTGGACGGTCAAACGGGGTCGATTCGGATTCGATTCGGGTGACGACCTGGCTGGCTTTGGCCCACGCCACGGCCCGCACCGCGTCGGCCGGCGACCGCCCGGCGGCGACCGCCTCCTCATCAAGGTCGGCCGCCATCACCCGCAGATGCGGGGCGGCAACAAGCGTGGACAGCAGGGAGCGTCGGCGTGGAGAAGCCGACGCCAATACCATCACGCCAAGACCATCACGGGGGCCTCAGCCACCGCTCACAAAGGCCTCGGCACCCCGGCCCGGAGGTTGATCAGACTCAAGATTGTCAAGCCAACCTTCGGGCAGCGCAACCGGCTTGGGTCCGCCCGTGTGGCTGCGCGGCTGACGAAGTACCTCCAACGGAAACGGCTCATGGGCATTGCAGCCGGCCAGGAGGTCACGCAATTCATCAACCGTGGAGAACCGGGCGATGCGGTTTCTCAACTCACCACCAATCGGATATCCCATGAGGTACCAGAGCGCATGTTTGCGGAAGGTCCGCAGCGACCCGTCCTGTCCGTACCAGTCGACCACGCGTTGTGCGTGATCAATCATCAGTTCGGCCGTCTCGCCCAAGGTGGGCAGCGGCGGAAACTCCCGATTGTCAAATGCGGCCGCCAGCTCACCAAAGAGCCAAGGTCGACCAAGGCAGCCTCGACCAATGACCACCCCGTCACACCCGGTGGAGCGCATCATGGCCACCGCGTCGGCTGGCTCCCAAATATCACCGTTGCCCAGCACCGGAATAGTCGTGACGTGCTCTTTGAGCGCGGCAATCGCCTCCCAGTCCGCCTTCCCCGCATACAGCTGCTCAGAAGTTCGACCGTGCAGCGCAATGGCCGCACATCCTTCCTCCTCGGCAATGCGGCCGGTTTCGAGGAACGTCAGGAGATCGTCGGTCAGCCCTTTCCGAAACTTGATGGTTACGGGCACGTCCCCTG
>Ga0209187_1000274_pt1 | contig 106081 bp, 89 predicted proteins | sample BantaG_FD_187430 | JGI IMG/M metagenome (GOLD analysis project Ga0209187, IMG submission 187430) | Marine algal microbial communities from Bantry Bay, Ireland - BantryBay_4 metaG (SPAdes) (version 2) | ecosystem: Host-associated > Algae > Red algae > Unclassified | place: Bantry Bay, Ireland...
CCGGGCAGGTCGCCAGGCAGGTCGCGGGGCAGGTCACCGGGCAGGTCACCGGGAGTGTCACCGGGGATGTCGTCGGGAGTGTCGAGCGGCGCGTGCCTTCCCGTCGCCGTCGGGCCGTCGCGATGCCGATCCCGTAGAATCGAGCGTCGGCCGTGGCCGCCAGGTGCCGGACCCGGTCGATGAAGAACTGTACTTTCCACGCTGAGACGCCTGCGGCATCGCCAGCACCGCCGGCGTCACCGGTGATGAGGCGATGAGCCTGCTGATCATTGCGCGCGACGAACTCGTTCGCCTGTTCGCGACGCGGCGTGGCTGGCTCTCCGTCGCGGCCTTCGTCGCGCTGTGGGCGCTCGCGCTCATCTACGTCGTGGTTCCGATCACACGGTTTCTCGCGAACTCGGACGAAAGCGACATGCTCGAGATGGTGCTCGGTCCCCTCGGGCTCGCGGCGCTGGCCGGCTGGCCGTCCCCGCAGCTCGTGGTCTACTGGGTGATCGCCCTGTACCTGCTGCCACCGTTCGCGGTGCTCGTGGCGGCCGACCAGACGGCCTCCGATCTCGGGCGCGGCACGCTTCGCTTTCACGCCTTGCGCGCGAGTCGGCCGGCGATCTACCTCGGCCGCTTCTCGGGGCAGTGCCTCGTGCAGCTCGGCCTGGTGCTCGCCACGCTCGCCACGGTGCTGGTGGCGATCGGCGTGCAGACGCCTGATCGTCTGCCGGACTCACTGCTCGCCGCGCCGTTCGTCGTGCTAAACCTGATGGTGCTGCTGCTTCCCTGGGTCGCGTTGATGGGGGTGTGCTCGGCGGTGGCGCGCTCGCCGCGACAGGCGACCTTGTTCGCGGTACTCGCGTGGATCGTCGTCACGCTGGCCCTGTCGCTCGCCCGCGATGCCTTCGGTCCGCTGGCCCTGTTCGATCACGTCATGCCGGGCTCCGAGGCGGGAACGCTGCGTGGACTGGCCGATCCCGCGACGCTCGCGCTGTTGCCCGTTCCGCTGATCCAGACGCTGGTGTTGCTCGCGCTCGGCCTGTTCGCCTTCGGACGTCGCGACCTGTGAGCCCGCAATCCGGCAGGCGGTCACTCGACGGTAGCCCCGGGCGCGACGGGCGCGACGAGTTTGGTGGGCCTGACAAGCTTCCCGGGTCAGCGCCCGGCGCCGAGACTCGAGGCACGGCGCTGGCGACGTGCCGAGGGCTCGTCAAGCGCTACGGTCGAACGCGCGCGCTCGACGGACTGGACCTGACGCTCGTCGCCGGTGCGCCGATCGCGCTTGTCGGCCCGAACGGCGCGGGCAAGACCACATTGATGAGCGTGCTCGCGGGCTTCTCGCGGCCGAGCGGCGGCGCGGTCGACGTGCTCGGCGCCCGACCGGGCAGCGCGGCGCTCGCCGGTCGGCTCGGTGCCTTGCCGCAAGATGCCCTGTTCGATCCTGCGCTCTCGATCGGACATCAACTGCGTGTGCTCGCGCAATTGCAGGGGTTCGACCGACGTGCGGCACGCGGGGAGGTCGACCGCGTGCTCGCCGCGGTCGGTCTCGACGATGTAGCCGGACGCCGACCGACAGCCTTGAGTCATGGCATGCGCAAGCGCGTCGCACTCGCCCAGGCCTTGCTCGGCAAGCCGGCGCTGGTCCTGCTCGACGAGCCGACGGCCGGCATCGATCCCGAGAACGCGCGGGCGATCCGAGAGTTAATCGCGGCGCGAGAGACGACCTATCTCGTGAGTTCTCACAACCTCGACGAGCTCGAGCGATTGTGCGGCTCGGTCATACAGCTCGAGCACGGCAGACTCGTTCGACACGAGCGGCTCGGCGCCGGCGGGTCGACCGCCCCCTCGGCGGCGGCCGCACCCGACGGAGACGAACTGACCCTGCGCCTGAACGACGTCCCCGCCGATGCCTTCGCCGCGGCCGCCGTCGCGCTCGACGTCGTCCGCTCCGCGCGCCAGCTGCCGGATGGCGACTGGCGGCTGGAGGTCGACGACGCCACGCGCGCGGCCGCGGACCTGCTGGCACTGCTCGCCGCGCACGGCTGGGCCTGGCGGCACGTCGGGCGCGGGCGTTCTCTCGAGGAGCGCCTCTACGGGCGTTGACGTGAACGGGCGTCGACGTGTGCTGGCGCCGACTTGTTCGGGCCCCGACCTGTACGGGCGTCGGCTTGTACGGGCGCTGACGTGAACAGGCGCTGATACGACCGCTCGCGGCGCGCCGGTCCGGGCGCCGATGCGGACATGCCCTCGCCCGCGGGCTATCGCTCCCGCGTACGGATGTCGAGCTCACCCTCGAGCGTGCGGTGGACCGGGCAGCGGTCGGCGATGGACATCAGCCGGCGGCGTTCATCGTCGTTCAGCGTGCCGAGCAGCTCGATGTCACGCTCGATGACGTCGAGCTTCTTCGGCGTGTCCTCGCAGCCGTCGCAATCGCGCCGGTGTTCCCGGGAATGGCGCAGCGTGACCGTCGCCTTCTCGAGCGCCATGTTCTTGCGGGAGGCGTACATTCGCAGCGTCATCGCCGTGCAGGTTCCGACTGCCGCGAGCAGATGCTCGTAGGGATCGGGGCCGAGATCCGTGCCGCCGACCCCGGTCGGTTCGTCGGAAAGCCAGTGATGGGTATCGCTGAACACGTTCTGCAGGAACTTGCCGTCGTTCTCCCTCACCCGCACCTCGCCGGCCGCGATCGTCGGGCGCGGGGCCGTTTCCGCAGCGACGGCGTCCGACTCGACGTAGCGCCCGGCCCAGACGGCGATCATCTCGGCGACGCGCTCGGCGTCTACCGATCGGCTCAGCAGATGATCGGCACCGTCGAGACCGATGAAGCTCTTGGGGTGCTTCGCCGCCGTGAAGATGCGCCCGGCCTCGTCGATCGAGACGGTGGCGTCCAGCGGCGCGTGCAGGACGAGCAGTGCCGCACGGAGCCCGGCCAGATGCGCGGTCGACGTCTTCTCGATGTCCTCGAGAAATTGCCGCTTGATGGTGAAGGGTCGTCCGGCGAGACTGACTTCCGCTTGCCCGTCGGCCTCGATGCGCGCGATGTCCGAGCCGAACCGGGCGGCCACGTGCCGTGCGTCCGCGGGCGCGCCGATCGTGGCCACCGCGCGGCATTCGGCCACCTGGTTCGCCGCGGCCAGGACGGCCGTACCGCCGAGGCTGTGACCGACGAGCAAGGCGGGCGCCAGCCCACGTTCACGCAGGGCAACGGTGGCGGCGACCAGGTCCTGCACGTTGGAGGAGAAGTTGGTGTTGGCGAAATCGCCGTCGCTGCTGCCGAGGCCGGTGAAGTCGAAACGCATGACCGCATAGCCGCGCCGGACGAGGGCCCGCGAGATCCGCGAGGCGGCGACGATGTCCTTGCCGCAGGTGAAGCAGTGGGCGAACAGGGCGGTGGCATGAGAGGGGCCGTCGGGCCGCTCCAGCAGCGCGGCGAGTCGGCTACCGTCGTGCCCGGTGAACTCGAACTTCTCACGTCCAGCCATCGCTCTTTCCACTTGTCACGTCGGTGGAGTAGCGACTCCGCCACGCTCGCGAGGTTCCCCCCGGCCGGGTGGACCTACTTGCAAATCCGCTGTCCTGCGGCCACGCTTCCGCATCCGTCGACGCACCGAGGAAGCCGTTCATGTCGCTGAAAGGAAAGACACTGTTCATGTCCGGCGGCAGCCGCGGCATCGGCCTCGCGATCGCGAAGCGCGCGGCGGCGGACGGCGCCAACGTCGCCATCGCGGCGAAGACCGACGAGCCGCATCCGACCCTGCCCGGTACGGTGCACACCGCCGCGGCCGAAATCGAGGCGGCAGGTGGGCGAGCGCTGGCCGTCGTCTGCGACATCCGCGAGGAATCCCAGGTCGAGGCGGCCGTGGCCCGTACCGTCGACGCCTTCGGCGGCATCGACATCTGCGTGAACAACGCCAGTGCGATCTCGCTCACCGGCACGCTCGACACGCCGATGAAGCGCTACGACCTGATGAACGACATCAACGCGCGCGGCACCTTTCTCGTCTCCAGGATGTGCATCCCGCACCTCAAGAAGTCGAATCACGCGCACATCCTCAATCTCTCCCCGCCGCTGGACATGCGCCCCAAGTGGTTCAAGGGCCACGTGGCCTACACGATGGCGAAGTACGGCATGTCGCTGTGCGTGCTCGGCATGGCCGAGGAACTGAAGGGCGACGACATCGCGGTCAATGCCCTCTGGCCGCTGACGGCGGTCGACACCGCCGCGGTGCGCAACGTGCTCGGCGACGACCGCATGGCGAGAATGAGCCGCCTGCCGGACATCGTTGCCGACGCCGCGCACGCCATCCTCCGGCGGGAGCCTGCCGGTTGCACCGGCAACTTCTTCATCGACGAGGAGGTGCTGAAGGAGGAAGGCATCACGGACTTCAGCAAGTACCAGCACGACGGTGCGAAGGTCCTGATGGCGGACTTCTTCGTGCCGGACGAGGTGTTCGCGCGCTCGGACACGAAGGTGATCCACGGCATCGCCGACGACTGAGTCGGGCACGGGCTCTCCAGCGCTCGACGGCCGCGCCCGGCTCGCGACCGTCGGCCGGGACCGACGCTTGCGCGGTGACTCAGGACGTCTCGTCTTCGCGCTCGGCGATCATGTCCCGAAGGGTGGGCAGGACGTGCTCGACGAGGAGCGGCTGCGCCTCGGCGGTCGGGTGAATGCCGTCGGACTGGAAGTTCGCGCGATCCCCGGCGATCGGCTCGAGAAGGAAGGGCACGAGGGTCGCGTCGGTCGTCTCCGCCGCCGCGGCGAAGGCTTCACCGAACAGTCGGGTATAGGCCGCGCCGTAGTTGGACGGGATCTTCATGCCGAGGATGAGCACCTCCGCGCCGGACGCGCCCGCGAGTTCCGCCATTGCCTCGATGTTCTTCTGCATGGCCTTCGGCGGGTAGCCGCGCAGACCATCGTTGCCGCCGAGCTCGATGATCACGAGGTCCGGCTCGAACCGCTCCAGTGCCGCGGGCAGGCGTTGCAGGCCGCCACCCGTGGTGTCGCCGCTGATGCTCGCGTTCACCAGCTCGACATCGGGGTAGTCCTCGCGAAGCCGCGCTTCGGCCAGCCTCACCCAGCCGTCCTTCTCGGCGAGGCCGTAGGCGGCGCTGATGCTGTCGCCGACGACGAGCCCGGTGACGGCGACGGCCGGCGCCGGCAGCGCCAGCACGGACAACAGGGCGAGGGCCGGCGCGGCGACGAACGGACGTCTGACGAGAGGGGCGACACAGGCCGAGGCGAGCCGGGTCGAAGCGAGCACGGTCGAAGCAAGCCGGGCCGAAGCGAGCAAGGCCGAGGCGAGCCGGGCCGAAGCGAGCCGGGCCGACATGCACCGTGGCGGTGCATCGGCGCTCGCCGATCGAGCGCGTGCCGGGTGCGGGTCGGTCGGCAAGGTGTGCTGTCGTCCCATCGCTTGTTCGTTCCGTATGGAGTCCCCACTATCCACCGATAGTGGAGACGACCGTCGGGGAAGCCAACCCTGACCGACGGTCGCGCATCGCGTTGCCGCCGTCGTTGCCGTGCCCGATGGCCCCGAACCCTTACGGATGACCCGATCGATGAACGATTCGAGCCACGCGTTTTCGTCAGACGGGCGGGCCGGGCCGCCGGCATCGCCGGTGGTCGACACCGCCGCGGTGCCGGGCGTCGAGGCTGGCGTTTCGCCGCTTGTCGAAGGCGAGAACGTGCTTCGCGCGCACGGCATTCGGAAGCGGGTCGGCGGGCCCGACGGCGAACTCGTGATTCTCTCGCACGTCGAGATGGACGTGTCCGCGGGCGAGGCCATCGCGATCGTCGGGCCATCGGGCTCTGGCAAGTCGACACTGCTCGGCCTCCTCGCCGGGCTGGATTCGCCGAGCGAGGGCACGGTCACGCTGCTCGGCAAGGATCTCGGGTCGCTCGACGAGGACGAGCGGGCGCGACTGCGGGCCGGCCGGGTCGGGTTCGTGTTCCAGAACTTCCAGCTGCTGCCGGGGCTCTCGGCACTCGAGAACGTCATGCTGCCGCTCGAGCTCGCGGGCGAGGGCGGCGCGGACGAGCGAGCGCGCGCGATGCTCGCGGACGTCGGGCTCGATCATCGCGCCGGACACCAGCCGCTGCAGCTGTCCGGCGGTGAGCAGCAGCGCGTCGCGCTGGCCCGCGCCTTCGTCTCTCGACCGGCGCTCCTGTTCGCCGACGAACCGACCGGCAACCTCGACACGGACACCGGCGAGAAGGTGGTCGATCTGATGTTCTCCCTGCGCGAGAAGCTCGGTTCCGCGCTGGTACTGGTCACGCACGATCACGCGCTCGCGCGACGCTGCGACCGACGCCTGCGCATGGACGGCGGCCGCCTCGACGCGCTCGCCGACACGCTGCCGGGCGAGGCAGGAGGCACGCCCGAGTGAACGCCGCCGCCCAGCTCCGCTTCGCCCTGCGATCGCTCGGGCGCGACCGCTCGGTCGGCGAGCTCCGGGTACTCGCGCTCGCCCTCGTGGTCGCGGTCGCCTCGGTCACGGCCGTCGGCTTCTTCACCGACCGCATCGGCCGGGCCGTGGAGCGCCAGGCGGCGGACGTGCTCGCCGCCGACCTGTTCGCGACCTCGGGCATCGGCATGCCGGACGACATCGAGCCCGAGGCGCGCGAACGCGGTCTCGCCACGGCCCGGCACGTTCGCTTCCCGAGCGTCGTCGTCAACGAGCAGGACGAGTCCCAGCTCGTCGCCGTCAAGGCGGTCACCGACGGCTACCCGCTGCGTGGCGCCGTCAGCCTCGCGCCGCTCGACGACGCTGGCGCGACCGAATCGGTGTCGGGCGATCCGGCCCGCGCCGGCGGCACGGGGGTAGCGACCGCGCCCGCCGAGGGCACCGTCTGGGTCGACCCGCAGCTGGTGTCGGCGCTCGCGCTGGAGGCCGGTGATTCCCTGACGCTGGGAGCGTCGGACTTCGTCGTCGAGCGGCTGCTGCTGTTCGAACCCGATCGCGGCGAGAACGCGTTCGAATTCGCCCCGCGCGTGATGATGAACGCGGCCGACCTCGAGCGGTCGGAACTGCTCGGTCCGGCGAGCCGTGCCCGCTTCACGGTGCTGATGGCGGGCGAGATCCCGGCGCTCGACGGCATCCGCGACTGGATCGAGGACCGCTACCCCGACGAGGTACGCGTCCAGGACGTGCGCGACGGCAGCCCACAGCTGAAGCGGGCGCTGGATCGTGCCCGCCGCTTCCTGGGGCTCGCCTCGGTCGTCACGGTCCTGCTCGCCGGGGCGGCCGTCGCGCTCGCCGTCCGCCACTTCGCGCAGCGACAGGCGGATGCCAGCGCGGTGATGCGTACCCTCGGCGCCACTCGTCGCGAGGTCGTCGTCTGGCTGGTGCTGCGACTGACCGCGATCGCGATGATCGCCTCCGTCGTCGGTGTGATCGTCGGCTGGTTCGCGCAGCTCGTGCTCGCACGCCTGCTCGCGGGCTGGTTCGGCTTCGAACTCCCTGCGCCGGGTCTGACGGCACCCCTCGTCGGCACACTGACCGCCTTCGTCTCGCTCGCGGGCTTCGGTCTGCTGCCGGTGCTGCGTGCCGGCAGGGTCAACGTCATGCGGGTGCTGCAGCGCGATTTCGGGTCGCTCGACGGCAGTGCCGCGTTCGCCGTCGCCCTCGGGCTGTTCGCGACCTATGCGGTCGTGCTCCTGCTCTCGCGCGATGCCTTGCTGTCCGCCATCGTGGTCGCGGGCGTGGTCGTCATGCTGGCCGTGTTCGGTCTGTTCGGCCGGCTCATGATCCGCGGTGTGAGGGTGCTTGCGGGCCCCGCCCATCGCCTGAGCGTCGCGGGGCTGGAACGCCGCGCGGCGAGCAGCATCGTGCAGCTTGCCGCGTTCGCGATGGGCATCATGGCGCTGCTGCTGATCGCGATCGTGCGTGTCGATCTCCTGGCGGCCTGGGAGCGCGACCTGCCGCCCGAGGCGCCGAACGTGTTCGTCGTGAACCTGCAGGAAACGCAGGTACGACCCTTTGCCGAGCGTCTGGCCGCGCAGGGCATAGAACTCGGCGACGAGACGGCGGCCGCCGTCTCCGACGGCTCCTCCGACGTCCCCGGCATCTACCCCATGGTGCGCGCGCGCCTGGTCGCTCACGACGGCGAGCCCGTGCTCGAGGACGAGGGGGACGAGCGGCAGCGCGCCCGCGCTCGGCGCGAGTACAACCTGTCCTACGCCGATGCCCTGCCGCCCGGCAACGAACTCGTCGACGGCGAGTGGTGGGCGACTGACGGCAGCGCGCCGCCGCTCCTGTCCATCGAGTCCGAGTGGGCCGGTGAACGGGGCTACGCGGTCGGCGACACGCTGACCTTCCGCGTCGCCGGTGTCGAGATCTCGGCCACGATCGCCAACCTGCGGAAGGTCGACTGGGAATCCTTCGACGTGAACTTCTTCGTGCTCGCATCCCCGTCCGCGCTCGCGGGCATGCCCGCGACCTGGGTGACGAGCTTTCACACCGACGAGCGTTACTCGACGGCGACGGCAGGCTGGGCACGTGAGTTTCCCGGCATCGCGACGATCGACATCGGCGCCGTCATCGCACGCGTCAAGACGCTCATGGAGCGCGCATCGGTGGCGATCGAGTACGTCTTCCTGTTCACGCTGATGGCGGGGCTCTGCGTGCTGCTCGCCGCCGTGCAGAGCAGTCAGTCCGAACGCATCCGCGAGTCGGCACTGCTGCGCGCGCTCGGTGCCTCGCACGCGCAGGTGCGGCGCTCGGTCGTCATGGAGTTCGCGATCCTCGGCGGCATCGCGGGCGTGCTGGCCTCGCTGTTCGCGAGCGCGGTCGCGTGGGCGCTCAGCCGCTTCGTGTTCGAGCTGCCGTTTCACGTGAACGTCTGGATGTGGGTGATCGGCGTGGCGGGCGGAGCGTTCGGCATCGCGGTGGCGGGCTACCTCGCGACGCGGCGCGTGCTGCACACGCCGCCGATCGTCGCGCTCAGGCACGGCGGCTGAGCCCGTGCGACACGCCTTTCGCGGTGACGAGCCCTTCCTCGCCTCGGCCGAGGCGGTGCATGCAAGGTTGGCGGCGGGTTGCACGCGCAGACAGGCGCTGGTGCTGCGCCGCGCGGTCGACGAGGCCTGGGCGATCCGCGGGGAGCGTACTCGCTACCCCGACGCGCTCTACGCCGCAGTGCAGCTCAAGGACATGCGGGCAGATGTGCCGATCATCGTTTCGGCCCTGTTCGGTACCGACGTCTCCATCCGGACTCACGACATCGATCAGGTGCGCGAGCGCTACGGTCAGGAGATCGCGTCGCTGACCGAGGGGGTGCGCTGGCTCAACGAGCTGACGATGCAGGAAGCGGCGCTGATCGGTACGCTGCGGGAGGGCGGACGCGATCAGGCCGAGACGCTGCGGCGCATGGTGCTGTCGATGGTGGCCGACATCCGCGTGGTGCTCGTCAAGCTCGCCTTCCGCACGCAGCGTCTCTACCGCCTCGCCAAGAGCGACGAGCCGGAACGCGTGGACATCGCCCGCGAGACGCTGGCGATCTATGCACCGCTTGCCAACCGTCTCGGCCTCGGACAGCTCAAGTGGGAGCTCGAGGACGTGGCCTTCCGCATCGTCGAGCCGGAAGCCTACAAGCGCGTTGCCTCGTCGCTCGAGGAGAACCGCACCGCCCGCGAGAGTTACGTCGAGACCTTCGTCGCCGCGCTCGACGAGCGGGTCCGCCGCGCCGGCATGCACGAGGCTCACGTGTTCGGACGGCCCAAGCACATCTACAGCATCTGGAAGAAGATGCGCGCCAAGCACATCGAGTTCGGCGACCTGTTCGACGTGCGCGCGGTGCGGGTGCTGGTGGACGACGTACAGGCGTGTTACGCCGTGCTGGGTACCGTGCACAGCACCTGGCAGCCGATCGTCGGCGAGTTCGACGACTACATCGCCAATCCCAAGGCCAATGGCTACCGCTCCCTGCACACCGCCGTGATCGGGCCGGCGGGCAAGCCGGTCGAGGTGCAGATCCGCACGCGCGACATGAACGATGACGCCGAGAACGGGATCGCTGCGCACTGGGCCTACAAGGAAGGCAGCCCGGTCGACGAGAACCTGCAGACGAGCATCAACGCGCTGCGGGCGCTGCTCGAGGAGAGCGACGACGAGCAGCTCGTCGAGGGCTTCGGGCAGCAGCTGGACGCGCATCGCGTCTACGTGTTCACGCCCAAGGGCGAGGTGATCGATCTGGTTGGTGGCGCGACGCCGCTCGACTTCGCGTACCAGATCCACTCGGAGATCGGTCATCGCTGCCGGGGCGCCAAGGTCGACGGTCGTATCGTGCCGCTCACGCACGAGCTCAGGAACGGCGATCGCGTGGAGATCCTGACGACCCGCGAGCCGTCGCCGAGTCGCGACTGGCTGAATCGTTCGCTCGGCTACCTCAGGAGCAGCCGCGCGCGGGGCAAGGTGCGCGCCTTCTTCAACGCGCAGGATCACGTGCAACACGTCGCCGACGGGCGCTCGATCCTCGAACGCGAGCTCAGGCGCCTGCGCGCCACGGCCGTACCGAACGACAAGCTGGTCCGGCGACTGAAGTTCGACAGGGAGTCCGAGCTGCATGCGGCCATCGGTCGCAACGAGGTGTCGCTCGCGCAGATCGTCGGCGCGATCGATCATCTGGTCGAGCCGGTGGTGCGGCCGCGCCGACCGCCGCCGGCTCCGGGCCGGGCGGGCTCGCTCGACGGTCGCGGTGCGGTGCAGGTGCGCGGCGTCGGCAACCTGCTGACGCAGATCGCGGCCTGTTGCCGGCCGGTGCCGCCGGACGCGGTCGTCGGGTTCATCACCCGCGGCAAGGGCGTGTCGGTGCACCGCGCCGACTGCGGCAACATGATCAACCTGCCGGACGGCGAGCGCGAGCGCCTGATCGACGTGGACTGGGGCGAGGATCCCGGCAGCTGGTACCGGGTGGATATCCGCCTCGTCGCCTACGACCGCGCGGGCCTGTTGCGCGACGTCTCGACGCTGCTGTCGAACCAGGACGTGGACGTGGTCGCGCTCAACACGAGAACGGACCAGGACGAACGCATCGCCGAGATGGCCATCGCGCTGCACATCCACGACGTCGGCGAGCTGGCGACGGTCATGGACCGCCTGGGACAGCTGCGCAACGTGCAGTCGGTCGAACGGACGAGCTGAGCGCGTCCGTCCGACCGAGCGTCGGCGACCGGCTCAGGGCGCCGGCGTGACCGTCACCTGGATGACCGCGCCGTCCAGGTCCGGTGCGGTCTGACCGCGGGCCTCGAGGCTCCCGACGCTCGTGTCGATATCGACCGATCCGGTGTTCGCGGCGGCCTGCCGGAGGACCTGGTCGTCGCCCGCGCCCGGCACCTCGTCGGCTTCGGTGCCGGCGTCCCACAGGCCGATCTGATCGGTCACGTCGCCCGAGACCGCCGCTCCGTCGTCGCCGAAGAGCGCGAGGCTGTTGTCCTCGTCGGTCGGGGTGTAGAACCAGTCGTTCGACTGCACGAACATCGTCACGAAGCCAAGCTTGTCCCCGGGAACGGCGGTGAAGGTGAACTCGTAGGCGAGACCCGGCGCTGCCGGTCCGGGCCCCTCGGCGTCGAGCGGCGTGTCGAACACCGTGGCGCCCGCGATGCGCGTCTCGCCCGTGACGTAGGGCGCCGGATCGCCGTCTTCGGCGACCCCCTCCAGGCCGGCGTTGGCCGCATCGCGCGGCAGCAGCAGCGGGTTGTCGCTCTCGTCGCGGTGGACGATGAAGGCGCCGGGCGACAGCGGCACCGGGGCGCTCGTGACCGTGCCGTCCTCGTCGGTCACGTTCAGCGTCTCGGGCGTCGAGACATTCTCGATGCGCACGGTGAAGGTGGAGGTGCCGACCGGCACGATCTGACCACGCACCTCGCCCGCGGGGTTGTCGGCGGTGTGCACGTTGAAGTAGAGCTCGCCCCGGCGGAACGCGGCGAGATCGTCGTCCGCGAGGACGAGTCCGGCCGGCACCGTCCATGTCAGGCCGTCCGCACTGCCTTCGAGCGCGCCGCCGGCGATGACCGGACCGGCACTGCCGGCGAAGCCGCGATGGATGTGCGCCATGGTGGCCTGACCGGTCAGGCCGGACACCACGACTTCGCCGCTGGCTGCGCCGGTCGCGTCGACCTCGAGCGTGCCGGTGCCGGTCGCGTCCGGGGCCGCGACCGCGACGGGGGGCACCTCCGCCGCGGTGCCGAGCGTCACGGCGACGCTGGCGGCTTCCGCCGGCGCGCCCGTGGCCGGGGATTCCGGTCCGCCGGTCATCGGTTCGCCCGCCATTGGTTCGCCAGCCATCGGTTCGCCGGTCGCGGGCATCCCGGTGGCACCGTCGGCGTCATCGTCGTCGTCGCCGCTGCTGCAGGCACCGAGCGCGAGTGCGGCGGAGACGGCGAGCGCCGTGGCGAACGGGCGGAAGGGCATCGGTCGGGATGTCTTCATCGGGGAGAGCTCCGGGGGTTCCGCCGATCGAGGCGGAGAGGCATCGGGCACGCCGGGAAGGGGTGCCTGTTCAAGTCTACAGCGGGTGTCGGCGCGGTGAGGTACGCGTGCGGGCGGCACCGACGTCAGTTGTGTCTCCGCGGCCCGAGAATCGTTCAACGGGTCTCGATCTCGCCTTTCGAGCCGTACGACCCGACCGGCGGGGCCCGGTATACTCCTGCCATGGCAGGCAACACCTTCGGCACGCTCTTCACGGTCACCACGTTCGGGGAGAGTCACGGCCCGGCGCTCGGCTGCATCGTCGACGGCTGCCCGCCGGGACTGCCGCTCACGAGCGCGGAGCTGCAGGTCGATCTGAACCGCCGAAAGCCCGGTCAGAGCCGCTGGGTGACCCAGCGCCGCGAGCCCGACGAGGTCGAGATCCTGTCGGGCACCTTCGAAGGGGTCACGACCGGCACCCCGATCGGCTTGCTGATCCGCAACGCCGACCAGCGCTCGAAGGACTACGAGAACATCCGCGAGCGCTTTCGCCCGGCGCACGCCGACTACACCTACGCGCGAAAGTACGGCGTCCGCGACTACCGCGGCGGCGGGCGGTCATCGGCGCGCGAGACGGCCATGCGCGTGGCCGCCGGCGGCATCGCGAAGCTTGCGCTGGCCTCGCGCCACGGCACGCGGGTCCGCGGCTATCTGTCGCAGATCGGGCCGATCGTGCTCGACCGATCCGGGTTCGATTGGGACGAGGTCGAGCGCAACGCCTTCTTCTGGCCGAACGCCGCCCAGGTCACCGAACTCGAGGACTACATGAAGGCGCTCTCGAAGGAGGGCGACTCGATCGGGGCCAAGGTGCAGGTGGAGGCGACGGGCATGCTGTCCGGCTGGGGCGAGCCGGTGTTCGATCGGCTGGACGCCGACCTCGCGCACGCGCTGATGAGCATCAACGCGGTCAAGGGCGTGGAGGTCGGCGCGGGGTTCGGGTGCGTGACGCAGCGCGGCACCGAGCATCGCGACGAGATCACGAGCGCGGGCTTCCTCTCGAACGAGGCGGGCGGCGTGCTCGGTGGCATCTCGTCGGGACAGGACCTGGTCGCGGCCCTCGCACTCAAGCCGACGTCGAGCGTGCGCATTCCCGGGCGCAGCGTCGATGTGCACGGCAACGACATCGAGGTGGTCACCACCGGGCGCCACGACCCCTGTGTCGGCATTCGCGCCACGCCGATCGCCGAGGCCATGACCGCGCTCGTGCTGATCGACCACGCGATGCGCCACGAGGCACAGAACGGCGAGGTGACGCCCACCACGCCCGTGATACCGGCCTGCGTGCCGGCCTGACACCACCGCGTTCGAGCGCCCGCGACGGGCGGCACGAACGCGACGAACCCATTCACCGCACGAGACGAGCGAGAACGAGCAGATGGCATACAAGGCAGAAGGCAAGCTCCACAAGATCTACGATACCGAGCAGAAGAGCGCGACGTTCCAGGCGCGCGAATTCGTGATCGAGGTGGCCGACGGGCAGTACCCCCAGATGGTCAAGTTCCAGCTGGTGCAGGACAAGTGCAACCTCATCGACGGCTACGGCGAGGGCGAGGAAGTGTCGATCGACTTCGACCTGCGCGGCCGCGAGTGGAACGGCAAGTACTTCACCAACCTGCAAGCCTGGCGCATCGGTCACGCCAACGGTGGCCAGGGCGGCGGGCAGGGTGGCGGCCAGGGCGGAGAACAGGGCGGCGCGCAGAGTGGCCATGACCAGGGCCAGCAAGGGCAGCAAGCCCGGTCGGCCCCGCAGCATGCGGCGGCAGCCCCCGCCGGTGGCGATTTCGACGACGACATTCCGTTCTGAATCGAACCGTCCGCGATGTCGTGCGCCGCGATGTCCGACAGCGACCGGTTCGCTAGCGCGTCGTCCCGTGATGGCGTGAATCGCCTGTCTTCATCGGGACGATCGACATGGACCGACGGGCAGACCTGAGGGGCAGTCTGTTCATGGTGATCGCGATGGCGGCGTTCTCGATCGAGGACGCCCTCGTCAAGACCCTGGCCGCGACGTTGCCCGTCCATCAGATATTGCTGGCGTTCGGCGCCGGCGGTGCCATCGTCTTCTTCGGCTACGCGACACTGCGCGGAGAGCGCCTGTTCACGGCGGATGTCGTTTCGCCTCCGATGCTGATCCGGGTGGCCTTCGAGATCACCGGGCGTCTGTTCTACGTGCTGGCGATCGCACTCGCGCCGCTGTCCTCCGCCACGGTGATCCTGCAGGCCACGCCGGTCGTGGTCGTTGCCGCCGCCGCGCTCGTGTTCTCGGAGGTGGTCGGTCGGCGGCGCTGGATCGGCATCTTCATCGGCTCGCTCGGCGTCGTCGTCGTCGTGCGACCGGGTGCGGACGGGTTTTCCGCGCTGTCGATCCTCGCGGTGATCGGGATGCTGGGATTCGCCGGACGCGATCTGGCGAGCCGCGCCGCGCCGTCCTCGGTCGGCACGGCCATGCTGGGGTTCTACGGCTTTCTCGGCATCGTCGTGGCGGGAGCGCTGTACGCGATACGCGAGTCCTCATCGTTCGTTCGACCGGACATGACGATGACCGGCCTCCTTCTGGGTGCCGTGACGGCGGGCGTGATCGCCTACGCCTGCCTCATGAAGGCCATGCGCACCGGCGACGTGTCCGCCGTGACGCCGTTCAGATACACGCGACTCGTGTTCGGCGTCGTGCTCGGTGTCGTCGTGTTCGGCGAGGCGTTGGAACTTTCCACCATCGTCGGGAGCGGACTCGTGCTGTTTTCCGGCTACTTCATCCTCGCGCGCCCGTCGAAGGGGTAGGCCCTGCCGACGACGCGTCTCGCCTGCCCGTTGTCGTGTCACCTGCCGATCAGCTGTCGTCGGCGATCCTGTCCTCTGTGCGCTCGTGGAAGTCGCTGGCGGCGTGTCGTTCGTGCAACTGCGTTTGCGGTGCGCCGAAGTTCTTGTTGACCATCACGCCGCGCTTGACCGCGGGGCGCTCGTCGATCGCCTTCGCCCAACGGATCACGTTCCCGTAGCTGTCCGCCTCGAGGAACTCGGCCGCCGCGTAGACGCGGTTCAGCACCAGGGCGCCGTACCAGGGCCAGACCGCGATGTCCGCGATCGTGTAGTTGTCGCCCGCGAGGTAGGTGTTGTCGGCGAGCTGGCGATCGAGCACGTCCAGCTGCCGCTTCGTCTCCATCGAGAAACGATCGATGCAGTATTCGATCTTGAGGGGCGCGTAGGCGTAGAAGTGTCCGAAGCCGCCGCCGAGGTAGGGCGCGCTGCCCATCTGCCAGAACAACCACGACAGGCATTCGGTGCGGGCCGCGTGTTCGCCCGGCAGGAACGCCCCGAACTTCTCGGCCAGGTACAACAGGATCGAGCCGGATTCGAACACGCGCTGCGGCGGCTCGACGCTTCGGTCGAGCAGGGCGGGGATCTTCGAATTCGGGTTCAGCGCGACGAAGCCGCTGCCGAACTGGTCGCCGTCACCGATGCGGATCAGCCAGGCGTCGTACTCGGCCTCGGTGTAGCCGGCGGCCAGAAGCTCCTCGAGCATCACGGTCACCTTGACCCCGTTCGGCGTCGCGAGCGAGTGCAGCTGCAGCGCGTGCTTGCCGACGGGCAGGGCCTTGTCGTGCGTGGCGCCGGCAACCGGGCGGTTGGTACTGCCCCAGGTACCGCCGAGTGCCGCGGGCTCCTGCCAGACCGTGGCGGGTACGTAGCCCTCGGGGTAGGCGGTCGGTCCGTCGTTGTCGCTCATGATCCGGCAGGTGCTCCCGTGGAGGTCGGAGAGATGGAGTGGTTCGGTATTCGAGCGACAGCGACCGGTGTGCGCCTGACGCGACGGCTCACCCCTCGTCCTTCCCCATCAGGCCCTTCAGCGCCTCGAAGGGGTTGTGGGTCGCGATCTCGGTGCTGCGCTTGTCGTCACCGTAGGTGATCTGCTCGATGTTCCGCTGGTGTTCGTTGTCGTGGCAGAAGAGGCACAGCAGTTCCCAGTTGCTGCCGTCCGGGGGGTTGTTGTCGTGATCGTGGTCGCGGTGATGCACCGTGAGTTCACGGAGGTTCGAGGCATCGAACTCGCGCATGCAGCGACCGCACACGTGCGGATAGAGCTTGAGCGCTCGCTGGCGGTAGCCGTTCTCGCGGGTCTGGTAGGCGGCGCGGGCGTCGGCGACGATCTTGTCGAGCCGACCGGGATCGCTCTGCTTCTGTGCCATCGGGATCACGGGTTCGGTGGGGAGGGGCGGCGGCGCCGTGAGGCGAAGGCCGTGGACCGATGGTACGCGAGCGTCACGGCCCGGGGCGTACACCGCCCGGGCGGCGGGCTCCGTCGCGGGCGGAGATCTCCTCGATCCGGTGGCGGAGTCCGTCCGGGACGATCAGGCGTCGGCGGGCGCGGGTCAGCGCGACGTACATGGACGCGCCGAAGGCGGCTCGCCACAGCATCGCCTCGTCACCGAGCAAGTCCGGGGCGAGCATGACCGTGTCGAACTCCTGGTTGAGCGCGTTGCCGATCAGCCCGTACGGACCGAATGGGTCATCTCGCGGTGACGGACCAGCGGTGAGGGTTGCGTGACGAAGCCCCGCAGGTTCTGGGAATCGTCTCCGAGTGTCGCCAGCGCCTGCGGACTCGCGGCGAGGATCTGCCGCACGACGGCGGGCAGGTCGTGCGACTCGTCGATGACGACATGCGTGTAGGTATCCATCAGCGCGGACTTGCCGGTGCCGGCGTGACCCTGCACACGCAGATGCTCGTCGCCGTGTGCGGCGATCTCCGGGCAGGACGAGGCCCGCAAGGCGTTCGCCGGTTCGCTCGATGCGTCGAGAAGGTCGCGCAGCGTCGATTCGGCGATCGGCAGGAACAGGGTGATGTCCGTGTCGAGCGGGATCGTCGCCGGCGGCGCTGAGTCAGCCACGGTCACGCGTCGCCCCTCGGATCGGCAGGAAGCCGAGGAGTGCGCCCGCCGCGCGGGTCGGCGTCCGGCCCCGCCTCGTCACCGCGCCGAGCCGCCGCAGCATCGTCAGCGCCTCCATCGGCAGGGCCGCGACGCCGCCGTCGATCATGCTCGCGGGCAGGGCGCTCCAGCCGAGCCCGACCGAGACCATCATCTTGATGGTCTCGAGGTAGTTCGTTTCCAGCGAGGTCTCCACGGTGACGTCGAAGCGCGCCAGAGCCTCGAGCAGGATGGTGCGGGTGACGGTACCCCGGGCCGGCAGGACGGCGGGGTGGCGGGCGAGTTCGGTCGGGGTGACGGTCGGGTTCGATCCGCGTCCCTGCAGCGGATGATCGGGCGCGGTGACGATGCGGAGCGGGTCCGGCCACACCAGCGTCGTCTCCAGCGAGGCGTCCGGGCGATCGGGCAGGGTGACGATCGCGAGCTCGAGACGGCCGTCGGCGACGGCGGCGCAGGCCTGCTCGGAGTCCATGAACAGCAGATCGAGATCCACGTCCGGGTGCGCCTGGGTGAATGCCTTCAACACCGGCGGCAGGCGGTGGATGCCGACGTGATGGCTCGTGCCGAGTCGGAGCCGGCCGCCGACCGCGCCGCTCAGCGCGCGTACTTCCTCGCGGCTCGCCTGCACGTCGGCGAGGATGCGCCGCGAGCTCGCGAGGAAGGTCTCGCCGGCCTCGGTCAGACGGATGCCGCGCCCGAGCCGATCGATCAGGGTGACGCCGAGTTGGTCCTCGAGCGCCTTCAGGCGCTTGCTGACGGCAGGCTGCGTCGTGAACAGGGACTCGGCGGCTCGCGAGAACGAGCCGTGCTCGGCAATGGCGACGAAGGTGGCCAGGGCGGTCAGTTCCACGCGGTCGGCCTCCCGGGGAGTCGCGCCTCGCGAGTGCCTTCTCGCGACGCCGGATCCGCGCATCGCGGACGAGTTCGCATCGTCGGGGCGGCGAAGTGCCGCGTTTCGTCGTGCGAAGCCCTCGTGCCGGCACGACGAGGTTGGTCGAGTATTATTGCAAGGAATGAGTTCCATCGCAAACATGCATTCGAGTAATCGAATGCGTATCGCTATCATCCGGGTCCGGTTCGACTTCTCGGGGACTAGCGCATGGCCGGCAAGACGCTCTACGACAAGGTGTTCGACGCGCACGTCGTCGATCGGCGGGAGGACGGCACCGTCCTGCTCTACATCGATCGCCATCTCGTCCACGAAGTCACCTCGCCGCAGGCCTTCGAGGGGCTGACGCTCGCCGGGCGCAAGCCCTGGCGCACGAACTCGATGCTCGCCGTGGCCGATCACAACGTACCGACCACCGATCGGGCGAGCGGTATCGCCGACCCGGTCTCGCGGCTGCAGATCGAGACGCTGGACGCCAACTGCGAAGCCTTCGGCGTCACCGAGTTCAAGATGAACGATCTCCGGCAGGGCATCGTCCACGTCATCGGGCCGGAGCAGGGCGCGACGCTTCCGGGCATGACGGTGGTCTGCGGCGACTCGCACACCTCCACCCACGGGGCCTTCGGCGCGCTGGCGTTCGGCATCGGCACCTCCGAGGTCGAGCACGTCATGGCCACGCAGTGCCTGCTGCAGAAGAAGTCCCGGAACATGCTGGTCAGCGTGGACGGCGAGGTCGGTGCCGGCGTGACCGCCAAGGACATCGTGCTCGCGATCATCGGGCGCATCGGCACGGCGGGCGGCACCGGTTGCACGATCGAGTTCGCCGGCGAGGCGATCCGCGCGCTCTCGATGGAAGGGCGCATGACGGTCTGCAACATGTCGATCGAGGCCGGCGCGCGAGCGGGCATGATCGCCGTCGACGACACGACCATCGCCTACCTGCGCGATCGTCCCTACTCGCCGAAGGGCGCCGTGTGGAGGCAGGCGGAAGCGGCGTGGCTCGATCTCGTCAGCGACGCCGACGCGGTCTTCGACGAGACCGTTCGGCTGGACGCGGCCACGATCGAGCCGCAGATCTCCTGGGGCACCTCCCCGGAGATGGTCGCGCCGGTCGGCGGGCAGGTGCCGCACCCGGACGGCGGCGGCACCATCACCGCTCCGGAGGGCATCCGCCGAGCGCTCGAGTACATGGATCTCGCCCCCGAGACGCCGCTGGTCGACATCGCGCTCGATCGCGTGTTCATCGGCTCCTGCACGAACTCCCGGATCGAGGACCTTCGAGCGGCGGCGGCCGTCATCAGGGGACGGAAGGTGGCCGAGTCGATCACGCAGGCCATGGTCGTGCCGGGTTCGGGTCTGGTGAAGCGGCAGGCCGAGAGCGAAGGGCTGGACGTGCTGTTCACGGAGGCGGGGTTCGAATGGCGCGAGCCCGGCTGCTCGATGTGTCTCGCGATGAACGCCGATCGGCTGGAGCCTGGCGAGCGCTGCGCCTCGACCTCGAACCGCAATTTCGAGGGCCGGCAGGGACAGGGTGGGCGTACCCATCTGGTGAGCCCGGCCATGGCGGCAGCGGCGGCCATCGCCGGGCATTTCGTCGACGTCCGCGACTTCTGATCGCGTCGGGAGAGAGGAGAACACCATGCGCGAATTCACCAAGCTCGACGGCGTCGCCGTCCCCCTGATGCGCTCGAACGTCGATACCGACGCGATCATCCCGAAGCAGTTCCTGAAGTCGATCAAGCGCTCCGGCTTCGGCGTCAATCTCTTCGACGAGTGGCGCTATCTGGATGCGGGCTTTCCCGGTCAGGACCCCGAAGAACGCAAGCCGGATCCCGCCTTCGTGCTGAACGCGCCGCGCTATGCCGGGGCCGAGGTGCTGATCGCCGGCGAGAACTTCGGCTGCGGCTCCTCCCGCGAGCACGCGGTCTGGGCGCTCGACGACTACGGCATCCGCGCCGTCATCGCGCCGGGCTTCGCCGACATCTTTCACAACAACAGCTTCAAGAGCGGGTTGCTGCCGATCGTGCTCGAGCCGAGTACCGTCGCCGCGCTCGCCGCCGAGTGCGAAGCGGACGAGGGCTATCGGCTCGCGATCGATCTCGAGGGGCAGACCGTCACGACGCCCTCCGGCGAGGTGCACCGCTTCGAGGTCGACGAGTTCCGCAAGCACTGCCTGCTGAACGGCTTCGACGACATCGAACTGACCCTGCAGATGCGCAACCGCATCGAGGACTACGAGGACGCGCGCCGGCAGGCCGCGCCCTGGCTGTTCGGGGACTGACATGGGCAGCGTTCCGAAGGGGCTCAGGCTCGTCATCGGCAACCGCAACTATTCGTCGTGGTCGCTCCGGCCGTGGATCCTGATGCGGCACGCCGGGCTCGAGTTCGAGGAAGTGGTGATTCCGCTCTCGACCGAGAAGGGCGCGCGGATGATGGCGGAGCTCTGCCCGGCCGGGAAGGTGCCGGTGCTCAATGACGGGCCACTGGTGCTGTGGGACTCGCTCGCCATCTGCGAGTACATCGCCGACAAGGCGCAGGGTGCCACGCTGTGGCCCGAGGCGGTCGAGCGTCGCGCGGAGGCGCGCGCGATCAGTGCCGAGATGCATGCGGGGTTCGCGACGCTGCGCCGGAACATGCCGATGAACTGCCGGCGGGTGGTGACGGGCTTCGCCCCCGACTTCGACACCCGGACCGATATCGATCGGCTGGTCGAGCTGTTCGAGTCGACGCTCGCGCGGAGCGAGTCGCGCGGCGAGGGCCCGTGGCTGTTCGGCGCCTACTCGGTGGCGGACGCGATGTTCGCGCCGATCGCCTCGCGCTTCCGGACCTATGGCATCAAGGTGCCGCCGAGCACGCGTGGCTGGATCGAGGCGACCCTCGACGACCCGGCCATGCGCGAGTGGTACGCCGCGGCGGCGGCCGAGCCGGCGGTCATCGAGCGCTCGGAGATCCCGGACCGCTAGGGGCGGGCGGCCTGGGCACTACGGCTGCCCTGGACCGAACGCAGGCCGACGGGCCCGGGCGGAGACGGTCCACGCGCGCCGAGTCCACCGCCACGGGCGGACGCCACCGCGGGCCGACCGACACCGACAGACGAACGCGCGGCGAGACGTCGCGCGCCCACCATCGAGAAGAATAGAGTCCATCAGATGAGCGAAGCGAGAAAGATCGTGATCCTGCCCGGCGACGGCATCGGGCCCGAGATCGTGGCCGAGGCCCGCCGTGTTCTCGAGCAGGTGAACATGCGCCACGACCTCGGCCTGGTGTTCGAGGAGCGGGTATTCGGTGGCGCGGCCTGGGACGAGAGCGGGGACCCGCTGCCGCCGGCGACACTCGACGCCTGCCGCTCGGCCGCTGCCATCCTGCTCGGTGCGATCGGCGGACCGCGCTTCGACAAGGCGCCTCGGAACCTTCGTCCCGAGCGCGGCCTGCTCAGGCTGCGCAAGGAACTCGGCCTGTTCGCCAACCTGCGCCCCGCGTTGCTCTACCCCGAACTCGCGGATGCCTCGTCGCTCAAGCCCGAGCTGGTCGAGGGGCTGGACCTGATGATCCTGCGCGAGCTCACGGGCGGTATCTATTTCGGCGCGCCCCGCGGCATCGAGGAACGGCCGGCGGTGGCCGGCGGCCAGGGCGGCGGGCAGGGTGGCGGCCAGGGCGGCGGGCAGGGCGGCGGCGAGGGTGGCGGCGAGGGTGGCGGCCATGGCGTCGGGCAGCTGGAGGGCGGGACCGAGCGCGTCGGCTTCAACACGATGGTGTACAGCGAGTCGGAGATCCGTCGCATCGCCGTCCGCGGCTTCGAGATCGCGCGGCAGCGCGACAAGCGACTGTGCTCGGTCGACAAGGCAAACGTGCTCGAGGTGTCCGAACTCTGGCGCGAGACGGTGGTCGCGGTGGCGAAGGACTACCCGGACGTGGAATTGACACATCTTTACATCGACAATGCCGCCATGCAGCTCGTGCGCTCGCCCAAGCAGTTCGACGTCATCGTCACCTCCAACCTGTTCGGCGACATCCTGTCCGACGCCGCGGCCATGCTGACCGGGTCGATCGGCATGCTGCCGTCGGCCTCGCTCGACATCGACGGCGGCGGGCTCTACGAGCCGGTACACGGCTCGGCCCCGGACATCGCGGGCAAGGGCATCGCCAACCCGCTGGCGACCATCCTGTCGGCGGCGATGATGCTGCGCTACACGCTGGACGAGGGCGCGGCAGCGGACGCGATCGAAGACGCCGTGGGGCGGGTGCTCGCGAACGGCGTGCGCTCGGCGGACATCGGCGGCGGTGCGGACGCCGTCGGCACGAAGGCCATGGGCGACGCGGTGCTCGCGGCGCTCGGATCGGACGGTACGGCCGCCGCCGCGGGAGAGCAGGCATGAGCGCACGCACCTTCGACATCGCGGTGGTCGGGGCGACCGGCGCGGTGGGCGAGACGATGCTCGAGATCCTTCACGAGCGGAAGTTTCCGGTGGGGCAGATCCATGCCTTGGCCAGCGAGCGCTCGGCGGGCAAGCGCGTCCCCTTCGGCGACAGGCAGCTGGTCGTCAAGGATCTGGCGACGTTCGACTTCTCGACGGTGCGGATCGGTATCTTCTCGCCGGGGGCGGCGGTCTCGCAGGTGTACGCGCCGAAGGCGGCGGCGGCAGGCTGCGTGGTCATCGACAACACCAGCGCGTTTCGCTACGACGACGACAAGCCGCTGATCGTGCCCGAGGTCAACGCCCACGCGATCGGCAAGTACGAGGCCACGAACATCATCGCCAATCCCAACTGTTCCACCATCCAGATGCTCGTCGCGCTGAAGCCGCTGCACGATGCCTTCGGCATCACCCGGATCAACGTCTGCACCTATCAGGCGGTCTCGGGCACCGGCAAGGAGGCGGTCGAGGAGCTGGGCCAGCAGACGGCGCGCCTGCTGAACGGGCTCGAGGTCAGTCCCACGGTCTACCCGAAGCAGATCGCCTTCAATGTCCTGCCCCACATCGACGACTTCCAGGAAAACGGCTATACGAAGGAAGAGATGAAGATGGTCTGGGAGACCCACAAGATACTGGAGGACCCCCGCATCCGCGTGAATCCAACCTGCGTACGTGTACCGGTCTTCTATGGACACTCCGAGGCCGTTCATCTCGAGACCCGCGAGAAGGTTTCGGCCGAACGGGCCCGGGAATTGCTGGAGTCCGCTCCGGGAGTGGTGGTCATGGACGAGCGGATCGCTGGGGGCTACCCCACCGCGGTGACCGAGTCAGCCGGAACTGACGCGGTTTTCGTCGGCAGGATTCGCGAGGACATCAGCACCGAGCGCGGACTGGACCTGTGGGTCGTATCCGACAACGTGCGGAAGGGAGCGGCCCTGAACAGCGTTCAGATAGCCGAATGTCTCGTCCGGGACCACCTCTGATGATGCACCCGACGTAACATGGGCAGGATTCGTCGGCTATAAAGCGTCGGTAAAGTCAACTTCGTCTGATCCGGTACTGCAGCGTTTCCGGCTGTGGCAGGGACGGTTCGGGACGACAAGCGGGACTCAAAATCCAGTGCGAAAACTTGCAACGGCAGCGGCGGTAAGCCTGGCACTCGCCTCCGGTGGTGCCTTCGGGCTCGGCCTCGGCGACATCGAGATGCGTTCGGCGCTGAATCAGCCCATGAGCGCGGAGATCCCGCTGACCTCGGTCAAGCAGGGCGAACTCGACGGCATGATCGTCAAGCTCGCCGACGAGGACGCCTTTGCCCGTGCGGGCATCGACCGCTCCTCGGCGCTGACCGATCTGAAGTTCGCGGTCGACGACAGCAGCGGGCGTCCGGTGATCCGGGTCGCGAGCAACCGCGCGGTCACCGAGCCCTTCCTGAACTTCCTGCTCGAGGTCGACTGGCCGCAGGGCCGCATGGTTCGCGAGTACACCGTATTGCTCGACCCGCCGGTCTTCATGACCCAGGGTGCGAGCACCCGTGACGTCGGCGCCGAGCGCGGTGTCGTCACCAATGCCGGCAGCGCGCTCGTCGCGCCCGCGCCGATCGATCGCGGCGGCAATGCGGCCGACGACGGCTTCGAGGTCGAACTGGTCGGGGCCGATGACGAGATCGGTGACGACGAACTGATCGGCGGCTCCGAGCCGGGCGACGCGGTGTCGCTCGATGCGCTCGACGCCGATACCGCCGCCGTGCCGGGCGGTGGCGAAATCGTGTCGCTGACCGATCTGGAAGCGCCGAACACGGACGCCGCCGCCGAGCGCGCGGCCACGGCTGCCGCGGAGACGGCCAACGCTGCCGATGGCGCCGCGCGCGACGCCGCCGCCACCGGCGACTTCGAGGTCGAGCTGCTCGGTGGCACCGACGAGGTCGGCGACGAGACGGGCGCCGGACAAGCCTCCGCACCCGCATCGGACGAAGGCGAGATCGTCTCGCTGGACGACCTCGATGCGCCGTCCACCGCCAGCGGCGATGACGCGGTGACCGTGGCCCGCGGCGACACCCTGTTCGCGATCGCCGAGGACAGGGCACCGAACGGCGTGACGGTGGAGCAGATGATGCTCGCGCTGCTCGAGGCGAACCGCTCGTCCTTCATCGACGACAACATCAACCTCGTCAAGGCCGGATCCATACTTCGCGTTCCGCAGGCCGCCGAGGCACGTGCGCTGTCGCAGGCGCAGGCGCTCGTCGAGATCGGACGACAGGACGATCTCTGGCGCCAGTACCGCGACAACCTCCGCGGCAACACCGCCGGCACGCGTCTGGCGAGCGGACCGGCCGACAGCGACGACGCCAGCGCCGACGCCAGCGGCGACGAAGTCGCCACCGACAGCGCTGAAGACAGCGATGCGCTCGTCGAGCTCGAGGACACACCGGCCGAGGGTCTCTCCGCGAATGCGCGACGCATTCTCGAGGAGGCGCGCGACGAGGTCCGCAACCGGGACGAGCTCAGCATCGTCGCCGACGACACGACGGCCAGCGGAACGGCCAGTGCGACGGCCGAAGCCGCCGACGGCGACGACGAGGCTCGTCTGGGCGAGATCAACCGCAAGCTGCAGCTCGCCCGAGAGGAACTCGCGGCGAGTCGGGTGGAAGGCGGCGACCTCGGCGAACAGGCCGAGGAGCTGCAGAGCACGAACGAGAACCTGGACGCGCTGGTCTCGCTTCGCCAGAACGAGATCGCCAAGCTCGAGTCGCAGCTGGCGGACGCCCGTGCCGAGGCTGACTCGACCGCCGCGTCGACGGCCGATTCGGTCGAGGCGGCCGGCGATGCCGTGACCGGTGCTGGCGAGGATGCCATGGCCGCGGCCGGCGACGCCGTCGCCGAGAGTGGGGATGCGCTGGCCGCCGGCAGCGATGCTGCCGGCAACGCCGTCGGTGCCCTGGTCGACGAGGCGGACGACGCGCTGGCCGACGGAGTCGGCGTTGTCGAGGAAGAGACGGAGAACGCGCTGTCCGCGGCGGGCGAGACCCTCGAGTCGGTCGATCTCGTGGGCGAGGACAGCGACGCCGACGGTGCCACCCCAGCAGAGGCCGAAGCCGCCGCCACCGCCGCGGAAGCCGACGCCGCGCCGTGGTACCAGACGATCCTTCAGGACAAGACCCGACTGGCCATCGCCGGCGCGGGCGCTCTCGGCCTGCTCGGCGTGATCGGTGCGCTCTTCTGGCGCCGCCGTCGCGGCCAGGAGGACGACGATCGCCTCGCGGGCTTCCACGATGACGACGTGGACATCATCGACGACAGCGAGGCGGATGAACTGCAGGCCGAGATCGACGGCCGCGGTGCCGCGGCGCCGGTCGGTCGCCAGTCGCACGGCGAAGCGCCGGAAGGGTTCGGTGAGGTGGACGATGCGCCGGGTGTCACGACCAAGGGTCGGGCGGGCGCGGCGGCTGCCGTCGGGACCGCGACGGCCGGCGCCGCGGCGGGTGCCGCTGCACTCGGCGGCCTGTTCGGCGACAAGGGCGGCAAGGGCGAGCCGGAAGCGTTCGCTGACGCCGACGACGACGGTCTGGACAAGGACGACACCATTTCCGAGGCAGACGTCTACCTCGCCTACGGCCTGCACGGCCAGGCGGAGGAGCTGCTGACCAAGGCGATCGATCGTCAGCCGGACAACATGGAGTACGCGGAGAAGCTGCTGCAGACCTACCACGCGCAGGGCAATGCGGAAGGCTATCAACGGGTCGCCACGGACTATCACGCCCGCTTCGGCGGCGAGGCCAATCCGGCCTGGGCCGGCATCGCGGCGAACGGCCGCGAGCTTCGCCCGAACGACGCGCTGTTTTCCGCTGGTGCAGCCGGTGTGGCAGCCCTCGGTAGCGGACGCCTCGACGGCCCTGAACTCGGCGACGAGGACTTCGCCTCGGGAACGGCGGACACGGGCTCGGTCGGCAGCATCACACGCGACTTCGGTGCGGGCGAGGACGCGCTCGATTTCGAGGCGACCGACGTCGACGGACTCAGCGGCTCGCTGTCTGGCACCGCCGATGCGTCCTCGGTAGACGAGCTCGACGACGACACCGATCTCATCGATCAGAGTCTGGATCCGGCCTTCGCCTTCGACGAGGGCGATCTCGAGGCCACCGGCGATTTCTCGCAGCTCGCGAGCGAGCTTGCGGCCGAGGACAACGGCACGATCGACTTCCCCGATCTGGAAGGGGCCGGTGACGGTGCGGCGTCCGCGCTCGACGGCGCGAAGGGTGCGGCGGGCGACGCGGCCGATGCGGCCTCCGATAAGGCGAAGGGCGCGGGTGCCGGACTGGCGACCGGTGTCGCCGGTGCGGCGGCGGCGGCGGGCGCGGCGTTCGGACTCTCCGGCAAGGGGACCGAGCAGCAGGACGATCAGCTGCTGCTCGGTGAGCTCCCCGACGGCAGCTCGCTGGAGGACGCGCTGACGCTCGACGAGCTCGATCTCGACGGCACGGGCGCGGCCGCCAACGATGCCGGTGACGCTGGCGGATTGGGCTTCGGTGCGAGCTCCGGCGACGAGCTGACACTCGATCTCGACGAATTGTCCTCGGACCTCGACATGGACGCCACCTCGATCGACGGCGGCGACTCCTTCGACACGCTCGGCAACGAGCTGTCGGCCGAACTCGACGGCGACCTCGACTCCCTCATGGGTGGCGACAACGAGGCGTTGCTGATGGACGCCACAGGCGCACCGCTCGACAGCGCCGACGAGATGGACACCATGATGGATCTGGCCAAGGCCTACATCGACATGGGCGACAAGGACTCGGCGAGCAACGCGCTCGGCGAGATCGTCAAGGGCGGCAATGCCGAGCAGGTCTCCGAAGCCGAGACGCTGCTCCGGAAGATCTCCTGATAGAACGCGTCGCCCTCGCCGTCGAATACGACGGCGGGGGGTTCTGCGGCTGGCAACGACAGCCGCACTGCCGGTCTGTCCAGGAGGCGGTGGAGGACGCGCTCGCGCGCGTGGCCCGTGCCCCGGTGGTCGTTCACTGCGCGGGGCGCACCGATGCCGGCGTCCATGCCGCCGCGCAGGTCGTGCATTTCGATGCACCGGTCGCGCGTCCGCTCAGGGCCTGGACCTTCGGCGTGAACAGTCATCTCGACAAGGGCGTCGCGGTGCACTGGGCCGCCGTCGTCCCCGACGACTTCCATGCCCGCTTCTCGGCGCTGGATCGAAGCTATCGGTACTCGATCCTGAACCGCCCGACGCGTCCGGGCCTGCATCACGGATCGCTCGCCTGGGTCAGGCAGCCGCTCGACGCGGGGCGCATGCACGAGGCGGCACAGGCGCTCCTCGGCGAGCACGACTTCCAGACCTTCCGATCGGCCGAGTGCCAGGCCCGACACGCCGTGCGAACGATGCATGCCGTGCAGGTCTCGCGCGAGGCGGACCGTGTGCTGATCGAGGTGCGCGCGAACGGTTTCCTGCACAACATGGTGCGCATCCTCGCCGGCTGCCTGACGTTGATCGGCCGCGGGGAACGTCCCCTCGACTGGATGGCGACACTCCTGGCCGCCCGCGATCGGCGCGAGGCCGCGGTCACCGCGCATCCGCAGGGCCTGTGCTTCCTGCAGCCGAGCTACCCCGAGCGCTTCGGCATTCCCGACTTCGCCGCGCGGCGAGGGGCCCCGTGGGGTCCGCCGACGGAGGCGCCGCGTCGATGAGCATCCGGTGCCATATCGCATGGCTCCGCTGAACCCCATCTGGTAAGGTTCTGGCGATCATGACGCGCACCCGGGTAAAGATCTGCGGACTGACCCGCCGGGAGGACGCGCGCACGGCCGTCGCCCTGGGGGCGGACGCGCTCGGCTTCGTGTTCGTGCCGGCGAGCAAGCGCCGTGTGAGCGTGCCCGACGCCGCGGACATCGCCGCGGCCCTGCCGCCGTTCGTGGCGCGGGTGGGCCTCTTCCTCGACGCTCCCGTCGTTGACGTGCTGACGGCGCTCCACGCGATGCCGGACCTGGTGCCGCAGTTTCACGGGCGTGAATCGGCGGAGTATTGCGAGTCGTTCGATCGGCCGTACCTGAAGGCGATCGGCGTGGCCGAGGGCCTGCCCGAGCGGGCGGCGCTCGACGCCTTCGAACGGGCCGCGGGCTTCCTGCTCGACAGCAACGCCCCTGGCGCGCTCGGCGGCACCGGTCACGCCTTCGACTGGAGCACGCTCGGCATGGATCTCGGCAAGCCGCTGATCCTCGCGGGCGGGCTCGACGCGGGCAACGTCGGCAAGGCCGTTCGGGAGGTCGCGCCGTACGCACTGGACGTCAGCTCGGGGGTCGAGTCGGCGAAGGGCATCAAGGACGACGCGGCGATGCGCGCCTTCATGGCAGCCGTCGCGGCCGCCGACGAGCACTCGGCAGGGCTGCGGGCGGATGCTCACGGGAACACCATGAACACGGGAACGAAGGGATGAACCGAGAGACACGATTCGACGACGCGTCGGACGATGGCGGCAGCACGCCCGTCTACCCCGATGCGCGCGGGCACTTCGGCCCCTACGGCGGCAGCTTCATCGCCGAGACCTTGATGGACCCGGTCAGGGAGCTGCAGGAAGCCTACGAGCGCTACCGCCGGGATCCGGCGTTCGTGGCCGAGTTCGAGTGGGAACTGAAGAACTTCGTCGGCCGCCCGAATCCGCTGTACCACGCCCGTCGCTGGTCGTCCGAACTCGGCGGCGCGCAGATCTGGCTGAAGCGCGAGGACCTGAATCACACGGGCGCGCACAAGATCAACAACACCGTCGGTCAGGCCCTGCTCGCGCGGCGCATGGGCAAGAAGCGGATCATCGCCGAGACCGGCGCGGGGCAGCACGGCGTCGCGACCGCGACGGTCTGCGCCCGCTGGGGCATGGAATGCATCGTCTACATGGGCGTGGAGGACATCCATCGCCAGGCGCCGAACGTGTTCCGCATGAAGCTGCTCGGGGCGACCGTCGTGCCGGTCGGCTCTGGTTCGAAGACGCTCAAGGACGCCTTGAACGAAGCCATGCGCGACTGGGTCGGCAACGTCGACGACACCTTCTACATCATCGGCACCGCGGCCGGTCCGCACCCGTACCCGACGATGGTGCGCGATTTCAACAGCGTGATCGGACGCGAGATCAAGGTGCAGTCGATCGAGCACACCGGTCGTCTGCCGGATGCCGTGATCGCCTGCGTGGGCGGAGGCTCGAACGCCATCGGCGCGTTCCACCCCTTCCTCGACGATGCGGATGTCCGCCTGATCGGCGTCGAGGCGGGCGGTGACGGTCTCGAGACCGGTCGCCACGCGGCGCCGCTCTCGGCCGGTCGTCCGGGGGTGCTCCACGGCAATCGCACCTATCTCATGGAGGATGACGCGGGGCAGATCATCGAGACGCATTCGGTCTCCGCCGGGCTCGACTACCCGGGCGTCGGTCCCGAGCACGCCTGGCTCAAGGACACGGGCCGCGCCGAGTACGTGGCCGCCACCGACGACGAGGCGCTCGCCGCGACACACGCCCTGTGTCGACTCGAGGGCATCATTCCCGCGCTCGAGAGTGCCCACGCGCTCGCGCACGCGGCGAAGATCGCACCGGACCTGGCGCCCGACATCAACCTCGTCGTCAACCTCTCCGGTCGCGGTGACAAGGACATCGGCACGCTGGCGGACCTGGAGGGCATGACGCTTTGAGCGGAACGAACCCCAGCGCCGTGCCGGCGTCGGGCGAGGTGGCCGTCGCGCCGCGAGGTCATGCGCGGGCAGGCCGGATCGCCGCGCGCTTCGCGGCCGACGCCGGAAGGAAGCTGCTGGTGCCGTACATCACGGCAGGGGATCCCGATCTCGACACCACGCTCGCCTTGATGCACACGCTCGTCGACAACGGCGCCGACGTGATCGAACTCGGCGTACCGTTCTCCGACCCGATGGCAGACGGCCCGGTCATCCAGGCCGCTTGCGAACGCGCGCTCGCCAAGGGCACGCGTCTCGCCGACGTCACCGATCTCGTCGCCCGTTTCCGGGAGAAGGACGACACGACCGGCGTCGTCCTGATGGGCTACCTGAACCCGGTCGAACGCATGGGCTACGCGCGCTTCGCCGAACGGGCGGCCGACGCCGGGGTGGACGGTGTGCTGACCGTCGATCTGCCGCCCGAGGAAGCGGGCGAACTGGTCGAGGCACTCGACGCCAACGGGCTCGACGCGATCTTCCTGCTGTCCCCGACCACGCCCGACGCGCGCCTCGAGCAGGTCTCGCGCATGGGTGGCGGCTACGTCTACTACGTCTCGCTCAAGGGGGTGACCGGTGCGGCGACGCTGGACACGACGGCGGTGGCCGAGAAGGTCACGCACATCAAGTCGATGGCGGGTGCCTTGCCGGTCGCGGTCGGCTTCGGCATTCGCGACGCAGCGTCGGCCGCCGCCGTCTCGGAGACGGCGGACGCGGTGATCGTCGGCAGCGTGCTGGTCGCGCTGGTCGGCGAGCACGGCCACGATCCGGACGCCTTGCACCGCCACCTGGGCGACACCGTGCGCGGCATGCGCGAAGCCATGGACGCGGCGGCCGAGGCATCGCCCCGGTCGAGCGGCGCGGTCTGACATGGCCGAGACCGGGGACGAGGAGAACGGCCGGAACGGCCCGGCACCGACCAGCCGCAAGCCGAGCTGGTTCGAGCGGCTCATTCCGGCGCGCATCGGTGCGCGGGCGTCCGAGGATCGGGGCAACGTGCCCGAGGGCCTCTGGGTCAAGTGCGACAAGTGCGGCGACGTGCTCTACCGCAAGGAGCTGGAGCGCGCGCAGGATGTGTGCGTCAAGTGCGGTCATCACATGATGATCCGATCGCGCACACGGCTTGAACGCCTGCTCGATCCGGGCGTGCACGAGGAGATCGGCGCGAACGTCGAGCCACTCGACACGCTCAAGTTCAAGGACGGCAAGCGCTACCGGGATCGGCTGACCCAGAGCGCCAAGGACGCCGGCGAGAAGGATGCGCTCGTGGTGCTTCGCGGCGAACTCCACGGCATGCCGATCGTCGTCGCCGTCTTCGACTTCGCCTTCATGGGCGGGTCGATGGGCTCGGTGGTCGGCGAGCGCTTCTGCCGCGGCGTCGACCGCTGTCTCGAGGACGGCACGCCGTTCGTCTGCTTCACCGCCAGTGGGGGAGCCCGCATGCAGGAGGCGCTGTTCTCGCTGTTGCAGATGGGCAAGACGAGCGCGGCGCTGACGAAGCTCGCCGATCGCGGACTGCCCTACATCTCCGTGCTTACCGACCCGACCATGGGTGGTGTCTCGGCAAGCCTCGCGATGCTCGGGGACATCATCATCGCCGAGCCCGGCGCGCGGATCGGCTTCGCCGGGCGACGCGTCATCGAGCAGACCGTGCGGGAGCAGCTGCCGGAGGGCTTCCAGAGCAGCGAGTTCCTGCTCGAGCACGGCGCCATCGACCTGATCTGCGATCGGCGAGAGATGCGCGACACGCTCGCCCGCCTGCTGGCGAAGCTCGGCGACCGACCGGCGCCGATGGCCGTCGCTGTCGCCGGCTGACGGGCATGACCGGCGCGATCGGCGTGGGCAAGGTCGTCGGTCACTCGCCGGCCAGCGGGGCCACGCTCGAGGATTGGCTCGACTACATCGGCCACGTCCACCCGAGCGAGATGGAACTCGGGCTCGGGCGGGTGTCGCGCGTGGCGATGCGTGCCGGCCTCGCGCAGCCGCCGTTTCCCGTCGCGACCATCGGCGGCACCAACGGCAAGGGCTCGACCGTCGCCATGCTGGAGTCGATCTGGACGGCGGCGGGCTACCGGACCGGTGCAGCCACGTCGCCGCACGTGACGCGCTTCGCGGAGCGCGTGCGGGTCGGCGGCAGGGAGGCCGACGACGGGTCGCTCGTGCGCGCCTTCGAGCGCGTCGAGGCCGCGCGTACGGCAGGCGACGGCACGCCGGACACGCTGACCTATTTCGAGTTCGCGACCCTCGCCTCCATGGCGGTCTTCGTGGAGGCCGGCTGCGAGGTGGCGATCATGGAGGTCGGCCTCGGCGGTCGGCTCGATGCGGTCAATCTCTGGGATGCGGACGTCGCGGCGATGACGAGCATCGCGCTCGATCACGCGGATTGGCTGGGCAGCGACGTCTCCGTCATCGCGACCGAGAAGGCGGCGATCGGGCGGGCAGGGCGTCCGCTGGTCGTCGGCGAGCGTTCACCGCCCGACTCGCTGGCGGCCTTCGCGCGCAGCCACGACATCGCGCTCGTCGACGTCGGTTCGCGACCGCTCGACGCCCTGCCCGAGACCTCGCTGGTCGGTGAGCACCAGCGACGCAACGCGGCCTGCGCGCTCGCGGTCGTGCAGGCGCTCGAGCATCGCCTTCCGGTCGCGGACGCGGTCGCGCGTGCCGCGCTGCAGACGGTGTCGCTCGTCGCCCGGTTCGACGAGCGTGCGGTGAACGCGGCATCCGGCCGGCCCGTGACGACGGTCATCGACGTGGCCCACAATCCGGCGGGCGCGCAGGCGCTCGCGAGCGCCTGGCAGGCGCGCTTCGGCGCGGTGCGCGGCATCGCCGTGTTCGCGGCGCTGGCCGACAAGGACATCGAGGCGATCACCGCGGCGCTCGCACCGTGCGTGTCGTGCTGGTGCTGCGCGTCGCTGGCCGGCGCGCGGGCGACCCCGATCGACACGTTGGCCGAGCGCGTGCGATCGGGTCTCGACGCGGCCCGAGCCGATAACGTGCTGGCAGACGCTGCGCCGGGCGTTGCGTCGATCGAGCAACACGGCTCGGTCGAGGCGGCGCTCGAGCGCGCGCTCGCGCTCGGTGACGAGTGCGGCGTGCCGGTGCTGGTCGCCGGCTCCTTCGTGACCGTGACCGACGCCGAAGCCGTCTTCGGTCGGCGCTGCCCGTGAATCGCCGCGACGTCGAGGAAGAACGCGCGTCGAATCGCTTGCGGCAGCGTCTCTGGGGTGCGGCGGTGCTGATCGCCATCGCCGTGATCGTGCTGCCCTTGCTGCTCGACGGATCCGGCAGCGAGAGCCAGTTCCGGCGGGTGGAGCGCCTGCGCGAGGAGCCGCCGCGCGTCGTCGGCGAAGTGGCGGCCGAGCGCAACGCGGCTGCCACGGCCGCCGGGGAGGTGGAGACGCGTGAGCCCGGGCCGGCCGGCGCCGGAGACGGGCAAGGCGATCGCGAGCCGGTCGTCGAACGGCCCCCGATCATTCGTGTCGGCGAGGATGATCCGCCCGACTACTTCGCCACGCCCCCGGTGTCCGCACGGGCCGCTGCCGAGGCCCGGCGGCGGGCACCGGGGCGAGCGCCGCCGAACGCCTGGGTGGTACAGGCCGGGAGCTTTCGCGATCGGGAGAACGCCATCGCGGTGCGCGATCAGTTGCGGCGCGGCGGGTTCGCGACGTTCGTGTCGGATTCGAGCGACGGCACGACCCCCTTGTACCGGGTGCAGGTGGGCCCGGTCGTCGACGAGCGACGCGCGGAAGCGGCTCGCGCGGAGGTCGTGAGGCTGCTCGGTCGAGAGGCCATCGTCGTCGGCTGGCCCTGATAGAATGCGCCGCTTGCAAGCGCCGCAGGTGGGACACACGTGTCGAGCATCGATCTTCTCGTGCTGATCCTCATTCTGGTATCGGCGTTCGTCAGCTTCGTGCGCGGTGCCGTCAAGGAAGTCGTCAGTCTCGCCACCTGGATCCTCGCGATCGTCATCGCCGTGACGTTCTCGTCCCGCTTCGCGACGATCCTGCCCCGCGACACGATCGAGAGCCCGGCCGCACGCGCCGGCATCAGCGCGGCGATCCTCTTCCTCGGCTGCCTCGCCGTCGGTACGCTCGTCGGCTACCTGGTGCGCAAGATGACCGAGCGTGGCCCGCTCGGCATCGTCGATCGTTTCGCGGGCGCCTTCTTCGGCAGCGTCCGCGGCGTCGTCATCGTGGTGCTGCTGGTGCTCGCCGCGAACCTCGTGCCGAGCGTCAAGCAGGAGACCTGGTGGCGTTCCTCGTGGCTGCTGCCGCGCTTCCAGATCGTCGCCCGCGAGCTGCACGCCCGCCTGCCGCCGGACATCGCGCAGCACTTCGACTTCTCCACGTCGACCTCCTGAGACCTCCCCCATGTGCGGCATTCTCGGCATCGTCGGCACCGAAGAGGTGGGCAACCGTCTCTATGACGGTCTGACGCTCCTCCAGCATCGCGGGCAGGATGCCGCCGGCATCGCGACATCCTTCGACGGTCGACTGGTGCTGCGCCGCAACTCGGGGCTGGTGCGCGACGTGTTCCGCGCGGAGGACATGGCGCGCCTCGGCGGCGGCATGGGCATCGGCCATGTGCGCTACCCCACCGCGGGCACCTCGGGCACGGCCGAGTCTCAGCCGTTCTACGTCAACTCGCCGTACGGCATCGTGATGGGGCACAACGGCAACCTCACGAATGCCGACACGCTGCTGACCGAGCTGTTCGAGTCGGACCTCAGGCACATCAACACGCGCTCGGACAGCGAGGTGCTGCTCAATGTCTTCGCGCACGAACTGCAGGCGCTCGCGCCCAGCACGGACCTGCGGCCCGACGACATCTTCGACACGGTCGCGGCCGTCCATCGTCGCTGCAAGGGGGCGTACGCGGTGATCGGCATGGTCGTCGGGCGCGGCGTGTTCGCCTTCCGCGATCCGCTCGGCATCCGCCCGGCCGTCATCGGCAAGCGCGAGAGCGCGGACGGCTGCGAGTGGGCGATCGCCTCGGAGAGTGTCGCGCTCGCGGGTCTGGGCTTCACGCTCGAGCGTGACATCGAGCCGGGCGAGGCGGTCTACATCGACGCCGGCGGGACCTTGCACGCCCGGCAGTGCGCACAGTCGCCGTCGCTCTCGCCGTGCATCTTCGAGTACGTCTACTTCGCCCGCCCCGACAGCATCATCGACAACATCTCGGTGTACAAGGCGCGACTGCGCATGGGCGAGACGCTCGCCCGACGCATCCTGGAACTTCGTCCCGATCACGACATCGACGTCGTCATCCCGATCCCGGACACGTCCCGCACCTCGGCGCTCGAGGTCGCCTTCCACCTCGGCGTGAAGTACCGCGAAGGCTTCATCAAGAATCGCTACATCGGGCGCACCTTCATCATGCCGGGGCAGCAGCTGAGGAAAAAGTCGGTCCGTCAGAAGCTGAGCCCCATCGATCTCGAGTTCAACGGCAAGACGGTGCTGCTGGTGGACGACTCCATCGTGCGGGGCACGACCAGCGGGCAGATCGTCGAGATGGCGCGTGACGCCGGCGCGAAGCGGGTGTACCTCGCCTCCGCCGCGCCACCGGTGCGCTACCCGAACGTGTACGGCATCGACATGCCGGCGGCCGACGAACTGATCGCGCACGAGCGAGAGATTCCCGAGATCGAGCGCCTGGTCGGGGCCGACTGGCTGATCTATCAGCGCATCGAGGATCTGGTGGAAGCGGTGCGCTACGCGCGATCGCCGATCGAGCATTTCGAGTCGAGCTGCTTCACCGGCGAGTACGTCACCGGCGACATCGATATCGACTACCTCGACGCGCTCAGCCGGACGCGCTCGGATGCCGCCAAGCGAACGAGCGCCGGCGCCGACGACCTGGTGGTGCTCTAGCTCGGCCCGTTCCCGGACCGGCGCGCTGGCCTGTCAGCGCTCCTCAGCCCATCCTCGAGCCGGCGCGCTGGCCTGTCAGCGCTCCTCAGCCCATCCTTAGACCGGCGCGCTGGCCCGTCAGCGCTCCTCAGCCCATCCTTAGACCGGCGCGCTGGCCCGTCAGCGCTCCTCAGCCCATCCTCAAGCCGGCGCGCTGGCCTGTCAGCGCTCCTCAGCCCATCCTTAGACCGGCGCGCTGGAAGTCGCCGACGTCGATGCCGAAGGCGCCGTCGCTGTGGGTCGTCTTGACCTGGTACATCGTGCCCTCGTCGTCCGCGTCGTGCTGCGAGAGATCGACGACGCGTTGCATCATCGGCTCGTGGTGACGATCGAGGATCATGATCACCCGGGGGCGCAGCTTGTCGCTCGTGTTCGCGAGCACGATGCCGATCTCGCCATTCAGCATCTCGACGATGCTGCCCGGCGGGAAGATCCCGACCGCGTCGATGAAGCGGATGACGAGATCCTCGTCGAACTGCTTGCCGCGCAGTGCGTAGAGTTCCTGCAACGCATCCGACGGGGAGCGTGCGTCGCGGTACGTCTGCTTGATCGTCATCGAGTCGTACGCTTCGGCGATCGCGACGATCTTCGCGTAGAGCGGAATGCTGTCGTCGTCCAGCTTGCGCGGGTAGCCGGTTCCGTCCGGGCGTTCGTGGTGGGCGTGGGCAACGTCGGCCGCGCCGGACATCACCGACTTCGTCGAGATCAGGATGTCCCGTCCGTAGCGCGTGTGCTTGCGCATCTCGGCCATCTCGTCGGGAGAGAGCGGGCCGGTCTTGTCCAGGACCTCGGTCGACAGACTCGTCTTGCCCACGTCATGCAGCATGCCGCAGACGCCGATGTCCTCCATCTCGCGGGTGGTCATGCCCATGGACTTGGCCATGACGATCGACAGCGCCGCGACGTTCAAGGAGTGTTGGGCGGTGGCCTCGTGCTTTGCCTGTATGCGCGTCAGCCAGACGGACGCATCCGGATTGCGGAGAATGCTGTCGACACAGCCGTTCACCGCTTGCTTGACCTTGCCGCCGTCGATCTCGGCGCCGAGCTTGATTTCCTCGAAGAGGTTCGCGACGGCCTGGCTTGCCAGATCGTGGACCTCCTTGGCCGAGTCGAATTCGTCCTCGACCGAGAGCCCGTCGTCCAGCACCGAGCCCGCGCCCGGCGCGGCGGGCAGGCCCGTCGCGGGGCGCGGTGCGTCCTGGAGCGAGAACTCGTCGTAGTCGACCCAGACGACGCGGCATTCCTTCTGCACCGCCAGCACGTCGGCCGGTGACTTGATCTCGAGCCCCTGGAACATGAAGCTCGACTCTTCCCAGGGCTTGTCGAGTTCCACGACGAACATGCCCACGCGCAAGTCGGCGACATCCATGCGGATGTTCTGCTTGCGCGTGAGCTTGGTGCGTTCGCGCACCCGCGGGGGCGTCCCGCGCTTCTTCGGCGGCGGCGCCTTTTCCTCTGATTTGAAGAGTTTGCCGAACACGCTGGCCTCGTGCTGTCAGCCGCCCGCGGATGCGGATCGGGAATTGACGTACCGTCAACGTGTCAGTGAGCGGCGCACCCTGCGGAACCTTGAGCCGTGGCGCGCAGAGTCTGCGCGTGCGGGGGAGCGGCCGGGCCTCGCCGTCGGGCCGCCGCGACGCGCTCAGGCACCGGCGGTCCGGCGATCCTCGAGTTCGAGCGTCCAGCCATCGCCGCCGCTTCGCCGCGTCCACCAGAGCGTGACGCCGGTCTCGCCCGTCGCGTCGAGCCGCAGATCCATGATCACCAGATCGACCGGTCCGTCGGACCCGTGCGAGCGCTTCTCCAGAATCGTGACCTCGTTCACGTCGAGCATCGCGAGTGCCGCGAGCTCCGTCGCCGAGAACGAGGCGCTGCCGGCGCTGGTCTCGGCCGCCGGACCGGGCTCACGCAATGTGAGTCGTTCCGTCTGCCACTCTCGGAACAGCGTCCGGTAGCGCTGCCTCGCGTCGGCCCATTCGGACGCCGTCCGCGCTGTCGAGCCGTCCTCGCCGCCGCTCAGCCACACGAGCGTGTCCGGTTGCTCGAGGCGGGCGGCGAGCGTGGCGATGTGCTCGTTGGACATGGTCACGCAGCCTTCACTCGAGCGGGGCGAACGGCTCAGGCGAGCGCGTGGCACCCCGTGCAGCCAGATGCCCGATCCCGTGCGACCGCGGTGTCGGTCCCAGGCGTTCGGGTAGTCGAGCACCAGGGCGCCGGCGCCGTACAGCTCGGGCAGTTCGACGTCGCGCAGGGCGCGCGTGATGCGGTAGAGACCGATCGGGGTCTTCCGGTCACCCTCCTCGAACTTGTCGAACCCTGCCGAGCCGCTCGACACATAGTGCTGGCGGGTCCTGGTCGCTACGCCACCGTTGACCTCGAGCAGCTCGAGGGCGGAGCGGGCGAGGTCGACGACGACGAGGTGGCGGACGTGTGCGCCGAGCTGCACGATCGGTCTCGGCGGCACCGGCAGCTCGGCCGGGTCGACACGATCGGGGTCCGCCCGAGCGGGGAGTCGCGCCCTTGCCTCGAGCAACAGATCGATCAGCGCGGGCGACCAGGCCTGGTCAGCGGAGACCAGGGGACGATCGAGCGCCGCCAGCGCGGAGAGCTCGGCGTGCAGCAGCTGACCGAGAGCGAAGCGCGGGAAGCGGCGCGTGAGCTGGCGGGCGATCACCGCCGCCCGCCGAAGGTCGCCGGCGGCCAGCAGCTCGAGGACGGCTTCGCTCTGGCGGTCGAGTTCGGCGATGCCGTCGAGCGGCCGGTGCGGCGCGGCGCGCAGTGGTGGGCTCGACGCGACGACGACCGCTCCAAGCAGCAGGGCGAACAAGGCGGGGCGCGAACTCACAGCGGCGTCTCTCGATAGATCTTCCAGCGCGCTCCCTCGAGGCGGAGCAGCAACAGGCGTCGCACGGGGTCGGTCGCGTCGCTCGTGCCGGGCTGCTCGATCACGGCGACGGCGTCCTCGGCCGTGAAGTCGATGTCGCGCCGTACGTTCTCCCAGGGAATGGTCGCGTCCCGAGCGCGGTCGGCGAGCGCCGCGGCGCGCGGATAGCCGTCGACGTAGTGCGAGCGACGGACCCGCGCGCCGTCGCCGGCACTCTGCCACCAGGCATAGAGCTCGTACTCGAGGGTCGCGACCTGGCGGAACGCGGGGTCGCGAGCGGCCCGGGCGCGCAGGGTATCGACACCGACGTCGCTCGAGTCCTGCAGCGTGAGGCGAGGCATCGGCGTGGCGGCCGGCGTACCGAGGGCGCGAGCGTAGGCGAGCGCCGCCTCACGCCGGTGCAAGCCTCGCAGGGCTTCCAGCGTCGCGCCGGCCCGCGGGTCGAGCGCGAGCGCCCGTTCGAAGTGCCCGAACGCCTCGGGCAGACGCTGTTCTCGCGCGGCGAGCACCCCGAGATCGTGGTGAATCTGGGGCAGGTGCTCGCAGCGGTCGGCCAGCTCGCGCAGCGCGTCGCGGGCGCTCCGCGCCGCCGTTCGCGACGGGCTGCGGGCCAGGGTGCGTTGCAGGGTGCTGACGGTCACATCGAGCCGCGACACGCAGACCGCCGTGTCCAGTGGCGCCGTCACGGCGGGTTCCGCACCGGAGCCCGAGGCACGGTCGGCGGGCGTTCCCTCGGCGGCACCCGACTCCATGTGAGCGAGCAGGCAGAGGGATGAGAAGAACGCTGCTGACGGCCGCACGGGTGCCGGGGAGAATCCGAATGAGGCGGGGCACGAGTATAACGTACCATCGGGTCGGACAGCGTTGACCGGCATCGACCGGGCATGGGGCGGCACTTGGCTTACGACGACGATCGACACCCGGGATTCGGCGAACCCGGCACGGCCCAGGCGCCCTGGCGCGACGACACGCTCGCCATCCGCGCCGGATTCGAGCGCAGCGACTTCGGCGAGCACGGCGAGCCGATCATGACCACGTCGAGCTTCGTGTTCGGTAGCGCCGCGGAGGCTGCTGCCCGGTTCGGCGGGCAGGATGCGGGGCTCATCTACTCGCGCTTCACGAACCCGACCGTGCAGGTGTTCGAGCGACGCCTCGCCGCGCTCGAGGGCAGCGAGGCGGCGATCGGGGCGGCGTCGGGCATGGCGGCGACCGCGATGCTCATGCTCGGCACGCTGCGCGCCGGCGACGAACTGATCGCGACGCGCAACATGTTCGGCAGCACGGTCAACCTGTTCCGGAACTTCCTGCCGCGCTACGGCATCGAGGTGCGCTGGGCGGACGACTTCGTGCCGGAGACCTGGGCGGCCCTCGTCACCCCGAAGACCAGACTCCTCTACCTCGAAACCCCGACCAATCCGCTGACCGAGGTGGCCGACATCCGCGCCATCGCAGAGGTCGCGCACGCGGCCGGCGCCCGGCTCGCCGTCGACAACTGCTTCTGCACGCCGGTCCTTCAGAAGCCGTTGGAACACGGCGCGGACATCATCATTCATTCCGCGACGAAGTACCTCGACGGGCAGGGGCGCTGCGTGGGGGGTGCGGTCTGTGGCTCGGAGGCGCTGATCGACGAACTCACCTCGTTCATGCGAAGCGCGGGCCCCTGCATGAGCCCCTTCAACGCCTGGGTGTTCGCCAAGGGACTCGAGACCCTTCGACTGCGCATGTTCGAGCACTCCCGGAATGCCGCCACCCTGGCCGGCTGGCTCGACGAGCAGCCGGGCATCGCGCGCGTTCACTACCCCGGACTCGAGTCGCATCCCCAGCACGAGCTCGCCGCGCGCCAGCAGAAGGCGTCGGGCGGCATCGTGGCCTTCGAGGTCGAGGGTGGGCGCGAGGCGGCGTGGCGGATCATCGACGCGGTGAAGCTCTGCTCGATCACCGGCAACCTCGGGGATGCGCGCACGACGATCACGCACCCGGCGACTACCACGCACGGGCGCATGACGGCCGAGGACCGTGCCGCGGCCGGGATCGGCGAAGGCCTCGTGCGACTCGCCGTGGGGCTCGAGGACCCGGACGACCTGCGCGAGGATCTCGAACGCGCGTTGGCCGGTGCGACACGCGCCGTGTCCGCCTGAAGGCTGCCTCGTGCCCGGAGAGGACACCCGCCGTGACGTCGGCCCGGATGCCGGTACAGACGCCGTTCCGGACGCCGGTACGGATGGCGTTCCAGACGGAAGGCCCGACGCCGGCCAGGCTGCCGGCTCAGACACCTGGGCCGACACTCTGCTCGCGCTGCACGCCGCCGGTGTCGAGGCCGTCGGCGGACGGCAGACCGTGCGCCGCGCGCTGGCGGACATCGACTGTGGGCCGGCCGTGCGCGTCGCGGCGCTCGGCAAGGCGGCATCGGCAATGGCACTTGGCGCGCGGGAGTCGCTCGGCGACACGCTGCGCTCGGGACTGGTGCTGACCAAGTACGCGCACCTCGAGCCGGACCTCGTCGCGGACGCGCGTTTCGTCTGCCGCGAGTCGGCGCACCCGGTCCCGGACGAGGCGTCGCTCGAGGCGGGTGAGGCGCTGGTCGACTTCGTGCGCGCCGTCGCCGATGACGAGCACCTGCTGGTGCTGGTCTCGGGCGGGGCGTCGGCGCTCGTCGAGCAACTGGTCGACGGCATGACACTCGAGGATCTTCGGCAGCGAACCGACGCCCTGCTGGCGGACGGCGCCGCCATCGGGGAAATTAACCGGGTGCGTCGCTCCGTGTCGGCGATCAAGGGCGGCGGCATGCTCGCGCACCTCGGCGAATGCCGGGTGACGCAGCTCCTGATCAGCGACGTGCCCGGAGACCGTCCCGGGGACATCGGATCGGGGCCGTTCGTGGCCGATGCGGCCGACGGCGGCTGCGCGGGAGAAACTGAAGCTACCGCTCCCGATCAGACTCGTGTCGACACCCGAATCATCGCCTCCTCGGCCATCGCGCAGGCAGCCGTCGTGGCCGAGGCCGAGCGTCGCGGCCTCACGGTGGCGCAGCGATCGGGCAGCCTGGACGGCGACGTGGACGCCACCTGCGACCGCATCGCGAACGACCTGCTCGCACCCGGTGCAGCGCCGGGCGTGCATGTCTGGGGGGGCGAGCCGACCGTCGTGCTGCCAAGCCGCCCCGGACGCGGCGGACGCAACCAGCATCTCGCCCTGGCGCTGGCCATGCGCATCGCCGGTCGCGACGATCTCTCCGTCCTCGTCGCCGCGACCGACGGCAGCGACGGACCGACCACGGACGCCGGCGGCCGGGTGGACGGCGCCACGATCGGCCGCGGTGAATCGCTCGGACTGGACGCTGCAGCCGCGCTCGCGACCGCGAACGCCGGCGTCTGGCTGGAACGGTGCGGGGCGCTGGTGACGACCGGCCCGACCGGCACCAATGTCATGGACCTGGCGATCGCCATCCGACACGCGCCGACGGTCCGAGCGTCGTTCAGCGCTGAACGTCGGCGCCCGCGCGAAGCTCCTCGACCCGGGCGGCGAGTCTTTCGCGCAGGACCAGATTGGTCAGCCCGGGCTTCACCGACTCGAAGTCCGGCAGCGCCGCGCCACGGGTGTCGTCCAGACGGATCACGTGCCACCCGAAGTCGGACTGGACCGGCGCCTCGCTGGTCGCGCCGACCTCCATCGTCTCGACCGCGGCGGTGAACTCCGGAACCATGGAGCCGGCCTGGAACCAGCCCAGATCGCCGCCGTTCGAACCGGCCGGATCGGTCGAGCGCTCCTGCGCCAGCGTCGCGAAGTCCGCGCCGCCGGCGAGTTCCTCGATCACGGCCTGCGCATCCCCCTCGCTCTCCAGCAGGATGTGACTCGCCCGGAACTCGGATGTCTCGAGATTGGCGGTCTGCCGATCGTACTCGGCGCGCAGTTCCTCGTCGGTGATGTCCATCGCGTCGCCCGTGTGGGCGAGGAAGGCATTGGCCATCGTCTGGGTGTACTGCAGCTGCAGCACGGAGGCGATGTCGGGGGTCTCGTCGAGCTTGAGCTTCTCCGCTTCCTGGGTGAGGAGTTCGAGATCGATCAGCTCGTCGAGAATGCGCGCCCGGTCCGGAGGCGCCTCGCCTTCCGCCCCGATCTGCCGGACCACGTTCTCTAGCGACTGCTCGGGCACGGGTCGTCCGTTGACGATGGCCAACACGCCATCCGGCAAGGGTTCGGCGGCTTCCGGGGCGGCATCGGGGGCGGCATCCGTGGCTGTGTCCTGGGCCGTGTCCTGAGCCAGCAGCGGCGGGCTGCCGAGCGCGAGGGTGGCGAGGAGCAGCGGTGTCGCGAAAGCGGTTCGTGCAGTCATGTCGGGGCCTGTCGGGGGTCAGAGGAACAAGGGGACGGTGTCGCTGATGCAAACCGCGCACCGCTTCCGCGTACAATCGGGGCGAAGCGCCGCCACCGCCTTTCGCATGAGCCAGTTCTTCGAGATCCACCCCGACAACCCGCAGCGCAGACTTGTCTCGCAGGCGGTAGCCATCATCCGCGATGGCGGGGTCATCGTCTACCCCACCGACTCCTGCTACGCGCTCGGCTGCCACCTCGGCGACAAGCAGGCGATGGAGCGCATCGCGCGCATCCGGCGTACCGACAAGGCGCACGATTTCACGCTGGTCTGTCGCGATCTGTCGGACATCGCCACCTACGCCAAGGTCGACAACCGCGCCTACCGCACGCTCAAGTCGCTCACGCCCGGCCCGTACACCTTCGTGCTGAAGGCAACGGGTGAAGTGCCCAAGCGATTGCAGAATCCCAAGAAGAAGACGATCGGCATCCGGGTGCCGGACAACGCGATCACGCAGGCGCTGCTCGAGGAACTCGGCGAACCGCTGATGAGCAGCACGCTGATCCTGCCGGGCAACGAGCTGCCCGAAACGGAGCCGGACGAGATGCGTGAAAAGCTGAAGAAGCAGGTCGATCTGATCATCGACGGCGGGCACTGCGGGTTCGAGCCCACATCGGTCCTGGTCATCGACGACAACGACGAGATCGAGATCGCACGGCGAGGTCGGGGCGACCTGGCATTCCTCGATTGAACACGGGCACGCCGCAGGAAGACCCGCCGGTTCCGGAGCACTCGACCTCCGCCGCGCCAGCCACCGACGAGGCGCTCCCGATCGCGCTCGTGCGGGGTGAGCCGATGCTCTCCCTTCCGCTCGATCTCTACATTCCGCCCGATGCGCTCGAGGTCTTCCTCGACGCCTTCGAAGGCCCGCTCGACCTGCTGCTCTACCTGATCCGGCGTCAGAACCTGGACATCCTCGAGATGCCCATCGCCGAGATCACCGCGCAGTACATGCGTTACATCGAGCTGATGGAAACGCTGCGGCTCGAGCTCGCGGCCGAGTACCTGCTCATGGCCGCGATGCTTGCCGAGATCAAGTCGCGCATGCTGCTGCCGCGCGTGGGCGACGAGCTGGATGACGAGGAGGATCCGCGCGCCGAGCTCGTGCGCCGACTGCGTGAATACGAACGAGTCAAGGCCGGCGCGGAAAGTCTCGAGGAAATGCCGCGCATGGAACGCGAGCTCCACCAGCTGCAGGTCGTCGCGCCGGTGATCGAGCGCGAGCAGCCGCAGCCCGACGTCTCCTTGCAGGAGCTGCTGCTCGCGCTGCGCGATGTCGCCGAGCGTGCCCGGCTCGCCGGTCACCACGAGATCTCGCGCGAGGCACTGTCGGTACGCGAGCGAATGTCCCACGTGCTTTCCGTGCTGGAGGTCGGTGGTTTCTGCGAGTTCGCCACCTGTTTCACGCTGGAGGAAGGGCGCAGTGGCGTCGTCGTCACCTTCCTCGCGATTCTCGAGCTCTGCAAGGAGTTCACGATCGACCTGGTGCAGGCCGAGCCCTTCGGACCGATCTACCTCACCCCGCGCGGCGTGCCGCTTCCGGGCAGCGCCGCCGCTGACGACCCGAGCAAGGCGCCCGGCGGCACGACGCTCGACCTGCCTGAGTAGGATCCAGAACATGGAAGCCGAACAGATCCGCCACGTGATCGAGGCCTGCCTGCTCGTGGCGGGACGACCGATGACGGTGAATCAGCTGGACGCCCTGTTCGAGGGCGATGAGGACCGGCCGGATCGGAAGGCGATCCGAGAAGGCCTCTCCGGTCTCGCGGCCGAGTACGAAGATCGTGGCATCGAGCTCGTGGAGGTTGCCGGTGGCTGGCGCCTGCAGACTCGCGCGAGCATGGAGCAGTGGATCGCCCGGCTCTCGGTGGAACGTGCGCCCCGGTACTCGCGCGCGCTGCTCGAGACCCTCGTGCTCATCGCCTACCGCCAGCCGATCACCCGCGGCGAGATCGAGGAAGTCCGCGGCGTCGCCGTCAGCTCGAACATCGTGCGCACCCTGCAGGACCGCCAGTGGGTTCGCGAAGTCGGGCAGAAGGACGTGCCCGGTCGGCCCGCCCTGCTCGGCACTACCAGCGAGTTCCTCGACTACTTCAACCTCAAGCGGCTCGACGAGTTGCCGTCCCTCGGTGAACTCGGCGACATCGACGACATCGAGGCCGTGCTCGCCGCGGAACTCGGTGTCGTCGAGGACGGGGGCGAAGCGGCCAACGACGGCGCAACGGAAGGTTCGTCGGTCGATGACGCACCGATCGCCGCCACGGTCGCCCCCGATGGCTCCGCCACGGTCGAGGAAGCGGCACCGGCAGACTCCCCCGCGTCCGGTGCGAGTGCCGACCGTGCAAGCACCGCGATGGCATCCGAGCATGTCGATGCCGTGGACGGGGAGCCGCGACGCGGCGACGCGGAGGTAATCGCTGACGGCTCGTCCGAAACCGGATCTGAAGTCGATGCTGACGACGAATCCGAATCCGAATCCGAATCCGAATCCGAATCCGAATCCGAATCCGAAGTCGAGACCGAAGTCGAGACCGAAGTCGAGACCGAAGTCGAGACCGAAGTCGAGGCCAACGCCGACGCGAACCTCTACGCGAACCCCGATGTAGGTGTCGCCGCAGTCGCTTCTATCGTTTCAGAAGCAAACGCAAACACAAACGCAAACGCAAACGCAAACGCAGAAGCAGAAGCAGAAGCAGAAGCAGAAGCAGAAGCAGAAGCAGAAGCAGCGGAATCGGCAGCGGCAGCGCCTGTTGCGAATGCCAGTGCGGATGTAGATGCGGAGGCAGATGCGGATGCGGATGCGGATGCGGATGCGGATGCGGATGTAGATGTGGAAGCGAACGCCGACGAAGGCCGCGAGGACGAAACAGGTTCAGGACAGGAGGCCGAGGCGAACGCCAACGCGGAATCGGACAGCGTCGTCTCCGAGGACCGGGCAGTCGATTCGCGATTCACCGAGGAATCCCGTGGTGAGACCGTTGTTCCGCGTCGCCCGACTGTGCTGTCGATGAGTTCGATCGCGGCACGCTTTGCTCCCGACCGGAACGACGCTCCGGCTACTGGTGCGTCATCAGCGATCGATGTCGACGTCGGAACGACAGACGGTCGGAGCGATGGTCTCGACCACGCCCCGCTTGCATCGGTGCGCGACGAAGTCGACATAGATATCGCCGATGTCGAAGGCCTCGAGATCGTTGAACATGGCGAAGGCTCTGAGGGCGACAAAAGTGCGGAAGGCGCGGAAGGCGCGGAAGGCGCGGAAGGCGCGGAAGGCGCGGAAGGCGCGGAAGGCGCGGAAGTCGCGGAAGGCGTGAAAGACGCGGATGGCGCGGATGGCGCGGAAGGCGCGGATGGCGCGGAAGGCGCGGATAGCGCGGACGTTGCGAACGTTGCGGAAGGTGCGGAAGGTGCGGAAGGTGTCGCCGGTGCTGGAAGTGCTGGAAGTGCGGAAGGTATTTCAGGCGTCGCAGGTATCGGGGACGGCGATAACGCCGATAGCGCCGGGGCCACGGAAAGTATCGAAAGCGACGAAAGCGACGAAAGCGACGGAAGCGACGGAAGCGACGAGAGCGACGAGAGCGACGAGAGCGACGAGAGCGACGAGAGCGACGAGAGCGGCGAGAGCGACGAGAGCGGCGAGAGCGGCAAGAGCGTCGAGTCAGATGATTCGGGTGAGCCGGATGGAGCCAGCGCGGACGTAACAGAGCTGGCCGACGTTGACGCAGCGGTGCAGTCGCCGGACGTGGTGGGCGAGGTGGGCGTCGCGTACACGTTGCAAGACTCGGCGGGTGCGAACACCGCGAGCGTGGAAGACGGCAACGCAGAGAACGATCGCGAAGTCGCGACGGGTACCTTGTCCGACGCGACCGACTATCGCGCGCCCGTCGCCGATCGAAGCGAACCCGAGTGGGTCTCGTCTGCCACCGACTCGGAGATCGGCGTACGCACCGATGCAGACAGCGATCTCGTCACGGATGCGACCTCGAGGACAGCGCTGGACGGAGACGCCCGATCAAGCTTGAAGGCAGTTCCGGAGGCGCCGCTTGAAGCAGTGGCCGGGGAAGAGCACGTCGCTTCCTCTGGCGGACTTGCGTCGGGGGTCGAATCCCGCTGGTCATCGGAGAGCCGCGGCGAAGGCGCACGAGAATCCGTCGTACTGGCGAACCCGGCCATTCGACCGGTGACGCCGAGAGCTTCGGCACCGGAATCGCTGACCGAACCCAATGCTCCGAACGAGGCTGAAGTTCGACTTCGACAGGCGGTTGACGACTTCGCCGTGGAGCATCGTGTCGAGATCGCGGCGCGAGAGGAGCTGGAACGTCTGGGTACCGCGTCGCCGATTTCCCGTCCCAGCGCCCCGGAATCCTTCGAACGCGGCGTGCGCGGGGAGAACCCGCTCCGCGATGCTCATCCGGGAGGTCGTCCGATTCGGACACCCGTCGCTAACGGGAAGTCGTCTATCGAGCCACGCGCGGAGGAGCTGGACGTCGTCGCCGACTTCGCGGCTGCTAGAACACGAACAGACGACAGCGAAAAAGGCAACGAGCAAGGCAACGAGCAAGGCAACGAGCAAGTCAGCGAGCAAGGCAATAAGCAAGGCAACGAGCAAGGCAACGAGCAAGGCAACGAGCAAGGCAACGAGCAAGGCAACGAGCAAGGCAACGAGCAAGGCAACGAGCAAGGCAACGAGCAAGGCAACGAGAAAGGCAACGAGAAAGGCAACGAGAAAGGCAACGAGCAAGGCAACGAACAAGGCAGCGAGCAAGGCAGCGAACAAGGCAGCGACCGCGAGATCGACAGCGTCAGAAACGGTCGAGTCGATCCCGACGCCAACGCCGACTTCAGCACCAGCGCCAGCACCGAACCCGACACCACCACCGACATCAGCGCGATCGGAAGCGGTGACGTCGCGGACAGCAGCGACGGCAGCAATCACTCCGGAAGCGGCGACGTGCGCGGCGAGTCGTCGGCGGACGCAAGCTCGCCATCGCCTCCGCCGGACGGCATTCCATGACCGGCTAGGGAGGCCGATGCAACGCGAGGGAACGCGGACGATCGAGAGGACGACAAGCCTGAGGAGGGGTCGCCGCCGAGCGCGACGAGCCATGCGCTCGCGATTCGCGTGCACGATCCGAAGAGCGACGGCACCCTTCAACGACTCCCCGGCGGCCGTGAAATCGAGACCGCCCCGAGCGGGCCTGGTTCGTCGTTGTCGACCTTCGTCGCCCGGACCGGCGAGGTCGTCGGGGGGTGGCTGGGTCGAGCGGTGCGCTACGTGCGGCGATTGGGCCGGCGCCTGCGCGACACGTTGATCGCGGACGACTAGGCGCGCTTGAGGAGTACGTAGACCGCGCCGGTCCCGCCGTCCTGTACCCGCGCGGAGCAAAAGGCGAGCACGTGGCGATTGCGCTGAAGCCAGGCGTTGACGGCCGGTTTGAGACGCGGTGGACCGTCGGCGTTGCGCAGGCCCTTGCCGTGGATCACTAGCACGCAGAGATGCCGCCGCTGCTGCGCCTCGACCAGGAATTCGCCGAGCTCGGTCTTCGCCTCGGCCACCGTCAGTCCGTGCAGGTCGATCTCGGACTGGACCGCGTATCGACCGCTACGGAGCTTCTTGACGACGCTCTTCTGCACGCCGGCCTGCGCGTAGGCGAGGTGCTCACCGGTCTCGAGGAAGTCCGCGTCGCTCAGTTCATCGAGGAGCGCTGCCATGACCGAACGATCGTCGCGCTCCGCCGAGCGGGCGGCCGGGGGCGAGCGACGCGGCGGCGTCGGCGCGATACGGTCGTCGGCGACACTCTTCACCTCGCCGACCGCGTCGCGGAACAGCGCCAGATCTTCCTCGCTGATCGGTTTCTTGGCACTCATCGCCTCAGTATAGGTCGGAGATAGCTTCCGACGACTCCTGGAGACGACATGAAAAGCGCCCTTTGCCGGCGGCTCACCGGTCTGGCACTGACGTTCGGTGCGGCCGCCGTGCCGTTCACGCTTTCGGCTGCCGACATCGCGTTGACCGAGGTGCAGCGTTCTGCGCCGGACTTCGAACTCGAGCTCCTGGACGGTGAGCGACTCGACCGGGCCGCGATGCTCGGCAAGGTCTGGGTCGTCAACTTCTGGGCCACCTGGTGCCCGCCGTGTGTCGAGGAACTGCCGGCGATGAACACCGCATGGGTGACGTTCGAGGAGGCCGGTGTCGGCATGCTGGCCATCAACGTCGGCGAGACGCCAGACGCGATCGAGGGCTTTCTCGAACGCGTACCGATCGACTTCCCGGTCGCGCTCGGTGACGGCGCCAATGCCTTGCCGGACTGGGATGCCACGGTTCTGCCGACGACCTTGATCGTGGATGCCACGGGGCAAGTGATCCTCGAGGCGGCCGGTCCGCGGGACTGGGACGATCCGTCGCTCATCGAGCGCATCAGCGCACTCGTCGCCGACTGACGACGCAGTACGGCAAACGGTCAGGCAGGCTCGGCGCGTCGCATGCGTCGTTCGACCAGACCGTCGACGACGCCCGGGTCCGCGAGGGTCGAGGTGTCGCCCAGGTTGCCGACGTCGTCCTCGGCGATCTTTCGGAGGATGCGTCGGAGAATCTTGCCGGAGCGTGTCTTCGGCAGGCCCGGCGCCCACTGCAGGATGTCCGGCGTGGCGGTCTCGCCGATCTCGGCGCGCACGTGATCCCTCAGAGAACGGCTCAGCTCGTCGCTCGGCTCGATGCCCTCCATCAGCGTGCAGTAGGCATAGATGCCCTGGCCCTTTTCGTCGTGCGGGTAGCCGACCACCGCCGCCTCGGCGACGGCCGGGTGGAGGACCAGAGCGTTCTCGATCTCGACCGTGCCCAGGCGGTGGCCGGCCACGGTGAGCATGTCGTCGATGTGCCCGGTGATCCAGTAGTGTCCGTCGGCGTCGCGGCGCGCGCCGTCACCGGTAAAGTAGTAGCCGGGAAAGGCGGCGAAGTAGGTGTCGCGAAACCGTTGATGGTCACCGTATACCGATCGCATCTGACCGGGCCAGGGACGCGCGAACGCGAGGTTGCCCCGCGCCTCGCCCTCGAGAATGTTGCCCGCGTCGTCGAGGATCACGGGCTCGATGCCCAGGTAGGGCAGGGCCGATGAGCCCGGCTTGAGGGGCGTCGCGCCGGGCAGGGGGGAGATCACGATTCCGCCGGTCTCGGTCTGCCACCAGGTGTCCAGAACGGGGCAGCGATCCTCGCCGATCACGCGCGAGTACCACTCCCACGCCTCGGGATTGATCGGTTCACCGACCGAACCGAGCACGCGCAGGCTGCTCCGGTCTCGGCTCGTGACGGGTTCGTCGCCGTGCGACATCAGAGAGCGGATGGCGGTCGGTGCGGTGTAGAAGATGTTGACCTTGTGCTTCTCGATGATCTCCCAGTAGCGCGAGACGCTCGGGTGGTTGGAGACACCCTCGAACATCACCGTCGTCGCCCCGTTGGCGAGCGGACCGTAGACCACGTAGCTGTGACCGGTGATCCAGCCGATGTCGGCGGTGCACCAGTGCACCTCGTCTTCGTGATAGTCGAACACGTGCCGGTGGGTCATCGCCGCGTACAGCAGGTAGCCGCCGCCGGTGTGCAGTACACCCTTGGGCTTGCCGGTCGAACCCGAGGTGTAGAGGATGAACAGCGGGTCCTCCGCGTTCAGCTCGACCGCGGTGCAGTCCGGCGGGGCGGACTGGACGAGTTCGTGATACCAGAGGTCACGTCCGTCCTGCCAGGTGACCTCCTCGCCGCCGCGATTGACCACGACCATGCGCTTGACGCTCGCCACGCCTTCGCAGGCGCGGTCGGCGTTGTCCTTGAGCGGGACCTTGCGGCCGGCGCGCAGTCCCTGATCGGCGGTGATGACGACCGAACAGCCTGCATCCTCGATGCGTTCGCGGAGCGCACCCGGCGAGAACCCGCCGAACACGATCGAGTGAATGGCGCCGATGCGCGCGCAGGCGAGCATGGCCACCGCGGCCTCCGGGACCATGGGCATGTAGATGCACACGCGGTCGCCCTTCTTCACGCCGATGCCCTTCAGCGCGTTGCCGAACCGGCACACCTCGCCGTGCAGTTCGCGGTAGCTGATGGTGCGACTCTCGGACGGGTCGTCCCCTTCCCAGAGGATCGCCGCCTGGTCGCCGCGTTCCTCGAGATGCCGATCGAGGCAGTTGTAGGAGACGTTGAGCCGAGCGCCGGTGAACCAGGCGATCTCGCCCGTGTGGTAGTCCCAGCTCTGAACCGTGTCCCAGCGCCGGAACCAGTCGACGAAATGGTCGGCCTGGTCAGCCCAGAATCCGTCGGAGTCCGTCATCGAGCGGGCGTACATCTCAGCGTATTTCGAGGCGTCGATGTGCGCGGTGTCGGCTCGCTCCGGGGGCACCGGATAGATCGTCGATTCAGGCATGCAATGGGGTGACGCTACAGAAACTCGGCGCAGTGTACCTGCACCTTCCGCGCCGTCAAACCGCCTACAAATAGAGACGTTCCGTCCCGATTTACACGCTCAGGAAGGCCCCGTAGACGGGCGTGGCAGTCCCATTCTGTGCCGCCGTTCCCAAAGTGCCTTGCGACTCATTCCCAGCCGTGCGGCGATGTCCGTCTCGGACAGCTCGGGCTGCAGGCGCAGCACGACGTAGCGGAAGTAGGCGTCGAGATCGAGCGTGTCGGGCAACGATCCGAACGCCTCGTCCGGCAGCAGAAAGGGCTCGGCGGGTGCGTCGGCAAGCGCTGTCGGATCCGTGCCCGGCGGCAAGGCGCCGAGGACGGCCAGTTCGATCGTGCGCTCGAGGGCCGCGGTGCCGCCGGGTCGGCTTCTCGCGCCGAGCAGCGCGACCGTGGCATCGGACAGGATCGCCGGTCGCCCCGCGTGGCGTCGTCCGTGGCGCTCGGCCGCACCCCGGGCGAGCAGCTCGACGTCAGCCCGTCGTGCCTCGAGCGGCGGGATCTCGTGCTCCTGGAAGTCGATGCGTTCTGCCGGCGCCGATCCGACCACCGTGCCCTGGCCGAGGGTGATCAAGCGGAACACGGCACCGCCGGGGCGCCGGGTGGCCCCGTCCGGCGGGCCGAGTCGACCGACGAGCGCGTCCAGCGCCTCTGGCGGCAGCGTCTCGGGATGGCGCAGGACGAGCGTTCCGCCGCGCGCCCGGTCCAGTCCGGCGATCAGGCCGTCGTCGCCGTCGACGACCACCAGCGGTCCGTCACTGCGTGAGCCGCCGGCGTGCAGTTCGCGCGCGAGGTCCTCGCGCCCGCTTCCGGGGGCGCCTCGCAGGTGCAACGGCGCATCCGCATCGGTCGCCTCCAGCAGCGTCGCGACGAGGCTGTGCAATGCGGTGTCGCGGACGCGCGCCGTGGACGGCTCGGCACGCGCGATGTCGTGCTCCAGAGCGCGGTTGCGGGCGCTGAGACGATTGCGGCTCAGGGCGTTGTCGAGCACCAGCAGGAGTTCATCGTGGTCGAACGGTTTGGCGATGTAGTCGCTCGCGCCGGTGCGCATGACCTCGACCGCCGAGCGCACGCTCGCATGGCTCGTCATGACGACGACCGGGACAGGATCGGCCATCGGAATGACCGCGGTGCCGTCGCGTCCTGGCAGGCGAAGGTCGGCAAGGACGATGTCGAACGAGTCGGGAACGGCGGCCTCGGCCGCGCCGATATCACCCACGGCCACCACCTCGTAGCGGTTCCGCTCGAGCAGGCGGGTCAAGGCCTTCAGGATGATTTCCTCGTCCTCGACCAGCAGCAGGCGTCTCACGCGAGCGTCTCGTCCACCGGGGCAGGGGGGCACGGCAGCGAGACGATCACGTCGGTGCCAGGGTTGCGTTCTCCGAGTCGCACCCGTCCGCCGTGATCGGCCACGATGCTGTAGACCAGCGACAGGCCGAGTCCGGTACCGCTGCCGACGGCCTTGGTGGTCCAGAAGGGTTCGAACACGCGATCGCGGCTGGCGAGCGGGATGCCCGGACCATCGTCCGAGATCAGGACATGCCGGTACGGACCCTCCGAGCCCGCGAAGGCGGAGGGATCGTCAGCCGGATCGGCGGTCGACAGGACCCGCACCGTGCCGCCTTCCGGCGAGGCGTCCCGTGCATTGTCCAGCAGGTTGACGAATACCTGCACGAGCTGGTTCACGTCCGCGGTCACCTGTGTCCCCGGCGCGATGCACGCGTCCAGCGACACATCGCGGCGCGCCGGGGCAAGACTGACGAGACGCCAGGCCTCCGCGACCGCGTCCTCCAGCTCGACCGCGCCCCGGGTATCGCCTGCGATGGACTCGCCGTGCGAGAACGCGAGCAGCGAGCGGACGATGCGATCGATGCGCGCGACCTGACCCAGGATGTCGCCGGTCTGTTCTCCCACCAGGGCGGTGTCCGCTTCGCCGCGACGCGCATCTTCGGCGAGGTTCTGCGCGAGGCTCGCGATGCCGGTCAGGGGATTGCCGATCTCGTGGGCGACCCCGGCGGCGAGTCGGCCGATCGAGGCCAGGCGTTCGCTGTGGACGAGTTCGGCCTCGAGGGTGTCGAGGCTCGTCCGGTCCTCGATCAGGAAGACCTGGCCGGGCGCGGCGCCCTCGGACGAGGGATCATCGCCGGCTGACGGTCGGTGTCGACGAGCGTCGGCTTCGGGCGCGATGTCGGCACGGATGTCGGCCTTGTGAAGGTTGACCGTGAACGGGTGCTCCGCGCTGTCGACCCGGCAGCGCACCCGATGGTTCTCGTCGGAGCGGGCGAATCCCGCGAGCAGGGTGTTCCAGGGGGCGTCGAGCTCGTCCAGCGTACGGTCTCGTGCGCGGCGCGCGTCGATGCCGGTCAGACGCTGCATCGCCGAGTTCCACAGGTAGACCCGACCGTCTGCGGCCACCGAGCAGACCCCGATCGGCAACTCGCGCAGCACGTCCCGCAGGTAGCGGCGCAGATCGTCCAGCTGGCGAGTCATGCCGCGAAGGCGTGCCCGCGAATTCTCGAGACCGAGTTCGAGCAGACGTCGTTCCGCACCGCTTGCCTCCTCCAGCGTCGGCACCTCGTCGGCGCCATCGCGGACGGGGCGCGCGCCGCTCAACACTTCCCTGGCAAGGGTCGGCCCGACGAGCCCGGTCAGGTTGCGCTCGAGGCGCTCGTGGAGGAGGCGAAGCTCCGTCGGGCGGGTCTCGTCGACGTCGAGGCTGGTCTCGGCGAGTGCGCGTTCGAGTTCGCGTCGAGCCGCCGCGTTGCCCAGTCCCTGCTGCAGCGCGTAGCGGTAGTGGAGCACCGAGCGGGCGAGTGCCTCGGGTTCGAGCGGCAAGGTCGTACTCTCGAGCGCGGCCCGACCGGCGGCCAGTTCCTCGCGCGAGGGGCGCGTCGCGAGCGAGCCGAGGACGAACAGCGTCGCGTTCACCGTCAGGGAGCAGAACGTCGACAAGGTCCAGATGTCCACGTCGAGCGGCAGCGCCAGGGCAGTGCGCAACCCGTGCCCGGCGATGCCGACGATCGGACCGATCAGGAACACGAACCAGACGCCCGCGCCGCCGAGCAGACCCAGCAGGAATCCGCTCTGCGTCGCACGTGGCCAGAGCAGAAGCCCGGCGACGCCCGGGAGCAGCTGCGCCGCCGCGACGAAGGAGATCAGCCCGAGACTGGCCAGTCCGTCGTCGAGCGTGGTGGCGCTGTAGAAGCCGTAGCCCGCGAGGATGATCGCGGCGATCACGAGGCGCCGCCCGCGCACCAGCCGCTGGTACAGGTCGGTCTGGTCATCGCGCGCCGTTCGAGCGCCACCGAGGGCGGCGGGCAGCAGCAAGTGGTTCATGCACATGTGCGACAGCGCCAGCGTGGTCACGATGATCATCGCGCTGGCCGCCGACAGGCCCCCGAGAAAGACCAGTATCGCCAGCCAGTCGTGTCCGAGGGCAAGCGTGATGCCGAGCACGTGGAAGTCGGGATCCATCGCCAGCTCGAGATGCCGACCCGCGAACAGGATCGGCACGATCGGCAGATTGAGCAGCAGGAGATAGAGCGGGAAGGTCCAGCTGGCGGTGCGCAGGTGTCGCGGGTCGCCGTTCTCGACGAAGGTCATGTGGTACTGACGAGGCAGCAGAAAGGCGGCGCAGAAGGCGAGCAGCAGGAGCGTCGGCCACAGGGCGGTGCGCGCCGGGGCGTACAGCGCCTCGATCATCTCGGGGCGAGCGGCGCTCCAGGCGGCGAAGGCGGTCGGCGAGTCGAAGACCTCGGTAATCACGAACAGGCCGGCGACGAGCAGCGCGACGAGCTTGACCGCGGACTCGAAGGCGATCGCCACGACCAGCCCCTGGTGACGTTCGCGGGGGGCGAGATGACGCGCCCCGAACAGGATCGCGAACACCGTGACGAGGACGCAGAACGCGAAGGCGAGCAGACCCGGCGGCGCCTCGCTGCTCAGGATCTGCACCGACTCGGTGACGGCGCTGATCTGCAGGGACACGTAGGGCAGGATGCCGACGAGCATGAACAGCGTGACCACGAACCCGGTCGCGCGTCCGCCGTAGCGGAACGCGAGCAGATCGGCGATCGAGCTCAGTTGGTAGTCGGTGCACAGCCGCTGGATCGGCTGCAGCAGCCAGGGGCCCAGCAGGAAGGCACCGGTCACGCCGAGGTAGATGGTGAGAAAGGCGTAGCCGCTCTGGTCGGCAAGGCCGACGCTGCCGTAGTAGGTCCACGAGGTCGCGTAGACACCCAGAGAGAGGCTGTAGACGAGGGGATGCCGCACCAGGGCATCCGGCAGGTAGCCGCGATCCGCGCTCCAGGCGATCAGGAACAGAAGCCCGAGATAGGCGACCGCGATGCCGAACAGGGTGGTGATGGAGAGGCTCATGCGCGCCGCGCGGCGAGCGCCGCGAGTGCGATCACCAGCGCCCACGGGATGAACATGGCGTACCAGGGAAGGGCCAGCGTCGACCACCAGCCGGTCAGCGGCGAGACGAACAGCACGAGGGCGAACAAGAAGAGCAGGGCAGCGCGCTCGCGCGATCCCGGGCCGCTCACACGACGCCCTCCGGAACGGCCTGTGCACGCAGGTGCGGCACGGCCCCGAGCGACCAGGCGTCGGGAGCGACCCGCCAGAAGTCGTCCGACGACCCGACCGTGAGCGTCGGTTGCCCGAGGAAGCGCCACACCGCGAGCAAGGTCTCGAGCGGCCGTCCTTCATCGACGGGCGGCGCGTCGGTGCTCTTGCCCAGCTTCCGTCCGTCGGCCTCGATCGCGACCGGCACGTGCGCCCAGCCGGGCACGTCGAGGCCGAGTCGCTCGAGCACCGCCTGTTGGGCGGCGGTCGCAGCGAGCAGATCCGCGCCGCGGACCACGTGGGCGACCTCCGCGTCGTCGACGGCAGACGCCAGCGGGTAGGCGATCAGGCCGTCGCGACGTCGCACCACGATGTCGCCGGGGCCGCTCGCGAGATCGACGTCCATGGCGCCCTGCACGGCATCGTCGACGCAGAGTCTGCCGCTCAGTCGCAGGCGCAGGGCGTCGCCGGGCCGCGCCCACGGCACGGCCGACGGTCGAAGCGACTCGACGTCGTCCGGATCGGCGCGCTCGCCGCGACAGGTGCCGGGGTAGCGTTCATGCCCGACCAGCATCCGTCGTGTGCAGCGACAGCGGTAGAGGAGACCGTCGGCCGCGAGCGCACCGAGCGCCTCGTGGTAACGATCGAGACGGGCGCTCTGATACCGGATCGGGCCGTCGGCGGGCATCGCGTGGCGCTCGAGCGTGCGCGGGATGCTCTCCCGCGCGCCGCTCGCCTCGCGCGGCGGATCGATGTCGTCGATGCGTAGCAGCCAGCGACCGTCACGCGCCCGGGCATCGGCCCGACTCGCGACGGCGGCGATCAGGGAACCGACGTGGAGCGGCCCGGTGGGCGACGGCGCGAAACGTCCGGCCCAGCCGTCCACCTCCCGCCGCCCCGCCGCTACCGCTGCCGGATCAGGCGATCTGCCGCTCGCGGATCTCCTCGAGCGTCTTGCAGTCGATGCACAGCTCCGCCGTCGGACGTGCCTCGAGCCGATGAACGCCGATCTCGATGCCGCAGGTCTCGCAGTAGCCGTACTCGTCGTCGTCGATGCGCTTCTGCGCCTCGTTGATCTTCTTGATGAGCTTCCGCTCGCGATCGCGGGTACGGAGCTCGAGGCTGAACTCCTCCTCCTGCGTCGCGCGATCGTTGGGATCGGGGAAATTGGTCGCGTCATCCTTCATGTGACCGACCGTGCGATCGACCTCCTCCATCAGCTGCTGCTTCCAGTCACGAAGCTTCTTGCTGAAGTGCGCGAGCTGATCGGCATCCATGTAGTGGCTGGACCGATCGCGCTCGTACGGCACGACGGTCGAACCGCTCGGCTCCGGCAGCTCGACAAGCGCGTCGTCGATGCCCTTCTCGGCGAGGGCGGAGCGCGGAACGCTGGTGACCGGCGCCCGGGACTTGGTCGCGGCCTTCTTCGTGGTCCTGTCGGCCGTTGCCTTCGGGTCGGCGACCTTGGCCGCCGCCTTCTTCGTGGCCGCCGCCGGGGCGGAAGCCTTCTTCGCCGATGCCTTCGCGGCCGATGGCGCGACCGGCTTCGATGCCGAGGCGCTCTTCTTCGCGGTCCCGGCGGTTCCGGTCACGGCAACCTTCTTCGCGGCACTCTTCTTGGCACTGGCGCGAATCGCACCCCGCGCGGAACCGGCGCCCTTCGCGGCTGCCGCTGTGGCGGGTGACTGCTTCATGGCGGCGACGGCCGTCTTCTTCGTCGTTGCCTTCTTCGCGGTGACCTTCTTCGAGCTGGCCTTGCTGGCGCCGGACTTCTTCGCGTCGACCCTGGCGGCCGCCGTCTTCTTCGCCACCTTCGCAGGCGTCGGGGCGGTCCCTTTCTTCGCCGCGGACTGCTTCGCCGCGGACTGCTTCGCCGCGACTTTCTTCCCCGCAGGCTTCTTCCCCGCAGGCTTCTTCGCCACGCGCTTGACCGCCGCGGACGGCTTCGCCGCGACTTTCTTCGCTGCGGGCTTCTTCCCCGCGGCCGCTCTTGCCGCAGCGCTCTTGGCCGTAGCCGTCTTCGCCACAGCCTTCTTCGCCACAGGACGGCTCGCGGCCTTCTTCGCGACGGTCTTCTTCGCGGCGGCCTTCTTCTTCGCCGCCATGACCTTCGACGGGGGCTCCGCGACGCGCCTCACGTCCGTCTTCGCGGTCGTGCTCTCGCGTGCGGTGCTCTTTGCCATGTCTGTCCCGGGGTACTGGATTTTGCAGCGCGCCGTTGTAACAGAACCGCCACCTCGATGCAATCGAGGCAGCCGGCGTTCGACACCTCGGCGACGCGTCCGTCAGGGTGCTTTCCGGTCCGCCTGCAGTTCGCTCGTGTCCGGCATGACGCGCTCCACCGTCGCCTCCAGTCGCCCACGGGCGACTCGCACGTCGATGCGGTCGCCCTGTGCCAGTTCGGTGGCCGCGCGGATCACCCGATCCTTCCGGCGAACGACGGCGAAGCCGCGATCGAGGACCGCGAGCGGGCTGACCGCATCCAGTGCCCGCATCAGTAGCTGCAGGCGCACACGGGGCTGCTCGATACGGCTCTGCCCGGCGACATGAAGGCGGAGCGCGAGCGTGTCCAGGCGGCCGGTGTACGCGTCGATCCGCTCCTTCGGGTGGCGCGCACGCAGGCGCCCGACCAGTGTGTCGAGTCGCGCCGTGCGCCGCCCGGTCATGGCGTCGCGGGCCCGGGCCAGCCGTCCGTCGAGCTCGTCGACGCGCTGCATGCGCTCGCGCAGGCGCCGTTCCGGGTGGCGCGCCTGCAGCCGCCGCTCGAGGTTGCGCGCCCGTTCCGTCGCCCGCGCCGTCAGTCGCTGCCCCACCGCGACGAGGGTCGCCTGCGCCCGCCTCACGCGCTCGATCCGCAGCGCGCCGTCCGGCACGACCAGCTCGGCTGCGGCCGACGGGGTCGGGGCGCGCAGGTCGGCGACGAGATCGGCGATGGTCACGTCGATCTCGTGGCCGACGCCGCTGACCACCGGCAACGGACACTCGCGCACGGCCGTCGCGACGGCGAGCTCGTTGTAGGCCTGCAGATCCTCGATCGAGCCGCCGCCTCTCACCAGCAGCAGCGCGTCCACCTCGGCCCGTCGTCCCGCCCGCTCCAGCGCGCGAACGATGGCCGCGGGCGCGCCGGCGCCCTGGGTGAGGGTGGGGTAGATGACGACCCGGGTGCCCGGCGCGCGGCGCGCGAGCACCTGCAGCACGTCCCGCACCGCCGCTCCGCTCGGGGACGTGACCACGCCGACCGCCGCGGGGGCGGGGGGCAACGGTCGCTTCGACGCCTGGGCGAACCAGCCGCGCCCGTCGAGCTCGGCCCGGAGCTTCTCGAACGCCGCCTGCAGCCGACCGGCCCCGGCGCGTTCCATGTGCTCGACGATCAGCTGAAAGTCGCCGCGTACCGCGTAGAGGCCGAGCTTGCCGCGCACCAGCACCGCGTCGCCGCTCTCGGGGCGGAAGTCGACGTTGCGGTTCCTCGCGCTGAACATCGCGCAGCGGATCTGTGCGCCGGAGTCCTTCATCGAGAAGTAGAGGTGGCCGCTGGCAGGCCGCGCCACGTTGGACAGCTCGCCCTCGAGCCACAGCGTCCCGAAGCCGCCCTCCAGATGACGCTGTACCTCCTGGTTGAGGCGGCTGACGGTGTAGATCCGCCGACGCGAGTCGCTGCTCTCCATGGAGCAAGAGCATACAGGCGGCGTATACTTCCGCCGCATCCTGACTCACCCGACGGAACACCGCCCCATGCAGGTTTCCCAGGAAGCACTGACGTTCGACGACGTCCTCCTGACGCCCCGCCATTCCCGCGTGCTGCCCCGTGACGTGGCGCTCGCGACGAAGCTCACGCGCACCCTGTCACTCAACATCCCGTTGCTCTCCGCGGCGATGGACACGGTCACGGAATTTCGCCTCGCCATCGCGCTCGCGCAGGAAGGCGGCATCGGCATCGTGCACAAGAACCTGTCCCCGGCGGCTCAGGCGCACGAGGTCAGTCGGGTCAAGAAGCACGAGAGCGGCGTCGTCACCGAACCGATCACGATCGCCCCGTCGACCACCATCGGCGAGGTGATGGAGAGCATTCGTCGCCACGGCATCTCGGGTCTCCCGGTGGTCGACGGCTCGACCCTTGCCGGCATCGTCACGCAGCGCGACCTGCGCTTCGAGACCGATCTCTCGCAACCGGTCTCGGCGATCATGACGCCGCGCGAACGGCTGGTGACCGTGCCGGAGCACGCCCCGCGCGAGGCGGCGATCGAGCAGCTGCACAAGCATCGCATCGAGAAGGTGCTGGTGGTCAACGACGCCTTCGAACTGCGCGGCATGATCACGGTCAAGGACATGCGCAAGGCGCAGGATTTCCCGAACGCCTGCAAGGACACCGAAGGCCGTCTGCTCGCGGGCGCGGCGGTCGGCACCGGCGGGGACACGGACGAACGGGTCGCCGAGCTGGTTCGGGCAGGGGTCGACGTCCTCGTGGTGGATACCGCCCACGGACACTCCCAGGGCGTGCTCGATCGCGTCGCGTGGATCAAGGAGCGCTTCCCGAACGTGCAGGTCATCGGCGGTAACATCGCCACGGCCGAGGCAGCGCTCGATCTGGTGTCGGCCGGTGCCGACGGGGTCAAGGTCGGGATCGGACCGGGCTCGATCTGCACCACGCGCATCGTCGCGGGCGTCGGCGTGCCGCAGATCACCGCGATCAGCAACGTGGCGGACGCGCTCGCGGGCAGCGGCGTTCCCTTGATCGCCGACGGCGGCATCCGCTTCTCCGGCGACATGGCCAAGGCGATCGCCGCCGGTGCCCACACCGTCATGGTCGGCAGCATGTTCGCCGGCACCGAGGAGGCGCCCGGCGAGGTCGAGCTGTATCAGGGCCGAAGCTACAAGTCCTACCGCGGCATGGGTTCCGTCGGCGCCATGCGCGCGGGGTCGTCCGATCGCTACTTCCAGGATGACGAGGACGTCGAGGACAAGCTCGTCCCGGAAGGCATCGAGGGGCGGGTCGCCTACAAGGGTGCCGTGGCAGGCATCATTCATCAGATGGTCGGCGGTGTGCGCTCCAGCATGGGCTACTGCGGAGCGCCGGACATCGAGGCGATGCGGCGCGATGCGGTCTTCGTCCGGGTCACCGGGGCGGGCATGCGGGAGAGCCACGTGCACGACGTGCAGATGGTCAAGGAAGCGCCCAACTACCGGATCAGCTGATGACGCGCGACATCCACGCCGAACGGATTCTGATCCTCGACTTCGGCGGTCAGACCACGCAGCTGATTGCCCGGCGGGTACGCGAATGCGGTGTCTATTGCGAGATCCGTCCGTGGAGCGTCACCGACGCCGACGTCCGCGCCTTCGGGGCGATGGGCGTGATCCTGTCGGGCGGGCCGGAGTCCGTGGTCGAGGCGGCGTCGCCGCGCATACCCGAGGCGGTGCTCGCCGCCGAGGTGCCGATCCTCGGCATCTGCTACGGCATGCAGGCGATGGTCGCGCAACTCGGCGGCGTCGTGCACCGGGCCGACGACCGCGGCGAGTTCGGCTACGCCTCGATGCGCGTCACGGGCGACGCCGCACTGTTCGACGGGCTCCAGGATCGACTGACCGGCGAGGGACGCGAGCTCGACGTCTGGATGAGTCACGGCGACCGGGTCGAGTCCCTGCCGGCCGGCTACCGCGCGGTCGGCACGAGCGAGAACGCGCCATTCGCGGCGATGAGTGACGAGGCGGGTCGGTGCTTCGGCATCCAGTTCCATCCGGAGGTGACTCACACGCGTCAGGGCGGCACGATGCTCGAGCGTTTCGTGCGCGAGGTCTGTGGCTGCAAGGGGCTGTGGACCGCCGGCAACATCGTCGAGGACGCGGTGGCCCGCGTGCGCGCGGATGTCGGCGACGAGGAAGTCCTGCTCGGTCTGTCGGGCGGCGTGGATTCGTCGGTGGTCGCCGCGCTCCTGCACCGCGCGATCGGTGACCGGCTGACCTGCGTGTTCGTCGACAACGGCCTGCTGCGGCTCGACGAGGGCGATCAGGTGATGCAGACCTTCGCCGACAACATGGGTGTGCGCGTCATCCGCGTGGATGCCGAACGACGCTTCCTCGAAGCCCTGCGCGGCGTCGCCGACCCGGAGCAGAAGCGCAAGGTGATCGGCGGGCTCTTCATCGACGTGTTCGAGGAAGAGGCGGCGAAGCTGACCGACGCGCGCTGGCTCGCTCAGGGCACGATCTATCCCGACGTGATCGAGTCGGCGGGCTCGGGCTCGGGGGGCGGGGCTCACCTGATCAAGTCGCATCACAACGTCGGCGGGCTTCCCGAGCACATGAAGCTCAAGCTCGTCGAACCGCTGCGCGAGCTCTTCAAGGACGAGGTCAGGCGCGTCGGGGTCGATCTCGGCTTGCCGCCGGTGATGGTGAACCGTCATCCCTTCCCGGGGCCGGGACTGGGCGTGCGCATCCTCGGAGCGGTGCAGAAGGACTACGCCGACACGCTGCGTCGCGCCGACGCGATCTTCATCGAGGCGCTCCGGCGACACGGGCTGTACGACACGGTGAGCCAGGCCTTCGCCGTGTTCCTGCCGGTGAAGTCCGTCGGGGTGACGGGTGACGGGCGGCGCTACGACCACGTGGTGTCGCTGCGAGCGGTCGAGACGATCGATTTCATGACGGCGCGTGCCGCCCACCTGCCGCATGCCTTTCTCGACGAGGTCGCGACCCGCATCTGCAACTCGATCCCGGGCATCTCGCGCGTCGTCTACGACATCTCGAGCAAGCCACCCGCGACCATCGAGTGGGAGTGACGCCGATCCGTCGCCCGCGCTCGCGACGGGTTCAGCTCAACCAGAGACGTCCGTAGGGAGGCAGTTCCACGTGATCGTCCGCGGTGAGCGTCGGTCCCGTTCCGAGCCGGTCGCCGGGGTGTAGCAAGCCGACGCCGCGGAGCACGTCACCGCGCAGCCACTGCGTACCCTCGGTGAGGTTGTAGACGCCCAGCAGCGGGCCGATCGGGTGTCGCCTCAGCAGCACGAACAGGCGCGGGTGGCCGGTGTCGAGGATCTCGGTGTCGTGGCTGGCGTGTAGCTGCGGCGTGTCGGCGCGCGTCGTGACGATGTGCCGGATACCGCCGAAGAGGCGACCGGCCACGCTCGACGGGTCGTGGCGTTCCCCCGCCCTGGACCAGTCCATGGCCGGGCGGTGCAGCCAGCGGCTGTCGCTCGCGTGCTCCGGGTCGTCCGCCCAGGCCTCGTCGTTGGTCAGGCCGATCTCGTCGCCCATGTAGATGAGCGGTATGCCGCCGAAGCCCGCGATCAGGGCGTGGCCGAGGAGGATGCGCTCGATCGCCAGATCGGCGGCGCCCGTGTCGTTGGCGGCGAGGGCCTCGCCCAGCCCGGCGAGGCTCGCCAGGCTGCCGTTGACGCGCCGGTCGCCGGTGCCCGGGTTGTACTGGAACACGCCGCCGTTCGCGAAGCTGCCGGCGAACTCGCCCGTGTAGAAGTCCGAGAGGAAGCTCCGGTGGGCAAAGGGATCGAGACCGACGGCCTTGGCATCGTCGTCGGCGACGGCCCAGCCGATGTCGTCGTGACACCGCACGTAGGTGCCCCAGGCGATGTTTGACGGGGTCTTCGGGAATTCGCCCAGCGCGCGCGTCATCAGGCGCGTGTCCCGGCTCGCGAGCGAGCTCCAGAACTGCACCATGAGGGAGTTGTGGTACGCGACGTTCGACACCTTGCCGTGTCGACGCCCGACGCCGAAGTAGCGGATCAGGTCATCGGGAGAGACGATCGCCTCGGCCTTGTGGACGACGGCAGGGGTGGCGATGCGCGAGCAGGCGCGCAGGGCCTGCAGCAGGTCGTAGACCTCTTCCTGGTTCTGTGAGTCGGTCCCGAGCCGCTTCCACATGAACGCGACCGCATCGAGGCGGAAGACCTCGACGCCGAGGTTGGCCAGGGTCAGCATGACCTCGACGATCTCGATGAAGACCGCGGGGTTGGACCAGTCGAGATCCCACTGCCAGGCGTTGAACGTCGTCCAGACCCAGCGACCGCTCCGTTCGTCGAGCGTGAAGTTGCCCGGCGCGAAGTCGGGGAAGACTTCGGGAAGCGTCCTCTCGTAGGCGTCCGGCAGCGCCCGGTCGGGGAAGGTGTGGAAATAGTCGAGGTAACGCGCGTCGCCGGCACGCGCGGCCTCGGCCCAGGGGTGCTCGCGCGCGCAGTGGTTGAGCACGAGATCGATGCAGACCGACGTGCCGCGTTCACGCAGCGCGGCACAGAGCGTCTCGAGGTCGGCGTTGGTACCGACGGCGGGGTCCACGCGGCTGTAGTCGGTGATCGCATAGCCCCCGTCGTTCTCGCCGTCCCGGGCCTGCATGATCTTCATCAGGTGCACGTACGTGGCGCCGATCTCGTCGAGGTAGTCGAGGTGCTCGTGCACACCCGCGAGCGTGCCCGCGAAGCGCTCCACGTAGAAGACGTAGCCGACCATCGACTCGTGCTGGAACCAGTCGGAGGCGAGGTCGCGTTCCAGATCGAGTGCCTTGAGCGGTTCCGGGCGTGCGCTCCAGCCACGCGCCAACGCGCCCGTCAGCCGTTCGAGAAACGCCTGATAGTCGGGTCGCTGCCCGTAGACGGGCTCGAGCCCGTCGTGGAGATCCTCGAACCGGCGAAGGAGCCGGGCTTCGAACAGCTGCCGCTCGCCGGCGGGCAGCGCGGCAAGCGGTTCGGCAAGCGAGGCGAGCACCGCCGCGTGACGGGCCCGCGCTTCCGGAGCCCGGATCACTCGCGGGTCACCGCGGGCGTCGTACGTAGGCGCGCAGGGTCTCGGCCCGCGCCTCGGCGTAGCTCTCGTCGAAGCCGATGTGCGAGGCGATCAAGGTGCCCTCCCGATCGTGCACGAACGCGACAGGCATGCCCCCGACACCGTAGGCCGCGGCGATCGACCCGGTCTTGTCCTCCAGCAGCGGGAAGTCGGCCGGAACCTGCTCGAGAAAGCGCGCCGCCCCTTCCGGCGTGTCGCCGGTGTTGACGCCGAGAATGACCAGGCCCTCGTCGCCGAGCTCTGCCTGTAGCGCGTTCAGCCACGGAAACGCGGCTCGGCAAGGCACGCACCAGGATGCCCAGAAGTCGATGTAGACGACCTTGCCGGCATGTGCGGAGAGATCGATCGCCCCGTCGATCGCCGCGGCGTTCGGCAGGGTGGGTTCGCCCGCCTCGTCGTCCGCGGACGCCGCGGAGGCAGGTAGCGATTCGGCGGCCGGAACGCTCGGGCGTTCGGTGGCGAGCGCGTCGGCACTGGCGAAGACGCCACCGACGAGCACGGCGAAGGCGAGGAACGTCGGGCGGCACGGGCGTGACGATGGATTCATGGAAGGAGCCTAGCGCGTCAGGTCCGACAATCCAACGCATGGCCGAGTGGCTCGCCGCGCTGGCGATCGGACCCGCGCATTGTTCTTGGCGGGCGCTCTGCTAGCCTCAAGGGGCACGGGGCGCCGGTCGTGCGTCCGTGACCGGAACGCGCCGATGGACCAAACTCGAATGCCCGGTGAGCGAGCGACGCCCTGGTGGCCGGCCGCGCTGCTCGTTCTCGGACTGACGCTCGTGCCGCTGCTCGCGCCCCTGCTCGGCACGCTGGACGAGCACGATCTGGCCGAACTGGGGGTCGCGCTGTTCGGCGAGCGAACCTCGACCACGCAGGCAAGCCTCGCGACCCCGTGACCCGACGCCTTCATGGACGGACCGTTCGCGGTCTGGCCGCCGTCGCCGCGCTCTCCGTCGGGGCCTGCGCAGCGCCCGCCGCGGTGCGCTCGGAGCCGCAGCCGGCGACGCCCGACGCGATCAAGATGCCGCCGGCGATCGCGATGCCGGCGGTCTCGCGGCTCGAGCCGCGTCCCCCGCTGCCGACCGGCACCGACGCCGACGCCGATCGCGTGGCGGACACGGCGGACGACTGTCCCGACTCGACCACGGGCCGGCGGGTCGACGCGCATGGCTGCGCTTTGTTCGACCGCGTGCTCGAGGGGGTCGAGTTCGGCACGGGGGACTACCGCCTCGGCGCCGAGGCCCGGCGTGCGCTCGATCGGCTCATCGCCGATCTCCAGCGCCACCCGACGGTCCGCATCCGGCTCGACGGACACACCGACAATCGCGGGACCGCCGTCGCGAATCTCGAACTCTCCAAGCAGCGTGTGATGTCGGTGGCACGGTATCTGGTAACCGGTGGGGTGGCGGCCGAACGCCTGAAGCCCTACGGCTACGGCGAGAGCCGACCGATCGCGAGCAACGGCTCGGCTGCCGGTCGGGAACGCAACCGGCGCATCGAGATCGGACTGCCGGAGCCGGCCGTGCCACAGCCTGAACCGGCGAGTGAGACGGGGCTCGAACCGGAGCCCGAACCACGTTCGTGAATGCAATGTCGGTCGTGGTGCCGATCGCCTCGCCGACCGCCCTTCCGATGGCTTGGCGATGGCTTGGCGATGGCCTTGCCGATGGCAGCCCTGGCCATGCCCGACGCCTTGCCGAACCCGACGCCCCGCGTCAGAATGACTGTCGAACACCGGAACACCGTCATGATCCAAGCGCCGTCCCTACGCCTCCTGTCCGTGCTGCTCGGCCTGTCCGTGGTCGCCGGCTGCGCAAGCACGCCGTCCAGCGACGATACCGTCAAGCGGCCCGTGGTCACGACGGCACCGCTGGCCGACGGATCGGTGCGCGGAGACACCGACAACGAGCGCATCGTCGAACTCTGGGCGGCGGCCGAGAAGGCACGTGCCGCGGGCGAGGATGCGCTCGCGCTCGAGTACCTGTACGACGGGCTCGACGTCGACCCGCGCAACGGGCTGTTCTGGAGCCGGGCGGCCGAGATCCAGCTCCGCAACGCGGAGCCCGCGATCGCCGAGAACAACGCGATCAAGTCGAACAGCTTTGCCGGCGAGAACGATGCGTTGCTGTATCGCAACTGGCTGATGATCGAGCAGGCGCGGGACCTGCGCGGCGATCTGCTCGGCACGCGAAGCGCGCACAAGAAGGTGCAGGAATATCAGTACCGCTAGCAGTAGCGGTACCGAGGCGGCACCTCTTTCCGAGGACGACACGGAGGGCGATCCCGAGCTGCGGCCGCAGGCGTCGCGAGACACCTCCACGGTCGAGCAGGAAGTGGCCGAGGCGCTCGGCGCGGACGGTCCCTTCGCCGAGTTGCTGCCGGGGTTCGCCCCGCGAGACGAGCAGCGTCATCTGGCGGTCGCGGTGGCGCGGGCGCTCGGTCGCGGCTCGACCCTTGTCGGCGAAGCCGGCACCGGCACCGGCAAGACCTTCGCCTACCTCGTTCCGGCGCTGCTCTCCGGGCAGCGCATCATCATCTCGACCGGAACGCGGCACCTGCAGGATCAGCTGTTCCGGTCGGACCTGCCGCTGGTCAAGAAGGCGCTCCGCGGCGCGTATTCCACGAGCCTGCTGAAGGGCCGCTCGAACTATGTCTGCCGCCATCGCCTCGCCCGTGCGATGGGGCTCCCGGTGCTGAACGACGAGACCAGTCGGCGCCACCTTCGCATCATCGCCGACTGGGCGAGCCGGACCGACAGTGGCGACATCGCCGAGGTCACCGCCGTGCCGGAGGATTCGGCGGTCTGGGGCTTCGTCGTCTCGAGCGAGGAGTTCTGCGCGCAGCACGAGTTCGAGGATCTCGCCGACTGCTTCGTTCACGGCGCTCGCAAGCGGGCGCAGGAAGCCGACATCGTCGTCGTCAATCACCACCTCCTCTGCGCGGATCTCGCCCTGAAGGAGGACGGCTTCGGCGAGATCCTGCCGAGCGCCAACGGCTTCATCATCGACGAGGCGCACCAGCTGCCGGACATCGCCGCGCAGTTCTTCGGGCGGAAGCTGTCGAGTCGGCAGCTGCTCGATCTGGCGCGGGACACGGTCACCGAGCAGCTGATCGAGGCGCCCGACACCAAGGCCCTGCGCGATCTCGGCAATGCCCTCGAGGTCGCCGTCCGCCATTTCCGGCTCGCGTTCGCGGTCGAGCCCGATCGGGACGCCTGGCTCACGGTGCAGGAGGACCAGACGATGATCGCGGAGCTCGAGCGGCTCGGCGGCACGCTCGACGCGCTGGTCGAGGTGCTCGGCGAAGCGGCCACGCGTGGCAAGGGCATCGAAGGTTGTCACAAGCGCGCGCTCGTTCATCAGGCTTCGCTGGCCCGCTTCAAGAACGATCCGGCCGACGGCGAGTACGTGCACTGGTACGAGACGTTCCGCACGGGCTTCAGCCTGAACATGACGCCGATGACCGTCGCCGGTCCGTTCGAGCGCGCGATGGAAGGTGTGCACGCGAGCTGGGTGTTCACGTCCGCGACGCTGGCCGTCGGTGGTGACTTCGGGCACTTCCGCCAGCAGCTCGGGCTCGACGACGCGGACGAGTTGCAACTCGACAGCCCCTTCGACTACCAGCGCAACGCCTTGCTCTACCTGCCGAAGGATCTGCCCGAGCCTCAGGGCCGCGGCTACACGGCGGCGCTCGTCGAGCGCGTGCGGCCCGTGATCGAGGCGAGCGAAGGCCGCGCCTTCTTCCTGTTCACGAGCTATCGCGCCCTGCACGAGGCCGAGCGCGTGCTGAGAGACACCCTGCCGTACCCCTTGCTGGTGCAGGGACAGATGCCGCGCGGCGAACTGATCGAGGCGTTTCGCAGCTACGGCAACGCGGTCCTGCTCGGCACGGCAAGCTTCTGGGAGGGGGTGGATGTGCGCGGCGAGGCACTGTCGTGCGTCATCATCGACAAGCTCCCGTTCGGCTCACCGGGCGATCCCGTGATGAGCGCGCGCATCGATCACATGAAGCGAGCCGGCGGCGACCCCTTCGCGGAGTACCAGATCCCGCAGGCGGCGATCACCCTGAAGCAGGGCGTCGGCCGGTTGATTCGTGACGTGACCGACCGCGGAGTGCTGGTCATCGGCGATCCGCGAGTGCGCACGCGGCTCTACGGCGAGACCTTCATCCTGAGCCTGCCGCCGATGCCGATCACGCGCGACGTGGCCGAAGTCCAGCGATTCTTCGCGAGTCAGCCGACCGCAGGTCTCTCGGACGCTGATGAAGCTGCTGAAGCTGCTGAAGCTGCTGAAGCTGCTGAGGCTACTAAGGCCGCTAAGGCCGCTAAGGCCGCCAAGACCGCCAAGGCCGCCAAGGCTGCCAAGGCTGCTGATTCCGCAAAGGCTGCAGAAAGAGAAGAGACTGAAAAGGGCGCAAAGTCTGCTGATGGCGCAGACGCCAAGGACGCCAGGGACGCCAGGGACGCCAGGGACGCCAGGGACGCCAGGGACGCGTCTGACGCGATGGTTGCCGATCCGTCGGAACCGGTGACCTCTTGATGTGCTCGAGAGTCCCTGCGTGAATCTGCTGGCCATCGAGACCTCGACCGACGCCTGCTCGGTCGCGCTCGCCTCGGGTACCGACGTTCGCGTCGATCATCGGATCGCGCCGCGCGAGCACGCGCGTCTGGTGTTGCCGATGATCGACACCTTGCTTGCCGAGGCCGGCCTTGCGCGCGCCGACCTCGACGGTGTCGCGTTCGGTAGAGGCCCGGGCAGCTTCACCGGCGTGCGCATCGCCGCTGCGGTGACGCAGGGCATCGCGCTCGGACTCGACATCGGTGTCGTCGGCGTTTCCACGCTAGCGACGATGGCCCAGGGCTGTTTTCGCGAGCTGGGCGACACCCGTGTCGGGGTCGCGCTCGATGCCCGGCTGGACGAGATCTACTGGGGTGCGTTTCGGGAAGTGGACGGCGTCGTGCGCGCCTGCACCGAGGAGCGAGTGTGCGCCGCGGAAGCCGCCACCTTCGGCAACGACGCACGCCACGGTGAGTCCGACGACGTCCGTGCGTCGCCGGGCTGGCGACTGGCGGGGCCCGGTGCCGAGCGCTATGCGGACACACTTCGACAGGCGCTCGACCTTCCGAACGACCCGCCGAACGACCGCGTCGTGCGACCGGATGTCTGGCCGACGGCGCGTGACACCCTTGCACTTGCGGCCGTCACGATCGCCGAAGTCGGGTTCGGCCCTCCGGAATCGGCGGTACCGGTCTACCTACGAGAGCGGGTCGCCCTGACCGAAGTCGAGCGGGGTGTGTCTCGAGCCGCACCTCCCGGCGCGGCTCGGCCGAGGGCCTCGTGAAAACCCCCGGTGCCTGCAAGGGGAGGCAGACCACGCCGCCGGCCGGTAACGGTGCGGTATGGTCTGTCGCACGCTATTCGTGAGAATCACTCGTGCATATCGTGCTCGGTCTGCTGACGACGATCGTCACCCTCCTGATCCTCCTCAACCGCCTGGCCGAAGCCGGAATCTCGCTGGGCGGCCTCAATCCTTTCCTGCTGCATCGGCGCCGGAAGTGGCAGCAGCAACTGGAGGGCAATCCGATTTATCACGTCGAGAGCCCCATGGACGCCACGGCCCTGCTGATGGTCGCGACCGCGCGGCTCGACGGCGACATGAGTGCCGGCGACAAGGCAACGATCATCGAGGGCTTCACCGACGAGCTCAACTTGTCGAAACGCGAAGCGGCCGCCTTGCTCGTCTCGAGCACCTACCTGCACGGCAGGGGCGACGAGCTGCGCGCGAACCTCGACAGGATCTTGCAGCCGAGCCTGCCCAACTTCACCGAGGAGCAGGCCCGCTCCGCGATCGCCTTGCTCGACGGCCTGTGCGGGCCCGGCGTGTCGAGCCACGAACTCAAGCGCGAGTTCGTCGACGACGTCGGCGAGCGCCTGCAGGCGCCCTTCGCCCCCAAGGGCAAGTGGACCTGACCGACGGCCGTCTCGCGGCGTGTGGCGCGCGTCTCTCGTGAACGTCCCGTCCAGACGTCAATGGCGTGCGTCGCGGCGCCAGCCGGACAGACCGACCGCGGCCACGACGATCGTGCCGACCAGGATCTCGCGGACGTAGGAATCGATCGCGAGCTGGGTGAGCGCGTTGTCGAGCAGCCCGAGGAGGGCGACACCCGTGAGCGTGCCGAGCACGCGAGGTTCGCCGTCGCGCTGCAGGGTCATGCCGAGGAAGACCGCCGCGATCGCGTCGAGCATCAGGCCCGCGCCCTGCGTCGGGTTGGCCGAGGCCACGCGACTGGCGAGCATCAGACCGGCCACGGCGGCCCCCAGACCGGTCAGCACGAACGCGATCGTGCGCAGGCGTTCCACGGGTACGCCCGCCAGCCGCGCGGCCTCGACGTTGTTGCCGATGACATAGAGGTGGCGCCCGAAGGCCCGCCGTTCGAGCAGGTACCAGACGAGGGCGAGCACCACCAGCGCCACCAGGGTCAGGGCAGGCAGGCGCAGCCCCTCGAGTCCGAGCACGTCGAGCGGAGGCCCGCCGCGGGCGAAGCCGCCGAAGGCGTCCGGTATGGCTCGGCCGAAGATCGTCTTGCCGCCGCTGACCAGGAACGCCACGCCGCTGAATACGGTCAATGTGCCCAGGGTCGCGACGAACGGCAGGATGCGGAAATAGCTCACCAGCATACCGTTGACCAGTCCGCCCAGGAACCCGACCAGCAGCGCGCCGCCGACCGCGATCGGCACGCCGTGCCCCTGGGTGAACAGCACGGCCGCGGTAACGCCTGCCAGGCTCGCCATCGAGCCGACGCTCAGGTCGAAGTCGCCCATGGCCATGACGAGGGTCATGGTCATGGCGACGACCGCGAGCATGCTGACCTGCCGCGAGACGTTGAGCAGGTTGCCCGCGGTCAGGAAGGTGTCCGGCAGCAGCGTCGCCGCGCCGCCGAACAGGGCGAGCGCGACGAGCGGCACGGCGAGCCGACGGACGCGCGTCATGCGTGGGGCCCCGCGCCGGGAGGATCGAGGACTGCCGGCCGGGCTAGTCTGCGGCGTTCGCCTGCGTGACCAGCGTCGTCGGCACATGCACCACGCTCTCGCGCACCGGTTCGCCGGCCAGTGTGCGGGCCACGATATCGGCGGCAGCCGCGCCGATACCCGCGAAATCCTGCGCCATGGAGGCTTCGAAGTTGCCGCCTGCGGCGATCGCGTCGCGCGCTTCGGGGTTGGCATCCATGCCGGTGATGACGATGCCCTCGCCCTCGCGTCCGGCCGCCTCGATCGCCTGCAGGGCGCCGAGCGCCGGCTGGTCCCAGGCCGCCCAGACCGCCGAGATCGCGCCGTCGTCGGGGTTGGCGGCGAGGATCGCCTCCATGCGGGCGCGGGAGTCGGCGATGCCGCCGTCGGCGACGTCCGGCGTCACCCGGTCGACGATCTCGACGTCGGGATGGTTGGCGAAGATCGCGTCGGCGACCACGCCGCGCGCCTGCACCGGCGGGAAAGCGTCGAAGACGAACATCACGACCCGTCCCTCGCCGCCGAGCCGGTTGACGACGTACGCGGCGGTTTCGGCAGCCATCGCGTAGCCGTTGCTGGTGACGTTCGCGACCAGCCGCGGGTCGCTGCCCGAATCCATGCCGACGACCGGTATGCCGGCCTCCTCGGCGGCGGCCAGGCCGGCTCCGATCTGCGCCGGATCGACGTTGATCACGATCGCGTCGACCTGACGGGTGACGGCGTCCTCGATACGGCTGATCACGGCGGCGACGTCGCCCTGGGTGTCGACGACGTCCACGTCCCAGTCCCGGCCTTCGGCTGCCGCCTCGAATCCTTCGACATAGAACTGAGTGCCGGGCTGGGCGAGGTAGGGCGTGATGAGCGCGATTGACGACGACGCCGTTGCGAGGGATGGCAACAGGGCGGAAATGGCGATGAGCGCGAGCGAGGTCTTGCGTACCATGGGAGGCGTCTCTGGTGTGTGAGTCGGGACGGTGCGTCCGAGTGAGTCGGGACGGTGCGTCGTGGCGCCTCCGGCGCGCCCGGGGCGGCATCATTCTGACACGCGATGGCGGCTCGGCCGTCCGGTTCGCCGTCTGCAGCGGCGCCCCCGGGCGCGTTCGATGTCGCGCCGGTCGTCATCCGACCGTCGACGCCGGTGGTATCAGTCACTGGTCGAACGCGTCGCCGTTCACGCACGTCCCCTCGGCCACGTCCCCTCGATCGAATCTCCGGCGTCTTGCATGAATCCAGCGATCGCGTTTCTCCTTTCGATGACCTTCCTGATCTCGATCGGGGGGCTGTTCCTGATGGTCTGGGGGCTGGCGAACGACCAATGGGGTGACGGCCAGGAGGCGGCGAAGACCATCTTCGCCGAGGGTGAGATCGGCCGCGCCGAGGACCCGGCCACCACCGGGCCGCGGCGCCGCGAACTGCAGGAGGAGGCCGACGGCGACATCGGCAAGCTCGACATCGACCAGTCTGAGCTGGCGGACCGGCGTGTCTACGATTCCTCCAGCCGACAGCCGGTGCTCTGGTGGTTGACCTCGTCGGTGGTGTGGCTGCTGCTCGGCTCGCTGTTCGGGGTGATCGCCTCTTTCAAGCTGCACCTTCCCGACTGGCTGGTCGGCGAGGCCGTGCTGACCTTCGGCCGCATCCGGCCTGCGCACCTGAACGTCGTCGCCTACGGCTGGGCCTCGATGGCGGGCGTCGGCGTGGGGCTCTGGCTGGTGCCGCGCCTGTTCAAGACGGAGCTGGCCGGGGGGCGCTACGCGACGATCGGGGCGGTGCTGTGGAACCTCGGGATGGGCGGCGGCACGATCGCGATTCTCGCGGGCTTCAGCTCGGGACTCGAATGGCTCGAGTTTCCCTGGCAGGTGGACATCCTGCTCGTGCTCGGCGGGGCGCTCGCGGCCGTGCCGCTCATCATGACGATCCTCCGGCGTCGCGTGCATCACCTCTACGTCAGCGCCTGGTACCTGATCGGTGCGCTGGTGTGGTTTCCGATGCTGTTCGTGACCGGCAACCTGCACGCGCTGTTCACCGGCACGGAGCAGGGCATCCTGAACTGGTGGTTCGCCCACAACGTGCTGGGGCTGTGGATGACACCGCTCGGGCTCGCCGCGGCCTACTACTTCATCCCGAAGCTGACCGGCACGCCGATCTATTCCTACACGCTTTCGCTCATCGGCTTCTGGGCGCTCGCCCTGTTCTACAGTCAGGTGGGTGTGCACCACCTGATCGGCGGACCGGTGCCGACCTGGCTCGCGACGCTGTCCATCGTCACCAGCGTGATGATGATCATTCCGGTCGTGGCGGTGGCCGTGAACCACCACATGACGGTGCTGCCGCGCTGGCGCATGGTGCTGATCTCACCGACGCTGCGCTTCGTCGTGGCCGGCGCGATGATGTACACCTTCGCCTCCGTGCAGGGCTCGATCGAGGCGCTGCGATCGGTCAACACGATCACGCACTTCACCCACTACACGGTCGCGCACGCGCACATGGGTGTCTACGGATTCTTCTCCTTCATCCTGTTCGGTTCGATGTACTTCATCCTGCCGCGACTCGTGCGCTGGGAATGGCCGCACGCCTGGGCCATCACGTTGCATTTCTGGCTGGTGTTCGCAGGCTTCGGCATCTACTTCTGGTTCCTCTCCTTCGGCGGCTGGCTGCAGGGGCTCGCCATGCTGGACGCGACGCGCCCGTTCATGGAGTCGGTGACGTTGACGCTGCCGTACCTCACCGCACGCTCGATCGGCGGCACCCTGATGACGCTCGGCCATATCGTCTTCGCCAGCCACTTCTTCGTGGTGCTCGCCCGCATGGGGCCGGAGCGCGAGGCGGCGCCGCGCATGATGGCCTCACGCTACGTCTCGGAAGGGGGTGAGGCATGACGCGCGTCCTCGGCATCATCGCGGGCACCGCGCTGATCCTGCTCTACGCCACCTTGCTGCTCGTCGTCATGCCGACGATCCAGCTGCGCACGGGCGAGAATCCGCCCGAGGCACTGGAGCCGTACACCGAGAGCGAAGCGCGAGGGCGCGAGCACTACATCTCGCTGGGCTGCATCTACTGTCACAGCCAGCAGCCGAGGGACCCGTCGCAGGCGCCGGACATGGCGCGCGGCTGGGGACGGCCGTCGGTGCCGTCCGACTACAGCTACGACAACCCGCATCTGCTCGGCACGATGCGCACGGGGCCGGACCTGTTCAACATCGGCGCCCGCCAGCCCAGCGTCGACTGGCAGCTGACCCATCTCTACCAGCCGCGCGCGGTGTCACCGGGCAGCATCATGCCGGCCTATCCCTTCCTGTTCCGCGAGACCGACTATCTCGGTGACCAGATCGAGGTGAAGTTGCCGGCGCAATTCCAGGGCTCGGAACGCTATGTCGTTCCGCGACAGGAAGCGCTCGACCTGGTCGACTACCTGCTCGCGCTCGACCACACCTATCCGGCCGAGGAACTGCCGCAAGCGCCCGAGGAGAACGAGGAGGACGAGGAGGACGAGGAGGACGAGACGGGCGAGACGGGCGAGACGGGCGAGACGGGCGAGACGGGCGAGACGGGCGAGACGGGCGAGACGGGCGAGACGGGTGAGACGGTCGAGACGGTCGAGACGGTCGAGACGGTCGAGACGGTCGAGACGGTCGAGACGGGTGAGGCCGGCGAGGCCGAGGCCGAGCCGACCGCCGCCGCCGCCGCCGCCGACATCGGGGAACGCAGGCCGGCGACGGCCGGCGACCCATCGATCGCGTCCGCCGACGCCGTCGTCGAGCGGGAGACACCATGAAGAACGACGCGAAGATCGAACGGGGCGATCCGATCCGCGAGCAGGATCTGCAGACCAATGCGATGCCGGTCGACCGCGCGTACGAGCGTGAGAACTACGAGCCGGCCGAGCTCGAGAATCCGCTGCCGAAGTGGTACGCGGCCATGGCTCTCGGTTTCGTCGTCTGGGGCGGCGCCTACTTCTACACGGTCGGCGTGGTGCCGGCCGACGCCGGAGACCATCGGACGCCGCTGCCGATCGCCGGTGCGGGCGACGTGGACGGGGCGACCGTCTACGCGGGCAATTGCGTGGCCTGTCATCAGGGCACCGGTCTCGGCATCGCCGGCGCCTTCCCGCCGCTCGACGGGTCCGGCTGGGTGAACGCGGCGCCCGAGCTGCTGGCGCAGATCCTCCTGCACGGTGTGCAGGGCGAGATGGAAGTGCTCGGGAGCGTCTACAACGGCGTGATGCCGTCGATGGCGCATCTCTCCGACGAGGAGCTGGTGGCGGTGTCGAGCTACATCCGCTCGTCCTGGTCGAACACGTCGGGGGACGTCGACGCCGAGCTCTTCGTCGAGCAGCGCGCGCGCTTCGACGCGGCCCGCGGCCCGTGGGCGGGCGGCGCCGAACTGAGGGCCGAGGTCGGCGAGCCGATCGAGCCCGCTGCCGGCAGTTGAGCGTGTCCGGCAGGACACGATGAGCATGTCCGGCAGGACGCGATGAGCGTGTCCCTGGACGACGCCGTGACGTCACCCGGTGCCGGTGACCCGATCGTCGAGAGCGCCTTCGCGGTGGAGGGCATGTTCTGCGGTGGCTGCGCGGCGACGGTCGAGCGCGCGCTTCGCCGGCTGCCGGGGGTAGAGGGCGTGTCGGCGTCCTTCCTGAGCGATTCCGCCTTCGTGCGTCACGACCCGTCGCGCACCGCGACCGCCGACCTCGTCGCGCGTCTCGCCCAGATCGGCTACGCGACGCGCGCACTCGCCGGACGGGACGCGCGCGCCGTGCAGGGCGCCTTCGAGAAGGGGCACCGAATCCGCCTGGCGATCGGTGTCGGCTTCGGCATGTGGGTGATGCTCGCGGTCATCGCGCGGTACTTCACCGAGCTGCCGGACGCGTCCTACGCCTGGTGGCTGGCCATCGCCTCGGGCGTGTTCTCCTTGCCCGTCCTCCTGTTCTCCGGTGGTCCCTTTCATCGGCTCGGCCTTCGCGGACTGCGCGCCGGCGTGCCCGGTATGGAGTCGCTCATCCTCCTCGCGACGGTCGCGGCGGTCGGCGTCTCGCTCTACAACCTCGCGATCGGCGACAGCGACGTCTGGTTCGAGGTGCCCGTCATGCTGATCGTGTTCCAGCTGATCGCCCGGCTCGGCGATGTCGGCGCCCGGCGTCGTGCCTCGGATGCGGTCCGCGCAATGCTCGATCTCTCGCCCGAACGCGTTCGTCGAGTGGAGACGCATGGCCGTGACGAGCGGCTTGCCGACGTGGCCGTCTCCGACCTGTCGAGCGGAGATCTGATCGAGTCGCGCGCCGGTGAGCGCGTCGCGGCCGACGGGCTCGTGGAGAGCGGGACCGCGCTGATAGACACCGCGCTGCTGAGCGGAGAATCCCTGCCGCGGGCGGTCGAGCCCGGCGATGCGGTGCTCGCCGGGACGATGAACGTCGACGGCACGCTGCGCCTGCGCGTCGAGGCCGCGGGTGGCGATCGTACGCTGGATCGGCTGGCCACCACGGTCGGCCGTGCGCTGAACGGCAAGAGCGACCTGATGCGTCTGATCGATCGCGTGGCAGGCTCGCTGATTCCGGTGATCGCCGGGGCGTCCGTGATCGCCTTCGCGCTCGCGCTCGCGAGTGGCGAATCCGTGGTGGAGGCGCTGGTACGGGCGCTCGCGACCCTGGTCGTCAGCTGTCCCTGCGCGCTGTCGCTGGCGGTGCCGCTCGTGGTCTCGACGACGGCGGCGAACGCGGCACGCGAGGGCATCGTGCTCCGTGACGCTGCCGTGCTGGAGAAGGCGGATCGGGTCGACACCGTGCTGCTCGACAAGACCGGCACCTTGACCACCGGGCAACTGGTGGTCGTGCGAACCCTGACCGAGCGCGGCGTCGACGCATCGCGACTGCTGGCCCTCGCCGAGCTGGCGGAGCGCGGATCGAACCATCCGCTCGCCCGTGCCGTCCGTCGGCACGTCCGACAGTCGCTCGACACGGATCGCGGTGGCATCGGAACGCGCACGCTTGAGCGTGCGGGTGACGAAACCATCGGCGCGCACGGCGCGGCGAGCACGCCTGCGACCGTCGAGGTCGTCGAACGTCAGGAGCGGGCAGGCGCCGGCATCCGGGCCACGCTTCGGGACGGTCGTCGATTGCTCGTCGGGTCGGCCGCCTGGCTCGTCGAGCACGGCATCGAGGCATTGCCCGCTGCCCAGGACGCGCGCTGCACGCGCGTATTCGTGGCCATGGACGGCGCGTCGCTGGGAGCGATCGAGCTCGCCGACACGACGCGCGAGGACGCGTCGGCGCTGCTAGCCTCCTTGCGCGCGCGCGGGCTCTCGCCGATCCTCGCCAGTGGCGACACGGCGGGGGCGACCGCTTCGCTGGCCGAGCGCCTCGCTCTCCCCTGGCATGCGCCGCTGGACCCGGACGGCAAGCGCGCACTCGTCGAGTCCCTGCAGGCCGAGGGGCACCGGGTGGCCTTCGTCGGCGACGGCCTGAACGACGCCCCGGCGCTCGCGGTGGCCGATCTCGGCATCGCCACCGGGGAGGCCAGCGATCTCGCGCGAAGCGCCGCGGCCCTGTCGGTACTGCACGGGGGTCTCGAGCGTATCGACGTCGCGCTCGAACTTGCCCGCCGGGCATCGCGCGCGTTGTCGCGCAACCTCGCGCTCGCGCTCGGCTACAACGCCCTGCTGCTGCCTGCGGCGGTGCTCGGCTTCCTGCACCCGATAACGGCCGTGATCGCCATGGCCGCCAGCTCCTTGTCCGTGTCCCTCAGTTCCCTGTGGCTCGCGCGCCGTCCACGAGCCGGTGGCTGATGTCGCGCGTGGCGGCGTAGCTATCGCGGTACAGGGCATAGCGGTCCTCGTGCCAGGCGGCCCGCGACCGATCCGGCTCCCAGCTTCGATCCACGTGCACCAGCCTCGCGAAGGCGTCCGTTAGCGAGGCGTGCACCCCGGTCGCCACGGCCGCCAGTCCGGCCGCGCCGAGCGTGCCCGGATCGGTGGCCGCCGAACGGTGCAGCGTGACCCCCAGCGTGTCCGCGCGCAGGGCGTTCCAGGCGTCGGTGCGAAAGCCGCCGCCGCCCGCCTGTAGCGCGCCCGGCGACATACCGGCTGACAGCTGCAGACTCTCGAGCAGGCAGCGTGCGGACAAGGCCACGCCCTCGTAGACCGAACGGGCGAGCGCCGAGCGTTCCATCGACGCATCGAGTCCGAGAAACACGCCGCGCGCAGCCGCGTCCCAGAGGGGCGCACGCTCCCCCTGCAGGTGGGGGAGGAACAAGGGCAAGGGATCGGCGGGATCGTGGGCGGCCGCCAGTCGCCCCATTTCCTCGGGCGTGGTGCCGAACAGGCGGCAGAACCAGAGCTGCGAGGCGCCGCCCGATTGTGTCGGTCCGACGTGCAAGGTCATGCCGTGGCTGGGCGGCATCACCAGCACACCCGGTGTCGGATTCACCGTCGACGACAGGACCCCGAGGATCTCGCTCGTCCCGCTCAGGTACATGCCGCGGCCCTCTTCGGTCACCCCGCAGCCGAACAGCCCGGCCCACGCGTCCATCGTGCCGACCGCCACCGGCGTGCCGGCGAAGGGCAGGTCCGCCCGGACCTGTCCGGCGACAGCGGTCATGTCGGCCAGCGGCGGCAGTCGCCCGGCCGCGCCCGGCACGCGCTCGAGCAGGGCGTCGACATGTCGCGAGGCGCGATCGACCAGCCCGATGTTCGACAGGGGGTCCGACACGAGTTCGCCCGTGAGCGCGCGGAGGCAATGGTCCTTGGGCAGCAGAACGTGCGCGGTGCGTGCCCACAGTGCGGGCTCGTGCTCGCTCATCCAGCGCATGCGCGCGAGCGCGTGACTGGCGTCGATCGGTAGCGGGGCGCCCCACCATGTCAGCCGGTCGGCGTCCACGATGCCCGCGTCGAGTGTCGCCGCGGCGTCGCCGGACCGCCCGTCCTGCCAGACGATCGCGGGGGCGAGCGGCGTACCGGCGGCGTCGACGAAGACGTGCGTGTTGACCTGAGAGGTGAGGCCGATGCCGCGGACCGCCTCGCTCGGCACGCGGTCCGCGAATCGGAGGAGCGCGGCGTGTACCGCGTCTGTCCAGTCGTTCGGTGATTGCTCGACGTGCGACGGGATCGGTCGGTGGGTGGGATAGGGACGATGACACGCGTCGTGCAGGGTGCCGTCGAGATCGAACAGGGCCGCCTTGACCGCGGTCGTGCCGACGTCGATGCCGATCAGGTAGTCGTCTTTCACGGTCCGCGGTTCACCCCGGTCTGCGCCGGAGCCCGGCGATGGCGCATCACTCTACCGCGGGCCGGCAACGTCGACCCGGCCGTCTCGCGTATGCTCGCGCGCCCCGTTCAATAGAGTCCTCCCATGACCCCGGAACTGACCGTCCTCGCCCTCGCGGCTCTGCTTCAGTTCGTGCAGTTCGCCCTGATGGCGATCCCCGCGAACCTCGAACTCGGCACCGGCAAGACCTTGTCGCCGCGTGATCCCGAGCGGCTCGGCGGCTCGCTGCAGTCACAGGTAAGCCCGCGCACCTCGCGCCTGATGCGGGCGTTGAACAACCATTTCGAGGCGTTGATCCTGTTCACGATCGCCGCGCTGGTGGTGACGCTGTCCGGCCAGTCCTCCGCCTTCACGGCCAGCTGCGCCTGGGCGTACCTCGCCGCCCGCGTCCTGTACGTGCCGGCCTACGCCTTCGGCTGGGTGCCGTGGCGGTCGATGATCTGGGGTATCGGCTTTCTCGCGACGGCAGCGATGCTCGCGAGCACGTTGACATAGCGCTTCGATCCGCGTCCGCCGGAGCGCAATCCGATCCCACCCATGGGGCCGACTCACGGGGCCCATCCATGGGCCGGTCTGTGGTGCCCATCCACTGGGGGTGCGTTCTACCGCCATACGGCCGTCGAAGCCGCCGACAGGCGTCGAGCGAGTGGTGCCGCCCGGCACACGAACGGTCACTCGCCGAGTCTGTCGTCGCTGTTCCGCCCGGATGTCGCGCTACGCCTCCAGGACGGGTCCACCCGCACGCGAGCCGCCTCGTCCGGTGGAGGCGGGTCCCGGGGCCCGGTTCGAGCCTGAGCTTGCGTTGGAGGCCAGCAACGTCGTCGCGTTCTGCTCTCCGTCCGGCAAGTGTCGCGTCCACCAGTCGTCGAAGGCGATGTCCTTGCCTTCGCTGTCGTGGATGAGCACGCGCGGCTCGCTGTAGTCATGGTCCAGCTTCAGGATGTGCACGTGATCGCCGTCGAAGGAGTGGAAGTTCATCTCGACCGGTTCGTTGTACTGCTTCATCTGCTCGATCAGGATGCCGGTGGCGACACGCTCGCCCATGCGCAGCGACTCGTAGTAGTCCGTGTAGTAGTGGACGCCTGCCATGTTGCGTCCGATCGAGATGTTGGCCGCGAGCTTGTCGAGTTCACCCGCGATGGTCATGCCGGCGTCCGCAGGGAGTCTTTCCAGAACCGACGTCACCGACTCCTCGCCCGTCTGGGCGTCTACCTGGACGGAGTTCCTGGCACGGACCACCGGTCGATCCCCCCAGGGGCGAGCTTCGCCGTCCTCCCCGACCGTGTCGAAGAACGCCTTGAGCATCGTCACGCAGCCGCCCGCCACCGTCGCATGCCCGGCGCCGTAGCTCGGGTGCATCGGGGAGCCCTCGGCGAACGCCATCGGCAGCAGGTAGTTCTTCGCCGCGGCGAACCAGGCAGGATCGGCGCTCGCCGCGAGGTCGAGATGCGCGTCGGCGGATGCGGCGCTCGCCTGGTTGTGCTTGTCCACGAGCGCGAGCAACGGTCCGAGATGCTCGTTCCGGAGCATGAGCGTCATCGCGTTGGCCGTCTCCGTGCCCAGGACGTCGGACTTGTCGTTCTCGGGACTCGGCGCGTTCGGATCGCCCTTGGTGCCCTGCAGGGTCAGCAGCGCACCGATGCGTTCGGGTCGGGCACGGCGGTGGTAGTTGAACTTCTGCCGCCGCACCGCCTTGAGGCAGCGGGTAGCCACTTCGGTGACCAGCGACAGGATGTGTGGTCCGCCGAAGGTGGCGAAGGGCTGGCGCGAAAGCGGCTCCTCGCCCTCGCCGGCCAAACTGTCGGGGAAGCCCGGCCCGGTCTTGCCCGTGTGCCGGTGCGTGACGGGTTGCTGGAACGGCACGCCGTCCGACAACATGAACAGGCAGGCGTTGAGGTAAGCCTGGTACAGCGCATCGAACTTGACGTAAGCCGCGAGATCGCGCGGCGTCGCGATGAAGCGACGCGTGGACTGACGCGGGTTCGCGGCGCTGAAGTCCGCGCCGTTCTGGACGTCGACGTAGGCGTTCCAGTGCAGCATGAAATCCTGCCCGGGCGCGAAGGTCTCGATCTTCTGATCGATCACCTGCACGCCATAGCTGATGGTCGAGTCGGTGATGTCTCTCGAGTTGGCGACGTCGGCCGACGAGTCGGGCGAGAGCTTGTTGCCGAGCAGCATGAACTGCGAGACGTAGGGGCCGACCTTGTTCCCCGGTCCCGATCCGCGGAAGGCGGCCGCCGGATCGAACGCGGCATCGTCCGGTGGGTCGTCGATCGGGAAGTCGGGGCCGTGGTCGGTCCGGCGCGCGGCACGCCGGCGGCGCTCCTGCAGACTCAACCCACCGGCGCTCGTGTCGGTGAACCACGAAAGGCGGGTGAGCGCATCCATGACCTCTCGGGGCGAGATCCCGGTCGTGGGGTCGGGCGTCTCGCCACGCGACGCGATCTCGTCGAACGGCACGTCGCGCAGCAAGGCCAGCGCGTAGACCTCGCCCATCTCGGCGATCAGTTCATCCGATTGCAGCGCGGGTGCGGGTGGCATGCCGACCGCGTCGGCGTCGGGGCCCTGCAGGTCGAAGTAGTGGCCCGCGCGGGGGCTCTCCCAGCCGCGCCAGCGGGGTTTCCCGTCGTCCTTCTGCGTGGTGTGCGCGATCCGCGCGCCGGAACCGCTGCCCGGAGCCTCCCCGATGCCGCGCGGCACCGCGCCGAAATCCGTCGCGTCCTGCTGGTTGATCTCCTTGACGAGCCGATCGTAGGCGGCCGGATCCTCGAGCATGCCGAACTCGTCGTGTGGAAGTCCCTTCGTGAAACTCGCCGGGTATTTCTCCTGTTCGAGACGGTCTTCGTCATCGTTCCGTTCCGTGCTCCTGGGTGCGTACTTTCCCGAGGCGCGCGACGCGACCGAGCGTCGTTCGTTCGCAAGCTCCCTGCGTGCGGCGTTCTCCGGAAAAGGTCGATAGCTGGTGTTGCCCATATCGAAATCCCCTGCCTGTTGGATGCCGTGAACCCTGACCACGAAATTGTTCGTGGCCGGTCGGCAGCAGTATAGAAAGAGACTCCGATGCACCGTCGGGCTCGGGCCCTGTCCTTTCGGCCTGTTTCCTTGTCCGGTGGACGCGCCGGTTTCCGCGCCGGTCGTCGTGCCGGGTGCGCCGCTGCATGCGTGAAACGCGCGTCGCAGCGGTTTCCCGGGCGCCGATGACCGACCCGGCGCCTTGCTCGCCACCGACGGCTCTCCCGATGGAGGGGCGGGCGCCCGAGCATCGACGGGCGACGTCAGTTCGCGACGAGCTTCCAATACATCGTCTCGTCGAAGCCCACCAGCACGATGTCGCCGCGCACGAGGACCGGGCGCTTGATGATGGCCGGGTGCGCGACCATCAGCGCGACGGCCCGTTCGCGGTCGAGGTCCGCCTTCTCGGACTCGTCGAGCGTGCGCCAGGTGGTGCCGCGACGATTGAGGAGCACGCCCCAGTCGTCGAGGGTATCGATCCATCCGTCGAGCAGCGCGGCATCGACCCCGTCCTTCCTGACGTCGTGGAACGCGTGGTCGATGCCTTCCGCGGCGAGCCAGCGCTTCGCCTTCTTCACCGAGTCACAGTTCGGAATGCCGTGCAGGATGATCGCCTCGCTCATCATCAGCCGGCTCAGTCGACGACCCGCAGCAGCTCGTTGATCCCGACCTTCGCCCGCGTCTTCTCGTCGACACGCTTGACGATCACGGCGCAGTACAGCGAGTACTTGCCGTCCTTCGCGGGCAGGTTGCCGGACACGACGACCGAGCCTGCCGGCACGCGGCCGTAACTGACCTCGTCGCGCTCGCGATCGTAGATACGGGTGCTCTGACCGATGTAGACCCCCATCGAGATCACCGCGCCCTTCTCGACGATCACGCCCTCGACCACTTCCGAGCGCGCGCCGATGAAGCAATCGTCCTCGATGATCGTGGGGTTCGCCTGCAGGGGCTCGAGCACGCCGCCGATGCCGACGCCGCCGGACAGGTGCACGTTCTTGCCGATCTGAGCGCAGGAACCGACCGTCGCCCAGGTGTCGACCATGGTGCCGGAATCGACGTAGGCGCCGATGTTGACGTAGGAGGGCATCAGCACCGTGTTCTGGCCGACGAAGCTGCCACGGCGCGCCATGGCCGGCGGCACCACGCGCACGCCGCTTGCCTTGAACTGCTCGGGGCTCATGTCCGTGAACTTGCCCGGCACCTTGTCATGGAAGCGCGTGAAGCCGCCGGCCTCGATCACGGCGTTGTCACGGAGCCGGAACGAGAGCAGCACCGCCTTCTTGAGCCACTGGTTCACCTTCCATTCGCCCGGTGCGCCGAGCGGCTCGGCCACCCGAGCCTCGCCGGTGTCGAGGAGCGCGATCGCCTGCTCGACGGCTTCACCGGTCTCGCTGGCGGCGTCGGACGGCGTGAGTTCGGCGCGTCGCTCCCAGGCGGCGTCGATCAGGGTTTCGAGGTCGGACATGCGGTGAGGTTTCCGGTCGGCAAGGGGAGGGCTTGAAGGGTCAGGACTGCAGTACGGAGGCGATACGAGAGGCCGCTGCGCTGCAGTCCTCCGGTGAGGCGACGAGCGCGAGCCGCAGGTGCCCGGCGCCGGGGTTGAGATCCCGGCCGACGGTCTTGCCGCCGGTCGTGCCGCCGGCCGCGTCGGCGCGCGCGAGATAGCTGCCGGGCACCGCCCGCACGTTGGCCTCGGCGAGCAGGCGACGGGTGATCGCCTCGTCGTCCGCGTGGAGCTGTGGCCACAGGTAGAAGCCGCCGGGCGGGATGGCCACATCGAGCACCGGCGCGAGCCGCTCGGCGACGGCCGCGTACTTGCTGTCGTAGGCCGCGCGGTTGGCCGCGACGTGCGCCTCGTCGTCCCAGGCCGCCATGCTCGCCGCCTGCACCGGCGTGCCCATCGAGCAGCCGTGGTACGTGCGGTAGGCCAGGAAACGGGCGATCAGGGCCGCGTCGCCCGCCACGAAGCCGGACCGCAGGCCGGGCAGGTTCGATCGTTTCGAGAGGCTGTGGAAGGACAGGCAGCGAGCGTAGTCGTCGACGCCTGCCTGCCGCGCCGCGTCGAGCAGGCCCGAGGGCGCGCCCGCGCTCTCGCGGTAGATCTCCCCGTAGCACTCGTCGGAGACGATGACGAAGTCGTGCCGGTGTGCGCGTTCGATCAACCGGCCGAGCGCCGCGCTGGAAAGGGTGGCGCCAGTCGGATTGCCCGGCGAGCAGACGTAGACCAGACAGCAGCGGTCCCAGCTGGTCGCATCGATCGCCTCGAGATCCGCATCGGCGTCGTCGCTGATCGCGTAGAACGCGGGATGGCCGCCGGCGAGCAGGGCCGCCCCTTCGTAGATCTGATAGAACGGGTTCGGCATCAGCACGTCGCGTCCCGTTGCCGTCCGATCGACGATGCACTGCGCGATCGCGAACAGCCCCTCGCGCGTGCCGTTCAGGGGCAGCACGTGACGCTCGGCCAGCACGTCCGGCGCCGGCAGCGAATGACGCCGGGCGAGCCATCCACCCACGCTCTGCCTGAAGGGGTCGTCGCCGCGGCTCGACGGGTAGCGGGCGAAGCCGTCGAGGGTCGTCGCGAACGCCTCGAGAGCGCCGCGGAAAGGCGGATGCCGTGGCTCGCCGACCGACAGCGAGATCGGGTCGAGATCGGCCGGCACCACGCCGTCCAGCAGGCGACGAAGCTTCTCGAAGGGGTAGGGCTGCAGACGATCGAGGTCGGGGTTCATCGGCTCGTGGCGGCACTGGGGGCGGCGAACGGGGGGCGGCAGACGGCGGGTGGAACGGGGTCGGCACCGGCGGGGCGGCAGTATAGCGGTCGCGCATCGCGTGGCGGCGCGATGCGAGCGTCCGGGCCCGAACGGCAGGTCCGAAGGGCAGCCCCGACTGGCAGGGTATTCTCCGATCGAACGATCGGACGGAGCGGAAAGAATGGACGAGCACGCACCGCGGCCTCCCGGTGGCGATCGATCGGGAGGGACCGGCGTACCCACCGCGATGGTGGAACGCGCGACCCGGCAGTGGATCGACACGATCGTCGTGGGCCTCGCCCTGTGCCCGTTCGCCCGTGGCGCCCTCGAGCGCGGGCTGGTGCGCGTCGTCGTCAGCGACGCCGTCGACGCGCCGGCGGCGGTGCAGCATCTGGCCGATGCCGCGGCGGATCTCCTTCGAGGCGACAGCGAGGACGCGACCACCTTGCTGGTGCTGCCGGACGGCTTCGAGGCGTTCGACGACTACCTCGATCTGGTGGCACTGGCCGAGGACCTGCTGGCCGATCTCGGTCACGAGGGCGTGCTGCAGATCGCGAGCTTCCACCCGGACTACCGCTTCGACGGCGATCCGCCGGACGACCCGGCGCACGCGACCAATCGGGCGCCGTTCCCCACACTCCAGCTGTTGCAGGAGGCATCGGTGACGCGTGCGCTCGACGGGCATCCCGATCCGGAGGGCATCCCGGAACGCAACGTGGCGGTGATGCGGAAACTCGGCGCGGCCGGCATTCGCGCGCTCCTCGCGCCACGCGGCGACCACACGCCGGTGCACTGAGCGGTGCACTGAGCGGTGCACTGAGCGATGCACTGAGCGGTGCACTGAGCGGAGCCGGCGGTTCGCGACATCCGCGCCCGGTCGTCTATTCTTCGGGGCGCACCCACGAGGAGACCCTGCTCATGGCCGACAACAGCAAACACACCGCCGCCGTGGCGAAGTACATCGATGCCGTGGATCAGGGCGTCGTCGACAAGATCGTCGGTTACTGCGGCATTGCCCTCCGCAACAAGGATTCCTCCATGGTCTCCTCCTCTGACAAGAAGGAACTGAATACCGTGCGCGACGGCTTCGCCGCCAAGAAGCTCGGGCTCGACGCGTCCGCCGCGGAAGCGGGCATCGAGAAGGTCTGCGAGCGGATGAAGGGGAACTCCGCCAAGAGCCGGGTCGCGTTCTACTACCTGCTGGCCGAAGAGACCGGCACGATGGACAAGCTTTCCTGACGCGCCCCGTTCGGCCCGGTCTTCAGGCGTCGCCGATCGGCGTCGACGGTAGCGCCTGACCGGGCTCGAGATCACCGAACTTGACGGAGGTGTCGGGCGGTGACGGGTCGTCGGCCAGGAACCAGGCGATGAAACCGAGTGCCTCGTCGATGCCGACGGCGGCGTCGGCGCGACGCTGCAGCTCTTCGGGGCTCGCCGCTTCGTCGTTCTCCTGGAAGAGGTCTTCGGTATACAGCCAGCCCGGCGAGACGTCGCAATGCCAGCCGTCGTCGGTCCGACCGAACGTCGCGCTGAAGGCGAGGTGGGTGTGCAGCGCCACGCGAAGCTCGCTACCGTGCTGCCCCTTGCCGAGGTAGACGGTCTGCGTGCGCGAGCCGCGGTGCTCCCAGTACTCGCGCCGACTGCGTTGGCCGTCGCCGGCCGGCATGAAGCGAAAGACTTCCCGCGACGCGTGCCAGGAGACCGCGCGCTGTTCGAGCGCGCCCTGGAGCGTGCGGTGCAACAGGCGCGCGATCACCGACTCGACGATCGTCGCGCCGATGTCGGTGGTGCGCCCGTCGAGATAGTGCGCGACCACCTTGCCCGATCGGACCCGGCGAAAGTCCTCCGTCTCGTCGATGGCGGTGAAGGAGTGGAGCCGGCCGTCGTGCACGATCCAGTCGTCGCGCCTGGAGCCGCCGAGGAGAAGGGCGAGCTTCACCAGCGCCGTCGACGAATCGTCGCCGCCGGCGGCGCCGAGCGAACCCGCCATGGCCCGGACCTTCTCCTCGTCGTCGATCTGCACCGGCATCGAGTACAACACCCGCGGCACCGAGACCGACAGCCGACCGCCGCCGAAGGCCGGTGGGTCGAGATCGACGATGTCCCTGACTGTAGAGGTGTTCGGCACGGCGCTTCGCGATGACTCGGATACCTCCCTGAATCGGCTGATCGGCGCAATGCTGAAGCGGCGACGCACCGCTCACCCCGCTCGTCGCAGCAGCGTGGCGGGCGAAGCCTCGAGGGTCTTGACCAGCCAGATCGCGCCGCCGGACAGGCACAGCGCGCTGGCCCCGACGGCCACGGCCAGCCCGGTCAGGGCGAGCACGTCGACCAGCCCCGCGAGCGGCAGCTCGAGCCACAGCGCCACGACGGCGGCGCCGAGCAGGCCGCCGACCAGGGCGGCGAACAGCGCGAGCACGGCGCCGAGCAGCGTGTACTCGAGCAGCACGCTCCCGAGGATCGTGCCGCGACGCGTGCCGAGCGCGTGCAGCACCGACGCTTCGTGCACCTGTCGCTGGCGATTGACCGCGACGACGCTCGCCATGACCAGCACGCTCGCGGCGAGGCTGACGGCGGCAACGAGCGCGAGCGCGAGGCTCGCACCGGCGAGCACCGAGCGCGCCGCGTCGAGCGCGCGCTTCGTGCGCAGCGTGACCACGCTCGGAAAGCCTCGGCCGATCTCGGCGGTCGCGGCGACGTCCGTGCCGTCGGCGAGAAAGGCATTGCCGATGTGGCGCGTGACGAAGGGGTCGAGTGCGCCGTCGCTGAACAAGGCCTCGAGCCAGAAGCGCGTCTCGAAGCGTGCCTGCGCGTAGATGGCGGCGAGCTCCGCGTCGACGGTCTCGCCGAGGATCGAGAACGTCAGCCGATCGCCGATCTCGAGCCCCGCCTGATCGGCTTCCCGGTCCTCGAACGCCACGAGCGGCGGTCCTTTACGGTCCTCGGGCCACCACGCACCGCGCGTGACCTCGATGTTGTCGACCGCGCCCGTCCGGTGGCTGAACTTCTGCTCGTCGTTCGCCTCGAGGGCGCGCCCGCTGTCCTCGGCCTCGGCGAGCGGCGTGCCGTTCACGGCGACGAGGCGCCCGAGCACGAAGGGCGTCGTGACGACGTCCTCGTAGCCGTCCAGTCCCTCGACGAGGGCGGTGAAGTCGGCGAGCTCCGCATCCTGGATGTCGTAGAAGACGAGTGCCGGGGCGCGCGAGGGCACGATGTCGTTCAGCGTGTGGAGCGTGGCCGCGATGACAATGCTCGACGCGACGAGCAGCGTCAGCGCCGTGCCGAGCGACAGCAGCATCGGGCGGAGTGCGGTGCCCGGGCGATGCAGTCCCGCGAGCGCCATCCGCGCGGCGAATCGCCCCTCGAGGGCGGGCTGACGGCCCAGCCACAGCGCGAAGCGCCGCACCAGCCGGACGATGCCCTCGAGCGCGACGAGCAGCAGCGCCATCGCGATGACGAAGGCGACGCCGATGAGCGGGTCCGGCACGACGACGAGCAGCACGAGCGTGACGGCGACGAGGAGGACGAGTGTCGCGACCCGGTAACTCGCCGGGAGCGTGCCGTCCGGATCGTCGACGCCGCGAATGAGGAGGGCCGGGCGCATCGACAGCGTGCGCCCCAGCGTGGGGAGCGCGAAGGCGAGGGCGGCGAGCACCCCGAACAGCACGCTCGTCAGCGCCGGGGCGAGGAGGTCGGCCATGCTCGCCGTGACCGGCAATCGCGCCGCGAGCGCGTGCGCGGCGAGCCACGCGACGAGCGAGCCCGTGAACGCACCCGCGGCGCTCGCCGCGAGCGCGACCAGCACGGTCTGCCCGATGAAGACGTAGGACACCTGCGCCGCCCGCGCGCCGAGCGACTGCAGCGTCGCGAGCGTGCGGAACTTCGACTGCAGGTAGGCCCCGATGCTGTTGGCGACGCCGAGCCCCCCGATCAGCAGCGTCGCGATACCGATGAGGAGCAGCACCGAGGCGACCCGGTCGAGCTGCTCGCCGACGAACTCGCCGCGCTCCCCCAGGGTGTCCACCTCGTAGCCCGCGTCGGGGAAGGCGGCGAAGAACGCGTCGCGCCAGTCCTCGGGATCCATGGCGGTGCGCACGCGATACTCGTAGTCGAGGACGCTCGTCGGCAGCACCAGCCCGCTCGCGGCGAGCGCGCCCTCGTCGAGCATCAGCGGCGGACCGCGGAAGTCCGCCCGGAAGCTCCGGTCGGGCTGCTCGCGGATCAACGCACGAAGCTCGACCGACAGCGACCCGACAAGGACGCGGTCCCCCGTCGCCACGCCGAGCTGCTCGGCGAGCACCGGGTCGAACGCCGCGCCCCAGGTACCGTCCGGCGCCTGCCCCACCGCGTCCGCGAGCGCGATGTCCGGCTCGAGCCGGATATCGCCGTAGAGCGGGTAGGCATCGTCGACGCTCTGCAGCTCGACGACGGTGAAGTCGCCGGCCTCGGTACCGAGCATCGTCCGAATCTCGACGAGCCGCGACACGGTGCCGTTCGCCTCCAGCCAGTCGAGCTCCTCGGGCGCGAGCACGTCGCGCGCCTCGACCTGCACATCGCCGCCGAACAGGAGCCGCTGCTGGGCGTCGAGCCCGCCGCGCACGAGCTCGAGAAGCCCCGTGCAGGCCGCGATGAGCGTGATGCCGAGGAACAGCGATACCGAGAACACCCAGAGCGAGCGCATCGCGAGGCTGCCACGAAGGTCCCGGAGCAGAAAGCCCGTCAGCGCCGTCGCACCGGGCCCCGGGCGCGAGCCCGCGTCGGCCGCGCTCACGCCGCCCCCCACCGTGGCGCACCGTCGTCCGGTACCTCGGCGTGCAGACGGCCGTCGTGCAGGTGCAGCGTCCGGTCGCAGCGGGCGGCGAGCGCGGGGTCGTGGGTGACGAGCACGAGCGTCGTGCCGGCCTCGCGGTTCAGCGCGAACAGGAGTTCGACGATCGTCTCCCCGCTTCTCTCGTCGAGGTTGCCGGTCGGTTCGTCCGCGACGAGCAGGCTCGGCTCGTGCACGAGGGCGCGGGCGATGGCGACGCGCTGCTGCTCGCCGCCCGAGAGCTGCATCGGGTAGTGATCGACGCGGGCGCCGAGCCCGACGCGCTCGAGCATGGCCTGCGCTGCCGCCCGCCCGCCACTGCGCCCGGCGATGTCCATCGGCAGCGCGACGTTCTCGGCCGCCGTCAGGCTCGGGATCAGGTGAAAGGACTGGAACACGATGCCGATGCGCTCGCGCCGCAGATCCGCCCGCCCGTCGTCGTCGAGCGCGTCGAGCGATTCCCCGTCGATGCGCGCGCTGCCCGCGCTCGCCTGTTCGAGCCCGGTCAGCAGGAGCAGGAGCGTCGTCTTCCCCGAGCCCGACGGCCCCACGATCGCGACCCGTTCGCCGCGCGCGACGGCGAGCGACAGGTCGTCGAGCACGCTGACCTCGGCGCCTGCGGCGACGTAGCGCATCGACAGGCCGTCGAGCGCGATCATCGGAGTGTCCGTCACGGCAGGTGGCATCGTCGTCGCGTGAGCGTGCATCGGGGTAAATTCCGGTCGGGAATCCCCGACCATCGTGCCAGCGAGGAGTCCGCCGGTGTCAGGATGATCAGCAAGGCCTGAGCGCGCAGTGCGCGAACGAGCGTCTTGCGCGCCGAAGGCGGAGCGTCGACATCACGCTCTCGCGATCGATCGCGGCGGACGCGTAGGAACGACGTCGACGAGACCTCTTGACGACGACGGGGGGCGCAGGTCTACCGGCGTGCAGTCACACGAGCCGTGCGGGTCGCGCCCGACCGGCGAGACGCGGTGGCTCGAACTCGATGTCGTCGTCCGGATCCATCGAGAGGACGTCGACGCCGTTCGGTGCCGTGCCGATGGCCGAGTCCCTTTCGGACCCGAGCAAGCGCGGAGGGTCCGACTCGTTCGCCGCGATCGATTCGAGCATGGCACGGCGAAGCGCCGCCGCGGTGTCGCCGTTCGTCTGCAGGATTCTGGCGGCGTGCTCGATCAGCTTGATGTCATCCAATGACATGTCCTCGTCCTTGTCGAGACGCCGTTCGTAAGCGGCGCCGACGTCTGCCACGTGGTTCGGCATCTCGTCTTCCGGCTCTTCTGAGTTCATGGCAAGCGCTGCTACGGCGAGGGATGGTCTGCCAGGTGCGAGTCGAACCGGGCAATCACTGTACCCGATTCGCCGCGCGGCTCGATGCAGACCGGTTCCACCGGCGTGGCAAAGCCAGCACGAATCGCCGGCTCGAGTAGGGGCAGGCAGGCCGGTGAGAGCACTCGGGGGTACGTGGGCGCCCCCCCGGCAGGATCATCGTGCAAGCGAGGGCGCCTCGCACCACTCACCGACCTTCCGCCAGCGCCGGATCGTGCGCCGGCTGCCTCCTGTTCCTCGATCGGCTGGACACGGTCGGCTGGCCGCTCGCCGTCGGCGATGCGCGCCGGTGACGACGCGGCCATCGGGGCGCTCGTCGAACGCGCCGTCGCGCGGGTCCGGCCCGGAGAACCCGATGGTCGTCGCGCGTCGCGGAACGGTCTCCGACGGGCGCTCCGCTACACTTCCCGCACCCGCCGCTCGCGCCTCTCACGGAACCCTTCATGACCCGACCCGAAGACCGCCCCGAATGGCAGGCGCTCGCCGCCCACCGCGAGGAGCTCGGCGAGACGTCGCTGCGTGACCTGTTCGCGGCCGATGCCCGCGCCGACCGCCCGCGCTTCGAGCGCTTCCAGGCGGAAGGGGCCGGCCTCTTCATCGACTTCTCGAAGAATCACCTGACGGACACGACGCACGAGCTGCTGGTCGATCTCGCACGGGCCAGCCACGTCGAGCTGAAGCTCCGCGGCATGTTTGCCGGCGAGGTGGTCAACCCCACCGAGGGGCGCGCCGCCTTGCACACCGCGCTCCGCAATTGCTCGGACGAGCCGGTGATGCTCGACGACGAGGATGTCATGCCGGGCATCCGGGACGTGCTCGCGCGCATGGGCGCCTTCGCCGAGCGCGTCCGGAGCGGGGCGTGGACGGGCCGCACGGGGAAGCCGATCACCGACATCGTCAACATCGGGATCGGCGGTTCGGATCTCGGCCCCCTCATGGCGGTCGAGGCGCTGGCCCCGTTCGCTCACGAGCGGCTGCGCTGTCATTTCGTGTCGAACGTGGACGGCTCGCACATCGTCTCGACCACGAAGGGGCTCGACCCGGACACGACGCTGTTCATCATCGCCTCGAAGACCTTCTCGACCCAGGAGACGCTCGCCAACGCGCACTCGGCCCGGCAGTGGTTCCTGGATTCCGGTGCGAGCGAGGCGGATGTGGCGAAGCATTTCGTCGCGGTCTCGACCAACGCGGACGCGGTCGGCGGCTTCGGCATCGACACCGACAACATGTTCGGCTTCTGGGACTGGGTGGGTGGTCGCTACTCGATCTGGTCGGCCATCGGTCTTCCGCTGATGCTCAGCGTGGGGCCGGAGCGCTTCGAGCGTTTTCTCGAGGGCGGGCACGCGATGGACACGCACGTGCGCGACGCGCCGCTCGAGAAGAACCTGCCGGTGACGCTGGCGCTGCTCACCGTCTGGTACACGGGATTCCGCGGTACGCGCAGTCATCTCGTCGCCCCGTACGAGCAGTACCTGCACCGCTTCCCGGCCTATCTGCAGCAGCTCACGATGGAGAGCAACGGCAAGCGCGTGCACGTCGACGGCTCGGCCGTGGCCGTGCCGACGGAACCGGTCGTCTGGGGCGAGCCCGGCACCAACGGGCAGCACGCCTTCTTCCAGCTCGTCCATCAGGGCACGCACGTCATCCCGACCGACTTCCTGATGGCGCTCGAGGCGCTCGAGCCGGTCGGCGAGCATCACGAGCTGCTGATGGCCAACTGCTTCGCCCAGAGCGAGGCCCTGATGAGCGGCAAGACGCGTGACGAGGTCGTCGCCGAGATGCGGGCCGCCGGCAAGGACGAGGCGGACATCGAGCGCCTGGCCGATCACCGCACCTTCCCCGGGGATCGTCCCAGCACCACGGTGCTGTTCCAGCGGCTCGATCCCTACACCCTCGGCGCGCTGATCGCGCTTTACGAGCACAAGGTGTTCGTCGAGGCGACGATCTGGGACATCAACCCCTTCGATCAGTGGGGCGTCGAACTCGGCAAGGCGCTGGCAAGCTCGATCGTGGACGAGATCCGCGACGGCGCGACGGTGAGCGCCCATGACAGCTCGACCAACGGGCTCCTGAACCGCGCCCTGAAGCTCCGCAACCTGCAAGCGTCCTGACCCATGGCCAAGCGCAAGACCCCCGAGAAGATCCCCGAGGACATCGAGGAGCTCGCCCTCTCGGCCTACACCGAGAAGGCGTACCTCGACTACTCGATGTACGTCATCCTCGACCGCGCGTTGCCGCACGTGGGCGACGGGCTCAAGCCCGTGCAGCGTCGCATCGTCTACGCGATGAGCGAGCTCGGACTCTCGGCGGTCTCCAAGCACAAGAAGTCCGCCCGCACGGTGGGCGACGTGCTCGGCAAGTTCCACCCGCACGGAGATTCGGCCTGCTACGAGGCCATGGTGCTGATGGCGCAGCCGTTCACCTACCGCTATCCGCTGGTGGACGGGCAGGGCAACTGGGGCTCCCAGGACGATCCGAAATCCTTCGCGGCGATGCGCTACACCGAGTCGCGGCTCGCGAAGTTCGCGAAATCCCTGCTTCAGGAACTCGGCCAGGGCACGGTCGACTTCGCCCCGAACTTCGACGGCACGCTCGAGGAGCCCACCCTCCTGCCGTCGCGCCTGCCGCACATCCTGCTCAACAGCACGACCGGCATCGCGGTCGGCATGGCGACCGACATCCCGCCGCACAATCTTCGCGAGATCGGCGGCGCCTGCATCCATCTCCTCGACAAGTCGCGGGCGACCCTCGACGATATCCTCGAGTACGTGAAGGGGCCGGACTACCCGACCGAGGCCGAGATCATCTCCTCGCCCGAGGACATTCGCCGCATCTACGAGACCGGCGGCGGCGGGCTGCGCGCGCGTGCGGTCTACGAGAAGGAGAAGGGCAGCGGTGACGTCATCATCACGGCGCTGCCCTTCCAGGTGTCGGGTTCGAAGGTGCTCGAGCAGATCGCCGCCTTGATGAACGCGAAGAAGCTGCCGATGGTCGAGGATCTCCGCGACGAGTCCGATCACCAGAACCCGACGCGTCTCGTCATCGTGCCGCGCAGCAATCGCGTCGACGTCGAAGGCCTCATGCAACACCTGTTCGCCTCGACCGATCTCGAGCGCACGTATCGCGTCAACATGAACGTCATCGGGCTGAACGGTCGCCCGCAGGTCAAGGCGCTGCTGCCGATGCTCCGGGAGTGGCTGGAGTTCCGGGTCGAGACGGTCAGGCGCCGTCTGCGGTGGCGCCTCGACAAGGTCGAGAAGCGGCTGCACATCCTCGCCGCCCTGATGATCGCGTACCTCGATATCGACGAGGTCATCGCGATCATTCGCAACAACGACGAGCCGAAGCCGGTGTTGATGTCCCGCTTCGGCATCGACGACGTGCAGGCCGAGGCGATCCTCGAACTCAAGCTTCGTCATCTGGCGCAGCTCGAGGAGATGAAGATCTCGGGCGAGCAGGACGAACTCGCGAAGGAGCGGGACAAGCTGCAGGAGACGCTCGGCAGCGAGCGGCGCATGCGGACGCTGATCAAGAAGGAACTGCAGGCGGACATCGACACCTACGGCGACGCACGGCGCTCGCCCATCGTGCAGCGCAATGCGGCGGTGGCGATCTCGGAGGCCGAGCTCGTGCCGAGCGAGCCGATCACCGTCGTGCTCTCCCAGCGCGGCTGGGTGCGCGCGGGCAAGGGTCTCGATGTCGATCCGCTCGCGCTCGCCTACAAGTCCGGCGACGCCTTCCAGAGTGCCGCGCGCGGGCGCACGAACGCGACCGCGCTGTTTCTCGATTCGACGGGGCGCGTCTACGGCGTACCCGCGCACGGTTTCCCGTCGGCCCGCGGTCTCGGGGAACCGATCAGCGGTCGGCTGAAGCCGCCCGACGGGGCGCGCTTCCTGTCGGTGATGATGGGGGCCGACGAGGACCGCTGGCTGTTCGCCTCGAGCGCGGGCTTCGGCTTCGTCGCACGCCTCGGGGATCTCGTGAGCCGGAACAAGTCGGGCAAGGCGGTCATCACCCTGCCGGTGGGTGCGGAAGTCCTGCCGGCCGCGCGAATCCTGTCTCTCACGGAGGATCTCGTCTGCGCGGTCGGCAGCGGCGGCAGCCTCCTGGCGTTTCCGGTGGGCGAACTGCCGGAGATGGCGCGCGGCAAGGGCAACAAGCTCTTCAACGTCAATGCGTCCCTGTTCGCCGCCGGCGAGGAATCGATGATCGCCGTGGCGGTGGTGCCGCGCGGCGGCAAGCTCCGGGTCGAATCGGGCAAGCGGCACACGCTGATCCGGTACGCGGAGCTGGAGGACTACCTCGGCTCGCGCGGGCAGCGTGGGCGGAAGCTGCCGCGCGGCTTCCAGACGGTCGCGGCGCTCTCGGTCGAGGCCTGATCGAAGCCCTCGACGCCGAGCGGATGCGCGGCTCACCGCGGTGCCGGGGCAGGGTAGCCGGCGCGCGGATCCGCGTCCGGAGGGGGTTCCGATCGGGGAGAATCGTCCGCGGCGGGTTTGAAGCGCCGCCGTGCGGCACTATGTTCAGGCACGACACAGACACCGGAAGGGTGCCACGATGAATCGCGTCCTGTTGTTTCTCGCCACCAATGCCGCGGTACTGGTGGTCTTCAGCATCATCACCTCGGTCTTCGGGCTCGACCGCGCGATCGGAGCGAGCAACGTCTCGCTCGTGATCTACGCGGCCCTGTTCGGCTTCGCCGGCTCCTTCATCTCGCTGTTCCTGTCGAAGCAGATGGCGATCCGCTCCATGCGGGTGCAGCTCATCGAGACGCCCACGAACGACACCGAACGCTGGCTGCAGTCGACCGTTCACGCCCAGGCGAAGGAAGCGGGCATCGGGCTGCCGGACGTCGGCATCTTCGACTCGCCGACGCCGAACGCCTTCGCGACCGGCTGGAACAAGAACGACTCGCTGGTCGCCGTCAGCACCGGTCTCCTGCAGACGATGAGCCCCGAGGAAGTCGAGGCCGTGCTCGGGCATGAAGTGGCGCACGTCTACAACGGCGACATGGTCACGATGGGTCTGCTGCAGGGCGTGCTGAATACCTTCGTGATCATCTTCAGCCGCATTCTCGGCGGCATGATCAGCTCGGCCCTGCGCGGCGGTCGGCAGGGTGGCGGCGGCTACGGCATGGGCTTCATGCTGGGCAACATCCTCGGCAACGTCGTGTTCGGCGCGTTGGCCAGCATCATCGCCGCGTGGTTCTCGCGGCAGCGCGAGTACCGGGCCGACGCGGGCGGGGCGAAGCTTGCCGGCCGCGAGCACATGATCGGCGCGCTCGAGGCGCTCAAGGGTGGCGGCGAGTCCCGCCTGCCGAGCAACCTGCAGGCCTTCGGCATCAGCGGCGGCGGTCGACTCGCGACGCTGATGGCGACGCACCCGCCGCTCGACGTGCGGATCGCGCGCCTGCGCGCCGAAGCCTGAGGAGTCACGGCCGGAGCGCCTTCCCCTCTGCCGGTGTCACGGTATTCGGCCGCTGGACGCCGGGCGAGGAGGCTGCGGCGTTCAGCGCGCTTCCAGGCGCTCGACGACGGCGCGCGCCGACATGGCCTTGGCCGGCAGGGTCAGCGTGTGAATGCGGACGGCGGAGGGGCGTTCGATGAAGCCGCCGAGCGAGCCCAGGGTCTCGCGCACCTGAGCGGCAAGGTCGCGCGAGGCCTCGCCGCGGTGTCCGGGGCGCACCACCAGCAAGGCGCTTCTGCCGGCGCGGCCCAGCAGGGTCTCGCCCTGAAAGCGTCCGCGCAGCGCCTCGGCGGCGCGCAGCACCAGAAGATCCTCGTAGGCTCGACCGACGCCATCCGCCGGCCGCTCCTCGAGCGTTCCCGGCAGCAGGACACGCATGGCCGTGTAGCGACTCGACTCGCGCGCGTTGACCAGCATGGCCTCGAAACGCTCGACCAGTGCATCCCGGACCAGCAGTCCGGTTGCGGGATCCATCGTCGGCCCGTCGCTCGCCAGCGGCGCGAGCGCCAGTGTGTCGATCGCGATCAGACGGACGCCATCGCGCTCCGGGGCGAGCGGTTCGACCACCGCGGCGTGACGTGCGCCCTGACGCGTCCCGAGCACGACCTCGGCCGAGCGATTGCCGGGCAGCTCGTCGAGCGCATGCATGGAGACCGCATCCAGCCAGCCGCGCCAGCGCATGCCTCGTCCCCGCTTGCCGGTAGCACCCACCAGCGCATCGAAGCGGCGGTTGCCACGCAGCGGCTCGTTGCCGCGCAGCAGCACCAGGGCGCGAGGATGCGCCTCGAACAGCACGTCGCTGAGGGCACGTTCGTCGCCGAGGCGTCGCAAGGTCGCTCGCACACGGGCGTGACCGGCCCGTTCGTCTAGCACGCGGCGGACCGCGTGGCGCATCGTCTCCGGGTAGGTCAGGCCGACCACGTCGTCCGCGCCGCGCGCGAGCCAACTGCCCGCGTCCTGACCGAGCGGGGGGAACACCAGCACGATCGGGGCGCGTTCGGCGGGCCGTCCGAGCGGCCAGGGCAAGGTGGCGTCATCGGGCTGCGGCGCGAACACGACCAGGTCGTGTCGATGACGCAGCAGGCTGGCCGGGAGATTCTCCGGGTCGGCCAATTCGTCGACCAGGACTACCCGTGCATCGCCGCCGAGCATGTCGGCGATCGCGGCCCGCCGCGAGGCGTTGGCCGCGAGCACGAGGCAGGCGAGTCGGATGGCGTCGTTCACGTGCGGTCCGCGGGGGAATGCATCGGATCGGACCTTCCGCGCGGAGCGCGATGGCATGTCGAGGCGAAAATCACCTTTGATTGTAGCTTGCGAACCAGCGGTCCGCTATCGCGCCGAACCAGACCGTCGGCAGCGGCCCGGCCGCGCCGTTATACTTCCGCGCGCCGAACACGGCGACCGGACCCACGGAACGAGAGCATGGCGAACTACGGCACGAACGAATTCAAGGGCGGACTCAAGATCATGCTCGACGGCGATCCGCACGCCATCGTCAGCAACGAGTTCGTCAAGCCGGGCAAGGGCCAGGCCTTCACCCGTACCAAGGTCCGTAACCTCAAGACCGGGCGCGTCGTGGAGCGCACCTTCAAGTCGGGCGACACGGTGGAGTCCGCCGACGTCATGGACACGAAGATGCAGTTCCTCTACGGCGACGGCGAGGCCTGGCACTTCATGGACCCGGAGACCTTCGAGCAACTCGAGGCGAACGAGACGACCGTCGCCGACGCGAAGCTCTGGTTGCTCGACGGTGCCGACTGCGAGGTCACGCTCTACAACGGGCAGCCGCTCGCGATCACGCCGCCCAACTTCGTCGAGCTGACGATCACCGAGACCGACCCCGGCCTGCGCGGCGACACCGCGACCGGTGGCACCAAGCCCGCGCACATGGAGACGGGCGCGGTGGTCAAGGTGCCGCTGTTCATCGAGGAAGGGGAGAAGGTCCGCGTCGACACGCGAACGGGCGAGTACGTCTCCCGCGTCAAGTAGTCGCGTGACGCCCTGGGAACCGCGCGCCCCGCTCGAGCGCCTGCGGTTCGTCGCGAGCCTGCGCGCCGTCATCCGGGCGTGGATGTCTGCCGAGAACGTGCTCGAGGTGACGACACCGGTCCTCTCGCGTGCCGCACCGGCGGATCTGCACCTCGACGCCTTCCGCACGGCGCCGTTGCCGTCGACGCCGACCGACGATGGCCCGTCGACGGACCGATCGCGCTGGTTGCAGACCTCCCCCGAGTATCCGATGAAGCGTCTGCTGGCGGCGCACGGGGTCGACATCCACCAGATCGCGCCGGTGTTCCGGGCGGGTGAGCGCGGCGCGCGCCACAACCCCGAGTTCACGATGCTGGAGTGGTACCGGATCGGGATGGACCACAACGCGCTGATGGACGACGTCGCGGCCCTGTTCGAGACCTTGTGGCGGCGTTTCGATCGCCCCTGGCATTCGCCGGAGCGGCACGGTGTGCACGACCTCGTGAACGAGGTGCTCGGGGCGGGTGCGGCAGCGACCGACCGGGGACCCTTTCTGGACGTCGTGCAGGTGCGCGCGCATTTCCTGGCCGAAGGACGCTCCTGGCCGGCGTCGATCGGCGACGATGCCGACGCGGCGCTCGACCTGCTGCTCGACGAGTTCGTGCTGCCGCGCCTGCCGCGGGACCGCTTGACCTTCCTGCACGGCTGGCCACCGTCGCAGGCCGCCCTCGCGCGGCTCGGCAAGGACGCGGCGGGGCGCGACGTCGCCGAGCGGTTCGAGGTCTACAGGGGCGCGCTCGAGATCGGCAACGGGTATCACGAGCTCGCCGACGCGGACGAGCAGCGCGCGCGCTTCGAGCAGGAACTCGCCCGCCGGCGTGCAGGCGGACGCGAGACGCCACCGCTCGACGAGGGCCTGCTCGGTGCGCTCGCCGCGGGTCTCCCGGACTGCGCGGGCGTCGCCGTCGGCCTCGATCGACTGGCGATGGCGCTCGCGGACGTCACGCACATCGACGAGTTCATCGCCTTCCCGTTCGAGCGCGCCTGACGATGGGCGAGGCAGACCCGGGCACCGTCATCGCGACGGACGTCGGCGACGTGCTCCGCATCGCCGACATCGGCGTGGCCGCCGTGCAGTCCCTGTTCGCGCCCGCCGGACTGTCGGTGGCGACGGTCGCGAACGAGCGCCCGATTCCCGGCAGCCATTGGGGCGACGACGAGGCGGGACTGATCCGGCGAACGCTGTTCGTCCGGAACGATACCCCCGTGCACTCGGCGCTGCACGAGGGCTGCCACTGGCTGATGATGGACGAGTCGCGGCGCGAAAGCCTGCACACCGATGCGGGCGGAACCTCGACCGAGGAGAACGCGGTTTGCTGCCTGCAGATCCTGCTGGCGGATCGGCTGCCCGCGATGGGCCGCGCGCGAATGCTCGCCGACATGGATCGCTGGGGCTACTCCTTCCGCCTCGGCTCCGCCGCGCGCTGGTTCGCGGAGGATGCCGACGATGCCCGCGAATGCCTGGTCGCGCTGGCCGGACATCTCGACCCGGTGCTGGACGGCATCGATCCCGCGGACACGCGCGTGGTGACATCGGTCAATGCGTCGGTCGACGCGTGAGCCAGGACGCGTGAGCCAGGACGCGTGAGCCAGGACGCCTGAGCCAGGACGCCTGAGCCAGGACGCCTGAGCCAGGACCCGGTCGGCGCGTCAGCTCACGCGCCCGATCGCCTCGCCCATGCGTATCGGACTGTCCGGTCCGAGGGACGCGTCCCATTCGGCGCTGCCCTCGAACAGCATGACGATGGTCGAGCCCATGTTGAACCGGCCCATCTCGGCGCCTCGGTCGAGCGTGACGGCGTCGCCTCCGGCATAGTCGAGTCGAGACGTCTCGTGGCCGGCCGGGGGTGTGACCAGACCGTGCCAGACGGTCTCGATGGCGGCGACGTTGATCGCCCCGACCAGTACCAGGGCCATGAGTCCCGCGTCGGTCTCGAACACCGCGACCACCCGTTCGTTGCGCGTGTACAGCCCGTCGAGCGAGCGGACCACGTGCGGTCCGACCCCGAACAGCCGACCGGGCACATGGGTCTGGCGCAGCAGCGTGCCGGTGCGCGGCATGTGCAGGCGGTGATAGTCGCGCGGCGACAGGTAGATCGTCGCGAAGCGGCCCTGGCCGAGTCGCTCGGCCGCCTCGCCGTCGCCACCCAGCAGATCGAGCACGGAATAGTCGATCCCCTTCGCCTGCAGCGCCCGACCGTCGCGCACGTCACCGAGCGAGGAGAAGTGCCCGTCGGCAGGACTCGCGATCGCGTTCGATTCGACGGCGATCGGCCTGGCGTCGGGGTTCAGGGCGCGTGTGAAGAAGGCGTTGAAGGTGTCGTAGGCATCGAGATCGGGTTCGACCGCATCGCTCATGTCGACGTCGAAGGCGCGGGCGAAGCGATGGATCGCGGGCCGGGTGAACCGCGATCGGCGACGGGTGAGCGCGAACACCGCGCGTGACAGGAGATGCTGCGGCAGCGGGTGCAGCGCCAGCGTCTTCAGCCGATCCACCACGCTGGCGGGTGCTTCCATGACCCGCTGGCGCGCGCCCGGCTCGTCCCGCATCATCAGTTGAGCGCGGCGCGGATGGCGTTGTAGTCGGCCACGATGACGGCGCGTTCGTGCGGCGCGTTGAACTTCGCGCGCACGCGTCGTTCCGGGTCGACGAGCAGCATGGAGGCGGTGTGATCGACGCCGTAGGCGTCCGGATCGACGTCGTTCGCGGTGAAGGCGGCAACGATGCCGAGCTCGCGGGTCAGCGCGTGCACCGCCTCCAGCTCGCCGGTCACGCCGATGAAGTCCTCGTCGAAGTAGGCGACGTACTCCTTCATCTTCGCGGCGGTGTCGCGGACCGGGTCGACGGTCACGAAGAGGACCTGCATGGGTTCCTCGCCGCTCTCCTCGAGTTCCGCGACGACATCCTTCATGACGGACAGGGTCAGCGGACACACGTCGGGGCAGTTGGTGAAGCCGAAGAACATCAGGCTCCACGCGCCCTCGAGCACCGCTTCGGTCAAGGGCTCGCCATCGACGTCCGAGAGCGTGAAGGCCGGGACGGTGCGGAAGTCCGAGGGCAGCATGAGCGAGCGTTGCAGCGTCGCCTGCAGCGTCTCCAGTTCGACCGCCTCGGCGGCCTCGTCGGCTGCGCTCGATGCGGCGGATGCGTCGGCGTCGGTCGGTCGGTCGCCGCTCGTGGCGAGCATGACGCCGGCGGTGAGTCCGGCGACCGCGACGACGAACATCGGCAGGACGCGCGACAGCGGGGAGGGGCGTTCGGGGGCGCTCATGGGCAGTCCGGAAGGCAAGCGGGCGAGGGAGAACGAACCGCGGCGAGGGCGCATGCCACCACCGGCTGCTCAGTATACTGTCGGTGACGAGTGCGAGCGGTCAGTGAACACCCATGCCAGAGCCAGGCCGCCCCGTGCTGCCGACCGACGGGCCCCTCGCCCTCGAGCAGGCGATCCGCGCGGCCGCCGCTGCCTTCGAAACCGCCTCGCTGGCCTACGGCCACGGGACCGACAACGCGATCGACGAGGCCAGCTGGCTGCTGCTCGAGACGCTCGGACTGCCGCCCGATGTCGCTCCCGACTACACGCGTGCGCTGAGCGTCGAGGAGCGGGCCGACTGCAACGCCCGGCTCGAACGTCGCATCGTCGATCGGGTGCCCACCGCCTACCTCGTCGGCAGCGCCTGGTTCGCGGGCCACGTCTTCCGCGCCGACGAACGCGCCCTGGTACCGCGATCGCCGCTGGCGGAATTCGTGGTCAACGACGCCTTCGGCCTGCTGGACGGCATCGAGGCGCCGCGTGTGCTCGATCTCTGCACCGGTGGCGGTTGCATCGGCATCAGTGTCGCGCTCGCCTTCCCGACGGCGAGCGTCGCGGCCAGCGACCTGTCAGGCGATGCCCTGGCGCTCGCGCGCGAGAACGTGGCACGGCATTCGGTGGGCGATCGGGTGACGCTGCTGGAAGGGTCGGTGTTCGAGCCGGTGCAGGGGCGCTTTCACCTGATCCTGTCGAACCCGCCCTACGTGGACGCCGCGGATGTCGCCGACATGCCGGCGGAGTTCTCGCATGAGCCGCTGCTCGGGCTGGCGGCCGGTGACGACGGTCTGGACCTCGTCCGCATCATGCTGGCGGAGGCGGCGGCCCATCTGCTCGAGGGCGGCTCGCTGGTCGTCGAGGTGGGCAACAGCTGCGAGGCGGTGGCCGAGCTGTGGCCGGAAGTCCCGTTCGAGTGGCTCGAGTTCGCCGCGGGCGGCGCCGGGGTGTTCCTGATCGGGCGAGCGGACCTTCTCGCCCATGCCGCGACCTTCGAGCGGACCCGGACCGTGGTCCGGCAGGACGGTGATTCTCGTCCCTGACCCCAAAGGGCCTGATCCCGAAGTCCGGCTCCCGAAGGCCTGACCCCAAAGGCCTGACCCCAAAGGTCGGCTGGCCACGAGGGCCAGCCGAAAAGGGGCAATCGGATCGTGAAGTCGGTAGGAAGGCTGTGCCGGTCGTGCGGCCTTACAGCAGGCCGAGCTTGAACTGGACGAAGACGACGGCGTTGTTGTGGTGATTGCCGTAGTCCACTTCCGGCGAGCCGCTGACGTTGATCACGGCGCGCTTGGTCAGCGCGAACTCGACGGCCGGCAGCGGCACGATCTTGGTGTCCGGCTCGCCGTTGATCAGGAACTGCTTGTGCAGGAGCGTCGCGCCGAGGATGAAGCGCACCTTGCCCTGGAAGACGGCGTATCGCGGGGTGGCGTAGTTCAGACCGCCGTAGAAGGCCTGGTAGCCGAAGCTGTCGGAGAGCGTGCCGCCGTGGAAGCCGATCTTGCTCGACGGGGAGTACTCCCAGCCGATGCCCGGCGTCAGCGTGTTGCGGCCTTCGGATTCCTGCAGGTGGAAGGCGGCGGTGTTGAAGACCAGGTAGCCGTCGTCGGCCTTGGTGGCGGTGCTGCCGAGCAGCAGGGTGGCGCCGATGGCGAGAGTGCTGGCAATGCGGTTGAATCGGTTCATGTCGTCTTCCCCTTGTCGCCGGTCTGTGCCGGCTGTTCGTCTTGCCTCCTGATCGATGTCAGGAAGTCGACGCAAAATGTAACCGGGGAAAACGAAGCGCGCAATCCGGTGGGGATTGTTCGTAGAATCGTTATATATCAGTAACTTGAGTCCGTAATAGAGGGTGTCGAAATTCTGACGGAGCGGTCGGAACGGCGCTAAGTGGCTGTCCGGGCTGTCATTTTTCGGTCGGAGCGGTGCGCGCGGCGAACCGAAGGGTTTCGAGACGCGGATCCCGTTGCGACCGCCGATGCGGAGGGTCCTGTGAGGCAGCTCTCGGTCGAGGCGGTGGACGAATGGCCCCGACGCGCCTCGGGCACGCTCGATCGCGCCGATCTTCGGCCGGCGAACCGCTCGCTCGACATCCCTCGGAGGGCGCGTGCGGCGACGACACGTGCTCGAAAACCCCGTTTCAGGCGAGCAGCGTCAACGATCGGACGGGGCTGCCGGCCGGATTCGACGGGGCAGTCAGGGCGACGCTGCGCGTCTGGTCGCCCGCCCACCCGGTGGGCGTCGAGATACCGCCGCCGGCGGCCCCGATGTGTCGCGACGGGGCGGAAAGGTGGAACGGTCCTGCGGGTGCGGGCCGCTCAGCGTCCGGGTCGGTGTGTGTCGGTGGCGCCGGTGTGGCGACAGAGTGGCGCTGCTGGCCGATCCGGGTGGGGCGTCGTGTGGCGCGGGACTCCCGACGGGGCGCTCAGGCGGAGGTGCCGTCCAGATCCCGGGTGATCCGCTCGAACATGTCCTCGGCGAAGCGATCCCACTCCAGGCTGCCGCGGTTGCTGGCGTTGTCCGGCATCGAGAGCCGGATCTTCACCAGGGTGCCCTCGTGTTCCGTCTGGTACAGCACGGTGATCGAGGCGAGATTCTCGCGAAGGTAGGTCGCCTGCACTCGAGCGACCGTCCGCATGCCGCGCGCGCGGGTCGCCGCCGTCACCACGTTGAAGTCGGTGTAGACGCCGGCGCGCACGGCCTTGCCGATCGCCTGCATGGTCGCCCGCGTGGAGCCGAGGACGAGGCGTTCGTGATCGAG